>CAJDUD010000071.1_pt1 | contig 11551 bp, 8 predicted proteins | sample 7390161 | NCBI WGS metagenome assembly CAJDUD01 (sample SAMEA7055664, study PRJEB34461) | soil metagenome | biome: terrestrial ecosystem; feature: Peninsula; material: soil | place: Antarctica | collected 2016
CGCAGTTCGTGTTGCAGCAACGAGCGTTGTTCGTCGGTAAGCGTTGAAGCGTTTTCCGAAAGCGCCTTATAGCGTTCAAACAATCCACGATTCAAGCCTAGCTCGGTGTAGAACTGCGTCACTTTGGGCAACGCTGCATTGTGCGCATCGCGCAATTCGGGACTGCTGATCACAGCGTTCAAATGCGCAACTGCACCCCACGCACGACCTAGCCGTTCGGTCGTGTCCTGTAAGGGTTCGACGATGGTTTGCCACGATACGGATTCCGATTTTTCAATCTCGATGATTGCGGCGCGAGCCTCGGCAATCAACTGCTCAATGGCGGGATTGACGTGCTCCGGCTTGATCTCAGAAAAACGGGGTAAGGCAGAAAAATCGAGTAGCGGGTTCATCATAAAAATCTAGTGGCAATCAACAAATCAAGACAAATTAAGAATTTCGACATCAGCGGCAGTGGTTACGTTTCGCCATAAACCGGTGAATAACTCGCCGGTAACGGAGCCGCCGTCTACCCAGTGTTGATAGTGCGGCAACAGTTTGAAGCGTTCGCCGTGCGGCCACGCGCGACAAGTGTTTGCAGCCAACACCGCAATATTAGCGAGCGTCAGGCGCGGTTGACCAGAATGCACCCTCCCTGCGGCATCGAGGGCAAATTCACCACCCGGTTCGCCCGGCGTTGGATTCACCAATACGAAGTGGGCACTGGCGGTGCCATTTTCAATAGCGAGCATGTTTGGCAGAAGCCGCGCGTACTCGAAATCACTGTAAATATCGGCACTCACCAGAATCACCGCTGCACCACGAAAATGCACACTTGCAGTGGCCACGCCGCCGCCGGACTCCAGCGGTTCGGGCTCAACTGAATAGATCAGTTCACAGCCGAAGCGCTCTCCCGAGCCGAGCACGTGCCTCAATTGTTCAGCGAGATAACTCACATTGATCACGATGCGCGTGATACCAATCGTAACGAGCTTTTTGATGTGGTATTCGATTAGCGGCGCACCGCGCACCGGCACCAGCGGCTTGCACAACGCATCAGTCAATGGCCGCATGCGCTCGCCACGACCCGCCGCAAGGATCATTGCATCGGCAATTTTCGTCAAAACGTGTAGCCCACTTTTGCCGCATGACCCTCTAGGCGGTCAAACAGCTTGAGTAGCGGCGCAAACGCCTGATAGCGCTTCGCAGCGTGGCGTGCGTAGGCGACAAAGCGTGGCGTGTCGGAGAGATATTTCGGTTTGCCGTCGCGATAGTTGATGCGCGCGAAAATGCCCATCACTTTGAGATGTCGCTGTAGTCCCATCCATTCCATCTCGCGATAAAACTCTGAAAAATCTTCGCGCACGGGCAATCCTGCCTTTTTTGCCTGATGCCAATAGCGCACAACCCAGTCGATGATCTGCGGCTCTTCCCATGTCAAAAACGCGTCGCGCACAAGCGACGCCACGTCATAAGTGATCGGTCCGATTACGGCGTCCTGATAGTCAAGCACTCCGGGATTTCGCGCCGTCGTCACCATCAAGTTGCGTGGCATGTAGTCGCGATGCACGAGCACGGTCGGTTGCGCCAGCGCGCTGGCGATCAAGGTCGCGTAAACACGCTCCAGTGAATTTTTTTCGTCGTCCGTGAGTGCGGCGTGGCAATGCCGATCCAGATACCACTCCGGAAACAGCGTGATCTCTCGCCGAAGCAGGGCGGCATCGTAGTGCGGTAACGCGATGCGCGAACGGCTTGGGTCGATACACTGCAACTGCACGAGCGTGGCGATGGCGTCAGCAAACAAAGCGTCTGGTTCAATTGCGCTGGCGGTTTGCAAGGCAGACAGATAGGTAGTGGTACCCATATCCCCGAGCAACAAAAATCCGCGCGTTTCGTCCTCAGCAAAAAGCTCAGGCACGTGAACGCCGCCCTGCGCGAGCAAATGCGTCACGTTCACAAACGGCCGCACATCCTCTTGCGGCGGAGGCGCATCCATGACAATCGCTGTCGCCCCGGTGGCCGACGTCGCGCGGAAATAGCGCCGGAAGCTGGCGTCCACGGACGCCGTCGCGATCGACGTCCATTCGCCGACGGTTTGATCGACCGTGGGCACGCTCGTAAGCCAGGAAATTGCCTGATCAAGCCGGGCATCAGTCGCAGGTAAAGGCAGGTCGATTCGTTGCATCAGGTCGTTGGGTGAGCACGAATTGCGGAGAACGCACGGCTATGCGATGTCTCGCGCATCCGTAGGGTCAAGATTCGTCGGCTAAACTTGCGATTTTAGCCAGCCTTTGCCGCCCCTCGTCCGGCTTCAACTACGTGCTGGGCATCACTTTTCAGCATTTTCAGAATTGCCCCCTTTGCGTTCATTTCCCGGTCCCGATTTTGTGTTTGCGTTTGCTCTGTGCGCTTCAGCAGTGACGCATGCACAAAGCTCATGCATTGCCACGCCGGTGGCGGGTGCGCTGGCGGCAGCGGGAGTGATTGCGCCGTTGGGCGCGCGCGGCGTGCCAGAGTTGCGGCCCTTTTGTCCGTCGGCGATTTCGTCGAACGGCAGTTATCCGGTGCAGTTGAAGCCCCCACCGCCCAAAGGTAAAGACGGCAAGGATGTCGCCGAGGTCACCAACGTCAAAGCGCTTGAAACCTCCGGCGTCGACAACGAGTTCTTCGAGGCGACGGGCTCGGTCGACCTGCAGTCACCGTCGCGCCAGGTGTTGTCCGACTGGATGCGCTACGAGTTTCCGATTGACACGATCAAAGCACGCGGCAATGTGGTGATCCGCTCATGGCAGGACTTGATTGAGGGGCCGGAGCTGCAATACAAGCGCGACACCGAAACAGGCTTCATGAAGCGCCCAACGTTTGTGCTGGGCCTGTACAAGGGGCGCGGCAAGGCTGAAGAATTGCAATTTACCGGCCCAGAAAAATATCGGGTTCTGCATGGTAGTTATTCAACCTGCGTCGGTGATGCGCCCGCGTGGCGGATCGAAATGGGGCAACTTGACATTGATCAGAACACCTCGACCGGTGTCGCGCGCGACGCAAAAATTTATCTCGGCTCAATCCCGGTAGCGTGGCTGCCAGAGTTCAGTTTTCCCCTTAACAACGAGCGCAAGAGCGGATTCCTCGCGGCCACCTACGGCACCAGCGGCAATCGCGGTCTCGACATTCAGGTGCCGTATTACTTCAACCTTGCACCTAATTACGATGCGACCCTGACGCCGCGTCTGATGAGCAAGCGTGGGGTGTTATTCAACGGTCAGGCGCGCTACATTTTTGCCACGCCATTCGGCGTCGGCGCCGGCGTCCTGGACGGTGAGGTTTTGCCGAAAGACCGACTGGCCAATTTGACGCGCGACGCGACAAATTTCCGCCACACGCAGCTTTTCACGCCGAATCTGACACTTGTGGTGAACTACAACCATGTGTCCGACGCGCGCTATTTCGTCGATTTATCAGATTTCGTTTCCATCACGTCCATTACGACACTACCGCGAGATGCCACGCTGACCTATCGCAAATTCGACTGGGTGTTCACCGCAAAAGCACAACGCTTTCAGACGTTGCAGGACCCTGCGGCATTGGTGTTGCCGCCGTACAACCGGGTGCCTCAATTAACCGCGACATCGCCGATCTATCGCCCCATTGCCGATCAACGACTGGAACTGAAAGTCACCGCCGACACCACACGGTTTGAATATCCGAATGGATCGCTTCCGTCCGGTTATCGCGCGTATACCTATGGCACGGCTGCCTACCGTTTCGAACAGCCTGGTTATTTCGTGACACCGCAAGTCGGGCTTCACGCAACGCGCTACCAACTGAGTGGTGAGTTCGATGACTACCGCAATTCAACGCGCATCATCCCCATCACCAGCCTGGACGCGGGGCTGCGCTTTGAGCGTAATGCCTCGATTTTCGGTACCTCGTTTACCCAGACGCTGGAACCGCGCGCGATGTTTGTCTACATCCCTTATCGCGATCAACACGAGACGCCAGTGTTTGACACTGCACTGGCCGATTTCAGCTATCTGCAACTGTTTAATCAAAACCGCTACGTTGGACAGGATCGCATTGGCGATACTCAACAGTTGGCCATTGGTATCACCTCGCGTCTGCTCGATCCGGCGTCACAAAAAGAGCGCCTGCGTTTCACCGTCGGCGGACGCATGTATTACAGCAATCAGCGAGTGACTTTGCCGGGTGAGGCTGAGCGAGATCGCAACAGTTCGGACCTGCTTTTTTCGGCTCAAGGTCGAGTCGCCGATGCGCTCTATGTCGAGGCAAACACGCAATTCAACGCAAACATCGGTCAGACCGAGCGCTATTCGTTGGGCCTGCGCTACTCGCCCGAACGCTCGCGCACGATCAACGTCAATTACCGCGCTATTCGCGAGCTGGCCACGCTTTCTGGTCCAGTGCGCGTAAAACAGATCGATGTCGCCGGGCAATGGCCAATTTATCGCGGCATTTACCTCGTGGGTCGCGTCAACTACTCGATTGCGGATCGTCGCCTGACCGAAGGTGTGTTTGGTCTTGAATATGACGGTTGTTGCTATGTAGTTCGCGCCGTCGCGCAGCGTCTGGCCACCTCCACGACCACAGCGACCAACACCTTTTTTCTGCAACTCGAATTGAACGGATTGGGCCGCGTGGGTTCTAACCCCCTGGATGTGCTTAAACGAAATATTCCTGGATATTCGCTTCTCTACGATAATCCTACCCAACGCCGTCTAGACGATGCGTCGCCGACCGGGCCCGAGTTCACCCCGTGGACGCCTGGCTCGCCGCTGAACCCCAACTAGCCCCATTTGCAAAAGCACCTCAAAAGTGCCTCAAAATACCTCCGCCGAACTATGAAATCGATCTCCCTCTTCCCCAAGGTTTGCGCTGTTGCCATCGCTGGATTACTGAGCGCTGCCGCGCTTCCCGTGCTCGCGCAATCGTCGCGCATTCAGCTCGTCGATCGAGTCGTAGCCGTCGTTAACGACGAAGTCATTACGCGCTATGAGTTAACCGAACAGAAGAACGCTGTCGCCGCTCAACTGAAGCGACAAGGGGTCACCATGCCGCCAGACGCCGAGCTGGATGCGCAAGTGCTGGAGCGCTTCATCAATGAAAAAGTGCAATTGCAATATGCCCGCGAAAACGGAGTGCGTGCTGATGACGAAACGGTAAATGCGTCGGTGCAACGCATTGCGGGCGACAACAAAATGTCGATGATTCAATTCGCCGCTGCGCTCAAAAAGGATGGCATCACGCTGGAAAAATTTCGCGATGAGTTGAAGAACGAAATTGTGCTGTCGCGCCTGCGTGAACGCGAAGTCGAATCACGCGTCGTGGTGACCGATTCCGAGATTGAAGCCTACCTCGCGCAGGCCAAGCTGGTCGGTGCCAATCAGTCGGAATATCAGCTCGCCCACATTCTGGTGCTAGTGCCTGAACAGGCCACACCCGATCAGGTAGAGGCGCGCAAAAAGCGCGCTGAAGAAGCCGAGCGACAACTGAAAGCGGGCACCCCTTTTGCGCAAGTTGCCGCCGTATTTTCGGACGCCAATGATGCGACGAAAGGCGGCGAATTAGGCTGGAGACAAGGTGATCGGCTGCCCGTGCTGTACGCGCAGGCGGCAGAAAAAATGAAGTCTGGCGAAACCAGCGGCGTGCTGCGCAGCGCTAACGGATTTCACATCGTGCGCCTGCTCGATAAACGGGTTGGCCAACAACAAGCCATCGTCGAACAAAACAAAGCGCGACATATTCTGGTTCGGGTGAACGATCTGGTCGGCGAGGCAGAGGCCAAAGCAAAGATTGAGCGCATGAAGGATCGAATTGCTAGCGGGTCGAAATTCGAAGACGTCGCCAAGCTCGGCAGCGAAGACGGCAGCGCGCCAAAAGGCGGCGAGTTGGGCTGGGTTTCGCCAGGCGACACGGTGGCTGAATTTGAAGCCGCCATGAAAGCCGCCCCGATCAATACCGTCGTCGGCCCCGTGCGCACGCAATTTGGCTTTCACCTGATTGAAGTCACCGAGCGCCGTCAGCAGGACGTCACCGCTGAGAAAAGTCGTCAAAGCGCTCGCGTCGCATTACGCGAGCGAAAAGCCGACGAGGCTTATCAGACTTGGCTTCGTGAATTGCGCGATCGCGCGACGGTTGAAACCAAGCTCACTGAAGGCTAGATTCAGCATACAGCTTTATCGTGTAACGACGTTTGCATAGGGGCTAGCAGTCAATTTCTCAAAAAATCGACTTTACGAATAACTGTCGGCCAACCCCAGTAGAAGCTGGGTTATCGGCTTAAACCTGTTAAGCCGGAGCGGTCTTTATTCCGCATTGCAACGATCAATTGCAGGCATTTGTTCGGTAGCGATGCTTCCGCGACCGCTCATCGTGCGCTCGCTGTAGGTCGCGGACGTACCGCGCCTACGCGCTCGTAGCGACAGTCGGCGACTTTAAGCCGCAACCGCCGCCGCTTCGGCACGACGCACGGACGATTTGCGCTCATGCTCTTTCAGGTAGCGCTTGCGTAGCCGAATCGATTTCGGTGTGATTTCGACCATTTCGTCGTCTTCGATGAATTCGACGGCGTACTCAATAGTCAACTTCACAGGCGGTGTGAGCAGGATGTTTTCGTCTTTGCCGGAGGAGCGCACGTTGGTGAGCTTTTTCTCTTTGATCGGGTTGACGACGAGATCGTTGTCGCGACTGTGGATACCGACCAACATGCCTTCGTACACGATGTCGCCGGGGGCAACAAACAGGCGGCCGCGGTCTTGCAATGTGAACAGCGAGAAGCCGACGGCGTTGCCATCGTCCTGAGAAATCAGCACGCCGTTACGACGGCCTGGCATGTCGCCACGATGCGGCGCGTAGCCGTCAAAAATGTGGCTGATGAGGCCGGTGCCGCGCGTCAAGTTCATGAATTCGTTCTGGAAACCGATGAGGCCACGCGCCGGAATCCGGTACTCAAGACGAGCGCGTCCACGACTGTCGTTTTCCATGTTGGTCAATTCGCCGCGACGCTCGCCGAGCGCCTGCATCACGCCGCCTTGATGGCCCTCTTCGAGGTCAACAGTCAGCGCTTCCATTGGCTCGTTCTGCACGCCGTCGATCATTTTGAACAACACTTCGGGCTTGCCGACCGCGAGTTCATAGCCTTCACGACGCATGTTTTCCACCAGAATCGTGAGGTGTAATTCGCCACGACCCGAAACGCGGAACACGTCGGCGTCTTCGGTGTCTTCAACTTTAAGCGCAACGTTTGCGAGCAATTCTTTTTGCAGACGCTCACGAATCTGCCGCGATGTGACGTATTTGCCTTCACGGCCCGCTTGAGGGGAAGTGTTGACGCAGAAGCTCATCGTCAGCGTTGGCTCGTCCACGGCAATCGCGGGCAGGCCTTCGGCTTTTTCTTTGTCGCAAATGGTGTAGCCGATACCGAGGTCCTGAATGCCAGTGATGGCGACGATGTCGCCTGCGGTGGCGAATTCCGCCTCGCTGCGCGTCAGGCCCTTAAACGTCAACACCTGGTTGACTTTGCACATGCCTTTGTCTTCATCGCCCAGACGCATGGTGTACGACGCGCCGGATTTGATGGTACCGCGATGGATACGGCCAATGCCGATGCGACCGACGTAGGTGCTGTAGTCGAGTGCGGAAATTTGCAGTTGCAACGGCGCGTTGTCGTCGAGCTTCGGCGCTGGAATCTTGCTCAGAATTGTGTCGAACAACGGCTCCATCGTCGTCGTTACAACGTCGGATTCAAGCGAAGCCCAACCGTTCAAGGCGCTGGCGTAAACCACTGGGAAATCCAGCTGCTCTTCGGTTGCGCCCAGTTTGTCGAACAGCTCAAACGTCTGGTTGACGACCCAGTCAGGGCGCGCGCCATGACGGTCAATCTTGTTCACCACGACGATGATTTTGTGACCGAGCGCGAGCGCTTTTTTCGTCACAAAGCGCGTTTGTGGCATCGGGCCTTCAACCGCGTCAACGAGCAGCAGCGCACCGTCCACCATCGAGAGCACGCGCTCCACTTCGCCGCCGAAGTCGGCGTGGCCCGGGGTGTCAACGATGTTGATGCGCGAGCCTTTGTAGGTCACAGCACAGTTTTTCGCCAGAATCGTGATGCCGCGTTCGCGTTCGATATCGTTGCTATCCATCACGCGCTCACCAACCTGCTCGTGCGCAGCGAAGGTGCCGGATTGCTTCAACAGGCAATCGACGAGCGTGGTTTTGCCGTGGTCAACGTGGGCAATGATGGCGATGTTGCGAAGACCGAGGTTCGCGCTTACGGTGGTTGTCATGTGGACGCCTGAAACACCCTAAAACGCGAGACGCCCAAAGGTGGGCAGCGGCAGGGCTTGGAAAGATAACCCTCTATTTTACTGCGCCGCAACAATGTCGGGGGACTATTTTTAGAGCGGTTGGTCAGCGCGGTGCGTGATTGCCGCAGTACAGCTTTGTCGGCAAATGTGGATTTTATGGGGGCTGATTGCCGAAATACGGGACTATCGACAATAGACGTATTGGCGCTCTATCCCCATAGTTAAGGCCATTTTATGAAAAAGCTGCATGTGTAATTTCGCTGCAACCTAGGCAAAGAAATTCTTGCTCTTTGCAATGTCGCGCACCTGAATTTGAGCTGTTTATAAAACCAGCCTAGTTTTTTGGCACGGCTTGCAGAAATGGGTTCATGACGATCCAGAAAAACTTCAGGATTGTGCGTTTAAAAGAATGAACTTACTATGCAAACTTAAAGTACGTTTGGCCCCGCAAGAGAAACGCCGTGTTTCTCGCTGCATCGCTCATTTGTCATGGCATGAGCACAGCCCCAGCGGTGTCCGGTGCGCTCACGGTCACAATCGACTCAATCGGCTCCACTGCGGTTAGGTTTCGTCAACCCATTTCGAAGGAAAATCATGAGAAAACTTGTCGCAGCAATCGCGCTGGCTCTAGCACTCGTACCTCTTGCGCATGCAGGTGAAACTGTTAGCGAAAAGGCGGGCGAAGTCAAAGCCGAGGCCGTCGAGGCGAAGCGTGCGGCGGGAAAGGATATCCGCAAAGCTGGCCGCAAAGTGAAGAAAACCGGTCGCGAAGCGCGTCAGGCGTTGATTACTCGCTGTGCCGATGGTCGCCATACGATCAAGGGCGCATCTGGATGCGTAGGTCATGGCGGCGTGCTTGATCGAAAGTGAAAGTTCTGCGACGCGCTTCGAACGCGATGCAAGGCTCCCTCACCCGAACCTCTGACTGAGCGCTTCACTGGGCGGGGCTCAACCGTCCATCGAGGAGACGTGCACATTCAGCCTTGGAATGCTTGCGGCCGCCGCCTGCCTTGACAACGCCGCCCCGATGGCAATGCGCGGACGTTGCGTACTTCTGCGGCGAACGATGGCTGGCGACTCCACATCCACAAGGCCACGGCAAAATTACGCCCGATCCGGTGTCGCGCTGATCTTGTGAATCGAGAGATCGGCGCCGTTGTACTCCTGCTCTTCGTCGAGGCGAAGGCCCACGAACTTTTTGAGAACGGCGTAGACGATGCTCGCGCCGATGACGGCGACGGTGATGCCCGTGAGCGTGCCGATGAGCTGCGAACCCAGCGCCACACCGCCCAAACCGCCCAAGGCCTTTCTGCCAAATATCCCCGCTGCGATGCCGCCCCAGGCCCCGCACAGTCCATGTAGGGGCCACACGCCGAGCACGTCGTCGACCTTCCATTTGTTCTGCGTCAGCGTGAACATGAACACGAAAATCGCCCCGGCGATGCCGCCGACGGCGAGCGCGCCGATGGGATGCATCACATCCGATCCTGCGCACACGGCGACCAGACCGGCGAGCGGACCGTTGTAGGCGAAGCCGGGGTCGTTCTTGCCGATGATGAGCGCCACCAGCGTGCCGCCGACCATCGCCATCAACGAATTCACGGCAACCAGGCCGCTGATTTTGTCGATGGTTTGCGCGCTCATGACGTTAAAGCCGAACCAGCCAACTGCCAGTATCCATGCGCCCAACGCGAGGAACGGAATGCTTGACGGCGGGTGCGCGGCGATCTGCCCCAACTTGCCATAGCGCCCGCTGCGTGGGCCAAGGAAGAGGACAGAGATGAGCCCGATCCAGCCGCCAACCGCATGCACGACGACCGATCCGGCAAAGTCATGAAACTCTTCGCCGAACGTCGCTTTGAGCCACGCCTGAATCCCGAAGCCGTGATTCCAGGCGATGTGTTCAAACAGCGGATACACCAGCGCGACCAGAAAGAACGTGGCCACCATTTGCGGCCCGAAGCGTGCCCGTTCGGCGATTCCGCCCGACACTATCGCGGGGATCGCCGCCGCGAAAGTCAGAAGGAAGAAGAATTTGACCAGCTCGTAGCCGTTCTTTGCCGCCAGTGCTTCGGCCGGGCCGAAGAAGTGTGCACCGTAGGCTATCCAGTAGCCGACGATGAAATAGGCAATGGTCGAAATGGCGAAGTCGGCCAGGATTTTGACCAGCGCATTCACCTGATTTTTGGCACGCACGGTGCCGAGTTCAAGGAAGGCGAATCCAGCGTGCATCGCCAGAACCATGATGGCGCCAAGCAGAATAAATAGCGTGTCGTTTGCGGTTTTTAGCGCTTCCAAGTTTTGCCCCCAAATCGTTTTTCTTGAATGATGCACCGCATTAAGCAATTAACATGCCCGCATTTGGTGCACATAAGTCATTGATTTTTAAAGAAATTGCGGTCTCTCCGATGCGTAGCACCAAAATGGACCGCACCAAAGCAATGCGCTGCACTTATTCAAAGCGAGACCGACACAAGTTGCAGTGCCCAGTCTCGTCGCATTGAAGTTTGTTTGTCGAGAGCCGCTGCCATGCTGAAATCCGACTCAACGCTATCTGTTTGGCTAGTCTCGCTAGGGACGACGCTGGTTAGCCCGGTGGCGAATGCGCAGGCTTGGCCGTCAAAGCCGATCCGCCTGATCATTCCGTTGCCTGAGGGCGGCGCGATTGAGGCGGGTCACATTGAGGTGGAATGGCCGCGATCGCGTGTTGATCCAGCAGTTCACGACTTTAACTTTTTCCTGTAATGGCGCTTTCACCGGGGCTGACGAACGTCTTTCCGTGATGTCGACTTTAGTAAATTATCGGCGTTAGCCCCCGTTCAGCCGTCATTAGCGGAGAAAGTTGACATGCCTCATCGGGACCGTCGATGGGTGTCGATGGGGTTGACGTGCGACACATCGGGCGTGGCGCAAATTCGCAGTCAAATGCGTTTTTGAAAACATGCTCGCCTCCTCGTCACCCGCCGAAGCGCCTCGTCGCCCGAACAAATACCACCACGAAACCTATAGTTACAGCCAGTCGGGCGGCGTTGCGCGCAGCATGGTGGACGCCGAAGCCACTACCGTTGCACCCGGTTTACAGCCATCGATTGTCACTCCGGTCCCCCTAAGCAAACGCACCCTTTTGGTTACCGATGCCGCAAGCGATTTGGCGGCCGATTGGCGCGAGAAGACTGGGGTTTTGCTGCTGCCAATTAAATTGCGTAACGGCGAGATGTCACACATTGATGATGGCGATGAAATGGCGGCGG
>CAJDUD010000079.1_pt1 | contig 11500 bp, 10 predicted proteins | sample 7390161 | NCBI WGS metagenome assembly CAJDUD01 (sample SAMEA7055664, study PRJEB34461) | soil metagenome | biome: terrestrial ecosystem; feature: Peninsula; material: soil | place: Antarctica | collected 2016
ATTTATCGGTGAGACTCTAACCCGTTTGGGCGTAACAAATATTCTGCCCGCGTCACTCGGACCATTTCCGAAAATAAATCCTGAATTCGTCGTACGTGCGAACCCGGACGTGATCATGGTTGGCGCTAGAGGCTTCGAGGGCATGAAAGAGCGTCCGGGCTGGGGCAATATTCGTGCGATTCGTGACAACGGACTGTGCGTGTTCGCGCTGGAACAATCGGACATCATGGCACGACCCGGCCCGCGCATGGCTGAAGCAGCCAACATCATGGCAAAGTGCCTCGTGGACAAGGGCAAGTTCCACGGAGTGAAGAAGCCCTGATGGAGATGTCTCTTGCATCAAGACGAGCGTCAGCGCTGGCGTTGTCATTGCTTGTGTTGAGTATCGTTCTGATGGCGCTCGGCGTGTGCATTGGAAGTACAGGTTTCGAGAATCTGCTGAACGATGTACTTAATGCGGCCAAAGGCTCGCCCGAGCGCGTAATGGCCGAGCAAATTATCTGGAACATCCGCCTGCCGCGCACGATGGGCGCTTGGGCTGCCGGTGCATTGTTGGGACTGGCCGGCGCGTTGGCGCAAGGCCTGTTTAGAAATCCGCTGGCTGACCCTTATTTGAGGCATTGTCAGTGCTGGCTCAGTGCCCGCGGCTGCGATCTCCATCGTGTCGCCGAGTTGGCTGGTACGGCTTGGGCTGACCGGCGCAGCATTCTTCGGCGCGATTTTGGGTGTGCTGCTCACGCTTGCTTTGGCGCGCGGTGTGCAGCACACATTGCGGTTGCTGCTAGCGGGCGTTGTTGTTGGCGTAGTGCTCGGTGCGGGAACATCGTTAGTGCTGGTTTTCTCGCCCGAATCGTTGCAGACAATGCAGGCTTTTTTGTTGGGATCCACAGGCTTTGTGGGTTGGGCCGCGTGCATGATGATGCTCGCTGTACTGCCGCTGTGTGCAGCTGCCGCGTGGTCGCTTAGCCGTGCATTGGACGGATTGAGTTTGGGCGAAGCAACGGCGGCGAGTTTGGGTTTGCGGTTGGTCCCCTTACGACTGGCGTTGATTGGCATTCTGGCGCTCGCCACAGGGGCAGCGGTCGCGCAAACCGGACTGATCGCTTTTGTAGGGCTGGCTGCGCCGCACCTGGTGCGCTCCGTCGTGCGCGTGACCTATGGAAATTTGATATTGCTTGCGAGCATGACGGGTGGTGTGTTGTTGTCCAGCGCGGACTTATTGGCGCGATGGTTGATTGCCCCGCAGGAGCTGCCGGTTGGAGTTTTGACGGCAGTGATTGGCGGCGGCTACTTGCTGTGGTTAATGCATCGCGGTGGCAACACCGTTTCCGGTCGAGTGGTCTGATGCAAGGCCTCGCCATTTCTGCTTCCGAAGTCAGCGCCAGCATCGGTCAAACACCGATATTGCACAGCGTGATGGCGGGCTTTCGCAAAGGACGCTGGACAAGTATTGTCGGGCCGAACGGAGCCGGTAAATCAACGTTGCTAAAGGTATTGGCGGGACTTCTTCCTTGCACAGGTAGCGTGCGATTATTGGGCAAACCACTGGCCGAATGGTCGCGTCGCGAACGTGCGCAAACGCTCGTTTGGTTAGGGCAAAACGAAACCGCTGCCGAAGACCTGGGCGCCTACGATATTGCAATGCTGGGGCGCATTCCCCATCAGGGCTGGTTAGCCCCACCGAGCGCGGCGGATCATGCCGCTGTGGAGCGTGCCCTACGCGCGACGCAAGCGTGGGAATATCGCACCCGCTCCTTGGGCGCTCTTTCAGGCGGCGAGCGCCAGCGGGTGTTGCTGGCGCGCGCGCTAGCCTCGGACGCGAAAGTGCTTTTGATGGATGAACCACTCGCCAATCTTGATCCTCCGCACCAGGCCGATTGGCTCGCGATCGTGCGTGCGCTCGCGGCTCAAGGCAAGACGGTGGTCAGCGTGTTGCACGAAATTTCAATGGCGCTGAATGCCGACGATATGGTCATCATGGCGGACGGCCGTGTGACGTATGAAGGGCCATGCGCTGATGCCACGACTCACCGTTCGCTAGAGGCCGTGTTCAATCATCGGGTGGCGGTAATATACGTTGCTGATCATTGGATCGCTCTGCCGAAATGACCCAGAGAAGTGTGGCTTCGTCTGGGTCGCTTTGATTCGCAACGACTGCTCGCGCTAACTCCGAATGATGAAATCGAACGCAGACAGTGCTGCCTTCGAACCTTCACCGGCGGCGATGACGATTTGCTTGAACGGCGTCGTGGTGGCGTCGCCCGCCGCGAATACGCCGGGAACGTTGGTACGACCGTGAGCATCGACCACGATTTCGCCGTGCTTCGACAGATCAACAACACCTTTAAGCCAGTCCGTGTTCGGCAGCAAGCCGATTTGCACGAACACGCCTTCGAGATCGAGCCTCTTCACGTCCTCAGTTGCACGATCCTTGTAGATCAGACCATTGACCTTCTGCCCATCGCCGGTGACCTCAGTCGTTTGTGCATGCATGACAACGGTGACGTTCGGTAGGCTATTTAACTTCCGTTGCAGTACCGCGTCGGCGCGAAGTTCGGTGGCGAACTCGATCAACGTTACGTGAGCGACAAGGCCAGCCAAATCAATCGCCGCCTCAACGCCCGAGTTGCCGCCGCCGATCACGGCAACGCGCTTACCCTTAAACAATGGTCCATCGCAATGCGGGCAGTAGGTGACGCCTTTGGTGCGATATTCTTTTTCCCCTGGCACGTTCATGTCGCGCCATCGTGCGCCGGTGGCGAGGATGACGGTTTTCGATTTGAGCGAAGCGCCGCTTTTTAGTTTTATCTCGATCAGCTCGCCCGGCACTAGAGCGTCGGCCCGCTGCAAATTCATAATGTCGACGTCGTACGCTCTGACGTGTTGTTCCAGCGCGACGGCAAAGTGTGGGCCGTCGGTTTCTTTGATGGAAATGTAATTCTCAATTCCCATCGTGTCGAGTACTTGACCGCCGAAGCGCTCGGCGACGATACCAGTGACAATGCCTTTGCGCGCGGCGTACACGGCCGCTGCGGCACCCGCAGGGCCACCTCCAACGATGAGTACGTCGAAAGGCGCTTTGGCGTTCAGCTCTTCTGCTTCGCGCGCGACGCTACTGGTGTCGAGCTTCGCGACGATCTCGGCGAGCTCCATGCGGCCTTGGCCGAACGGTTCGCCGTTCAGAAAGACGGACGGTACGTTCATGATCTGGCGCTTCGTGACTTCATCCTGAAAGAGAGCCCCGTCAATCGCGACGTGGCTGATATTTGGATTCAACACGGCCATCAAGTTGAGTGCCTGAACGACGTCTGGGCAGTTTTGGCATGTCAGCGAGAAGTAGGTCTCAAAGTGATACGGTCCTTGCAGATTTTTCACTTGTTCGATCAAATCGGCCGCAGCTTTTGATGGGTGACCGCCAACGTGCAACAACGCCAATACGAGCGATGTGAATTCGTGACCCAGCGGCAGGCCGGCAAAGCGCACACCCATGTCTGTACCAGGGCGCGTGATAGCGAACGAAGGCTTTCTTTCCGTGTCATCCCTGCGCACCGTCACGGTGATCAGAGCGGATAAGGGCCGAATGTCTGCGAGCAATTCGATGAGGTCTCGTGAGCCCTTGCTGTCATCTACCGAGGCGATGATTTCGATGGGCTGTGTAAGCTTTTCGAGGTAGGCCTTGAGTTGAGTTTTGAGGTTGATGTCTAGCACGGCGTTTCTCACAAATTCAAAATCTTTGGGCGACGAAAATGCACGTTCGACCGTGAGTCGAACGTGGCTTTCCAAGGTAAAAGCCGAGTTTCCGCAAACGTTTCAAATCACTGAATTTGTGATTCGATCTTGCTCGCAACTCAGGGCAAATTTCCGATTCGCCGATATCGCGCTCCCAAAGCGGGAGCGCGCGTTGGGTCTAAGTTAGATCTTGCCGACCAAGTCGAGCGATGGCGTCAGCGTCGCTGCGCCTTCCGTCCACTTGGCCGGACACACTTCACCCGGATGCTCGGCGACGTATTTGGCTGCACGAACTTTGCGCAGCAGTTCTGATGCGTCGCGGCCGATGCCGTTGTCGTGAATTTCGCAGAGTTTGATCTGACCTTCTGGATTGATCACGAAGGTGCCGCGAAGCGCCATGCCTTCTTCTTCGATGAGTACGTCGAAATTGCGCGCGAGCGTCGCGGTGGGATCACCGACCAGCGCGTATTGCACCTTCTTGATCGCTTCCGAGGTGTCGTGCCATGCTTTGTGGGCGAAGTGACTGTCGGTTGAAACGCCGAAAATATCCACGCCCAGTTTCTGGAATTCAGCGTAGTTGTCGGCAAGGTCTTCGAGCTCGGTCGGGCAAACGAATGTGAAGTCGGCCGGGTAAAACACGACGACCGACCATTTGCCCTTCATTGTGGCATCAGAAACATCGATAAATTTGCCGTTTTGGTAGGCGGTTGCCTTGAATGGCTTGATGATGGTGTTGATGAGTGACATAGATATTTCCTTTGTTTTGTATGTTGCTTATCAAGCAGAGGAGGAGTCGATGCATCAATTGTTGCGGCGCAACGTTAATTAGTCAAACTAGTTAAATTTTGTATATTAAGTGGAAAATTCACTTATAACGCCATTTTTTGCCGACAGTGAATGTGCGTCATTCAGGGAATAGGTCGTCCACGACCCGCGGCAATTGGTGAGTCTTGTGTTGTCGCAACGCAAACAGCAGGCGAGCAGAGCGATGCGCATTTACTGCGTCACTGGCACAACGTACGAAAAAGTGCCAATAAACGGGATCACGCATCGCTTTGGCCGCGATCCGGAAAATAGGCGCAACCTTTAGGCGCTAGATCGCGCCAATTCTGGCGCGTTGCGCGCGAAGTCCTGGGCCGTGTTGTCAGGCACCTGATGTGTGCAGCAAAGCGCCTTCGGCGTCGAGCACCCTAACAGTCACTGGAATCGCAGTGCGGACGCTCTGCGTGACGACGCAGAAGTCTTCGAACTGCCCCAGGATTCGCTCTAGCATCGTGATGCTCGCGGCAGGCACCCCCAACGTGACGTCGACCGAGACGGCGCTTATTCGCACGCGGTTTTGGGCATTTCGCGAAGTTCTAATCGTCGCCGATGTGCGAATTGGAGATGGATCATTTTTAAATTTTCGCATCGCAAACAGAAGACTGGCAGATAGACAATTCGCGACAGCGACCGCAAGCATTTGCTCCGGACTTGGCCCCTGACCGCTGCCGAGCGGAGCCGGTTCGTCCGTCAGCAAAACTGGAATCTGTGGATTGTCGAAATGAACCGCAAACTGAAAGTCTTGCTGTTGTTCGAGTTTGATCTGAACTGGGTTGTCCATGCTGTTTCTCCTGGTTTGTGCTTGTCTTACGGATGCTCACGAGACTTGTAAGCGACGGGCATACCATCGTCATGATAGTGCGAGCCTAGCGCTTGCAGCTCTATAGCGGGCTGTTGCCTATGCCGGTGCGCGCGCAGTTGACTGCAGCCACTGCACGATTTCTCCGGTACGCATCGCACCGGGCTGCCTTGCGATTTCCTGTCCGCCCCGGAAAACGATGAGCGTGGGAATGCTTCGTATGTTGAAGCGTGCCGCCGTTTGCGTGGCAAGCTCGGTGTCCACCTTGGCGAAGCGCACCAGCGGCATCTGCTTCGCGGCATCGGCGAAAAACGGTGCCATCATTTTGCACGGACCGCACCATGCCGCCCAAAAATCAACGACGATTGGCAATTCAGTTTTGCTGATGTAGTTGGCAAAAGTGGCATCAGTAAGTGCGAATGGTTGCGGATCCAGTAGTTTTTCTTTGCAGACACCACAAACCGGGCCATCAGCAAGTCGCGCTTCAGGCACACGGTTGGTCGCTGCGCACGCTGGGCAAACGAGGTGCATGATCGGCTCCTAGCAACCGGGCTTTGCGCCAAGTTTGCGCATGATGTTTTCCATCAGACACCACTTGGTCACCGCGCTTTGTAGCAGATTGGCTCCGACAAATGCGGTAAATGCAAGCCACCATTGACTAACAAAGATGGGGCTACCGGGAATGCCCAGTGCGAGCGACAGCAGGATGAACGCGCCAGCGACGAGTCGAACGATTTGCCATGAGGTCATGCTTTTTCTCCTAGAGGGTTTGTGTCAGATGCGGGGACGGGAACGATAACTACGGTTGAGACTGATCCAGTCAGCTTTTCAAGCCGATTTCGATAAGCCACGAAATAAAGAATCGGGATGACTACCAGTGTCAGCAGCGTAGAAACGAAGATGCCGAAAATGAGCGAAATCGCGAGACCGTTAAAAATTGGATCATCGAGAATGAAAAATGCACCGAGCATCGCTGCGAGACCGGTGAGCATGATGGGCTGCGCGCGCGTGATCGCGGAATGAACAATCGCTTCATTGAAGGGAACGCCTTGACGTACCTGAAGGTTGATAAAGTCAACCAGCAGGATGGAGTTACGCACGATGATGCCAGCGAGCGCAATCATGCCGATCATGCTAGTTGCGGTGTACTGCGCGCCAAGCAGCGCATGCCCAGGCATCACACCGATGATGGTGAGCGGAATAGGCGCCATGATGATAAGCGGGGTCAGATACGATCCAAATTGCGCAACCACCAGCAGGTAAATCAGGATTAGCCCGACTGCATAAGCCGTTCCCATATCGCGGAAGGTTTCATAAGTGATTTGCCATTCTCCGTCCCACTTGATCGCATAGTCGCGATAACCGTCGTTCGGCTGGCTGATGAAGTATTCGACAAGTTTGCCGCCACCCGGCGTCGCGATTTTTGCGATGTCACTGCGCATTGAAAAAACGCCGTATAAAGGACTGTCGAGCTTGCCAGCCATGTCGGCAACAACGTAATTCACCGGCAGCAAATCTTTGTGATAACTCGGTTGTTCGCGCACAGAATCAGTCACCGTCACCAGTTCACGAATGGGCACGAGTTTGCCTTCGGCGCTGCGAACAGCCAATTGCAACAACGCATCCAGATCACCGTGACGATCGGCGGGCAATTGAATCGTCGCCGCCGCGGGATACTTGCTCTCATCGTGCAGATAAGCCGTCGCTTCGCCTGCGAGGCCCGCACGAAGCGTGCTGACGATGGCTTGCTGAGGCACGCCGAGCATCGCTGCCTTGCGACGGTCTACCACGAGCAGTGTTTTCGGTGCAGCGATGATGCTGCTGTCGTCAACGTCGACCACGCCGTCTCCCTTATCGAAGATGGCACGCACAGCTTTTGCAACCTTCAGGCGACCCTCGGCTTCGGGTCCGTAGATCTCAGCCACAATAGGCGAGAGCACCGGTGGGCCGGGCGGAACTTCGACCACTTTGACGTTGGCACCGAATCGTTGCCCAATCTTTTGCAGCGCTGGGCGGACGCGTGTGGCGATAGCGTGACTCTTTTCGCTTCGATCGTGCTTACCGACGAGATTGACCTGCAAGTCGCCGACATCGCCACCCGTGCGCAGGTAATACTGTCGCACGAGACCGTTGAAGTTAATCGGCGCAGCGGTTCCGGCATAGGCCTGATAGTCCGTGACTTCAGGCACTGTTTGCAGATACGCGCCCAGCTCGTGCAGCACGGCAGCCGTCTGCTCGACAGGTGTGCCTGCTGGCATGTCGACAATCACTTGAAACTCGGACTTGTTATCGAACGGCAGCATCTTGAGCTGTACCAGGCCCACCGCAGGCAGCACGAGGGAAATCAGAATCAAAACGCCGATGCCGAGGCCCAAAAGGCGGCGATTGCGGGTGCCGCGACCTGCGTCGAGCAAGGGGCGAAATACGCGCTCGAACAGCGGTGCCAGTTTTCCACTGAGCCCCTTTCCGGCATCTGCGTGCGCAGGATGCTCCTTCATCCACAGCCGTGCAAGCCATGGCGTGACGACAAACGCAATGGCGAGCGACAGCAACATGCCCATGCTCGCATTTATCGGGATGGGGCTCATATACGGGCCCATGAGTCCTGACACAAACGCCATTGGCAGCAGCGCGGCGATGACCGTCAGCGTCGCCAGAATCGTCGGACCACCGACTTCGTCCACAGCGCCGGGAATGATTTGCGCTAGTGTGCGATCGGGAAACAATTGCTGATGACGGTGAATGTTTTCCACGACGACGATGGCGTCATCAACCAGAATTCCGATTGAAAAAATCAATGCAAACAGCGACACGCGATTGAGCGTGAAGCCCCAGGCCCAGGACGCGAACAGCGTTGCTGTGAGTGTGAGAACGACTGCGGTGCCGACGATGGCCGCTTCGCGGCGCCCGAGCGCCAAAAACACGAGCACTACGACCGATAGCGTCGCAAACAGTAGCTTTTGGATCAGCTTTTGTGCCTTGTCGTTGGCACTCGCGCCGTAGTTTCGCGTTTCGGCGACTTGAACGTCTGCTGGGATGACGGTGTTGCGCAACGTATCAACGCGCTGCATCACGGCGTTGGCGACATCAATCGCGTTTTCGCCAGCCTTTTTGGTGATTGCAATCGTCACCGCAGGGAACTCACCACCGTCTTTGCCAGCGACGCCATGCCACACATACTTGGTGGGAGGCGGCGGGCCGTCGCGAATCGCAGCAACATCGCGCATGAACACCGGTTTGCCGCCGCGAACGGCAACGATGAGATCCGCCACGTCGTTCGCCTGCCGCAGGAACGGACCGGATTCGACCGCCAATGAGCGATTGCCGGAAATGAGTTCGCCGACGGGTAGGCCGAGATTGGCTGACAATAACGTGCCACGCAAGTCGGCCACGGTCACGCCTACGCTGGCCATGCGCGCAGGATCAATTTCAACGAGAAGCGCGCGACCCGGCCCGCCAATGGTGGTGACTTCACGCGTGCCGTTCACGCGTTTAAGATCGGTCTCGATGCTGTGGGCAACGCGCTCGAGATCGTAAGTGCCCGTGGTCGCGGTTTTGCTGAACAGCGTCAGCGTGACGATTGGCACATCATCAATGCCTTTGGGCTTGATGATCGGATCGAGCACGCCGAGGCCCTTCGGCAGCCAATCGGCATTCGAATTAACGGTGTCGTACAGCCTAACTAGCGCCTCGGTGCGCGGCACGCCCACCTTGAACTGAACGGTCAGAATCGCGAGCCCTGGCTGCGACACCGACATGACATGTTCGACGCCAGAAATCTGTGCGAGCACTTGTTCGGCCGGACCGGCAACCGATTGCTCAACATCGCGCACCGCTGCTCCGGGGAACGGAATCATCACATTCGCCATCGTGACGTTGATTTGCGGTTCTTCCTCGCGTGGCGTGACGAGCACGGCGAATACGCCGAGCAAGAGCGCCACGAGAGCGAGCAGCGGCGTGATTTGCGCTGACTGAAAGAATGCGGCGATTCGCCCGGATACGCCCAGTCTCGGCGTTTGCGGCGGTTGTGACTGTGGACTCATGTGATCGCTCATCGAATGCGCGCGGCGGCCTGAGGGTCAAGCGCAATGCGTTCTCCGGGCATGATGCCGGAGAGTATTTCTACGCTATCGCCACTCGTGCGGCCGAGTCGAACCTGACGCAGCAAAGGGCGCCCGTTGCTGTCGAGGACATAAAGGCCGGTCATCTCGGCGCGACGGATAACTGCGGACGAAGGAACGGTTGATCGACCGGCCGCTCCACTCGTCGTCGGTATCCATAGACGTGCAAACATGCCCGGTGTAACGCCTGCGATGCCCGATGGAAGGTCAAGGCGGAGTTGCATCGTGTGCGTGCTCGCATCGACTGTTGGCAATACCTGCACTTGCGTCGGCGTGAGCATTGTGCTCGGGCCAGCGAGTCCAGGAATCTCGGCTTTCGCGGCGACATTGGACGGCGTTTGACCAAGCGCGGTTTGTGGCACCGAGCCCGTCACGCGCAGGGCAGCGGGATCGTAAATCGTCATGAGTGCTCGGCCCGGCATTGCCATGTCGCCGAGCGTTACCGGTACTTCTGCAATGACGCCAGCGTACGGTGCGCGGACGATATTGAATCCAGTCTGCGTCCGCGCGACACCTGCCTGCGCGAGCAGCGAGTTGACCTGCGCTTTCGTGGACTTGAATTGCGATTCAGCGCGCTCCAGGGCGGCTGGGCTGATGTAGCCTTTCTGGGATAGCTGCTTTTGCCGCTCAAAATCTTTTGCTGCGACATCCAGTGAGGCGCGCGCTGCCTGGACCTGTGCGTCGCTTGCGGCGACGTTTTGATCGGCAGCACGCGCGTCGATACGCAGCAGTACCTGCCCGGCCTTCACGCGATCACCCACTTTAGCCTCTAGATGCGTAATAGCACCGGCAACCTGCGCGGCAATGACGGTTTGTCGTACGGCTTCAACGACGCCGTCAAAGGCGGTGGTGCTGTTGCCGGATGCCGCCTGTACCTGCATCGTCGCCAATTCGGGTGCAGTGGTCGTGGCGGCTTTCGCATTGGGCAGGGTGCCGATGATCATCGCGCTTGAGGCGAGCATGGCCACGACGATTGGCCATCGTTGATTGAGCGCAGTGATCTGAATTCTTGATGCGTTGCTGGATGTCATTTTGTTTGGCATGGGCGCGAAGCAGGGGACGCGGTGGATCAAGCACTTGATTTTTTGCTCGGGATAGATGTATTATTTGCGCAATTAGTTAAATAGTCAAGTGCGTACGTGCTTGTTTAATTGCAAAATGATCTAGATCAAGCGAAAATGAATCCTCAATCACTTCCCGTATGTTTTCGAATGGAAGGCCTTCCCGACGAAGCGCTCAAACAGATCGCGGCCTACTTTCAGGCGCTGTCGGAACCGACGCGCCTGCAAATCCTTAACCTGCTTCGGGAGAAGGAGCGAAACGTGGGCGAGCTGGCGCAGTTGTGCGGCTATACGTCGGCCAACATTTCGCGCCATCTGACGCTTTTGACGCAGCACGGTTTGGTCGCTCGCGAGAGCCGCGGCAACAGCGCTTATTACCGAATTGCCGATGCGTCCGTGTATCAGCTATGTGATCTGGTTTGCGGGAATATTGCGCGGCAGCATGATCGCGCCGTGAAGGGCAGGGCGATGTTTGCGGGAACGGCTGCGGAATAAATTTCGTTGTTATGTATGTATAGCTTTTCGCTGAAACGACAAGTATTCAGGGGCTAAGACGAAATAAACGCCATAGTCGACTTTAGGCGATTTAGCGATCTAGCCCCAATGCGGCGGACGTTTTATGTGAAAGCTGATAACTACATAAAGCGCATGTGCACCCAAAATCACTGCCGCCGCAACTGAAAATGCGAAGGCAGATTGATGTTGGAAGCGCGTTGGTCGGCATCGGCGCCCGCAAATCGGGCCGCGTTGTAGCGCTTCGAAAACTCAGCAAACGTTGCCGCATGCATCGGCCAGCGAATGGCTGCCCGTGTCAACGCGGAAGTCACAGTCTCATGCGGCGCAATCGCGAATCCCGCTTTGACTAATCGCTTGCGAAGGCTGCGCCAGGTTCTGAGCATCGGGTCGATCCTGCGCTCGTTTCGCTTGAGCCACAGCCACCATGCAAGCCCCATCAGCGCGCCGCTGAT
>CAJDUD010000201.1_pt1 | contig 11376 bp, 9 predicted proteins | sample 7390161 | NCBI WGS metagenome assembly CAJDUD01 (sample SAMEA7055664, study PRJEB34461) | soil metagenome | biome: terrestrial ecosystem; feature: Peninsula; material: soil | place: Antarctica | collected 2016
CGTCCAAGCGTGACCAGCACGCTGCCGCGAATATTTTTTCCCTGCAATTGCTCGCGAACCGCTTCCGGCAATTGATCCAGTCGGGCAAGCACGTCGTTGGCCAAGGTCACAACCTGCCCGATTTGTGTTTCCTCATAAAGCGCTTCCAGCATCGCAGTGTTAGCGCTGAGTCGCACAATTTGCCCGTGCATGTCCGCTGGGTCGGCGTCGACGAGCTCTGCGCCGTAACGCTCGGCTAGCCGCAAACTGTCGAGGCGCTCACTTCCCCGGCCCATCCGTTGCAAGACGGTCGCGAGCCGGATATGCGCGAGCGCGAGGCTCTTTTTTTCGCGTACGGCGGCGCTGCCCCCTTTGGCATTGCGAAGGCGCTCAGTGTGGCCCGCCACGGCACGTTGGATCGCGTCGTAAGCGTCGGTGAGCCCCGCGTTGTTGGGCTTTCCCATTTCGGCGCCAGCCAGCGACAGCGAGGCGATCAACGACAAGCGCTGCGCCTCGTCGGCCAGAGGCGTCGCCGCTGCCTCTTTTTGAATCTCGTCAAAAATAGTTCGGGCGTTGCTCAATGCAACGATTCGGCGATCCACGAGATTGGTCAGCGCAGTCGTTGTGTTCAGGTTAAACCAGGCACGACCGCGCGCGAGTTTCTGCTCAACGGTTTGCAGCGATGGTGCGAGCGCAGCAGAGAAGGAAATCGCCTTTTCGAGCATGGCGACGGCCTCATTATCTTGTCGCAACTCATCCAGAATTGGGCCGCGTCGAGCGTAAGCCTGCGTCAGCGATAGCGCGATGCTTGCGCTATCGGGCTTTACAGCAAACGCTTTCTCCAGAAGGCTTTGTGAACGGCTCGCGTAGTCGTCGGCAGTTTTTCCTTGAAGCAGGACGTTCGCGTAAAGCTGCGCAAGCTTGCCAAAACCCACCCCCGCTTCGGCCAAAAGGTCAGGATCGTCCACCGCGTCGCCCGCGAGATGATCAAGATACTCGCTGGCTTTCTTGAGTAGGCTTTGCTGCGCCTTCAGCGTACCCGGCACCTCGCGAATCTCATCGAAGAGTTCAAACAGCATCGTGTTCGAAATTTGCCGAATGTCGGTGAAATGCCGCTCGGCCTTGGCCTGCGCGTTTCGCGCCGCGTCCGCCTGATGACTCGTAGCGACGATGCCGCCGATTAAGCCAAGTGCCGCCACAGACGCAAACACCACCGCCCAGCGATTGCGCTGCACAAACTTTGCGCCGCGATAGACAATCGTATCGGCGCGGGCGGTTACCGGAAGATTTTTGCTGTGGCGCCAGACATCCTCCGCCAGTTGCTGCACCGAGGCGTAACGACGCTCTGGCTCCTTGCGAAGCGCCATCAGTACAATATTGTCAAGATCACCGCGCAATCCCTTGCGCAAACGCTTGATCGCGGCCTCGTCGAGCGGGGGCGGATCGCCGTTTTCGTGCGCGGTTTGGGTGACAACCGTACTCGGTCGCGCGGGCAGCTGCTCACAAATTTCTTTGGCCAGCTCCAGCGGCTGTGTGGCTTTCGATTTATACGGACTCTGGCCTGTCAATAGTTCGTACAGGATGACGCCAAGCGCGTATACATCGCTGGCGGTCGTGATGATTTCGCCCTTTACCTGCTCGGGGCTGGCGTAGGCGGGCGTCATGGCAACAACGGTGGGCGCAGCGCCGACTTGCTCCGATGACGTCGGCTGCAGTAATTTCGCAATTCCGAAATCGAGGAGTTTTACTTCGCCTGATTCGGTGACGAGAATATTGCTCGGCTTCAAATCACGGTGCACGACCAGGCGTTGATGCGCGAAGTGCACTGCGTTACAAACCGACCGGAATAACGCCAGTTTTTGCGCAATGCTCAACGCGTGTGTTTGCGCGTAAACATTAATCGGCTGCCCGTCGACGAATTCCATCACCAGGTAAGGATGCCCGTCATCGCTGCTGCCGCCGTCGATCAACCGGGCTATGTTCGGATGTTCAAGACTCGCCAAAATCTGCCGTTCGGCACGGAAACGAGCCGCGATGTCAGCGCTCTGCTGAGTACCCAGCCCGTCGCGAATCAGCTTGATCGCAACCTCTTTGTCAAACGCCGAATCGGCACGAACCGCCTTGAACACCGCCCCCATTCCACCCTGTGCAAGTTCGCTCGTGATTTCGTAGGCACCGAGGCGACGCCCAATCCAGCTTCGTCGTGATGACGCAGCATCGTCGTCGAGTGCCGCACCAACAGCGCTGGCAACGTGTGTGGGGGAGAGCACCCCATGTTGTCGCGCATTCGCATCGGCCTTCAGCAGCGACCGCACCCGCTCGCGCAGCGACACGTCATCGCCACAGGCCCGAAGCAAATGCGCGTCCCGCTCGACTTCGTCCGGAATTTCAAGGCAATCAGCCGCAATCTCACTGATTTGGTGCCAGCGCGCCGGAGTAAGCACGTCAGTGTTCGCCATGGAACGAACCCATCGCCTGCTGCAGGAACAGCCGCGCAACCGACCAATCGCGCTTTATCGTGACAACCGATACGCCCAGCGCTGCGGCCGTCTGTTCAATGGAAAGATCGCTAAAGAAGCGAAGGTCCACCACCTCAGCTTGTCTTGGACTAAGCGCGTGCAGTTGCTCCAGCGCGCTATCCAGCGCCAGAAAATCCATCTCGTGTTGCAACGAAGTTTCTTCACCGCTCGTATTCGAAAAAAGCGCATCCGCACACCGCGTATGAAATGCCTGCTCGGTTCGGTCCAAACTCGTGACATCAACTTCGCCGCCGCGTTTAATGGCTCGTTTGGCCCGCGCATGATCGACCAGCACATGTCGCATCACACGAGAGGCCAGACGCATGAAATGGATTTCGCTGTGTACACGACTATCCCCGCTTTCGTGCAGTCGAGCGTAGGCCTCGTGCACCACCGCTGTCGCTTGCAATGTGTGCCCAGCTGCCTCTTTGCGCAGATGACTCTGCGCGATGCGTCGCAGTTCAGCGTACAAGCCGGGCGTGAGTTCAGGCAGCACTGATTCATCGCCATTGGCGAAGCGCCTGGTCAGTGAAGCGAGCGTTATCAGCGTTTGCGTTGATGACGGATCGGTAATCATGTATTGCAAATCCATTCCGGCGACGGTGTTGACGACGCGAGTAAAGTCGCGAGCGCAGTTTAGCGAGCGCTTGATGATTCGCCAAATAGGGCGCAAAGAGCATGCATGTATGCGCAGCGAGCCACGACCATATCGACGCTCGAATGCCTCATTCTGGTGTTGAGGAATGCGCACTCAAACTTTCGCGAATGCGCAGACGAAATACTCGCAAATGTCGTTGCTCGCCCGCGTGTAAGTCGGCATTTTTTCGTTATAAGACACAACGCAATCCTGGCAATATTGCCGTTAGTCAACGCGCTGCGCACCTGAAAATACGTGTAGCCATTCCGCCAAAAGCACACCCTTGGCCTTGATCTATGGCCAGCGGTGTCGCACGGGCAGCATCACTGCAAAAATCAGCATGGTTTGATTGCCGAAAAATTGATGGGGTACTTCAGTTAGCGGGACGTGCTTCACAGAGGGTGCGGCAATGAAATCGTGCGTGCGACAAATACCGAGTCATTCGCAGGCGGTCGCGACCTTCACGACTTGAGGGGTACTTTGTAGCGTTCACGCCGCACGAAAGACGAAGTAGACCGCACCGATCAAACAAAGCCCTGCCCACAAAAAGTCCAGCTTCATCGGCTGCTCCATGTACATCACCGCGAACGGAACGAACACTAAGAGTGTGATCACTTCCTGCATGATTTTGAGTTGCGCGAGCGAGAACTGCGTTGCACCAATGCGGTTCGCGGGGACTTGTAATAAATATTCAAACAGCGCGATACCCCAGCTGATCAGCGCGGCGATCCACCACGGTTTGCCGGCAAGATTTTTCAAGTGGCCGTACCACGCGATCGTCATAAAGACGTTGGACAATACGAGTAGTCCTGCCGTTTGCGTCCAGATAGGCAAGCTTGTCATCGTTTTTGTTCTCCGCACAGGTCAAGGGTTTTTACCCAATCAAGTTTAGCCATCCGCTGAAATACTTACGGGCTAAACCTATACCTATTCTTATCGCGTCAAACCTTCGGTCGGTCGCGATTTGCAAAATACACAAGGAACTTTCATGAAACTGCGCCTCGTCGCCTCGGCCGTTGCAATCAGCGTACTTGCTGCGCTGCCATCATCTGCGTTTGCACAACAAACGATGAAAATCAGCATCTCGATCGCGCAAAATTCACATCAGGGCGTCGGCATCGATACCTTTGCGAAAGAGGTCGAGAAACGCACCAATGGTCGCATCAAAATTCAGCCTTTCTACTCAGGCTCGCTCGGTGGCGAACGCGAATCGATCGAGGCCGTGCAACTCGGGACGCAAGAGTTGACGCTTACCTCCACGGGTCCGGTACCTAACTTCGTGCCCGAGACACGCATTCTCGACATTCCGTTTTTGTTCCGAGACAAAGCGCATGCACATGCGGTGCTCGATGGGCCGATCGGGCAAGAGCTGCTCACCAAATTCGACGCCAAGGGCATGAAGGCGCTGGCGTGGGCTGAAAATGGTGTGCGTCACATGACCAACAGCCGTCGTCCGGTGAAAACGCCCGAGGATTTGAAGGGCCTGAAAATGCGCACAATGGAAAATCCAGTGCACATTGCGGCGTACAAAGCATTCGGCATCATCACGACGCCGATGGCGTTCCCAGAGGTTTTCACTGCCCTGCAGCAAGGCACTGTGGATGGTCAGGAGAACCCATTGTCGGTCATCATGGCGGCCAAGTTTGATCAGGTGCAAAAGTACATGTCCTTGACTGGGCATGTTTATTCGCCTGCCGTTATCCTGATGAACAAGGCCGCATTCGACAAACTCTCGGCCGCAGACAAACAGGTATTCATGGACGCGGCGAAAGAGGCCGTGAAAGCCAATCGTGCTCGCGTGGCGGAGGACGATGCTAAGGGCGTGGCCGAGCTGCGCGCGAAAGGCATGCAAATTATTGAAGTGGACAAGGCCAAATTTGTTGCTGCGCTGGCACCGGTGAACGCAGATTTCGAAAAGCAGTTTGGCAAAGCGAATATCGACAAGATTCGCGCGGTGAAATAATTGCCGCGCGAGCGGTAGTACGTTTTCGAAGCCCGCCTAGCGCGGGTTTTTCGTATCTGCGTAGGGCAAATACCCAGCAGGATTCCGACCTGATCGGGTTGCCAGAATTATTGGAGCCGCAATCGTTGCACCCTGCAAATTACAAAAAGCGAGGAACCCATGAAACAAACTTTCCTGCGCATCGAGCGAATGACCACCCACGCATCGATGCTGTTGGCCTGCGCGATGCTAGCAGTCGCAGCGGGCCTCGGCGTGTTTCAAATCCTCACCCGATTCGTTTTGGAACGACCTGCTGAATGGACGGAGGTGCTGATCCGTTTCACACTGATCTGGATGGTTTTTATGGGGCGGGCTTGAGGAATATTCGATGTTCTGGGCATACCTGTCGATGCCAGTCGGCGGCTTGTTTGCGGTGATGGGGATCATGGGGAATTTCTTCGATCCAAAGCGGCTTGAACTGGAAACCGCTCAGTGAGCATGGCCATGCTTTTCACGATGGTGCTGTGCTTCGCGCTCACCATCTCGGTCGCAGTGTCCATTGGGCTCGCTGCGGTGTTCGGCATTTACATCGGCAATGTACCCATGTTGGTTTCGGTGAAAGAGATGTTTTCTTCCATCAATAAATTTCCGTTGGCAGCGATCCCATTCTTCATTCTCGCGGGAAATGTGATGGAGACGGGCGGCATCTCGCGGCGACTCGTTGACTTTGCGAAGAGCCTGGTCGGCGGCGTCCAGGGCGGCTTGCCGATGACATGCGTGCTCACCTGCATGATCTTCGCGGCGGTATCAGGCTCGTCGGTGGCGACGACGTTCGCCATCGGCGCGATCCTGATTCCGGCATTGATCAAACACGGTTATCCCACGCCGTGGGCCGCCGCGCTTCAGGCGACGAGCGCAGAATTGGGCGTGATTATTCCGCCGTCGATCCCGATGATTCTCTACGGCGTTTCGGCCGAAGTCTCTATCGGCGAATTGTTCATTGCAGGCTTTGGACCGGGCCTGCTGATTGGTCTTGGTCTCATGCTGTTCGTTTTTCTGCTTTGCAAGAAACGTGGCTGGGGCAAAAACGATGGCGACGGACGATTGCCGCTTGGGACAGCATTTGTCGATCTCGGAATCATCATCGGCGCCGTTGGGTTGTTGCTGTTCGGCAGCCGCTACATTGCACCCGCCGTGCTCGACAAGGCGCTAAGTGAGCAGACCCTGGAGCGCTATTCGCATTTGATTGGCGTGACGCTATTCGCGGGCTATTTCATCGTGCTTTCATGCATCCCCAAGTTGCGCGCCTCGCTCAACGGACGTGCCGCCTATGCGCTGATGATGCCGGTGATCATTCTCGGCGGCATTTATGGTGGCGTGTTTACGCCAACAGAAGCATCCGCCGTAGCGGTGATTTATGCGCTGTTCGTCGGCATGGTCGTATATCGAGAGATCGGATTCAAAGACCTGTTGCCGATCTTCAAAAAGAGCACGCTGTCGTCGGCAGTCATCATGTTCATCATCGCCAACGCCGGGCTCTTCGCGTACCTCATCACGCGCGCCGGCGTGCCCGATGCGATCGGACTATTTTTGAAGGAGTGGCTACAAAGCCCGATGCTGTTTTTACTTGGCGTGAATGCGGCGCTTTTTATCATCGGTATGTTTATCGAGACGAGTGCCTCGATAATCGTGCTCGCACCGATCCTTGCGCCGGTGGCCATTCACTTTGGCATTGACCCGGTGCACTTTGGCGTCATCATGGTCGTGAACCTCGCACTGGGCATGATTACTCCGCCATTTGGCGTGAATCTTTTCGCAGCATGCACCGTCGCCAAAATATCGCTGGATCGCATGGTGACCCAGCTGATTCCGTTTGTACTCGTCGTGCTGACCTGCCTGATGATTATTACTTACGTCCCGGGAATTTCTCTGTTTCTGCGCGATCTGGTTTATGCAAAATAGACTCTGGTCTTCGCCCGAATTTACATGCTTGAAAGCTTGTCAGGCAACGCTACGTTTCATGATGTGATGACGACGCTTGCCTGACCACCAGCTACTCACCGCCCTCTGCTGTCCCCAACGCGGCGGCGCCTTGCCGAAGGCTGAGACTCACTGCATTACTCAGGCAAGCGCTGCCGTGCTACAACGCGCAGCCGATTACTGGTACCGACGATTTGTTAGCGAGGATTGAGACGACGGCATCACTACCTGTTCGCTGGACTAGCAGCGGCAATACGCACGCCTGCGTTCGCGCTCGCTTCAATGATTAAACGCAGCGGCGCACGAAGCATCGCGTCCGATCATCTGCCCGGATGACCCTGCGCTTTGCAGCCCGCCGTTGCGCCAGTGCATGATGTTGTAAATGGCCGCGAACGTACGTATAGGTCGGCACGTTGCCGCCGGACGTGCCGACAATCTCACCGCCCCGACGCACACTATCGATGAGCCAACCGGGCAGTGTGAGATGAAACGGATTGCGCGAAACTTCGCCAACGTGACAGGCGAGCGCGCTGATCATATCGCCAACGTGCGCAGCGGTTAACTCGACGAGCAAGTTGGCATCGGTCATCGTCGACCAGTATTCAGTGAACGCCAGCGTAGTCGTGAAGTTCGGCGAATTCGTCGATATCGCGGCCATCGCGTCGAGCGTCAGATGATGCGTGCCGATGTGAGTGAGCTGCGCGTCGAGCGCGTGCGGGCAGAGCACGAGCGCAGGCCGCAGTGCCGTCAGCTTTGCGGCGAGCACATTGACGCAGTTTGCCCAGTGCGCAGGATCCGACTGGCGCGTTTGTAACGTGATGCGACTCAAGCCGCGTTCGGCGAGCAATTGCGATTCAAATCCGATACGCGCACACGCTGCCGAAAGCTCGTCGGCGCGTGCCGACTGTCGAGCGGTATTGCTGCCGTGAGTGACGGCGATATTGACGACACGCCACCCTGATTCCCGCGCCAGACGTAGTGGCAGTCCGGCAACGATGCATTCATCATCGGGATGCGGCGAAACCATGACGCACACCGGCGCCGGAGGATCAGAGGCGCGTTGCGGGTATGCCGCCGCCCAACGTGCCGCCTGCTCCGCCATTTCCGGCGGCGGCAGCGCCCTGGCGCTGAGCATGAGCGTTTCTATCGCGGCCACAAAATCATGCAGCGCGTGGGCTGAGTTTTTTTCGTTCACGCTTCAGCATAGCGCAGACAATCGTGCGGTGACAGGCACGATCGTCACGCCGCGAATTGGGCCTTACTGCTCCCGGAAATTAACATCAGCTTTCTCTTGTAGGGACATTAGCACAGGGGCTAGAGGCCATTTATTCCTATAATCGACTTTTGAATAAATCGACCTTCAGCCCCCATAAAAGCGTCATCTCACGATAAAGCTGATGTCGCTACGCCGCGGTTAGACCTAGGCGGTATTGCTTCAGCGCGTCGCTGCCGGCATTTCCGAAGACGTCAGTTTCTGATGTGGTGACTGCGACGGTGTCACCGGCAAGTGTTGTCACGTTAGCGGCAGCTCCTCAGCCGCAAGACAGCAGCCATTTCCAGAAACCGATTACGTGCTTTTCCATTCGCGAGCGAGCATTGCGTAGACAAACGTATCTCGAACGACGCCGTGATGATCACGGCATTCACCACGTAAATGCGCGTCTCGCGTAAAGCCGACACGCTCGAACAATCGCCAGCTGCGATCATTCAATACGTCGACCGTTCCCCAAACGCGGTTTGCGCCGATTTGCTCGAAAGCGAGCTTGCAGCACAGCGCGACCGCAGCCGCGGCGATGCCTTGTCCGCGTGCGCTTTTGCGTAAAAACCAGCCAATTTCGAGCGACGGAACATTCCAGTCAAAACCGTGAAATCCGGTGCCGCCGTAGAGCGTTTTTTCATCTTTGGAGAAGATGCCCATGATGAGCCCTTCGCGCGTCATCCAGCGACCCGCCATTTTCAAAACATAGTCTTCCGAGTCGGCCAATTCCTGAAAACTATCCGTCCACGCGACCCATTGGGCCAGCTCCGCGCGATCTTCCTGAACGGCTGCAAAATGGGCCGCGCCATCGCCATTTAGGTAAGGACGTACGACGATGTTTTCGCCAACGAGTCGCTCAGGCAATGAAAGCAGTCGCGGCCGCTCAATAGCGGGCATTAAGCCTCTCCTTTGCCTAAATTCGCCCCCGCTTTGAGCGAGGCTTCGATAAAGGGATCGAGGTCGCCATCAAGCACGGCACCGGTGTTGCCAGTTTCATGGTTGGTGCGCAAGTCCTTGATACGTGACTGGTCGAGCACGTAGCTGCGGATTTGGTGGCCCCAACCGATATCGCTCTTGGTGTCTTCGAGCTTTTGTTGCTCCTCCATACGGATACGCATTTCGTGCTCGTACAGGCGCGAGCGCAGGCGCTTCCAGGCGACATCACGGTTACTGTGCTGACTGCGGCCATCTTGACATTGCACGACGATGCCGGTCGGAATATGCGTCAGGCGCACGGCCGAATCGGTCTTGTTAATGTGCTGACCGCCGGCACCGCTAGCGCGAAAAGTATCGGTGCGAACGTCGGATGGATTAATGTCGATGACAATCGAATCATCCACCTCGGGATAAACGAATACCGACGCGAACGACGTGTGTCGACGCGCGTTGCTGTCGAACGGGCTCTTGCGCACGAGGCGATGGATGCCCGTTTCAGTGCGCAGATATCCATAAGCGTAATCGCCGGTCAGCTTGATCGATGCGCTCTTCAGGCCCGCGATGTCGCCATCAGATTCTTCGAGCACTTCAACCTTGAATCCCTTGCGCTCACCATAGCGGCAATACATACGAAACAGCATCTGTGCCCAATCCTGAGCCTCGGTGCCGCCCGAGCCAGAGTTGATGTCGAGGAAGCAATTGGATTCGTCCTGCTCGCCCGAAAACATGCGCTTGAACTCAAGCTCTGCAAGCACGGCGGAAATCTTGTCAACGTCGGTTTTGAGACTTAACAGCGTCGCTTCGTCAGCTTCCATTGCCGCCAGTTCGAGTAGTTCGGCAGCGCCTTGTGAGTCTGCTGTCAGCGTGTCGATGTGGCTAATGACGTCGTCGATGAGCCGCTTTTCCCGACCCAATTCACGCGCCCGATTGGCATCGTCCCAGACTTTGGGGTTTTCGAGTTCGGCGTTGAGCTCTAAGAGGCGTTGCGACTTTTTGTCGTATTCAAAGTAACCCCCGAAGGTGATCGACCTTGCCGCACGCCGCATTGATGGCGTGTTTGAGTTCGTTGCTTAAGTCGTCGACGTTCATTGAAATTGCATTTTTGTAGGTTAATGACCAATTTTATCGGCGATTGACCGCCTGGCGCACCGCCAATGAAAAAGCCGGGATTTGTCCCGGCTTTTTTCCTCAATGCCGCCCTGAGGGCAGCGTCAAGAAAGTCCTACAGCGACCACTTCGCTATGTAGTAGTTATCACCTTACCGGCGTCCGTTGGCGGAACGTGCGAGCCGCGAAACCCACTAGCGCGATCGCAAGCATCCACCACGGCACCGTTGGAACCGGGACGGGGGCTTCTGGCACGATGATCACCCCGATCTGAGCGACCGCAGGGTTGTTGGTTAATGTCACCTCGACGTCCGGTGTATTCACGTCCGAACGTACCTGACCACCTGTCGAAGGCGGTACGAATGTCACCGTGTAGGTCGCCACGGGGGTCGTATTCGCGGGGACGAAGGCGATCACCGGCCAGGTGACCAGCCCGGTCGCCGGGTTATACGAACCACCGCCACTCACGGTGACAGCCGTTGCTCCTGCAGGCAACTGCAAGTAAACAACAACGTTCCCAGCTGGGCTCGATCCAATGTTGCTCATGACAACGGTAGCAGTTACAGGCTGATTTGGCAGCAAACTGCCCGACGGCGACAACGTAACCGTCGTCGTCAAATCAGCTGGCGCAAGAAGCACTGTCGTTACCACCGGGCCACCGATGTCATCAGTCGGGTCAGGATCGTTCACGGTAGGCGGCGCTGTTACGCGCGACGAGTTCTGGAACGTTCCAGAAGCCGGTGCAGTGCCCGTGACGACGATGGTGGCTTGGCTTCCAGCGGCAAAGGTTGGCAGCGACAGGTTGAGATTTCCTGAGCCACTAGCTGCGCCGCAAGTCGCGCCTGCAGAAGCCGTACACGTCCACGTGACGCCCGTAAGCACATTCGGGAAGATATCCGTCACCGTGGCACCATCAGCACTGGCAGGTCCATTGTTGGACGCTACCAGCGAGTAGCGGACCATACCAAACGGCAATACTGTCGCCGGACCAACCTTAGACATGGACAGATTTGCGGTCG
>CAJDUD010000083.1_pt1 | contig 11375 bp, 9 predicted proteins | sample 7390161 | NCBI WGS metagenome assembly CAJDUD01 (sample SAMEA7055664, study PRJEB34461) | soil metagenome | biome: terrestrial ecosystem; feature: Peninsula; material: soil | place: Antarctica | collected 2016
CACTATCGCGACGAGTTTCAGTATCACATCGACCACAAGCGTTGCCTGGTGCCTACGTATGTTTAGTTTTGTCGTCCTGCGCAATAGCAAAGGATCAGTCTCCATTCCGCCAGCGGTGGAAAGCACAGTGATGCTTCGCTCCGCACAGCATGACAACGGTTGCGTCAACTAAATGATCAACATCGAAATCGACGGCCAGGCAGTACAAGTCGCACCGGGCAGCACGGTGATGGATGCGGCCAATCAGGTCGGGGCCTACGTTCCGCATTTCTGCTATCACAAGAAACTTTCCATCGCGGCGAACTGCCGCATGTGCCTTGTGCAGGTTGAGAAAGCGCCGAAGCCATTACCAGCCTGTGCGACACCCGTGACTGAAGGCATGAAAGTCTTCACTGCCTCCGAGCAGGCCAAAAAGGCGCAACAGGGCGTGATGGAGTTTCTGCTGATTAACCATCCGCTGGACTGCCCAATTTGCGACCAGGGTGGCGAATGTCAGTTGCAGGATTTGGCCGTAGGTTACGGTAAATCGGGTTCACGCTATGAAGAAGAAAAGCGCGTCGTCTTCCACAAAAATCTTGGGCCGCTCGTAAGCGCCCAAGAGATGAGCCGCTGTATTCATTGCACGCGCTGCGTTCGCTTTGGGCAAGAAGTCGCGGGCATCATGGAACTCGGCATGGGCGGCCGTGGCGAGCATGCAGAGATTCTGTCTTTCGTTGGTCATTCCGTTGACTCTGAACTCTCCGGCAACATGATCGACGTGTGCCCAGTCGGTGCGCTGACATCGAAGCCCTTCCGGTACAGCGCACGGACCTGGGAGTTGCAACGCCGCAAAACGGTGAGTCCGCATGACGGTTTGAATGCCAACCTGCAAGTGCAGGTGAAGGGCGACCGGGTGCTGCGCGTATTGCCGCACGAGAACGAAGCGGTCAACGAGTGCTGGATTTCGGATCGGGATCGTTTTAGTTACGAAGGTTTGTACGCCGCTGATCGCCTGACCACGCCGATGGTCAAGATCGATGGCGTTTGGCATCAAGCGTCCTGGCAGGATGCGCTTGCGGCAGCACGCGAAGCGATTGCATTGAATGTCAAAACGCATGGCGCAGAGCATGTCGCGATGTTGCTTGGCGCGCACACTACGCTCGAAGAAGCCACGCTCGCGAAAAAGCTGTCCGTGCAACTCGGCGGCACGATCATCGACCATCGGCTTCGTGTAACGGACGCGGCGCTTGATCAAGGTGGTGGCGTGCCCTGGCTCGGCATGAAAGTGTCGGATCTGGCCAGCTATGATCGCTTTCTGGTGATCGGTTCCAACTTGCGTCAAGAGCAGCCACTCATTGCGCAGCGCATTCGCCAGCGTGTCAAAAAAGGCGCTGCACTGTCGCTCATCTCAACTGCCAGCGATGATCCGCTATGTGCGATCGCGGCCAAAGTAATGGTCAAGCCTTCCGCGATTTGGGACACGTTGGCTGCGGTTTTGTCCGCCCTTGCCAAACGGCTCGAAAAAGACACTCCGATTTCTGTCGAGCACGTAAGTCCTGAGGTCGAGCAGATCGCGGCGTCACTTGCGACCGGGAAGCGTGTTGCCGTATTGATGGGCGATCTCGCGCTGACGCAGTCGGACGCGTCGCATATCGAGTCTCTCGCCAATGCCATCGCGGGCGTATGCGGAGGCACCTATGGGCGCCTCACGTTGTCGAGTTCGACACTCTCCTGTCATATTGCAGGCGCCACGCCCGTCGATGGTGGCGTCACAGCGAATCAGGCGCTGGGTGGCGCGGCGAAGGCATTCATACTGATTGGGTGCGAACCTGAGCGCGATAGCGCATTGGGCGCGAAGGCATTGGAGACTTTAGGCACAGCTGACAAAGTTGTCTGTCTGACGCCGTACGCTAGTGACGCAATGCGCGAGTACGCCGACGTGTTGTTACCGATCGCGCCATTCACTGAAACATCAGGCACGTATGTATCGCAAGACGGTACGGTTCAGTCATTTACGGGCGTCGTTCGTCCGTTGGGTGAAGCGCGCCCCGGCTGGAAAGTGATGCGGGTCATCGGTGACCTGTTCGGCGCAGAATTTGCTGCTCTGAATTCGAGCGAGGATGTTAAAGCCCTCGCGTTGTCGAACTACAGTGAATCCCAGCTCGGCGCTCGCGTACGTATATTGGCACTCTCGGATTCAAAATCGACGGGCGCGCTTGAACGCGTCGCCGATCTGCCGATCTATCATGCGGACTCGTTAGTCCGTCGCGGAGATGCGCTGTCACTCACCGCCTTCGGCAAGCAGCCGCGTGTTCGGATTTCTCCGGAGACTGCCGATGGTCTAGGGCTTAAAGCTGGCGACGATGTTCGCGTGACTCAAGGCGGCTATTCGGCAGTTGCGACGTTATTCGTCGATTCGACTGTTGCCGTTGGCGCGGTGCGCGTCCCGCTTGCCACTGAAGTATCCGCGCAACTCGGTGATGCAACCGCCGCGATTACGTTGGAGGCCGTATGAGTAATCCAGTAGAACTGGTTATCGGTACTGATTATCCTGGCATCAGCTACGCGATCTGGACGCTACTGAAGATTCTCGTGATTGTTATACCGATCACGCTGTGCGTGGCGTTCTTGACGCTGTGGGAGCGCAAGGTGATTGGCTGGATGCAGGTGCGCATCGGACCAAATCGCGTGGGTTTCGGTTGGTTGCAGCCGTTCGCGGATGTGCTGAAGCTTCTGTTCAAGGAAATTATTGTTCCGACTGGCGCGAACAAAACGCTGTTTTATATCGCACCGCTCCTATCAATTGGACCGGCGCTAGCGGCGTGGGCGGTGATTCCGTTTGACCCGACACTGGTTTTGGCAAACGTCAATGCAGGCCTGCTCTATGTCCTCGCTCTGACATCGGTTGGCGTATACGGTGTGATTCTCGCGGGTTGGGCATCTAATTCAAAGTACGCATTCATTGGTTGTATGCGTTCTGCTGCACAAATCGTTTCCTACGAAATTGCCATGGGCTTTGCGTTGGTCGGCGTGCTGATGGCCGCGAACAGCCTGAATTTGAGTGATATCGTCAACGCGCAACAGGGCGGTGTGCACCAGTGGTACTTCATTCCGCTGTTCCCGTTGTTCATCGTCTATTTCATCTCCGGCGTGGCAGAGACCAATCGTCATCCGTTTGACGTGGCCGAGGGTGAATCAGAAATTGTCGCGGGCTTCCACGTTGAATATTCCGGCGTCACGTTCGCGATCTTTTTCCTGGCGGAATATGCCAACATGATTCTGATCGCGACACTCGTAAGTGTGTTGTTCCTCGGTGGCTGGTTATCGCCATTGCCGGTCACCAACGAGCTGTTCGTATTCGGTATGAAGCCTTTCGCTGACGGCTTCTTCTGGCTGGCGGCCAAAGTATTCTTCGTTTTGTTTTTCTTCTTATGGATTCGCGCTTCGTTTCCACGCTATCGCTACGACCAGATCATGCGTTTGGGCTGGAAAATTTTTATACCCGTCACGCTCGCCTACATAGTGTTCCTCGCGATCATCATGCAGACGCCGTGGGGCTCAGCGTTTCATTAAGAGGTAGTGATCATGATTGCCTCCGTCAAACACTTTTTCTCGACGTTCCTGTTATGGGAAATGCTCAAAGGTCTACAGCTTACGGGCCGATATCTGTTCGCTCGCAAAATCACCGTGCAGTTCCCCGAAGAGAAAACGCCGCAAAGCCCCCGTTTTCGCGGCCTGCACGCGCTTCGCCGCTATGAAAACGGTGAAGAGCGCTGCATTGCTTGCAAGCTCTGTGAGGCAGTATGCCCCGCCATGGCCATCACTATTGAATCGACGGTGCGTGATGACGGTTCGCGTCGCACTACACGCTACGACATAGACCTAGCTAAATGCATCTTCTGCGGCTTCTGCGAAGAGAGCTGCCCGGTTGATTCCATCGTCGAAACGCGCATCCTTGAATATCACGGCGAGAAGCGCGGTGACCTGTACTACACCAAAGAAATGCTGCTCGCCGTCGGTGACCGTTACGAAAAACAAATTGCGGCGGATCGCGCCGCAGATGCGAGGTTCCGCTAACGCGGCAACAGCCTATGCCTGATCTAGCCACAATCGTCTTTTACGTCTTTTCATTTGTGCTGCTGCTCTCCGCGAGCCGTGTCATCAGCGTTAAAAATCCGGTACATGCCGCGCTATTTTTGGTGCTCGCGTTCTTTTCGGCGTCCGCGCTGTGGATGCTGCTCAAAGCCGAATTCCTTGCCATCGCATTGGTGCTTGTCTACGTAGGGGCAGTGATGGTCTTGTTCCTGTTTGTTGTCATGATGCTTGACGTCAATTTTGAAGAATTACGCACGCAATTCCGAAGCTATTTGCCCGTCGGCTTGCTAGTCGGTGCGGCCATACTTCTTGAAATGATTCTGGTGCTGAGCCTGTCGTTCAAGCAGCAAACCGGCCCCACCGCAACCACTAACGCGATTTTGCTGGACGGCAGCAATACGAAGGCACTAGGCATTGAGTTATTCACCAAATACACCTACGCGGTCGAGATCGCGGGCGTTCTGCTTTTGGTCGCCATCGTCGCAGCCATTGCCTTAACGTTGCGTGACCGCCGCGAAACCCGGTACCAGAATCCGGGCGAGCAAGTGTTGGTCAAGCGCAATGATCGTCTGCGCATTCTGAAAATGTCCAGCGAGAAACCTACGGCGGCGGAAACGCCGGCTGCAGCGGCCGTCGTGGAGGCGAAGAAATAAATGTTGCCTGTACCTACGCTTGACAGCTATCTATTCGTTGCCGCCGCGCTGTTCACGATTAGCGTCATCGGCATCTTCCTCAATCGTCGTAACGTGATCATTTTGCTCATGGCGATTGAGTTGATGTTGCTTGCTGTTAACCTGAACTTCATCGCGTTTTCAAGTTATCTTGGCGATCTGAGCGGGCAAGTTTTTGTCTTCTTCATTTTGACGGTCGCCGCCGCCGAATCAGCAATCGGTCTTGCCATTCTCGTCGTGCTGTTCCGCAATGTGGGTTCGATTGATGTGAACCAAATTGGCAAGTTGAAGGGATAAGCGAGCGACATGAAACTCACCTATCTCATCGTCCCGTTTGCGCCACTGATCGGCGCAATTCTCGCGGGCCTGTTCGGAAAGCAAATTGGTCGTAACGGCGCTCACCGGGTCACCATTCTCGGGGTGCTGATCTCGTTCATCGCTTCGTGCTTCGTGCTCGCTGATGTCCTGAACGGCAACACGTTTAACGGCCCGCTCTACACGTGGATGGTTTCAGGCGGCATTCATTTTGAAATCGGATTCCTGATCGACACGTTGACTGTGACCATGATGCTGGTGGTCACCTCCGTTTCGCTCATGGTGCACATTTACACCATTGGCTACATGGACGAAGACCCTGGCTATCAGCGCTTCTTCAGCTACATCTCGTTGTTCACGTTCTCGATGTTGATGCTCGTGATGAGTAACAACTTCCTGCAACTGTTTTTCGGTTGGGAGGCCGTGGGCCTCGTGTCGTACCTGCTGATCGGCTTCTGGTACACCAAGCCAACCGCGATTTTTGCCAACATGAAGGCATTCCTTGTTAATCGCGTTGGCGATTTGGGGTTCCTGCTCGGCATCGCGCTTGTGGTGGCCTACACCGGCAGTCTCGACTACGCAACCGTCTTCAAGACCGCGCCTTCGCTGGCCAGTATCGCCGTGAATATGGGACCGTTTGGCATTCCAATGTGGGCAACGGCGACGTGCATCCTGCTGTTCATCGGCGCAATGGGCAAATCCGCTCAAGTACCTTTGCATGTTTGGCTGCCAGACTCGATGGAAGGCCCCACGCCGATCTCCGCGCTGATCCATGCCGCAACGATGGTTACGGCGGGCATCTTTATGGTGTCGCGCATGTCGCCGCTGTTTGAGATGTCGACGACCGCACTGTCATTCGTACTGATCATTGGCGCAACGACCGCGCTATTCATGGGTTTCCTCGGCATCATCCAATACGACATCAAGCGCGTGGTGGCGTATTCCACGCTCTCGCAGCTTGGATACATGACGGTCGCACTGGGTGTGTCGGCCTATAGCGCCGCCATGTTCCATCTGGTCACGCATGCGTTCTTCAAAGCATTGTTGTTCCTCGCCGCAGGCTCGGTGATCATCGGCATGCACCACAATCAGGACATCCGCTACATGGGTGGTGTGCGCAAGTACATGAAGATCACATGGATCACTTCCTTGATCGGATCGCTGGCATTGATTGGATTCCCGCTGCTGTCGGGCTTCTACTCGAAAGACACCATCATCGAGGCGGTTCACGAAAGCAAGATCTTCGGGCACGGCTATGCAAATTTCGCGGTGCTCGCTGGCGTTTTTGTCACCGCGTTTTATTCATTCCGCATGTATTTCCTCGTGTTCCACGGCAAGGAACGCTACGACCAGGCGCCGCATGATGAACATGCTCACGTTGATCATCACCACGATCAAAGCCATGACGCCAAGCCACATGAGTCGCCGTGGGTGGTCACCGTGCCGCTTATCCTGTTAGCGATCCCGTCAGCCATTCTGGGCTACTTCGGTATTGGTGAAATCGTTCATGGTGACTGGTTCAAGGGCGTTATCGCGGTTGCCAAAGAGCATGACACATTGTCGGAAATGACGGCAAAGTTCCACGGCCCCTTCGGGATGGCCATTCACGGTTTATCGACCCTACCCTTGTTGCTCGCGGCTCTCGGTGTTGGGCTGGCGTACTACCTCTATGTCATGAATCCAGAATTGCCTGGGAAGCTGCGCAAGCAATTCAGCTTTATCGTCAAAATCCTCGAAGAAAAATACTACTTCGACCGGTTTAATGATTTCTTCTTTGCGGGTGGCGCGCGCAAATTGGGCGAGTTGTTTTTCAAGGCCGGTGATCGCGCGATCATCGATGGTGCAATCGTAAATGGCACCGCCAAAGGCATCGGCGTGCTGTCAGGCGTTATGCGTCATCTGCAGACGGGGTATATCTATCACTACGCCTTTGTGATGTTGGCGGGCGTGCTCGTCTTCCTCACCTGGCTGCTGTTGCGCTAGAGCGAATTACAAAAAATCATGCTGCTCTCACTCTCTATCTGGATTCCGATTCTCGGCGGCCTCGCCGTGATGACCACGGGACGCGACAAGGCCGATATCGCCGAACGTCATGCCGCTGCCAATCTCACGCGATGGGTAGCAATTATTGTTGCCGTCGCTGGCTTCCTCGTTACCATCCCGCTCTACACTGGGTTCGACCCATCGACCGCCGCGCTGCAATTCGTCGAGAACGTGCCGTGGATTGAGCGTTACAAGATCGGCTATTACCTCGGAGTTGACGGCCTGTCGATGTGGTTCGTAATGCTCAACAGCTTCACGACAATCCTCGTTGTGATCGCGGGTTGGGTCGTGATCGAGAAGCAGCCCGCGCAATATTTCGCGGCGTTCCTGATCATGTCTGGACTCATCAACGGCGCGTTCGCGGCGGCTGATGCGATGCTGTTCTACGTGTTTTTCGAGGCCATGTTGATCCCGATGTATTTGATCATCGGCATTTGGGGTGGACCGAATCGTCTGTATGCAGCGATCAAGTTTTTCCTCTACACGCTGCTCGGCTCGCTGCTGATGCTGGTTGCGTTTTTGTACCTTTACAACGTTACAGGCGGCAGTTTTACGATTGCTGATTTCCACAAGGTACCGCTTGGAAAAACGCCGCAAATTTTGATCTTCGTTGCGTTCTTCCTCGCCTTCGCGGTGAAGGTGCCAATGTGGCCCGTGCATACATGGTTACCGGACGCCCACGTCGAAGCGCCGACCGGTGGCTCGGTGATTTTGGCCGCGATAACGCTTAAGCTCGGTGCTTACGGCTTCCTGCGCTTCATCCTGCCAATCGTGCCCGATGCGTCGCACATCATGGCCCCGTACGTAATCGTGATTTCGCTGATTGCTATCGTCTACATCGGTTTCATCGCGCTGGTGCAAACCGACATGAAAAAGCTTGTCGCTTATTCGTCGATCTCGCACATGGGTTTCGTCACCCTCGGCTTCTTCCTGTTTGTGGGCGGGCAGGGCAGTGCACTTGGCATCGAAGGCGGCCTCATGCAAATGATTTCGCACGGCTTCGTGTCGGCTGCGATGTTCCTCTGCATCGGTGTGATGTATGACCGTCTGCACAGCAGAAACATCGCCGATTACGGTGGCGTCGTGAATGTCATGCCAAAGTTCGCCGCGCTGATGATGCTGTTCGGAATGGCGAATGCCGGATTGCCCGGAACATCGGGTTTCATCGGTGAATTTACCGTGACCCTGGCAGCCGTCAAGCAGGGCATGTTCTGGACCGGAGCCTGTGCGGCAATCGCATTGATTCTCGGTGCGGCATACACGTTGTGGATGTACAAGCGCGTGATCTTCGGCCCGATTGGCAATGATCACGTACGCGAAATGAAAGACGTTTCACCGCGCGAATTCTGGATGCTGATGCTCCTTGCCGCGTGCGTTTTAGGCATGGGTATTTACCCCGCGCCGTTCACCGAAGTGATGCACAAGAGCGTCGAAGCGCTCATCACGCATGTGTCGCACAGCAAACTGTAGGCGCGCGAGAACAACACTATGAAAGACCTCCTGCTCGTTCTCCCGGAAATTGTCCTGCTCTCGCTAACGGGCATGATCCTGATTGCCGATTTATTCGTAAGTCGGGGACAAAAATGGTTCACCTACGCCTGTGGTATCGGCGCGCTTTTGTGGACCGCACTTTTTGTGTTTATGCCCGTCGCTAACGTCGCTAGTGTGGCGACGGAAACCGCATTTTCCGGACTTTTCGTTACCGACGGTGTGTCGGTAGTCCTCAAGCTGGCGATGTTGCTCACGGCGGCGATAGCGCTCGCATACTCCTGGACGTATCTTAAAAAGCACAACCTCGACAACGGTGAGTACGTCGCGCTGGTGCTCTTTGGAACGCTCGGAATGATGGTGATTGCCAGCGCCGCGAGCATGCTTACCGCGTACTTAGGCCTTGAGCTGCTAAGCCTGTCGATGTATGCTCTGGTCGCGCTTAAAAAGAATGACCGCATCGCGACTGAAGCGTCCATGAAGTATTTCGTTCTCGGCGCATTGGCATCGGGTTTGCTGTTGTTCGGCATGTCGATTCTTTACGGCGCAACCGGCAGCATCAGCCTCGACGGCATTTCTTTGGCGCTCACTAAAGCGAACAAAACTGCGGTTGCATTGAGCCTGATTTTCATCGCCGCGGGCGTGTCGTTCAAGCTCGGCGTCGTGCCGTTCCACATGTGGGTGCCGGACGTTTACACTGGGGCTCCAACAGCCGTCACGCTATTCCTCAGCACCGCGGGAAAACTCGCCGCGTTTGCGCTTGCGTTCCGGCTGTTTGGGGCTGCGCTGACGCCTGCTTACGGCGACTGGTCGATCATCTTTGCTGTGATCGCCACAATATCGGTCGTGCTTGGTAACCTGATTGCAATCGCGCAAACCAACATCAAGCGGATGCTCGCCTACTCGGCAATTGCCAACATGGGATTTCTGGTACTGGGCTTTGTGGGTGGCGGCAGTGAGGGATACGCAGCGGCGATGTTTTACGCCGTTGCTTATGCAATCACCGGGCTCGTGTCGTTCGGAATTCTTGTGCTGCTGTCGGGGCGCGGTGTGGAGTTCGAAAACATCGAGGATTTGAAGGGGCTCAACAGCCGCTCGCCCTGGTACGCGTTCCTCATGTTGCTCGCCATGTTCTCGCTCGCCGGCATTCCGCCCACGATTGGCTTCTGGGCCAAGCTCTCAGTCATTGAGTCGATCATCAACGCAGGCTACGTCTGGATCGCGGTGATCGCGGTGCTGTCATCGCTTGTGGGTGCGTTCTACTACTTGCGCGTTGTTCGCGTCATGTATTTCGGCGACGCACCCGACGGCCAACTCGCCATGCCGAGTCGTGCCGAAACTGTTTTGATTTCAGCGAACGCATTGGCAATTCTTGTTCTCGGAGCGCTGCCTGGAGCCATTATCTCGCTTTGCGCCAAGGCTTTGCAGTAGTCATAACTGACGAAATTGCAGTCAACAGCTTTTGCATAAAAGCTCGATTGTACAGGGGCTAGACTCCGTTTTCGCTAGTAATCGATAAACGTCATATTGACGTGCTAACCCCGGAGCGGGCGCGGTTTCATCAAAAAGCTGATGCTCAACGTGCCCGCCCGCTACGATGCGAACACACGTTCAATTTGCAACTGGGGGACCTTGAAATGCCTGTGATCACCAACGTCGAAGACCTGCGCCTGCTCGCCAAAAAGCGGGTGCCGAAAATGTTCTACGACTACGCCGATTCGGGCTCCTGGACAGAGAGCACCTATCGCGGCAACGAAGCCGATTTTCAGGGCATCAAGTTTCGCCAGCGCGTTGCTGTGAACATGGAGAACCGCACGACCGCGACCACGATGGTCGGCGTTCCGGTGAAGATGCCGGTCGCCATCGCGCCCGTGGGGCTCACCGGCATGCAACACGCCGATGGCGAAATCCTCGCGGCGAAGGCGGCTGAAAAATTCGGCATCCCGTTCACGCTCTCGACCATGAGCATCTGCTCGATTGAGGATATCGCAGAGAACACCAGCGCGCCATTTTGGTTTCAGCTCTACATGATGCGCGACCGCGACGCCATGGTGCGAATGATCGAACGCACCAAGGCGGCCAAATGCAGCGCGCTCGTCCTCACGCTCGACCTGCAAGTGATCGGCCAGCGCCACAAGGATCTGAAAAACGGCCTCACCGCACCGCCGCGTCCGACCGTCGCCAACATCATCAACCTCATGATGAAACCGCGCTGGTGCCTTGGCATGCTCGGCACGCGTCGTCACACCTTCGGCAACCTCGTTGGGCACGTCAAAGGCGTCAGCGATGTCGTGGCCCGACATCGCGTGGGTCAGAAAGCAATGGGACGGCCCGCTCATTCTCAAAGGCATTCAGGACGTTGAAGACGCCAAATTAGCCGTCGAGAGCGGCGCCGACGCCATCGTCGTCTCCAACCACGGCGGTCGCCAACTTGACGGCGCCGAAACCTCCATCCGCGCGTTGCCACGCATCGTCGAAGCGGTCGGCGACAAGATCGAAGTGCACATGGACGGCGGCATCCGCAGCGGGCAAGACGTGCTTCGCGCCATCGCGTTAGGCGCGAAAGGCACCTACATCGGCCGTGCGATGGCGTACGGGCTCGGCGCGATGGGCGAAGCGGGCGTCACCAAAGCGCTGCAATGCATTCACAAAGAGCTCGATATTTCGATGGCGTTTTGTGGGCGTACGGATATTAAGACGGTGGATAAATCGATTCTTCTGCCAGGAACCTATCCGACGGCCTGATCTTGCTTGAAATGTAATTTAATCAACACCATAATTGTG
>CAJDUD010000095.1_pt1 | contig 11321 bp, 12 predicted proteins | sample 7390161 | NCBI WGS metagenome assembly CAJDUD01 (sample SAMEA7055664, study PRJEB34461) | soil metagenome | biome: terrestrial ecosystem; feature: Peninsula; material: soil | place: Antarctica | collected 2016
CCTGAAGTTTTACGTTCTCTAGCGAAACGTTGAGTGGACTGGCTCCCGCCGCAGCAACAATGTCCACACCATTCGCTGACAACGTGAAAATCTGCACGTTTTCTAGTATGACGGTGCCCGCCTGCAAAACTCTGACGCCATTGGTGCCTATCGTGGAACCCGCACCATTGATCGACAGATTCTTAAGATGAATCACATCGGTCGCCGCCGCGTTGATGGTGATGCCGTTCGTTCCCGAATTGAGAATGCTCGCCAACATGCCTCCGCCGTCTAGGGTGATGGACTTGGTGATAGTGATGGCTCCAAATCCTGCTGGATCAAGCGCGTCAATTTCGCCGCCGGCAGCGGTCTTGCTAATCGCGCCAGCAAACGTCTTGCACGGTGCCGTGCGCGAACATGGGTTGACGTCGTCGCCCACGCCGGAAACCCAAGTACGGGTTGCCTGCGCCTGCGCAGTTTGAGCCAGTATGGCCAGTGTGGCGACCGCGAACACTGCGGCGGATCGGAGCCAGTAGGAGCGATTTAGCATGAACAATCTTTCGTCAATCAAGATAAATAATTGGGGCGAAGTGTACGCCGGATTACTAACATTTTTCTCACCAATTTCCGAATCAACATTTATCTGAAGCGCCCATTTCGTATGGGCTACATCGATATTTTGTGATTTATCGACTTCAAACGAAAATACGCGTTAGCCCATATGAAATGGTGCTTTTAACAAAAAGCTGATCACTGAAAATTCTGTAGGAGCGGTTACACCGCGAAGGTCGGAGTGATCCACCATCGCGGTAGAACCGCTCCCACAGCGGGATGCGCACCGCTTTGCTGCCGCCGACCCGAAAACACGCGAAAATAGCAAAGTGATCCCTAACGACTTCATTGCCCAGCTGTTATCTCGCGTCGACGTGGTCGAGATTATTGACCGCTATGTGCCGCTCAAAAAAGCTGGGCAAAACTATTCCGCCTGCTGCCCGTTCCACAAAGAAAAATCGCCTTCCTTTTCGGTGAGCCAGACCAAACAGTTCTACCACTGCTTCGGCTGCGGCGCGCACGGTTCGGCGATCACGTTTTTGATGGAATACGCGGGCAAGAGCTTCCCCGACGCGGTGGAGGAATTGGCGCAGGGCATTGGCCTGACGGTGCCAAACGACAACACCCGACAGGCTGATCCGCAGGCGGGTGGCTTGTTCGACGTAATGCTCATTGCCGCAGGTTTTTATAAGCAGCAGTTGAAGACCTCGACGATTGCCATTGAGTATTTTCAAAAACGCGGCGTCAGCGGCGAAGTAGCGCGGCGCTTCCATTTGGGCTGGGCACCGGCAGGCTGGCAGCCGTTGGCTGAGGCTTTTGATGATTACGCTGACAACCAATTGCTGGAGACTGCGGGGCTGATTGCCACCGGCGACGCGGGCAAGCGCTATGACCGGTTTCGCGAACGCGTGATGTTCCCAATCTTGAATCAGCAGGGCGCAGTGATCGCGTTTGGCGGACGCATTCTCGGATCGAAAGACGACGGTGGGGGCCCGAAATATTTGAACTCGCCGGAGACACCGATCTTCTCTAAAGGCCGCGAACTGTATGGCCTGTTTCAGGCGCAAGCCGCGATTCGCAAGATGAATCGTGTGCTGGTGGTTGAGGGCTACATGGACGTCGTGGCGTTGGCGCAGTACGGCGTGGAATACGTGGTCGCCACACTTGGTACGGCGACGACCGAGGCGCATACGCAGCGGCTGTTGCGTGCGGCCGACGAAGTGGTGTTTAGCTTCGATGGCGACTCGGCGGGACAGCGCGCGGCCTGGCGGGCGCTGGAGAATGCTTTGCCTGCGCTACGCGACGGCAAGCAGGTGCGCTTTCTATTCCTGCCGACGGAGCATGACCCGGACAGCTATGTGCGTGAGTTTGGGCGTGAGGCGTTTGAAGAATATGTGGCCAAGGCGTTGCCGCTGTCCGAATACTGGATCCGTGAATTGAACACGCGGCACCCGGGAGACAGCGCGGAGGCAAAGGCGGCGCGGGCTTCTGCCGCACGATTGCATCTTGAGTTGGTAAGTGCGCCGATGATGCGTGAATCGCTGGCGAAAGTGCTGGAGGGCGACGTTGATATCGCGGCGCACACGTTGTTGCCGCCGGTGAAAGCGAAGCCAGTTGAAGTTTCGACCGATGCAGATGGCGAGGCACCGCGCGCACGCTGGGTGCCCGGCGCGGGCAGACGTCCGCCGATGCCCTCGACCGCGCGCACCGACCCTGCGACGCAGCGCGTACTGGCGAATGCGCGACGCATCCTTGGGCGTCCGAAACTCGCGATGTATCTGGTCGATACGCAGTTTCCCGATCAGGTGAATGCGCCGCACGTCTTGCGACTGCTACAGGCGGTGGTCGATGTCGCAATTCGTGCACCCGATGAGCCGAACATGGGCGCACTGCTTGAGCAATTTCGCGATACCGAATTCGCGAGCGACGTCTCGCGTTTGCTCACCCATCGCGATGCCGAGGTTGACGCTGCCGTGAGCGATGAAGAGGCAGAGGCCGATCTTCGGCAACTGCGCACGCAGATTGAAGACGGCAGCCTGTTCCCGTCCGCGAAGGCAATCACTATGCCGGAATCGATCAACGGCATCGGGATTCTGGCATTGGGTGCGCGACGACAGGCCGCGCCGGAATTGTCTGAAACGACGATCAGCATAGGTCAGCCAGCATTGCGCAAATTTGCGCGTCCGACGGAGGTTGCGGTACCTGCGATGGCGCCAGCGGTCACAGCAAAGGTCGAGCCAACGATTGCGGCGGCCGACTTCGACGATATTCCCTTCAATTTTGAAGACAATTTCGCGCCCTCACCGACATCTGACGCGGACCACGACGCCCCGTTTTAGTATCCCTCAGTTCTCACTTAGCACGGTAAACAAAATGCTTTCTCCGCTCATCTCCACTTCCGAACTCGCCACCCTCATCGGCGATCCAACGCTCGTCATCGTCGACACCCGACACGACTTGATGAACCCATCCATCGGACGCGACGCGTACGCAGCGGGCCACATTCCAGGCGCGATTTTCGTCTCGATTGACGATGATTTATCGGGCGCGAAGACGGGAAAAAATGGACGTCATCCTCTGCCGTCGACTGCGGACTTCGCGACAACACTGGGCGCCAAAGGCATCAGCAACGCAAGTAAAGTAGTGGTGTACGACCAGGGCAGCTCTACGTATGTCGGGCGACTTTGGTGGATGCTGCGCTGGGTCGGACATGACAACGTATTTGTGCTTGATGGCGGTTTCGCGCAGTGGGTCAAGGATGGACGTGCCACCGAGACTTCTGCCAACGCCCTGCCAACGACGATGTTCATCGCGTCGCCACGCGATGAAATGCGTCTGACTGCCGAGCAAACTCACACCGCTATTTCACAGCCGCAGCGACGCATCCTGGACGCACGTGCGCCGGAGCGTTATCGCGGCGAGGTGGAGCCCATCGATCCCGTCGGCGGCCATATTCCCGGCGCATTCAATCGTGCATTTGCCAACAATTTGCGCGATGGTGTTTATAAACCTGCCGACGAACTCCGCGCGGAATTTGAAGCATTACTGGCGGGCCGTAAACCGGAAGACCTGATTCATCAATGCGGCAGTGGCGTCTCCGCGCTGTCCAACATGATCGCGATGGAACATGCAGGACTCTCGGGCAGCAAACTCTATGCGGGCAGCTGGAGTGAATGGTGTGCCGATCCGGGTCGTCCGGTGGCAAAGGTATAAGAAATTTCCGGACTCTTGTAAGGCTCTGCGAAAGCGAAAAGCATACCCATACTGAACGCGCTAGCAAACACACCTGCGGGCGAGCGTTCGGGTCGGTTCATTCTCTTTTTCCTCTGGAGCTACCCATGATCTCGCCCCAAATCAAGTTGGCTACTTCCTTTGCCCTGGCTGCCGCCACGCTAGCGCTCGCGGCTTCCGCGTTCGCGGCCGACGCACCCAAGGGTTCCGCAGGCAAAGCCGTTGCGGCCAACGACAAAGTGCATTGCTACAACGTAAACAGCTGCAAAGGCACTGCTGATTGCAAGACGGCCGACCATAGCTGCAAAGGCCAAAACTCATGCAAGGGCCAGGGCTTTAAAGCGACCGCTGCTGCTGAGTGCCTGAGTAGCAAAGGCTCCATCGGCGACCTGTAGTCGACAGCCCGTTTGTACGATTTGTTGACGCGCGCCCCTCTCCTCCGAATCCTCTAAGGGAGCGCGTCGGCAATCCGAATATGCACGATGCAAAACACGGCGTGACGCAAACCAATGCTGGATTCGGCATTGGTTTGCGCACGCAACATTACCCTGATTTTCTGCGCGAAACGCAAGCCGTAGACTGGCTGGAAATCGTGACCGACAACTATCTGGTCGACGGTGGAAAACCGCTTGTTCTGCTCGATCAAATCCGCGCGAACTATCCAATGGTGATGCACGGCGCCGCGATGTCGATCGGCGCGGTATCCGGGATCGATGAGGCGTACCTCAAGCGGGTGAAAGCTTTGGCAGATCGCGTCGAACCGTTGTGGATTTCTGATCATCTATGCTGAATCGGTGGCCCTGGCCCGGAGCAGTTACATGACCTTTATCCACTCCCGTATACCGACGAAGCTGCGCGTCATGTGATCACGCAAATCAAGCGCATTCAGGACGTTTTGCAACGGCGTTTCGTCATTGAAAATGTGTCGAGCTATATCGACTACCAGCACTCCGTTTCAACTTGGGCGAATGGTGGGAGGACGGCTTTCTAGTTACAAATCAATGACTTTTCATTCGAGCCTATATTTCATAGGGGCTAAGGCGCCATTTATCATAAAGTCGACTTTTATGAAATTATGCCTTTAGCCCCTGTATATTGGTTGTTTCAAGGAAAAGCCATTGACAGAACAATCACTCTAATGCTGCGTCAACCGCGAACCGCAAACGCACGTTTTATGCTGAAACCGGTCCAAGAAAAAGTACCCAACGCGAAAACTCGCGTGACACATTCTTAAAGGAGTGATTTCAGTGAATCCAGTTAAGCAAATTTTCGCAGCCAGCCTCGCCGCACTCGCCGTCTCGTCAGTAAATGCGCAAAGTCAGGGACAGAGTTTTAGCGACACCGCGCAAGTACTCTCTGCACAGCCGATCTATGAGCGCAATAACGCGCCGCGTCAGGAATGCGCAAACGAAACCGTGACCACTGATCGTCGCGTTCCGGCGCAAGGCTACGTCGACGCTGGCTACCAACCGCAACCCGCTCCGAGCGGTGAGCGCACCGTCGGCGCTGGCACCGTGCTCGGCGCCATCATCGGTGGCGTGGTCGGTCATCAGTTTGGTAATTCATCCGGTGGTCGTGATCGCGGCACTGCAGCCGGTGCTGTGCTCGGTGGCATCGTCGGTAACCAGATTGAAAACTCGCCTTCCGCCGCGCCGCAACCGCAATATGCTGGCCCTGCACGCGTCGATTACGTCCCGGAAACACGCACGGTGCAGCGCTGCCGCACCGTGTACGACAACCGCGACGAAATCACGGGCTACAACGTCGTTTATCGCTATCAGGGCCGCGATTACTCATCACGCATGGCCTACGATCCCGGCACCACGATGCAAGTGCAAGTCAACCTCGCGGTTGAGCCTGCACGCCGCTAGCGTCGATCACGTCAATGAGTTTCGAATAAAAACGATAACGCTGACGTCACGCCTGTTGTGCACTCCTCCCGTCAGCGCCGGCAACCTCCCCCTGCCCGCGCTGTAACACAGGCCTCACTGATTCAGGCGACATAACGAAGGCATGCGACGGCCTCCCCTCCCTCGCTGCCACACTGCAAACGGCTGCCATTTTTGGTAGCCGTTTTTATTTCTGCCACCGCCGCACCCGTAAAATCAGAATCAGCATTTTTCATTCCCACAGGAGCCCCTCATGATTCGTCGCTATGGCGTTGGTAAACGTCTCTCCCAAATGGTCACGTACCATGGTTTTTTGTATCTTGCGGGCCAGGTTGCGGCTGACCCCACTGCCGACGTCAAGGGCCAGACCGAGCAAATCCTGAAGCAGATTGACGAGCTGCTCGAAGAAGGCGGCGCTACCAAGAAGAGCATCCTCACCACCACGATTTATCTGTCCGACATCTCAACGTTCGCGCAGATGAATGAGGCGTGGGACGCATGGGTGCCAGAAGGCATGCCACCCGCGCGCGCAACGGTCGAGGCGAAGCTTGCCTCGCCAGAATACAAAGTAGAAATCATGGTGACTGCCTGCAACGGCATGAGCCAGCACACAGCAGCCGCGCCAAAATCTGCGGATACACATGACCACGGCCACGATCATGACCATGACCATGATCACGGCGATCACAAACACTAACGGCTACTAACAGCCAAGAGGTAACCAGAACCACCATGCTCGACCCGATCAGAACACCATCCAATGTTGCTCCCGCCGCACACGTTCGCGAAGCCGAAACGATGCGAGTCAGTCGGGCAACGTTCGATGACGTGATGTTTCAGACCTACGCACCAGCGCAGTTTGTGCCGTTGCGAGCGCTGGGGTCGCGCATATGGGATACCGAGGGCAACGACTACGTTGATCTCGCCGGCGGCGTGGCGGTGCTCTCGCTCGGGCATTGCCATCCGGCGTTGAACGCAGCGCTCAAGGCGCAGGCTGATCGCATGTGGCACTGCTCGAACTACATGACCAACGAGCCCGCACTGCGCTTTGCCAAAAAGCTCACCGAGGCGACGTTTGCCGATCGCGTGTTTATGTGCAACAGCGGCACCGAGGCGAATGAAGGCGCGCTGAAAACCGCGCGAAAGTACGCAAGCACGCATCACGGCGACAAAAAGTTTCGCATCATCTCGACCACAAACTCCTTTCACGGTCGCACCTGGCTTGCCGTCTCCACCGGTGGCAGTCCGAAGTACACTAAGGGCATGGGCCCGGTGCCTGCGGGCATAACGCACGTACCGTATAACGACGTCGACGCGTTGCGCGCGGTGATGGACGACGACGTCGCCTGCATCATCCTGGAGCCGATGCAGGGCGAAGGCGGCATGTTCCCCGGCTCGGCTGAGTTTTTGGGCGCGGCGCGCGAGCTGTGCGACAAACACAAAGCGCTGTTGATTTTTGACGAAATTCAAAGCGGCGTGGGCCGCACGGGTGCGCTGTACAGCTACATGCAAAAAGGCGTGACTCCGGACATTTTGACCAGCGCCAAAGGCATTGGCGGTGGCTTCCCGATTGGATGCTTCATAACGACCGATGACATCGCCTCGGTCATGCAACCCGGCACCCATGGCACGACTTACGGCGGCAACCCACTCGGCGCAGCGGTTGCAGAAACGGTGCTCGATATCGTTAATAACGAAGCCTTTCTCAAACGCGTTTTAGTCGCAGAGCAGCGCATGCGTGATGGCTTCGCGGCCATCAATAAGCGCCATAACGTGTTCAAAGACGTGCGCGGTGAAGGCTTGTGGCTCGGCTGTGAACTCGTCGACAGATACGACAATCGCGCTGGCGAATTTATGAAAGCTGGACATCGTAATCAGGTGGTTTTCCTGACGGCGGGCAACAACAATATTTTGCGCTTCGCACCCGCGCTCAACATCACCGATGCCGAGATTGATCAGGGGCTGGAGCGCACTGAGCGCGCGATTGTTGAGGCGATCAGCGCGTAGCGTCGTGGCGCGGCGCAAGGCCGCGCCGCGCTGTTACCCAGCCGCGATCCGGGCGATATTCAACCGCCATTCAAGCGATACGTAATCGAAATGCTGCGAAAGTAATTTCGAAACCGACCCACCGACACACGTAAGCAAGCTGTGCAATCTCAACCAAGATTTCACAGCCGCTGCTTAACGTGTCGGTAGCGCTCTTTCGGGCTCCTACACACCTCGTAAATGTATCTGGAGTCTCAACATGAAAAACGTCAAATTCGTCCTCGCATCAATTGCACTCGTCAGCACCCTCGGCGCTGTAGCACCGGCTTTCGCCTATAACGACGCGCTCTACGGCAGTGACGACTGGTCGCGGCAATACATGCAAAACGTACGACCGATGGTCGCAAAAATGCCGATGGCTGACAAAATGAAAGTCATGGATATGGAAATGGCGATCTCAAAGATGGAGGCCAATCACAGCATGACCATGATGAAGATGGACGTGGATCACAAGATGGCTATTGCCAAAATGCGCCGTGAACTGGAAGAGTTCATCATCGGCAAAGGCGCTTTCTAGCTCGTCACGTCCGGTCGTAAACGTAGGGTAGGCACGGGTGCCCACCAACGGCATCGTGACGAACCGCGTGGGCACGGGGTGCCCACCCTACGCCTTATTCAGCTTTTAACTTTGGGCACCCTACCCATCAAATAAAACTCATCGTTCGGCCGCATGCTGCTCATGTTGGCCAAACGATTGCTCATGCCAAAAAATGCGGTGATCGAACCGATGTCCCAGATGTCGTCGTCGGTGAAACCAAAGGCGCGCAGCACAACGAAATCAGCTTCGTCGATTTCGTTCGAACGCAGACAAACCTTTAACGCGAAGTCGAGCATCGCACGTTGCTTCGGCGTGATCTCGGCTTTGCGATGATTGATCGCGACCTGATCGGCAATGCGCGGATTCTTGGTGTAAATACGCAAGATTGCACCGTGCGCGACGACGCAATAAACGCAATCGTTAGCGCCGCTCGTAGTCACCACGATCATCTCGCGTTCGGCCTTGTTCAGCGCGGGCGAGTCCTTAAGCATCAGTGCGTCGTGATACGCGAAAAACGCGCGGCATTCGTCCGGTCGGTGCGCCAGAGTCAGGAAGACGTTTGGAATGAAACCAGCCTTCTCCTGAACGCCGAGCATGCGGGTGCGCAGGTCTTCCGGAACATCCGCAAGTTCCGGTATGGGAAAACGTGAAATCGCATCCATAGCGTGACTCAGGCTGCGGGCGGAACGTAGCCGCTCGCCGTTTCACCACCGCCCGTGAAGAAGTATTTGTCCATCTGCTCGGCGAGATATTTGCGCGCTTTAGGATCGGCCAAACCGAGACGATTTTCGTTGATGAGCATGGTTTGGTGCTTGAGCCAACCGGCCCAGGCCTCCTTGCTCACATTCTCATAAATTTTTTTGCCGAGATCGCCCGGATACGGCGCGAAATCGAGGCCATCGGCTTCTTTGCCGAGTTTGATGCATTGAACGGTGCGTGCCATGTGAATCCTCTCTGTTGTTTGGCAGCGAAGTGTTCGCTGCCTCGTGAGCTGTATCGATGCGGGTCGCGGCAACGCCACGCCTACAGCTGTTTAACGTAAACCTGTGATGCGCGCTCGAAGTTATAGAGCGCCTGCTTTTTCTCTGGCAAATCGGAGATTTTTGCTTGCGTAAAGCCACGCTCCAAAAACCACGCAGCGGTCCGAGTGGTCAGTACAAACAACGTCGTGATGCCCTGACTCTTTGCCGCTTTTTCAATGGCTTTCATCAGTCGTTCGCCATAGCCTTCGCGACGATAGTCGGGGTTCACTGCGAGGCAGGCGAGTTCCGCCTTGTTCGCTTCGGGAAATGGATAAAGCGCTGCACATCCGATGATTTGCCCGTCGTGCTCCGCGAGAAAAAAACGTTCTACCTCGCGCTCGATCAATGCGCGCGGACGTGCCACCAGAACGCCCTGACGCTCAAGCGGTTCGATGATCGACAACAACGCGCCGACGTCATCAATTTTTGCAGGCCTCAGATTATCCAGACTATCGACTGAGATCATGGTGCCGATGCCGTCGCGCGTGAACAATTCCTGAAGGATCGCGCCGTCAAGCTTACGACCAATGAGGTGCGCCCGCCCCACGCCCTTCTGGCAGGCGCGCACGGCCGCCGACAAAAAGAGCTGCACGTCGGAGGCCTGCGGCGCTTTGCTCGCGATAGCCGACGCCTCGCGCGTGTACAGCGTAGAAATGACCGAGCCGTCCGCTTCGAGCACGCCCGGCGTGTCGATTAGAAGTGCGATCGCTGTCTGCGTGGCCACCTCTTCCACCGTGATATTGAACGTATCGCCCGAGGTTGAATAACCGAGCGGCGATATCAACACGATGTCTCCGCCTTTCAGGCAATCGTTAATCGCCTGCGCATCGATGCGACGCACTTCGCCGCTGTATTTCATGTCAACGCCGTCCACCACACCGATCGGTTTGGCAACAATGAAATTGCCACCCGTGACGCGATTGTGAACTGGCGCGACAGAGGCGGTGCGCGGCGCCATCGAAAGCGCCGCTTCGATGCGTGCCCGCGCGCGCGCGCTGGCGCCGATGACGCTCCCCAATTGCGACTCGTCGGTAACGCGAATACCTCGGTGATAGCGGCTCTCCATAACAGTTTTTCGACCTGCGGCCGCGCGCCGTGCACCAGCACCAGCCGGATTCCGAGACTCGACAGTAGATTCAAGTCGGCGATGAAATTGAGGAACGTGTCATCGGCGACGACCTCGCCGCCAAAGCAAACGACAAAGGTTTTGCCACGAAACGCGTGAATGTAGGGCGCAGAGGCTCGAAAGGACGGCACAAACGCTGACAACTCGGAGCTGGGTTGGGCAGCCGACGGTGACATGGGGAGAATGGAAACGAGGGGTGCTGGGTCAGGAGGCATAGCGTGAATTCTATCGGCGCATCCTCCGAGTGATCGCACGGATGCCCAAGGTTGGCAGAAATTTGGGCGAATAGGCCTACATTCAGCGTATGTGGCGATTTTTGATTCGATTGGCGCAGCTTCCACTCGCGCTGATCCTGATGTTCTACGAGTGGGGCTGGCAGAGCCTCGCGCATGTTTTTGACCTTCTGGCCAGGTTGCCGCTTTGGCGTGCGTTGGAAGACCGCATTCGCCGCCTGCCGCCGTGGGCCGCGATGGTGTTGTTTCTGCTGCCGAGCGGCGCACTGGTGCCGATCAAGTTGGGAGCGGTTTGGCTCATTGCCCAAGGTCATGAGGTCGTGGGGGTCATCGTTATCGTCGCGGCAAAAATCGCAGGGACCGCAGTCGTCGCGCGACTTTTTTCGCTGACGCAGCCCGCGCTGCTACGCCTGCACTGGTTTGCCGCGCTTTATCGCTGGCTGATTCCGTGGAAAGACGCGTGGCTCAACGCGATTCGCGCGACGTGGCCTTGGCGCGTAGGGCGCGTGATGAAGTTCCGTGCCAAACGGGCCATAACTGCATCCTGGCGACGCGTATTTCCTGCACGGTAGCGGCGGCTCCCTAAAATCGGAGCATGTCATCGAAGCTCCTTGAAAATCTGAACGAACCGCAACTCACCGCGGTTACGCTTCCTCACACGTCCGCCCTCATTCTGGCCGGTGCCGGATCTGGCAAAACCCGCGT
>CAJDUD010000093.1_pt1 | contig 11305 bp, 11 predicted proteins | sample 7390161 | NCBI WGS metagenome assembly CAJDUD01 (sample SAMEA7055664, study PRJEB34461) | soil metagenome | biome: terrestrial ecosystem; feature: Peninsula; material: soil | place: Antarctica | collected 2016
GCCTCCGGTACGCATCGGTCAAGGCCCGCGTGATCGCATGATCCAGCCCGCTGTCGCCATGTTCGACGAAGAAGGCAACGCCATTGAGCCATCGGAAACGGAAATCGTTTCTGGCGTCAACGACCAGGGTGAGCGCGACGGCGAACGCTTGCACAAAGTCCTCGCGCAGCAGGGCCTGGGCTCGCGCCGCAACATGGAAGCGCTGATCGAGCGCGGCGAGGTAGACGTCAATGGCGTCAAAGCCCGCGTCGGCCAGATCGTCAACGAACAGGATCGTGTGCACGTCAATCGCCGCAAGGTGACGGTCAAGCTTGGCGACGACAATCCGCGCATCCTGATTTATCACAAGCAATCTGGTGAAATCGTCAGCCGCGATGATCCCGAGCAGCGGGACACTGTGTTTGATCGCTTGCCGCGTCCAGATCATGGCAAGTGGGTTGCCGTCGGTCGTCTCGACTACAACTCAGAAGGGTTGATGCTGTTCACCACATACGGTGAACTTGCCAATCGCTTCATGCATCCGCGCTACGAAATTTTGCGTGAATATTCAGTGCGCACTTTGGGTGAGCTGACGCCTGAGCAGGAAGACGCGCTGATGGACGGCATCGAACTCGATGACGGCCCGGCGCGCCTGTTGTCGCTCGATCGGATTGATCGCGACAGCGATGCGGCAAACCACTGGTATCGGGTGACGTTGAACGAAGGCCGTAACCGCGAAGTTCGGCGCATGTTTGAGCACATGGGCCTCGTGGTGAGCCGTCTGATCCGCACCACCTATGGCTGTGTACAAATGCCGTCTTGGCTGAAGCGTGGGCAGTCGAAATTGCTTGACGAAGCCGAGACATTCGAAATCCTCGAATCGGTCGGTTTACGCTCGAAGAAGAAGCTGGAAAAAGCTGCGCGCTTCGGTGGACGCAATCGCATTCCGCAGCAACCGCTCGGTCCGATGCGCTCGGCCACCGAGCACGAGGCAATCTACAACCCGGCGCCAGCGGATGCGGGCACAGGACAGGGTCGCGGCGGTCGCCGTCAGGGCGGTCGTGGCGGCGCAGCAGGACAGGGCGGACAGGGCCGGGGCGGCCCACGCTTCCGCACCGGTGCGGGCGCGACGCCAGGACCGCTGCCAACCGAAATGCAGACCGCCGGTCGTCGCCAACGCACACCCGGCAACAAGGTACGTCGCGGTGCCGATGGCGAAGTGAACGGCAACGTTGCTCCGGGTTATCGTGGCAATGCGGGTAACGGCGTTGACACCGGTCGAGGCAGCAGCGCAGGTCGGAGTGGCAATGCGGGCCGAGGTAACAGCGGAAATAGCCGAGGCGGACGCGGCGGTCGTAGCGGCGCGAATGCGGCGAACAATGGCAATGTCGGCAATGCGGGCCATCCACCTGCAGGTGGCAACGGTCCAGCCGGTGGCGCAGATGCCAAGCGCGGGCGTCGCCGTCGCGGTCGTGGGCCTGGCACGGGCGCTACGCCCCGCACCGAGGGTGCAGCACCTGGCGTGCCTCCGACCACCGACTTCGAATAACGTTTTCAGCGGGCAGCGGCGCGGCTTGTTTATGCCAAGACAATCAGTGTTGCGCGTTCTGCTGCTGGGATGTTGCGCTGTGCCAGCAACGATTCGTCAGGCGTTGATTTCGCGTCAATAGATCAACAGCTTTTAGCTGAAAGTTAGCCCGATTAGGGGCTAGAGCCACAAAAGTACGTGAGTTGACTTTAGTCGTTATCGACCACTAGCCCCCTCACTAAAGTCATTTCAGCCGAAAGTTGTACGGTCCTCCCTTGGGTTAAATGACCTTCACGGTGATGTCCGGCAGCTTCTCAATCTTGCCAATCATCACGTCTCCACGCACCACCGGCCCCACGTTTTCCGGTGTTCCGGAGTAGATGATGTCTCCGGCCATCAGCTCAAACGCCTCCGAGAGTTTGCTGATTTGTTCGGCGACGTTCCAGATCATCTGTTGCAAATCAGCGCTTTGTTTGACTTTGCCATTGACCACCAACTCGATCTTGCCGCGCGTGAAATGTCCTGTGTCCTGAACCCGATGAATCGGGCCAATCGGCGCTGATCGATCGAAGCTCTTGCCGATTTCCCACGGCTTTTTCTCATCGCCCATCGCGCGCTGCAAATCGCGACGCGTCATATCGAGCCCGACGGCGTAACCGAACACATGCTTTAACGCATCGGCGGGCGCGATGTTGCGACCACCGCTGTGCAACGCCGCCACCAGCTCAATTTCGTAGTGATAATTTTTGGTGAGCGGTGGATACGGATGATCGACCGTTTGCCCCGGCGGCACGAGCTGAATCGCATCGGTCGGCTTCTGAAAAAAGAAGGGCGGCTCGCGCGTTGGGTCCGAGCCCATTTCACGCGCGTGTGCTGCGTAGTTGCGGCCGATGCAATAGATGCGGCGCACCGGAAACATCTGCGTGCTGCCGACGATGGGAATGGTTGTCGTCGCCACCCGGAAAGGCGTGCTTGCGGCTTGCGCTGGTGAAGGTACGCTCGCGCAACCTGCCATTGCCACACCACCGCCAACAATGCCCACTGTGCCCAGCGATTTCAAGATATCGCGTCGTGTTGTTTTGCCCATATTGAATCCTCCTTAACAAGCGTCACAAGAATACTCCGCAAAAATAAAAACGGGCACCGTAGTGCCCGTTTTTGCCGAAGGTCGCGAGAAATTAATCCTCGACGAATGTCTCTTCGCGTTTTTTACGAATGGCTGGCAGCAGCAGAATCACCAGCAGAATCGCGGATAGCACCAGCATGGTCGCGCTGATGGGGCGTTCCATGAAAACCATCGCATCGCCTCGCGAGAGCAGCATAGCTCGCCTCAGGTTTTCTTCCATCATCGGGCCCAGGATGAAGCCGAGCAGCAACGGCGCCGCTTCGCATTCAAGTTTGGCAAAGATGTAGCCGATCACGCCGAACGCCGCGATGATCCACACGTCGAACGTGGTGTTGTTCACGGTGTAAACACCGATGCAGCAGAACACCAGAATCATCGGGTAGAGCAGGCGATAAGGGATTTTCAACAGCTGAACCCACATGCCAATCAGCGGCAGATTCAAAATCACTAGCATCGCGTTACCTACCCACATCGACGCGATGAGGCCCCAGAAAAGCTGTGGATTTGACGTGATGACCTGCGGGCCCGGCTGAATGTTGTGAATCGTCATCGCGCCGACCATCAACGCCATCACGGCGTTGGGCGGAATGCCCAGCGTCAGCAGCGGTATGAAGGACGTTTGGGCACCGGCATTGTTGGCGGATTCGGGAGCGGCTACGCCACGAATATTGCCTTTGCCGAACGGTGGATTGGCGTTGGGGCCTGCAAGTTTTTTCTCGAACGAGTACGACGCAAACGACGCGAGCAGTGCGCCACCACCCGGCAAAATACCCAATAACGAACCGAGCAATGTACCGCGGGTAATGGCACCCCAGGTGTCTTTGAAATCCTGCAACGTCGGCAACAATTTACCTACTTTTGAGGTGAATACTTCGCGATCTTCTCCCTGCTCAAGATTGGTAAGAATTTCACCAATCCCGAAGATGCCCATCGCCACGCCGACGAAGCCAATACCGTCGGTCAGTTCCGGCACGTCAAAGCTATAACGCGCGACGCCAGAATTCACGTCGGTTCCGACCAGCCCCAGAACGATGCCGAGGATGACCATCGCAATGGCTTTGATGATGGAACCATGTGCCAGCACGATGGCTGCAAGCAGACCGAGCACCATCAGTGAAAAGTAATCGGCCGGGCCAAATTTCAACGCAGCTTCGGATAACGGCGGCGCAAACGCGGCCACCAGCAACGTCGAGAAGGAACCGGCGATGAACGAGCCGATCGCCGCAATACCCAGTGCCGCGCCAGCGCGACCCTGACGGGCCATCTGATAGCCGTCGAGCGCCGTCACCACAGAGGACGATTCGCCAGGCAGGTTGACCAGAATGGCCGTGGTTGATCCACCGTATTGGGCGCCGTAATAAATTCCGGCCAGCATGATGAGGGCCGAAACTGGAGGCAGTGCGTAGGTTGTCGGCAACAGCATCGCGATGGTCGCAACCGGGCCGATGCCAGGCAGCACACCAATCAGCGTGCCAAGCAGGCAACCGATGAGCGCGTACAGGATATTGGTGGCAGTAAGCGCAACACCAAACCCGAGCGATAGATTGTTAATTAAGTCCATAGTCGTCTAACCGCTCCAGGGAAAGAGCTTCATCTGAAGTTTGAGGCCCCAAATGAAAACGCCGGCACAGAACAGGCACATGATGACGGTGATCATCACCAGTTGGCGATAGTCTTTGTCGTGCGCAGCAAAGCCGGAGATGAACGTAAGCAGCGAGATCGCGATGATCATCCCCAGCGTCGGTAGCGTGAAACCAAACAGCAACACCGCTGCCGTCAAGATGACGACGGGCTTCCACGTCCAGCCGATACCTGCGGTTTTGGCCCATTGCGCCTGATTTTTCAAACCGATACCGGCGATGACCACCCCGAGCACCGTCATGATGCCGCCCAGAATGCGCGGGAAGTATCCCGGCCCCATACGAGCTGCGGTGCCCATCTGATAGTTATAGGCGCCGACCACGAAAATCGTGCCGATGGCCATGAACATCAATCCGGCAAGCAGGTCTTTATTTTTTAAGAACCCATTCAAGTTGCGTCTCCTCCTGAGTAGTGACGCTAGGATTATGGGGCATCCGTCTGTCACGTGTCTGTCTGTTAAACCCTGACGGAAGGCAAAGAAGTTCCAAAAATTAAAAAGCCACCCGAAGGTGGCTTTATTACCGCGCAACGAAGTCGCGCGTCGCTTACTTCATGCCCGCTTTAGCGCGCAATTCGGCCAAATGCTTCTCGATGACTTGCCCCTGAAGACGCTGAGCCAATTGGGGTTTTACTTCTTCATACGCTGGGGCTTTTGCGTCGCGAACGTCTTCCAGCTGGATGACGTGGAAGCCAAACGGGCTTTGCACCGGGATCGTCGTGTATTTGCCCTTTTGCAGGCCGGTCATCGCATCAGCGAACGGTTTTACGAAATTTGAAGGCACGGCCCAATCAAGATCGCCGCCGTTGTCCTTGGAGCCGGGATCTTTCGAATTCGCCTTGGCGAGTTCTTCGAATTTGGCGCCCGCCTGAAGCTGCTTGATGAGGTTTTCGGCATCCTCCTTTTTCTCGACCAGAATGTGGCGAGCGCGGTATTCCTTGTCACCCAGACCCGCCTTGATCTTTTCGTATTCCGCTTTCAGCACTTCATCGGTCACCGGGTTGGCCGTCAAATAGTCGTTGATGTAGGCGCGGATCAAGATCGAGTCGCTGGCGACTTGCATCTGCGTTTTCATGCCGGGCGCACGGTCAATGCCTTTTGCTTTTGCGGCGCGCATGAACAATTCGCGATTGATCAGCTCGTCGCGCAACATTGCACGCAACTCCGGTGTGTCAGGTTGGCCTTGCGCAAGGCGCTCTTTCACAATCAGATCCAGTTGTTCGGTGGGGATGGCGATTTCGCCGGACGCAGCTTTAGCTGCCGGGGCCGCCTTTTTAGCCGGGGTTTGCGCAATAGCTGAACCCGCGAGCGTCGCGGATACGATCAGAACTGCTGCTGCAATTGAGTTACCAAATTTCATCTTTTATTGTTCCAGTGATTGAAGGTGTGTAGCTAAGTATTTTGCTAGATTTTGGTTGCGGCTTCTTCAGCAGGCGTCGCCACAGTGAGTGAAAGCGCATGAATGGTGTGCGGCATTAAGTCCGCCACCAGCGCATAAACCGCGCGATGCCGGGCAACCGTACTAAGCCCTGCAAAAACGTTGGACACGATTTTCGCGGATAAGTGCCCACCACCGGTATTTCCGGCATGTCCGGCATGCTGCGCGGAGTCGTCGCTAATGGTCAAAACGGTCGCCGCCAGCGGGGCAAGTCGCTGTTCAAGCGTCTTTACGAGCGTGTTCATTTTGGCGCGATCTCGTTTTCAGGGGTGTCTTTGATGTACTTGGCCAGCAGCGCCACGTTGCCAATTGTGAACGCAAAGAAGATGCCCATCGCCCACCAGACTTTGAAATTGACCCATGCGTCGAGGCTGTAGTGCGTCGCCACATAGCCATTGAGGGTGGCCATAAAGACGAAAAACACGATCCACGCCCAGGTAAGTTTGCTCCAGAGTGCATCCGGTGCCTGAATTTGCGCTTGTTTGAACACCGCTTGAATCCAGTTTTTCTTGAGCACCACTTTGCCAAATAGCAGCGCCAGGGCAAAAGCGCTGTATAGCGCCGAAGGCTTCCATTTAATGAAAGTTTCATCGTGAAGCAACAGCGTGGCGCCGCCAAACACCACGATGATGGCGAGCGACAGCCACTGCATCGTGCTCACACGCTTCGTGCTAAACCATGCCCAGGCGATGGCGATGACGGAAGCAGCGATTGCCACGGCGGTGGCGAAATAGATGTCTTTAAGTTTGTAAGCGACGAAAAAAAGAATGATCGGCGCGTATTCGAGAAGGAATTGCATGGGGACGCATTGTAGGCGGGCTGGCGGTTCTGGCGTGGTGCGAGCGCGACGATCAATCCGGTCGCGGTTACAAAAATATCAGCAACTTTTTGTTAAAACGACTGTTTTATAAGGGCTAATCACCGATATTCCGCCTTCTCGACTTTAAGTATTTTCAGCCTACAGCCCCTGTTTTGTGGTGATTTCGATTAAAAGCTGATTAAGAAATATCGCCGTCAGACGGGCCAGCGCAAGCTCAGCCGCGACCAATCAAACGTCGGGCCTGGATCAACCTTTCGGCCCGGTGCGATTTCACTGTGAGTGGTCACGGCTTTGACCGGGTAGTTGTGCGTGATCGCAGCGATCAGTCCGTCTAGCGCTGCGTACTGTGAGTCTGCAAACGGCGCGACGGCGTCTCCTTCGATTTCAATGCCGACAGAAAAGTCATTGCATCCGCTGCGCCCGCGCCAAGCGGAGACGCCGGCGTGCCATGCGCGAGCATCGCAACTTACGAACTGAAGAATTTCACCCGTTCGTCGCAAAAAAAAGTGCGCCGACACATGAAGCTCCGCCAACGCGGCAAGTGCCGGATTGCAAGCGATGTCCAGCCTATTCTCGAAAAAGTCACAAACGGCGTCACCTTCAAATTGCCCGGCAGGAAGGCTGATGTGATGCAGTACCACCAGTGCTACCTCCGTGTCGGCAGGACGCGCGTCAAAGTTCGGACTGGCACGCCGCGTTGCGCCGGTCCACCAACCGTCCGTCCAGACCACAGCGTCAGAGGTCATCGGGTTCCATGCCAAGCCGCTCCAACCGATAGCGCATGGATCGGAAGGTAATACCCAAAAGCTTCGCGGCCTGCGTGCGGTTGCCGCGCGTTTGCACGAGGGCGAGTTCCAGCGTTTCGCGTTCGCTGCGATCCAGAAAGTCCTGGAGCGGGGTTCGGCCGGCCAGCGATCCGGAATCGGCGCTGGCGCCAGATGCGGCTGCCTGCGTGACCGGATGATCGTCCACGGTCAATCGCAAATCTGAAGCCTCAATCCGCAGAGGATTATCGGCCAGCGCGACCGCACGTTCCAGCACGTTTTCCAGTTCACGCACGTTGCCCGGAAAGCTGTATCGCATCAAAGCACTGGACGCGCCAGTCGACAGCATCGCGCCAGAATTACCCGTGATGCGAGCGAGCGTTCGTGCGGCAATGACCGGAATATCTGACGCAATTTCGCGTAGCGCCGGCATTTCGACCTGCAACACGTTCAAGCGGTAAAACAAATCTTGACGGAAGAGACCCGATTGCACGAGGGCGGTCAAATTTTTGTGCGTCGCACTGACAATTCGGACGTCAATCGCATCCTCCGAAGTGCTGCCCACTTTGCGCACTCGTTTTTCCTGAATCGCGCGCAGCAGCTTCACTTGAAGCGACAGCGGCAAATCGGCCACTTCATCCAGAAACAGGGTGCCGTTGGTGGCCGCCTGGAAAAAGCCATCACGATCGGTTTCAGCGCCCGTAAACGAACCCTTGCGATAGCCGAAGAACTCGCTCTCCATCAGGTTTTCCGGAATCGCGCCGCAGTTCACCGCAACGAAGGGTCCCGAGGCGCGTGGGCCATTGCAGTGCAATATGCGTGCAGCCAATTCTTTGCCAGTGCCTGATTCGCCGTGAATGTGCGTGGGGGTATTGGTGTTGGCGAGTTTCGCGAGCAGCGCTCGCAGCGCCTCGATGGCCGGTGATTCCCCAACCAGTGTGGGGCTACTGCTGTCGGCGATGGCAGCGTTGGCCGAAGCCGACGCGCCGATTGGTGGCGTGGCACGGCGTTCTGGCACTTTGATCGCAGACTTCACCAGCGTCCGTAGTTGATCGAGGGACACTGGTTTGGCTAAATAGTCAAACGCTCCCGCCTTCAAGGCAGCCACTGCATTGTCGGCATTGCCAAATGCGGTGATGACTGCGCAGGGCAGATCGAGCCCGCGCTCGGCAATCGCTGCCAGTACATCCAGCCCGGTGCCATCGCCCAGATTCATATCGGTGAGGCACAGCGCGTACGTTTGCTTGTCAAGCGCGGCAATCGCGCTTTGTCGCGAATCAGCGGTGATGACTTCGAGCCCCAGCTTGGTGAGCGTAAGCTGCATCAGCGTTAACAGATCAGGTTCATCGTCAACAACCAGTACGCGCGGGGTCGCTTCAAGTTTTTTAGCCATTGTTTTTGATACCTTGATCTGGCATGAGCGGCAATTCCAGTACGAAACGCGCGCCTTTCTGTGAGGATCCGAGTCTTACGCTGCCGCCGTTGGCCAGCGCAAGTTCACGAACAAGATAGAGACCTAATCCAGTGCTACCACTGCCACTGAAGAAAGGCTCGAAGATCCGATCCACTGCTTCCGGCGGCACGCCGGCGCCATCGTCTATGACGTTGACGATGGCACGTTGCATTTCATCGTTGACGCTGACCAGCAAGGTGACGCTATCTGAGAGTTTTTGTGAATGCCGCCATGCATTTGACATCAAATTGACGAGCATTTCATCGAGGTGGCTGCGATCCACATAAATAAGGGCATCATCCGGCAGCGCGACACGAAACCCGGCTTTGGGCGCTGGTAGCGACTGACACAGCTCATCAATCAGTTCAAGCACCACCTCTTGCAATTTCACCGCGCCGGGCGTGCCGCGATCACGGCGACCGAGCAGCGACACGTCGCGTACGATGCGGTCAATGCGGTCTACGTTTTTGTCGATCATTTTGGCGAGCGTCTGAGCGCCCGGATTGTCGGCGACTTCCTCGCCAATCAGCTGCGCAGCCTGTTTGATCGCCGAGAGCGGGTTGCGAATTTCGTGCGCGATGCTGGCAGAAAGCCGTCCCAGCGCGGCCAGCTTGATTTGCTGCGCCTGGGCTTCGGCTTGTTCAACATCTTCCAGAAAAATCAACGTGCCAGCGCGCTGTTCCAGATCAACCGGCATCATGCGTGGCGTCAACAGTCGGCCACCATCGCTGGCGCGAATCGGCGAGCCGTCGATCGTTGAATTGTGCAGAAAATAAGCCATCCAGCGAGCGTTCAAATCAGCCGACAGTTCGCTCAATTGAACGTCGGGCCGCATCACCGCCTCATCGCCACCCAGCCAACGTGCGGCCTGCGGATTTGCCATCACCACTTGCCCCATCGCGCCGATAACGAGCACGCCGTCGCTCAACTCGCTGATGACTACTTGATTGATATGCGCAAGGCGTCGGACGTCAGCCGTTCGCAGCTGCACTCTATGCTCTGATTCATCGGCGCTGCGTCCGAGCAGCATGCCGATGGCTGCGAGCAAAAAATAGCCAGCTCCCACCAGCGCCGCTTGCGTCAATGCCTGCACGCTCGCTGCTCGCAAGGAAATCTCCGCGACCATCAGCGTAATGCTGGCAAGCGCGGCGTGACCGAAGGCAATGCGATCACGCAAAAACCAGCCATGCGCGGCGAGAATCGGGAAGAGATATGTGGCGTAAGTCGCGACTGGACTTTGCGAGTCAAAGTAGATGACGACGGTAAAGACGAGATCGATGGCGAGCTGCACAAGCAGTAGTCCCGCCACGCCGCCCTTGAAGCGCGGCAGGGCCAGGAGGCTTAACAGTGCCCATGCCGCGTACGCTGCCGCAGCCGAATAGCTGATCGCATGCAGACTGGTGCCCGCTGTCGCGATCGCCAGCGCGATCGCTGCGACACAGCGGTAGAGCGCCAATAGCCGCAGCAGTCGCAGTGTTGTCGCGCCGAACACTGACGGCACTACCGCCACCGACTGGAGCCTAGCGCTTTTGCGCGCAGCGCTCGTCGCCACAGCTCCAGCCCCCACTTTTCATGACCGCATTCGCTTTGGGTGTGAATACGCCGCAGCGGACGCATTTGACCATCGCGTCCGACGCGGGTTTGTCGTCGCGCTTTCGCTTGGGATCGTCGGGTTTGTGGCGATTTTCATCGTCGCGCTCCTGCTGTTCATTCCGGGTTTTATGGACAGAAACCAGACGCAATGCCAGCAGCACCAGAAAGAATACGACGATCCAGAATATGATTTTTCCCACTAATTGCGACCCTAATCCTTTCAGGACAATTCACGAGTAGACTTCGCAAACAGTCTAGCAGCCTGTCGGGCTGCTAGCACCGTGGCACGAGTCCACAACGTCATCAATAGGAGACATCATGAGTCAAGCTGGAAACGAACCTTGGGCCGCGTGGGCCGAGTCGATGCAAAAGATGATGTCTAACCCCGCTGCGCTGAACCCGTTTGCGGGCATGATGGGGATGCCCGGAGTCGGGGCCGCAGGTGGCACGGGTGCCTTCGATCCGCAACAATTTATGAAAGCGATTGATCCGGTTGAAATTGATCGCCGCATTCAGGACCTGCGCGCCGTCGAGGCCTGGATGAAACTCTCGCTCTCCGGGCTCGAAATGTCGATCAAAACGATGGAGATGCAGCGCGACGCCTAAAGAGGGCGCCGAATCGGTTGAGCGGACGGTGAAACGAGCCGCGCGAAGCAGCGCCCGGCGACGTTAAATTCCATACAGCTTTTTCGTGTAAGCGACGCTGCCTCTGGGGCAGATGGGATAAACGGACGAAGTCGACTTTTAGATAACAGGAGTCGAAACGGTCGCTAGCCCCAGTTAAACGGTGCTTCTAGATTTTTAGTAGCGAAAGCTGTTACCAAAAAAGTGTATTGATATGGCGCGATTTGCTTCGAGCCAGACGTGCGCGATCCACGAAATCTTTCCCCCGCCCGCCGTACGGCGAAAGCCGCGAGAGCATCTGATTCAGCTTCATCTGTCACGAAAGCCCACCATGCAGAAAA
>CAJDUD010000073.1_pt1 | contig 11266 bp, 7 predicted proteins | sample 7390161 | NCBI WGS metagenome assembly CAJDUD01 (sample SAMEA7055664, study PRJEB34461) | soil metagenome | biome: terrestrial ecosystem; feature: Peninsula; material: soil | place: Antarctica | collected 2016
CAAAACGGGTTGGCCAAACCCTTCCGCCGCCCGCCAGCCGGGGCTTTTGACGAAAAGATTGGTGAACATGCCCCCTGTGTCAAAACTGAGCTTTTTACCTGGATTTCGGCGTTCGTATTCCGCGTGCAAATCGCTGCCTGTGCGATACCACGGCACCTTGGAGGCGAAGGCCGAGAGCGTTGCCTGCCGCCAGCCGATGTCGGCAATCGCAGGCCATTCGCGATCGGCATGAGCGATATTCTCATCGCGATTCAGCAGCCACATTTCATGGCCCAGAATATCGCCAAAAATGAATAACCGCTGGTTGTAAATCACGAACTCGGTCGGATCGCTGCCGAGCTTGATGCGATACGGCGCCCCATTGGAGCAGAAGCCACCGTACTGAGGCTCATAGCGCTTCGGGTCAGCGTCGAACAGCGCCTTGTGCTCGTTGCTGACAAAGTAATACGTCCTCCCGGGCAACGTGGACGTGATATCGCGTTTACCGCGCGTCGGCTTGCCGTCGGTGAAATATGCCACTGGGTCGTAGCCAAGCAGCATTACCTCATCGCCGCGCGGATTGCTCATCGTCGCATAGCGCGTGCCGCAGCCGGCGAGCAACGCAACGCCAAAACAGACCAGCCAGAGTTTCCATCGTGCATTCATCGCGTCGCTCCTTCCTTTACGTCATACGTCATCGGCATTGCCAATCTTACGCGGTGGACGCGCTGCCGCCTACAATTTAGGACATGAAAAAAACCCGCGTACTTGTTCTGGCCGGTGGCCAATCTGGCGAACATGAAGTCTCGATCAACAGCGCTCGCAGCGTGTTGCAGGCCTTACCAAAGGACAAATTCGAGGTCACCTCCATCGTGATTTCGCGTGAAGGCCGCTGGCTACCAGCGCCGGAGTCTGTGCATGCGCTGGAGCGCGGCAGTGCGCCCTCGGGTGGCGAACTGGTGCTACATCAGGCCGCGACCGCCGAAGGCTTCGACGTCGTATTCCCCATACTGCACGGCCCCAACGGCGAAGACGGCACGGTGCAGGGCATGTTGAAGCTCGCGGGCATCCCCTGCGTCGGCTCCAGCGTGCTTGGCAGCGCCGTGTGCATGGATAAAGTGATGACCAAGGCGGTGCTCGCCTCGCACGGCATTCCGCAGGTCGGCTATCAGTTGGTCACCCGCGCCGAATTCGACGCGACGCCAGAAGACGCGATTGCGCGGCTCGGTGCGCTCGGCTTTCCGATGTTTGTGAAGCCCGCAAACTTAGGCTCCAGTGTCGGCATCTCCAAAGCGAAAACGGAGAACGAGCTGCGGGTCGCCCTTCGAATGGCGTTTGAGCTGGACCGCCGCGTCATCGTCGAAGCCGCAACGTCCGAAAAGCCGCGCGAAATCGAAGTCGGCATTTTGGGCAATGACGCCCCGCAGGCGAGTCCCGTCGGCGAGCTCACGTTCGACAGCGAGTTTTACGACTACGAAACCAAATACACCGCAGGCAAGGCCGAGATGCACATTCCGGCCGTTTTGCCACCCGCCATAGCGGCGCGGGCGCGTGCACTCGCAGTCGAAGCGTTCAAGGCGCTCGATTGCGCCGGTCTAGCCCGCGTTGATTTTTTCTACATCGACAGCACTGGCGAGCTCTTTCTGAACGAAGTGAACACCATGCCCGGCTTCACTAAAACTTCGATGTATCCCGAGCTTTGGCGTGCAGCAGGCGTCAATTACTCGGACCTCGTTTCGCGGTTGGTCGAGCTTGCCCAAGAGCGACGCTGAGGGCAATCCTGGGTTCGGTGGCGTCAGCTCTGGTTGCCGCCGCCCCATAAACGATCGGCGCTCCTTTGCAGTACGGCCAGCCGGATTTACTGCAACCTCTCAGGCGTAAACGCAGGCGAACTTAGGTTCGCGGGCAGCAGCAACACGATTTGAAAACGAATCTGTTGCGCTATTGCAACCATAAAAATTCGCTTGCGCTATCTCTTCGTTGCATCCCCGTCGTTCATTTTCTTAAGCTGCGCGAGCCACTCAGTCCAATCCATTGGGCCAGTCTCAAAGCGCTTTTTAAGATTTCCCAGTACATTGCCCCAGGCTTTGTCGAAGTAGGCGTAGGACTTGTCCCACTCACCACCGTCGCCCCAGCCCGTGTGATGCAAAGTGACGCGCGTATTTTTGTCGTCGACTGGCACAAAGCGCAGGATCACAAACGTGCGCTGCGCGCGCGCTTCGGGCAGACTCGGCGGTGCATTCCAGTCAAACGAAATCATCTTTTTTGGTTGCACTGCCAGAAAACGCATATCGTCCGCGCCACGCATTCCCGCTGGCGCGCCCGGATTGATGTAAATCTGGAACGGTCCGCCGACCTTCGCCTCAACCACAGCATCAGGCGCGAAAAAACTGACGATGCCCTCACGCGTCGTCCATGCCGCCCATGCCGCGTCGAGCGTCGCAGGGACGACGATTTCTTTGTCGATGGCGCGTTCAGCGGCGAGCACGGGCAAAGCGGCGCAAGTAGCGATCAGGCAGCACGTTAGAAGCGCGGTAAGTCGTTTTTTTGATGTCATTGTGAGGTTGTCTGAAAGTATTCGGCGGCAAGCGTAGCGCAAAGGCACGCGGAACCGGACAAAATGTTGCCAGTCCAAATCTTTTCAGGAGGATGCATCATGACGGCGATTCGCTCAGTCGCATCGATACTTTGTATGGCGGCGACAGTAGTCGGATGTGCTGGTGTAGCAACCATCGCGCCTAACGCCAGCGAGTCTGAGGTTCGCGCCGCTTGGGGCTCCCCTACCGTGCAGACCAAAACTGCAAACGGCGAGCGCTGGACATACAGCACCGCGCCAATGGGCCGTCAGGTGTGGTTGCTCGATTTTGATGGCAACGGACGCTTGACCAGCCGCATTCAGGGGCTCACGCTGGCTCGCATCTCGCAAGTTCAGAACGGACAAACTCAGGCCGAAGTGGAGGCACTGCTGGGGCCAGCTTACTGGTCACTTCGCTATCCGTTCCGGCAGGATGAACTGGTGCACATCTACCGGTTTGACGACATCCTTACGCCGATGTGTTTCTACGTTGGCTACAACGATAAGGCTGTGGTGACAAGTACTGGCATGGGGGAAGAGGAGCGCAGCCGCCACCGCCTTGGACGCCCCTGCTGAGTGCGGGCATCCGGCTATTGTTTGGCGCAACCCCCGTTCTGCGAGAAAATAGACGGTTCGCTTCAGAAGTATTGTCATGACCTTGCCGCGCAACCACCTGGAACTCCTGTCCCCCGCCCGCGATGCCGAGATCGGGCGCGAGGCGGTGTTGCACGGCGCTGACGCGGTGTACATCGGAGGGCCCGCTTTCGGCGCGCGGACCAAGGCAGACAACGCAGTGACGGACATTGCGGGACTCACCACGTTTGCGCATCGCTACGGTGCGCGAATTTTTGTCACGGTCAACACCATATTGCACGACAACGAACTTGAGCCGGCACGGCGCTACATCCATGAACTCTACGACGCGGGCGTTGACGCGTTGATCGTGCAGGACATGGGCATTCTTGAACTGGACATCCCTCCGATTGCGCTACACGCTTCGACGCAATGCGACATTCGAACAGTGGAGAAAGCGAAATTTTTGAGCGAAGTCGGGTTCTCGCAGTTGGTGCTTGCACGCGAGCTGACGCTGCAACAAATCGCAGAAATGCGCGCTGTAGTGAACCCGAATGTGCCGCTCGAATATTTCGTGCATGGCGCGTTGTGTGTGGCGTTCTCAGGAAATTGTTACATCTCCGAGGCGCACACCGGGCGCAGCGCCAATCGTGGCTCATGTTCGCAGGAGTGTCGATTGCCCTACACGCTGGAGGATTCACAGGGCCGTGTCGTTGCCTTTGACAAGCACCTGCTCTCGATGAAGGACAACAATCAGAGCGACAACCTCGCCGCACTGATCGACGCCGGAATACGTAGCTTCAAGATTGAGGGTCGCTATAAAGACTTGAGTTACGTGAAAAACGTCACCGCACATTACCGCACGCTGATTAACGAGATTCTTGAAAAGCGACCCGAGCTTGCTTCAGCCTCTCATGGAACGTGTACTTACACGTTCACGCCGGATCCCGACAAGACATTCAATCGCAGCAACACCGATTATTTCGCGACGGGCCGCAAGATGGACATTGGCGCGTTCGATGCTCCCGCCCATGTGGGCTTACCGCTGGGCGTCGTCACTCGAATTGCCGCGCAGTGGTTTGAGATCGACGCCAATGATGCGATGGCCAACGGCGACGGCTTGAGCTGGATGCACAAACGTGAAGTCAAAGGCACGCAAGCGAATGTCGTCAAAAAGGTAGGGAAGCTCTGGCGGATAACGCCGAATGTCGCGATGCAAGAGCTACAGGGCCTGGTGATTGGCACGCAGATCAGCCGCAACCGTGATCATGCGTGGGAATTGACGCTCGCGAAAAAGTCCTCCGAACGCCGCATTTCCATTGACCTTCGATTCGATGAAACAGCAGCCGGGTTCGCTTTGACTCTGACGGATGAAGGCGGAGCGAGTGCCACTGCAACGATTGAGCAGGCGCATGAATCGGCTCAAAACGGCGAGCGTGCCGAAGCCAGCATGCGCGAAAATCTGGGCAAGCTTGGCAACACAATTTTTACTGCGCGCAACGTCACCGTCGAGTGGTCACAGCCGTGGTTCGTACCAGCTTCCGCAATCAATGCATTGCGCCGTGAGGCAGTGGCTGCGCTCGAAGCTGATCGCCTCGCACACCGCCCGAAATGGACGCGCGCGAAAGCAACCGTTCCGTCGTCGCAGTATCCCGAGACATCATTGACGTACTTGGCTAACGTCTACAACGTCGCGGCGCGCGATTTCTACGCGAAGCATGGCGTTACGCTTATAGCCAACGCTTACGAAGCCCACACCGAGGCCGGTGAAGTGCCCGTCATGGTCACCAAGCATTGCCTGCGCTGGTCGTTCAACCTGTGCCCCAAACAGGCCAAAGGTGTGCAAGGTGTTCAAGGTCAAGTACGCGCGGAACCGATGACGCTCGTCAGCGGCAGCGATCTTCTTACGCTCAAGTTCGACTGCAAACCGTGTGAGATGCACGTCATGGGCAAGATGCGCCCCAACATTTTGCGCTCACCACCGCCGTCGCTGGGACGCCCAATGCCGGGTGCAATGCCGCTCAAGTTTTATGCGAAACGACCATTAGAAACACAGACATCGTAATTCGCCGCGGAGGCAGCTTGCGACGTCGCTTGACTCAAATCCGCACGAAATACGGTATCGCGCAAAGCACCACGCCAATCACCACCAGCCAAATCGCGCTCGGCACGAAGTACGGATAAATCATCAGAACAATGCCGCAAACGAGCGGCACAGCTCGCGTTTGCTTTTTGCCGTAAATGAAGAAACCCATCCCGATTGAACTGAACAATAGACCCCAGAGTAGCGTGGCTGAGTTCATGCGCTGGTTTGCCTTTGTTGTTCGCCGCGCAGCACTGCATATATCTTGGCGATGGGTTGCGGCATGCCGATCGCATAGCCTTGAACATAGTCAACGCCTAGACGTTGAACGTGCGCCCGAAGTTCCGGCGTAGCGACGAATTCAGCTACGGTTTTCACCTTGAGGCGGCGCGCGACGCGCACAATCGATTCCACGATTTCATTGTCGATGCTGTTGCTGCCAAGCGCAGTGATAAACGTACCGTCGATCTTGATCTCATCGACCTCGTAGCGCTTTAGATAGCTGTACGTCGCAAAGCCTGTGCCGAAATCATCGAGCGAAACGCGAAACCCCGCAGCACGCAGGTGCTGCACATTCTCGCGCGACCGCTCAACGTCGTCGATCGCGCTCGACTCGGTGATCTCGAAACAGAAGCGTTCGGCCGACAAAGAAAACTCGGTCAAGGCAGCACGAACAAACGGTAAAAATCCGGGGTCGGACAAACTTGGTGCAGACAGGTTGATCGCACATTTTCGCGTCGCCATCATTGCGTTCGGGTAGCCGTGAAACCACTCAAAAGTAGCCGTTATTATCTGTCGATCCAGTTGCGCCGACATGCCTGACTGATTGGCAATATTGAAAAATTCGGCGGGCTCAATCAGCGCGCCTTTGTCGTCACGCAAACGGCAAAGCACCTCCAGGTCTATTTGCGCCGATTGATCTTCGCTTCGCGATGGCGAAATCACCTGCGCGTACAGCTCGATCTGATTGGCGACGATCCAGCTGCGCACCTGATCGGTACGACGTGCCACGGCTTGGATCATTGACTGTAACTCGGGTGTCAATTCGTGCACGACGGGTTCCGACGTCGCAAACTGCTCCTGCTGTTGCAATGACGCAAGCGTTGACAGCAGCAATACCGTGCTCGGACGTTCCCCTGGCGGCACTCGCAAAATCTGCGTCGCCGCAGGAAGCATCACCTCCCGACCGTCGGCATTGCGCACGCTAAACGTCTCGAAACTGCGGGTCAAGGCCGCGATCTGGAGTAGCGAAGCTGGCTCGTCTCTAAACACCAGAAGATAGCGACCGTTCTCAGCTCGAGCCGCTAGTTCGCCACCAAACATGCGGATGCGATCCGCTATGAGCTGACGCATGTTCATCATTTGCAGCGGGCCGACCAGTGCGCTGATGCGGCCACGCACCAGCATCGATACCCCGACCACCAGCCAAGAGCGCGAAGCGTCACTGCCCTGTATCCATTGCTCGAAGCCAAACTCGTTGCCAAGTCCGGTCACCAGATCGCGGCTTGACTGTTCGCGCAGTCGCTGCATGGCGTCTGAGCGATCACGGGAGACGGCTTGCAGAAGTTGGGCAAATAAAGTGCTGACGAAAACGACAGTGATCGTTTCAAAAACGCTAAGCGGCACTTTCGCAGTCGCCGACAAGGCCTCGTCGGAAGCGAGAACGCCAGAGTCGACCGAAAGTGCAGTGCAGAGAAGGAGCCCTGATAGAGTGAGCGTTGCATAGGTAGTCAAAGCGTCACGCCGCAACGCACAGAACGCAGTCGCCGGGACGTAGGCAAGTAACGTCGGGCCGACGAACTCGGCGTGGCCTGTCGAACGCAAAATCAGAATGATTGCGGTCAGCGTTAGCACCATCCCCACCGAAATCGCATCGAGCCCGCCCTCCTGCTTCGCTCTTCGCTCGCTGCGAGACGGGAACGGAACAGGATTCGCGTCATCCACGCCCGCGCCCAACCACGCAAGCGTGAGTGGCGCAAACAACAGTAACCCGAGAGACTGAATGATCCAGTAGGCGATCCAAAGTTCCAGCGCATTGAGGGCAGGATGCAAACGCGAAATCACAAATCCAGCGGCACCGATGCAAGCAGCCAGCGTCGCGCCCACTGCAAGAGTCGACACATAAAAACGCGTTAACCAATTCAGGTTGGGCAAGCCATAAGTGCTGGCCTGATCTGACGCTGCGGCATGCCGAGATTGCAAATATCGAAGCATCTCGATCGCAGAGATCGTACACACGACTTCGGCGATTGCCGCAAAGGCGCCGACCCACGGAACCTCGGGAGTCGCGATAGCGCCCCAAACAACCAGCGCCACACACGAAGGGACTAATGTCGCGCGACCATATTTCCACGCAAACGCGAATATGAACCCGGCCGGTGCCCACACTAGTGAAAGCGATTGTCCCGGCGAGAGGAAGCGGGACAGCATCGCGGCCAGTAGAACGACCGACATCATCGACACGACCCCGCCGAAGCTTACCTTTGGTGTGGCTGCGCTGGTCAATGCCATGAACAATCGACCTCTGGTAAACACCGGTTGCTGCTGGATGCCGGTGAACGGGTCTGCATCCTCGAACTCTTCCACGTCTCTATAGGCGTTGCGGCCATGATCAATTTTCCGAAGCGACAGCGGTGTATGGCATCGATCAGTGTAGCAAGCCGATCGCACCTGAGTCCAATGGTCACCGCCGCCGGTGTGTGAGCAGAACAATTTCGAGCATGCGGCAGGGCAGATTGAGCACTTTCTGTCTGGCACACCTTGCACGCTGAGTTGAACTGTACAAACTCAACTGGCAGTCTCAGACGCCTGTCTCTCTTGTATGCCTTTGCGCCCGTGTTGGCGAAGATCGGGCTGGCGACATTGAGTCACGGCTACCGTTAAGCGAACGTCTGCCTGACTGCGACGATGCCGTCAAGGCTTCGACGAAATACGCCTCCTGGTTCGATGTAACGCAAGGTGTGGGTTTAAGCGTATTTCGCGCCATCGTACCGAGCCTTAAGGTTGCCTTAACAATCAAACGGTAAATTGCATGTATCCAATACTTCCGAGCGGCGTTTAACCGCGCCCCCTGTAATGATCACGACGTTCGAATGCCTTTACCGCACGTCTTTTGCATCCAAGATGTCGACGTTTTCTTTCCGCCAAATCTGCGCATTCGCCATGAGCGCGATGGCTGTGCTCTCGACGATCGACGTTCTGGCGAATGTCGTCAAAACACCTCATGTTGAAGCAGAACTATTGTCGGAGTGCGCGGCGCTTGTTCCAGGTTCGAGCGGAATGCTTGGAATCCGCATTCGCCACACGCCTGAATGGCACACCTATTGGATCAATCCGGGTGACGCTGGTTACGCGCTGCGTTTGTCGTGGGTGCTACCTGAAGGCATTACAGTGGGCAGCACGCAATGGCCTGCCCCCAAGCGCATATTTACAGGTGATCAGAGAGCACCCATCACTAATTTCGGCTATGACGGCGAAGTGTTGTTGATGATTCCGATAAACGTTGCCACAACGATTAAAGCCGATCAACCCATAACTTTGATCGCGCGTGCGGATTGGCTCGTCTGTCGAGATATGTGCATCCCGGAAGAAGGCGAACTAAAAATTTCGCTGCCCGTGCAGACAGCGGGCACCGCGACGACAGCATCAGCCAATGTGGCTGAGTTTGCAGGCGCCCGGAACCAGCTTCCTGCCACAGCAACCGACTGGAAAGCGCAAGCCAAAATCGCTGACCGTAATCTGTTGTTGCAAATCAACGTTCCGGAAAAGGATCGTGCATACGTCAGGGTGGAAGCCTTTTCCGTAGCAGAAGGCAGCACCGACACCTCCGTTCATACTGCACACCGCACAGACACTGGATATGCAATCCAAATGCGGCTGACGAGCGATGTCGCCAATCAAACCGCCCCAATGAACTTTGTACTGGCATACGGTGGAGCCGCACCAGCAGCGATGCGCTCGGTGCAAATCTCTGCGCCTGTGGTGCGTGGCTCTGCAGCGCTGCCTGCGGATGCGATCCCCATGACCGCCGCGCCTCCCGCTGACGCGCCCTTGTCCGTGCTGGCCGCGATTGCGCTGGCCTTTGTCGGCGGATTGGTACTGAATCTGATGCCTTGCGTCTTTCCAGTGCTTTCTCTGAAAATTCTCGGATTTGCGTTTCATGCGGGTGATGACGAAAGTGGTCGCAAGGCGATGCGCATGCACGGTTTGGCCTACGCAGGCGGCGTCGTCATTTCGTTCCTGGCGCTCGCATCGCTGCTGTTAGCGTTACGTGCTGGCGGCGCTGCTGTCGGTTGGGGATTTCAATTGCAGTCACCGGTAGTCGTCTGGGGCCTCGCGGTTGTGTTCTGTCTCATTGGATTGAACTTGGTTGGAGCGTTCGAATTTGGTCAATTTGCTCCGTCGTCAGTGCTGTCGTTTCAAGCCAGGAGTCCGTCAGTCGACGCGTTTTTTGGAGGCGTCTTGGCTGTTGTTGCCGCCAGCCCCTGCACCGCTCCATTCATGGGAGCGGCGCTAGGATTCGCGATCGCTCAGGGCGCCTGGGTTGCGCTGGCTGTTTTTCTGAGCCTGGGGCTGGGGATGGCGCTCCCCTACGTCGTGCTGGCGTGGTTTCCTGCGTGGCTCAAGCGTTTACCCAGGCCCGGGGCATGGATGATTCGGTTGAAGCAGGGACTCGCCTTCCCAATGTTTGCCACAGTCGTCTGGTTGGTATGGGTGCTGTCCCTTCAATCGGGTGCGGACGCGGCCGCGGTGTCATTGCTTGGGCTAATTGCCGTGGCGATGGGTGCATGGTTGATTGGTATGCAAAATCGTGCAGTCGGCTGGGTTGGTATCGCAGTGATGCTTGTGGCCGTAGTGATCGCTCGACCACAGGGCGTAGCAACGAACGACGCCACAGCGAAGTCCGGCAACACAACTATCGCATCAAAGTGGCAACCGTGGACGCCTGACCGTGTAACCGAGTTAACCGGTCAAGGCGTGCCAGTCTTCGTTGACTTCACGGCGGCTTGGTGTGTCAGCTGCCAGGCCAACAAACGCATGGTGTTGTTGCGAGCCGATATAGAGCGCGACTTCGCCAAGAAGAACATCGTTTTGTTGCGTGCCGATTGGACAAATCGGGACGAACGAATTACTCGGGCGCTCTCCAGCATGGGGCGCAGCGGTGTGCCAGCCTATGCACTCTACGCACCAGGCAAACCCATTCAACTACTTCCTGAAGTATTAACTACCGGGATTGTCCGGGCGGCCATCGGCCCCCTCTAAACCAAATTCATTCAAGGTCTGGTTCGCGACCGCGCACGGCCATGATTTATGTACACAAACGCACAGCAATAAAAATGACATTCACAAATCATCACGGATTATTACGAGAAAACGCGAAAGCTACTTTCAACACTCTATTTTCAAAACCGGGGAATCTGACGAGCACGTCAACTGAAGGAGTACTGCTATGACAAGCCTGGTTACCTACTTAAAAAAGCGTTGGGTGGCTGTACCGTTATTGGCAAGCGCCGTTTTTTCAAGCACGATCACATTGGCGCAGACCGCCTGCAACGGAAAGACGCTTTACACCGCAACCATCGTATCGGGGCAACTAAGCTGTAGCAACGGCGGCTGTCACGGCCCCAGCCCAGCAGCTAACCAGAACAAGCTAAAGAACGGCGCGAACAACGGGCCCGCCATCAGTGCCGCTACCAGCAGCGTCTCTGAAATGAAATTTCTAAAAGGAGTGCTGACGACCGTACAACTTGCGGATCTGGGCGCGTACATCGCTACGCCGACCGTTACGTGTGGTGCCACGGCACCAGTCGCCTCGCTCTCCACTCCTTCCCTTGCTTTCGCTGCAACCAACGTTGGCGCAACAGCGGCGACGCAAGTCACCACCGTCACCAACTCAGGCACTGCGGCGCTTGTCATCGCGTCAACTGCGGTTAGCGGTGCTGACTTTGCCATCGCCGCAACCACTTGCACAGCCGGGCTCAGCGTCGCGATAGGCGGTAGTTGCTCGGTGACCACGCAATTCTCGCCAACTGCTGCGGGTGCGCGAACGGGGTCAC
>CAJDUD010000084.1_pt1 | contig 11263 bp, 10 predicted proteins | sample 7390161 | NCBI WGS metagenome assembly CAJDUD01 (sample SAMEA7055664, study PRJEB34461) | soil metagenome | biome: terrestrial ecosystem; feature: Peninsula; material: soil | place: Antarctica | collected 2016
CAAAGCTGGCCGCGACGTTCGCACGACTAGCGACAGGCAAAGTGTTCGCCGATAAAACGATCACATTACTGGGACGCGAAGTTGCGCTGCGCAAGCGTGCGGATGGTGTCATCTGGTTTGACTTTTCGGCGCTTTGCGAAACGCCTCGATCGCAGAACGACTACCTCGAAATAGCGGAATCGAATCACACATTGTTGCTGTCCAACGTGCCGGTTTTGGGCAATAAGGACAGCAACGTCATACGTCGATTTACGCTGCTTGTGGATGTGCTCTACGACCATCGCGTCAAGCTCATTATGAGTGCCGCCGCATCGCTTGCAGAGATTTCGAAGGTGGATGAAAGCGTGAAAAACAGCGACACGCGTCGTGTGCTCACCGAGTTTTCGCGTACGACCTCACGTCTTACCGAAATGCAAAGCGCCGAGTACATGAGCGAAGCACATTTGCCATCGCTCATGCGCTGAAATTTTTATCAGCTTTCGGCTGAAACGACGTTCGCACCGGGCCTATAGCGACAAAAAGTCACTTACCGACTTTTGACCTTTCGAGCCGTTAGCCCCGTGACGGTCTAGCTTGTGGCGAAAAGCTGAAGTGCCACGTTCGCCGTCGTCAACTCAAAATCGCGACGGTGATCCAGTACGAAATAAGCCCGACCACAATGGATAGCAACCCAACCATTCGAAGTTGCCCGTCGTTGAACTGGGCAACCTTCAACATCGTTTCGCGCCAAACTTTAGGTGCGAGAAACGGTAGCAGCCCTTCGATGACAAGCACCAGACAAAGCGCGGCGAAGATTTCCAATTACGATGTGCCGAAACTGGCTGAAGTCAATTTCACTTCGCTTTGCCGCCGTTTTTCAGGAACTTGAAGAAGTCTGCACTCGGGTCGAGCACCATAACGTCCGACTTGTTCTTGAACGTCGCTTTGTAGGCTTCGAGGCTTCGGTAGAAGGAATAGAACTCCGCGTTCTGAGCGTACGCTGCACTGTAGATCGCAGTGGCTTTGGCGTCGCCAGAGCCCTGCATTTCCTGTGCTTTTTTGTACGCTTCGGCGAGGATCACTTGAGCTTGCTTGTCGGCATCGGCCTTAATGCGTTCTCCTTCAGCCGCGCCTGTTGAGCGCAATTCCGCAGCAACACGTTGACGCTCGGAGCGCATACGATCAAACACGCGGGTGGAAACGGAGTCGTCGAAGTCAACGCGCTTCAGGCGTACGTCGATGATCGTCACACCAATTTTCTTGGCGTCGATCTCGGCCGATTTACGAACTTCCGTCATGAATTTTTCACGGTCACCGGAGATGACTTCCTGCAACGTGCGGCGACCGAACTCTTCTCGCAGCAATGAAGTCACGGTCTGCCCGATGCGTCGTTCGGCCTGTTTCTCATCGCCACCAACTGCACGATAAAACTCGCGAGCATCGGAGATTTGCCACTTCACGAACGAGTCCACTTGAACAGGTTGATTACCGGCCGTGTTGAAGCGCTCGGGCTCTGGCGTATCCAGCGTGAGGATTTGCTTGCTGTATTTGCTGACCGATTGAATAAACGGTATCTTGAAGTTCAGACCCGGTTGATCTTTGATGGCGACGACTTCGCCCAACTGGCGAACCATCGCGAATTCGCGCTCGTCGACCGAAAACAGCGTTTGCGAAAACACAAACAGCGCGACGAGAAAGGCGGTGAGGATGGGAGCGATTTTGTTCATTTTTGTTAGCTCCTGTTATCTGGATTCGCGCCCGCCACGCGTAGTGTCACGCGTGGAGCTTCGATTGATCGGGGATTCGACGGCAGCGGCCGGGTCAGGCAAAGGCGGACGAGTCGCTTCAGGCAGCGCAGCCGGTGCAGACGCAGCCGAACGCGTGCTGTCCATGAGTTTGTCGAGCGGCAGATACAGCAGACTTTGCCCCGCCTTTTGATCGACCAGAATTTTGCTGGTATTGCCGAGAACCGACTGCATCATGTCGATGTACAGGCGCTCACGCGTGACAGCAGGCGCCTTGTTGTACTCACCGACGACGGAGGTGAAACGCGACGCGTCACCCTGTGCGCGCGTCAGCACACTTTGCTCGTATCCGGACGCCTCTTCCAGTAAGCGCGACGAACGACCGCGCGCTTCCGGGATCACGCGGTTGGCGTAAGACTGACCTTCGTTGACCTGACGGTCACGATCTTGTTGCGCTTTCACGACGTCCTGAAACGCCTCAATGACGGCCTCTGGTGCCGCGACAGCCTGCAAATTCAATTTGCTGATCGTGATGCCGGTGCCGTAGAGGTCGAGTAGCTGTTGCATCAGTTTCTGTGTCGCACCCGCGAATTCCTCGCGGCCCTGATTGAGCAGGAAGTCCATCTTGCGTTTACCGACGACTTCACGCATGGCCGTCTCTGCGGCCTGCACAACGGCTTGATCTGGATTGCGGTGGTTGAACAAAAACGCTTTGGCGTCTGACAGCGTGTACTGCACGGCAAACGCGATGTCGATAATATTCAAATCTTCCGTCAACATCTGCGCCTGTCGGGCGTCGCGATTTTTGCTTGAGCCTTTGAAGCCGATTTCGACCGAGCGCACCTGATTCAAATTGATAATAGTGCGCGATTCGATGGGCCACGGGAAATGCCAGCGCGGACCCGCGCCGGTCGTTTCAACGTATTTGCCGAAACGCTGCACGATGCCGCGCTTGCCTTCGTCCACGATGTAGAAGCCGGTTGCCAGCCACAGCAGCACGCCAATGATGGCTGCAATGATCAGACCGCCTGCCGCAAATTGTGGGCTAATGGTGGGGAAGCTTGGACCACCGCCGCCCGATGAGCCAGAGGGGCGCTTGCCGCCTTTTTTACCGCCGAAAAGTTCACCGACACGGTCGTTGACTTTTTTCATGAGCTCGTCGAGATCCGGTGGGCCGCCGGAACCGCCGCTGCGTCCACCGTTACCGCCTGAAGGGGGAGGCGGCGGTGGCGGTGGCGGAGATGCGGGCGGAGGCGGACTTGCGGGCCGCTCACCGTCACTCTTGTCGCCATCGGAGCCAGGCTTGCGCCCCCATTGCGGATCGTTCAGCGAGAGCTTGATCCGGTCCCAGAGCGCAAAGTGGGAATTGCTGGATTGGGTTTTCATTCTTATGAGGATAAATCGTGGGTTAACTTTTGGGATTTTTTGTGAATCTCAAAAGTCATGAAAGTTCGGGGGCCGCTGCGGCCTGATCCCGACTGGCCTCAAAGTCGGCCATGTACTCGGTAGTTTGGCGCGGAAAGCGCGCTTGCAAGACCGCGCGCAATTCAGGAATACCCGCACCTGTTTTTGAGGAAACAAATACGCGACGTGCCTGTCCGATATCGTCGGTCTCGACGCGTCCGGCATCGCTGCCCAAGCCCAACAAATCACACTTGTTGACAATGATGAGCTGGGGGATTTCGGCTGCGCCAATTTCTTCAAGCACGGCGTTCACGGCCTCGATTTGTTGGTCGCGCTGATCGCTCGCGCCGTCGACGACGTGCAGGAGCAAATCGGCTTCGACGGCCTCAAGCAAAGTGGCCTTGAACGCATCGACGAGTTCATGCGGCAAATCGCGCACGAAACCCACTGTGTCCGAGACGACCAGTGGCTGCGCGTCGGCCACGTAGAGCTTGCGCACGGTGGTGTCGAGTGTCGCGAATAATTGATCGGCCGCGTAGGTACCCGCGGCGGTCAGGCGGTTAAAGAGGGTGCTTTTGCCAGCGTTGGTGTAGCCAACGATAGCAATCGAAATCGTTCGCGAGCGTTCGCGACGGCGTCGCTGCGTTTGCCGCTGCTTATCGACTTTCTCCAGGCGCTCCTTGAGCGCGCGAATTTTGACCGTGATGAGGCTGCGGTCGATTTCAAGTTGCTTTTCGCCCGGCCCGCGCATGCCGATACCGCCGCGCTGACGCTCCAGATGCGACCAGCCCCGCACGAGGCGGGTGGAGAGATGTTCGAGCTGCGCCAACTCAACGGCCAATTTGCCTTCAGCGCTACGGGCGCGCATGGCGAAGATATCCAGAATCAGCGAGCGTCGGTCGATGACGCGGCACGACAGCGCTTTCTCGAGATTACGTTCCTGTGCGCCCGATAACGTGTGATTGAAGATGACGAGCTCGGCAGACTGCGCAACACAGGCCGCTCCGATTTCTTCGACTTTGCCTTTGCCGGCATACAGTGCGGGGTCTGGGCGATCACGGCGTCCGGTAATGACGTCCGCCGTGTCTGCGCCGGCACTTGCTGCCAGTGATTTCAGCTCTTCGATGTCATCGGTCATTGGCGCCTTGCCAAAGGCAAGCTGCACCAAAACTGCACGGTCATTTCCGGCGTGACGATCAAACATCTCGGCCAACCAAAATGAGGCGATTTACGCCAGAAAGACGCGCCCGCGTGACTTTACTCAGTTGCTTCGTCTCCGTGCGGAATGTTCACTGCGCGCGCAGGAACGATCGTAGAAATGGCGTGTTTGTAGACCATCTGGGTCACGGTATTTTTGAGGAGGACGACGTATTGGTCGAATGATTCAACCTGTCCCTGCAACTTGATGCCGTTGACAAGGTAGATGGAGACCTGAACGTGCTCTTTGCGCAGTGTGTTCAGGAACGGGTCTTGTAGGGATTGCCCTTTGTTGCTCATTTCTTATTCTCCGAAATTCTTGTTGGATGGTACTTCACAGCGAAACACGCCATCGAAGCCCACTTGGGATTCAGATGGTGGCGGAGGCAGGAAGTTCAAGCTGACCGCGCGCCAAATCTAACTAGCGCTTGCGCCGACCTGATTTGTCATCCTCCGCGTATGGATTATGCCCCGTGCGCAGCTCGAGTCGCACTGGTGTGCCCTTCAGTTCGAAGTAATCCAGAAAAAATCGCTCCAGATAGCGCGTGTACATGTCCGACAATTTATTGAGCGAGGTGCCGTGAATCACCACCACCGGCGGGTTGCTGCCGCCTTGATGGGCATAGCGCAATTTCGGGCGAATCGTGCCCGCACGCGGCGGCTGTTGCTTGACCATCGCCTCTTGCAGCGCACGCGTCAGTTTCGGTGTTGGCAGTTTTTTGAAGGCTGCCGCATGCGCGCGATTGGCAGTGGTCATGATCTTGTCGAGGCCCTGTTTCGCCGTGGCTGACGTCGTGACGGTCTCTGCGTAATCGACGAAATAGAGCTTACGTGTGACGTCATCATTGATGATTTTGCGCGCGTCTGAATCGGCGGCGTCCCACTTGTTGATGCAGATTACGAGCGCACGGCCGGCATCCTGAATGAACGAGGCGAGTTGAACGTCATGGTCGCTGATGCCAGCGGTTGCATCCACGACGAAGATCACCACGTTGGCGTCCTCGATGGCCTGCAGCGTCTTGATGACCGAGAATTTTTCGATAGCCTCAGTCGTCTTGCCGCGCTTGCGAATGCCCGCCGTGTCGATCAGCGTGTAATCACGCTTTTTATAGGTGAAATCGAGATAAATGGAGTCGCGCGTGGTGCCCGGTTGGTCGAATGCAATGACCCGCTCTTCGCCGAGCAGTGCGTTCACCAGCGTGCTCTTGCCGACGTTTGGATGACCGACAACGGCGATTTTGGTGCGTGGTGGCGGCTCGGGCTGAAACTCGGGTTCTTCGCCTTCTTCAACATCCGCCAGATCGCGTGCAGGCTGCGTGTCAGTTTCAACAATTTCCGGCTCCGGCGCGATCGGCGCCTGCTCCTCAAGCACCATCTCGATCAACGCGCTAACGCGATCGCCTTGCGTGGCTGAAATTGCATACGGATCGCCGATACCCAGCTCATAGAACTCCGCGGTGACGCGCGCGTCGTTCATGCCTTCGGTCTTGTTCACCGCGAGATAAATTGAGCGACCGCGCCTACGCAGTAAATCAGCGATGCGCGCGTCCTGCGGCGTCACGCCCGCGCGACCGTCCACCAGGAAAATGACGACATCGGCCTCGTCGAGTGCTTGCAGGGTTTGCCGCGCCATCTCTTTGAGAATGCCTTCTTTGGCCACCGGTTCGAAACCGCCGGTATCAATGACCACAAATTTGCGGTCACCCATGTGCCCCTGACCGTATTGCCGGTCGCGCGTCAGGCCGGGAAAATCTGCAACCAACGCATTACGCGAACGAGTCAGCCGGTTAAAGAGCGTGCTCTTTCCGACATTTGGGCGTCCGACGAGTGCGATGGTGGGGAGCATTATCTGGACCTATGTGAATATCGTCGCCACCCCGGCTGGGCTTGTAGGCGCCAAACGTAAGCGCTTAAAGGGGCTCTCGCCCTCCCTTCAAGGAGAGGGCTGGGGCGGGGGTGGATTTGCGTAGCGAATGCACTGAACAAACCGCATCCCCCATCTAACCTCCCCTTGCAATGGGGAGGGACTTACATTAGCGCGCAGCCACCGAGGCAAGCTGTCCGCTCTTGGTTTGGATCAACGCGCCGTCGCCGGCGGCGACCATGCCAACGTCGGAAGCGAAGGCTTCGCCGAGCCCGCGTCCGGCAATCTTGCCAGTCGAGCGCTCGACTAAGTGGACGGCGCCTTCGGAGTCCTGCACGGCCAGATAGTCACCAAGCAGCGCGGTGCCGGTAGCACGACGGCCCGCCAGCACATCCTGCTTCCACACGGTGCCGCCGGTGGTTTTGTCGAAAGCGTAGGCCACGCCTTTTTCATCCACGATGTAGACATATTTGTTGTCGAGCAACGCCCCGGTGAGCGAGCTGGTGTCGCGAGACCAGAGAAGAGATCCGCGTACCACGTCAAAGCAGGCCACTCGACCCTGGAAAGCAGCGGCGCAGATGCGTTCGCCATCGACCGCAGGACGACCGACAACATCGACCAAACGCTCAAGCTCGGATACGCCCTTAGGTGTTGCGACGGTCGCTTCCCAGCCGATCGAGCCGTTGACAGGATCGATCGCCAGCAATTTGCCCTGAGCCGTGCCTACGAACACAGCGCCGCGCACCGTCACTGGAATGGCGCTGGAGCGAACCGTCAGCGAGGGCAATACGCGTTGAATGGTCCACGTCTGGGCACCGGTTTTAGGATCGAGCGCGGTGATCGCGCCGTTGCCGCTCAGTACAACGACTGCGACGTCGGAAATCGCTGCCGGTGCGATCACTTCGCTTGAAACTTTGGACGTCCAGATGACGCCACCCTTGATATCTAGCGCGATCACTTCGGCCTTGTTGGTGCCGACAATGATCATGTCGGCTGAAGCAGCAACGCCCCCAGAAACGACGCCCTTGCCCGCTGGAATTTGAAAGCGGCCAATCACTGCGCCAGATTTTTCATCTAAAGCGACAATCGCACCGCTCGGGTGTGCTGCAAAAACTTTTCCGTTCGCTACCGATGGAATCAAGCTGCTGGTCTGCTTGCCGCCGAGCGCACTTTGCCACTGCGCCGAGACGCTGGCGCTGCCAGTGATCGCTGGCAATGGCAGGATTTTCTTGTCACTGCTGCTAAACCATGAAAATGAGCTGCATGCTGAGAGCGACAACGTCACCGCTACGAGGCTCGCACGCATCGACCAAAGTTTCACTGTTGGTTTCACTTCGAAGCTCCCGCCGCCGCCACAGAAACCGCATCAAGTTTGAGCTGGGTGTACTGTTTTTGCGAGCCTTTGGAATCAAGCTTAGGCAGCGCTGCTTCGTACGCGGTTTTGGCGTCGGCGGGCTTGCCCTGCAAATTGTAGATGTCGCCCTTCATGTCGAGATACAGGCCTGCAAAGGCTTCGCTGTGCTTGCCGTCTAGCGCTGCAAGGGCGGCGTCGTACTGCTTTTGGTCGAGCAGAACTGCGGCCAGACGCAGCCGTGCGATGCCTTTCAGTTCGTCTTCTTTGCTGTTGGCGACGACCCATTCAAGCTGCGTTTTTGCGGTAGCGAGATCGCCAGCATCAAATGTAGATTTCGCCGCTAGTAAGGCACCGCGAGGCGCGTAGCCAGTGCCTGCGAACTTTTCCATGAGCTGCGCGCTGGCATCTTTCACCTTGGCGACGTCGTTTTTGGCAGCCGCGTCGGAAAGCGCAAAGTAGAGCGTGCTGGCTTCGATCGCCTGCTTGCTGGCGTACCACTTCCAGCCCTGATTGGCAGCGATGACGAGCGCCACCACGGTGATGGCTCCGGTGACGTAGTTACCGTAGCGTGACCACCACGCCTTCAGGTCGCCTAATTTTTCTTGTTCGTCGAGATCGTAAGCAGCCATAGTGTGAATCTGTTTTCAGTAATCTGGAAAAAGGTGCTAGCCGCGCAAATGCGCCGCAACAGCCGAACTTGTAATTATCGCCTGTTCGCCCTGAATCGGCGTACCGTTAGCGTCACGCAGCGGTTTCACGGCGACTGTCCCTGCGGCCACCTCGTTGTCGCCGAGGATGAGCGCATGGCGCGCACCGCTGGCGTCGGCCTTTTTCATCTGGCTTTTGAAGCTACCACCACCGCCGTGCTGCGCGACCGCCAGGCCAGCATCGCGAAGCGTTTCTGAGAGCTTGCTGGCGGCCTTTTGCGCGCCGTCGCCCGCATGCACGATGTAGGCGTCGAGTCCGCTCGATTTCTGGTCGTCGGGCAGCATCATCAGCACCCGCTCAATGCCCATGCCGAAACCGATGGCCGGCGTTGGCTTGCCACCCAATTGCTCGAACAACCCGTCGTAACGACCGCCACCACACACCGTCAACGGCGCGCCGAAACGCTCGGTGACGAATTCAAATGCCGTGCGGTTGTAGTAATCCATGCCGCGCACGATGCGCGAATTGACCACAAATGCCACGCCGGCGTCGCTGAGCAATTGCTGCAATCCGTCGAAATGCGCGCGTGAGTCCCCTTCGAGTGAATCGAGTAGATTGGGCGCGGTTTTGTTGATCTCGATGACGCTGGCGACTTTGCTGTCAAGCACACGCATGGGGTTGGTGTGCAGGCGACGTTTCGCCTCGTCGTCCAGCGCTTCGAGATTGGCTTCGTAATGACTGATAAGTTTGGCGCGATAGACGGCTCGCTCGTCAACGTTGCCAAGCGTATTAATTTCAAGGCGCACGTCCGGGATGCCCAACTCACGCCAAAGGCGCGCCGTCATGATCATGATTTCGGCGTCAACATCCGGGCCATCAAAGCCAAAGCATTCGACGTCGAACTGGCTGAACTGACGGTAGCGCCCCTTCTGCGGGCGCTCGTGGCGGAACATCGGGCCCATGCAGTAAACGCGCACCGGTCCGTTGTAGACGAGATTCGATTCAATCGCCGCACGCACCAGACCGGCAGTCAATTCGGGGCGTAACGTGAGTTTTTCGCCATTGAGTTTGTCCTCGAACGAATACATCTCCTTCTCGACAATGTCGGTGACTTCGCCGATTGAGCGCACGAACAGCGGCGTGTGCTCGACAATCGGCGCACGCATGTTGCGGTAGCCGTACTGGCGGGCTACGCGCCTCGCGGTTTGCTCGAAATGTTCCCACTTCGCGGATTCGTTGGGCAGAACGTCGTTCATGCCCTTTACCGCTTGCAGCTTCGCGACTTGTGTTTTTTCCATAATCTTCTGACTGGCGAACTGTTCGCGGTTAGCGCGAATGGTTCGAATGCTTTAAGGCTCGACCCGCAGACTGGCACAGTGAATTGTGCATCAGCTTTTTTGCATAACAACGTCAGTACGGGGGCTAGCGGTGAATTTCGCCAACAGTCGACAATTGTTAAAAATATGACTTAGCCCCCAAGAGGCCGTGCTTTCAGCAAAAAGCTGTCTTTACAAACTCGTCACACGGCGTGTATCGGGATGACTTTCGGATGCCCCGACTCTTGCACGCCTGGATGATGTCGTTGATCGGTTTGACCTGACGCTCCGGGTGAGCCGTTGCCGTACGTCCGCGCGACATAAGCATCCAGCATCGCCTGAAATTCCTCTGCAATGCGATCGCCTTTGAGCGTGACGGTTTTCTTTCCGTCTTCGTAGACCGGTGCGACAGGCAACTCGCCGGTGCCCGGAAGGCTGATGCCGATGTTTGCCATCTTTGACTCGCCAGGGCCGTTTACGACGCAGCCCATGACAGCGACACTCATGCCCTCAACGCCGGCATAATGCTCACGCCACACGGGCATTTGCGCGCGCAGGTAGCTTTGCGTTTTCGCGGCCAATTCCTGAAAGAACGTGCTCGTCGTGCGACCACAACCGGGGCAGGCGGTAACTAACGGCGTGAAGGTTCGCAAGCCCATCGTTTGCAGCATTTCTTGCGCAACGATAACTTCCTTGGTGCGATCACCGCCAGGTTCGGGTGTTAGCGACACACGGATAGTGTCACCAATGCCTTGCTGCAATAGGATTCCCATCGCAGCGGTGGAGGCTACGATGCCCTTCGAACCCATGCCCGCCTCGGTCAAGCCGAGATGCAACGGATAGTCGCAACGCGTCGCCAGATCGGTGTAAACCGCGATCAAATCCTGTACACCGCTGACTTTGCATGACAAGCAAATCAGGTTGCCAGGAAGTCCGACGTCTTCCGCCAGTGCTGCCGATTCCAGCGCAGACATGACGAGCGCATCGCGCATGACCTGTTGCGCTGATTTGGGCATCGCGAGCGCCGCGTTCGCGTCCATCAAGCGACCCAGCAAATCCTGATCCAGGCTGCCCCAGTTCACGCCGATGCGAACTGGTTTGTTTTCACGACAAGCGATCTCGATCATTTGCGCAAATTGCGTGTCATGTTTGTTGCCGCGACCGACGTTGCCTGGATTGATACGGTACTTTGCCAGCGCCTTGGCGCAGTCGGGATAGTCACGCAGCAGCTTGTGGCCGTTAAAGAATGCAGCGTGTCCAGACCATCGCGAATCGCGGCGACCGCAGCGGCGGCTTCTGGCGAATTGACGGTGATGCGCACCAGCTCTGACCCCGCATTCGCGAGCGCAAACACCTGATCAATGGTGCCTTGAATGTCGGCCGTATCGGTGTTGGTCATCGACTGCACGACGATTGGAGCGTCGCCGCCCATAAGTACATGGCCGATGCGCACTTGCCGGGTGGGACGCCGAATAATCGTGGTGCTGGTGATCGCCATGGGTGAAACTATTTGAAGCTATTCAATACGAAAGCGCGCGACATCGTTGCGGGTAATCTCGCTCATGTCGTAGGGTTTGCCGTCAATGCTGAGCGATACGTTGCTGGCATTGCCAACGATGAACGATAGCGGCACCGCGCCATTGAATTCACGCGTTCCGGGAAGTGAGGCTTCGGAATAAATGACATCTCCCTTGCTGCGTACTTCCGTCCATGATTTGCCGCGAAACGTAATCGTGATGCGTTTTTCACCGGCGAC
>CAJDUD010000224.1_pt1 | contig 11197 bp, 12 predicted proteins | sample 7390161 | NCBI WGS metagenome assembly CAJDUD01 (sample SAMEA7055664, study PRJEB34461) | soil metagenome | biome: terrestrial ecosystem; feature: Peninsula; material: soil | place: Antarctica | collected 2016
CCACGACATGAACGCCCAAGTCTACTGGCATCGAAACGCGAATATGCCCGTCCGTATGGCTGGCCACTTCTTTCAATGCCTCTTCAGCAATTCGGGCTTCGTCCACAATGGGGGCGCAGCGTTCGAAATAGCGCCTCCCAGCGGCCGTCATTTCCACTCTCCGCGTGCTGCGGTCAAACAAGCGCACCCCCAAGTGCTTCTCCATGCCCGCGATACGGCGTGAGAGCGTGGCCCCCGGCATTCCCAAGCTGAGGCTCGCGCGACTAAAGCTGCCCGTTCGCGCCACCTCGACAAAGAGCGCCATATCGTGCAGGACAGAGAGATTCTTCATAACAACTACTACTCAACCAAATATGGAATAGAAAACGCGCCTTTATTGGCTGCGTAACCGTAAATCGTTAGATTATTCCAAATTTGGAACGGACTAATCCATATTCGCATCTTCCGTCCACCGCGATGATTCGAAACAATGGCTGCCTCGCCTCACAAAAGGCTCAGCGGAACACTAGTCATGAAAGCCATCCGAATCCAGACGTACGGCGACGCAGACTGCATGAAAATGGAAGATGCGCCGATGCCGGTCTGCGCAGCCAATGGCCTGCTGGTGCGCGTCGTCGCCGCTGGGGTAAATCCCGTGGATTGGAAAATTCGCAGCGGCGCAATGGCCCATCAGTTACCCAAAACATTTCCCATCACGCTAGGCCAGGATGCCGCTGGCACTGTCGTGGAAGTGGGCAGCGCCGCGAGCGACTTCAAGGTAGGCGATGAAGTCTTTTTCTATGCCGACTTCATGCATGGTGGCACCTACGCTGAATATGTAGCCGTTGAAGCCACGCAGGTGGCACTGAAGCCTCATACCGTGCCGTTTGCTGCTGCGGCCGCCCTGCCGAAGCTTTGGGTGCGGACGACATCATCGACTACCGCAAGAATCGCTTTGAAGATATCGTTAAAGACATGGACGTCGTGCTCGATACCATCGGCGGCGCCACCCAAGAGGCCTCTTGGAGGCTCTTGAAAAAAGGCGGCATTCTCGTTTCAACGGTGATGCCGCCATCGCCTGAGCGTGCGGCAGCGGCCGGTGTGCGTGGCGAATTTGTGTTCACCCCACCACGCGGCGCTGTACTCGCGCATTTGGCCGCACTGGTAGACACCGGTCAATTGCGTTTACTGGTGGGGCAGGAGTTCGCATTGGCCGACGCGGCCTCGGCTCATCGACTCGGCGAAAGTGGTGCCTCTCGCGGGAAAATGATTCTTCGAGTGAGCTAAGTTCGCCCAAACGAAAAAACCGGTGTGTGATCCACACACTTTGTCACATTGTCGCAACCCTTCAACAACTACCCCAAGGCAACACCATGACCTCCAAAAAATCTGTCTTATCCGTCGGCCTGCAGCCGCAGCTCATCAATTTCGCTGACCCAGCTTATGCGGCATTCCCGGGCATGACGGCCGATAAGGTGCAAGGCGGACTTGACAAGGACATTGCGGCATTGAACGCCTTGGGCTACGACGCAAAATTGTGCCTCACTGATTTTGGTGAAACGGCAGAGGCCGTGATCCGCGCGACGCTACAGCAGCATCGCTATGACTGCGTGGTGATCGGCGCGGGAGTGCGTACCATACACGGGGCCATTCGACACGGCTGCGGCAGTGCAGCGCTGGTGCGCCATTGCCTGACTCATTTTCTTGATGCGCAGCAACTCGTGTGCTGTCACTGCGAACCAGCAAGCGGCGCCAGATCGTTGGGCTGATCTGGCAAATCGAGACATGAAGTCTGTAGCTCTGGACGCCGGGCACGGCAGTTTTCATGATGCGGCCAGTTTAGCCAGCTGATCCTACTATGTCACTCTGAGCCCCCGGTTTGTTCCACTCTCCTATAACGCAGCATAAAATCGGCACACAAATGAGTCGTAGAAAATGCATGCTGTGACGATTGTGGATGCAACTTTGATGTCACAGTTACTTTACAAGACCGAGGCGATGGTCAACGTGGTCGACCGCACGCACGACGTATTCCATGCATTTCAGTTTCGTTTCCGTCAAAGCAAATGTGATGGGTTATCCGACTCCAAAATTGAGGTTATTCTCGACACCTTAACCATTTCTGAAGCGATGGTGCCATAGTGCGGCGGCTGCCTCTACCCTCATTCTTAGCGGTGTGCATGATCGCCGCGTTGACCGCCTGTAGTACTGGGCCAGCGCCGCTGCAGATGCCCTCAGCAATATCAACGCAAACGCCCCATCTGGCGCTGCCCTCTGATCTCGTTGCTGGATTAAACGCGGAGCTAACCTCTGTTCTGAATGATCCACAAATGCCGCTCGCCAGCCTGTCGGTGCTCGCGATCAAGCATGGTGAAGTGATTTACCAAAATCAGTTTGGCAGTCGCTATATCGACAGCCAACAGTCCGCAACCGGTGCTCCGGCAAACGCCGAGACTTTGTATCGCATCGCCTCAATCTCAAAACTGGTGACGACGATTGGCGTGATGCGACTCGTGGAGGCGGGCACGCTGTCGCTTGACGCGGATGTCAGCCTGTATCTCGGCTGGTCGTTGCGCAATCCTCATTTTCCGGACGCTCCCATCACGTTGCGGCAATTGCTCTCGCACACTTCGTCGTTGCGTGATGACGGCGGCTACTACTGGGGATACACGACAGCGCTCAAAGACGCGCTCACCCCCGGCGGGCGTTTGTACGGCAAGGGCGCGATGTGGGCGACCAACGCGGGGCCTGGGCAATATTTTCAGTATGCGAATTTGCCGTGGGGCGTGATCGGCACGGTCATGGAGCGTGCGACAGGTGAGCGCTTTGATCGACTGATGCAACGGCTTGTGTTGACGCCGCTCAACCTGCGCGGTGGTTTTCATCCTGCTGACTTTTCTGCGGCCGATTTGGCCAACACGGCGACGCTCTACCGCAAACGCAAAGAAGTGGATGGCCGCGAAATCTGGGATCTCTCGCCTGCGACAGGCCCGTGGATTGCGCAGGTAGATGATTTCCGAACTGCGACACCAATGCCGCGCGTCAAGGCAGACTACGTTATTGGCAGTAACGGCACGGTGTTTGGTCCTCAAGGCTCATGCCGCTTGTCCGCTGCTGGGCTCGCAAAACTGATGCTTTTGATGATGCGCAACGGCCAAGTCGACGGCGCGCGGCTGCTGCAACCCGAAACACTAGCGCAGATGCTATCAACACAGTGGCAGTTCGACGCAAAGAATCCAAATGGCGGTACCAGCGAATCTGGCGATGCACAGCGAATGTTCAACGAATGGGGCCTCGGTAACCAGCATTTTCTCGACGTCAGTGGCCCTGGGATTGGTGATCGTTTAGTCGAAGGTGGAGGTTTCAGGGGCGTCGGGCATTTGGGAGAGGCGTGGGGGCTGACCTCTGGGTTTGTGTTTGACCCAATGACCAACGACGGCGTGATCTATTTAGTCGGTGGCGTCGGCGCGGACCCGGAGCACGCACTGGGCAACTATTCTGCGCTCTACCGCTACGAAGAGCGCATTCTCAACGCGCTCATTAAACGCGCGCTCTCTTGGTAACCGCCGGGGTAACGGATGATCGCAACACTTGAGCGGCCAGAGCGTTGGGCCATACGCTTCTTCACGGCGATGTTGAGCCAAGTTTAGTTGGCAATTCACAGTGTTCTTATAGTGGAAAGCCCATTGCACGAGTTTCACCGGGGACGTAGAAATGCCACCATTCAGCGTCATAGGTCTTAAAACCCGCAGCGATCATAATCTCCCGAAGCAGCGTGCGGTTACGCTTGGCGGTCGCACTGACTGCCGGGTAGTCGTACTGGCTGACCGCGCTGAAGGCGTCAAACGACCCGCCCATATCAAGCGGTAGCCCATCTCGCTCAAGCGTGAGATCAACGGCGATGCCGCGATTGTGACCGCCAAACCGTGGTGCAGCAGGACGCGCGACCCATACAGGATCGTTCACCTGTTTAAACATTTCTATTTGCACAGCCACCGGACGATAGCAGTCTAGTAATTTGAGACTTAGACCACGATCGGTACGCACTGCTGCGACTTGAGCGCGCTCGAGCGCTAAAGCTGCTTCCGGCGCGAGATAACATCGGTTTTTTCCATAGAGCGGTTCGGTGATTTTGCATGCGCCGCTATCGCAGAAAATCTTGTTGCTCGCGTATGCCATGTTAATGCTCAACGAGGAGCTGGGCGTGACGAGTATCAATAGCGGTTCCAGCGCAGCACCCGCGTAGTCCACATCGGACTCGTTCACCCAGCCTGATGTTGCCGGCACGCTTCCGCCGCAGTTGAATGGGGTGATCCATTCAACCGCGTAGCGATGATGCCGAAATGCCCGGATCGCGATTTGGCCAGACGGTGCGATGCAGCGTGCGTTTCCGCCCTGTGCGTCAGAAAAAAGCTCACTTTCGCGAAGTAACGCACCTGGAGTTACGTCATTGGGTAAAGCGATACCCGCCTCTGCGGATGGCGCTTTTGCTGCGCCGCGCTCGACGCTCGTGCTGCAAGCGGTGAGCGCGATGAATGTGCACGCTATTGCGATGCGACTCATTCGCGCCAGAGGAGCGCTAAGTGTTGGCACTGCGGCGCCTTTCCATAACTATCGAAATGCGTACGATAGGTTGACACCATAGGTTCGCGGCGAGGTGAACATCAAGCGACGCCCCATGACGGCGTCGGGTTGCGACGACACTTCCGCGCGCGTGTTTGCGACGTTTTCGACCCAAATCGTGACGTCGAGTTTTTCCATCGACATACCCGCCCGCACGTCGAACAAGGTGTAAGCGTCGCGCGACGAAACAGGCGATGCAGGATCGTCACCACGATCTACTGGCACTTTGCCCACATAGCGCCCGCTGGCGGCCACAAAACCCGTGTTGCCGTTGCTGAAATTGGTCATGTAGCGCACGCCTACATTGTGCTTCCAGTCAGGCGAACCGCCGAGTATTCCACCCGCGAGATAGGGGTCGCGGCAACCAGTGCCATCGGTGTAGCGACAAACGGTTTTTGACCCCGTCCATTTCGCTTCGGTGTAGGCTGAGGCGAGGCTTAATTGCCAGTTGTCGTTAATGTTGAACCGCGTGGAAAATTCAAACCCACGGCTGCGCGCATTAGGCCCATTGGTAGTGCCATTGATCGGGAAACCATTCTCAACTGCTTGATCGAGATAGGTTTGAACGTTTTTCCAGTCAATTTGATAGACGTCTGCTTGCACATACATGCGTCTGTCCCAGAACGTACCCTTCACGCCAATCTCGTAATTGGTGGTGGAATCGGGTTGGTAGTTCTGGATGTTGTCCGCAATGGTTTTGCCATCAAAATTGCGAAACGCATTGGTGCCCCCGCGTCGGAAGCCTTGCGAAACAGTGCCGTACACCAGCGCCTCAGGCACGAAGTTGTAGGACGTGTTGAATTTGAAATACGACTTGCCCGATTGACTTACCGTGTTTGATGTATCGCTATTGACGAGATCGTATGAGTAATCGCGAATCTTTGCGGTACCGGTGTCCTTGTAGTTAAACACGCGCGCACCCGCGGCTACATTCCACAATGGCGTGAGCTTGAAATTTACTTCGCCGTACAGTGCTGTTTCGGTGTACTTGCTAGCAAGATTTTCACCATAGCCTTCGTCTACATTGCCCGATGCGGCAACGCGATTGATCCCGTTGTAAACATCCAAGCCAGGCAAATACTCTGAGAACCTGAGGCTCGATTCTTTGCGCGTGTGATAGACGCCGGCAATCCAGCTGAATGGGCCCGCGCCAGTTGAGGTGAGCCGTGTCTCGTGACTGAGGCCTTTGTAGGTGTTGTTGAACGTCATGTAGGCCGAGCGACCGCTATTAAAGCGTGCACCCGCATCACCCAAACCGTAATAGAACGATTCACCTTGCCCTGCGTAGTCCGCTTGCCCTACGCGGCTGTCTTGGAATACTGACGTGCTGGATGTGAGTCTGGCGAATCCAGCGTTCCATGCAAGATCAAAGGACGTCAGACGGAAATCACGATCAGCATATTCGGGATAGCGCGACAGCACCGTGTCGTATCCTGAATAGAACGGCGTGCTGTTTGGGTCCGTGTAAGTGCACGTTCCCACCGCACACGGTGAGTAACTGCTGGGGCGCCGCGCGTTCACGTAGGCCGAATAATCTGCTGGCGATTTCGCGTTAGCAATTCCCAATGGAAGAATGGAGGTACCGCTCGTGCCATGCGCGAGTTGCGCCTGTTGCGCGTGCGACAACGTCAGCTTGAGATCATCTGTGACTTGCCACGCTAACGCTGCACGACCACTGGTCACGCGGTTATAGTCATCGTTTTTATAGATATTCTGCTTGGGGTCAGGCAGCGTGCTCCACGCAAGATCACCGGTGCGCCAGTACGGGTTAGAGACGCGATCGGTATAACCACCGTCATCCAGACGTGAGATCGAGCCGCGAAAAGCGAAATTCTTGGAAAGAGGGATGTTCACGTATTGCCCTGAATAGTAAGACGATTAAATTCGGGCTGGTTAGTGATGTAGCGTATGGTGCCGCCCAAACTGCCCGCGCCATAGAGTGTGCCTTGTGGGCCAAGTAGCGTCTCCACCCGAGCGATGTCCTTGATGCGATAAGCGATGTTGGGCAGGGGGGTATCGTCGAGATAATAGGCGAGTGTGCTGCGCGTGAAGTACTCGATATTGTTCGCGCCAACGGGCGACACATTCAACCCGCGCACGGTCACCGAATCAGCGAATCGAGCGCTGTTGGCAGGCGCGTTGATACTCGGGCTTTGTTGTATGAATTTTTTGATGTCGGTAATGTTCGCCTCGCGGAGTGCCTCCTCCGATAGCGCCGTGACGTTGTAGGGCACTGAGCTTGCCGCCTGCGCACGACCGGTGGCCGTGACAATAACTGCTTCTAGCTTTTGAGCATCTCGGTCTTTCTTCGGATCGGCGCTAGCCTGTGCTTTAGCCTGTTCCGCGGCCTTTGCTTCAACAGCGATTTGTTCCGGAGTTTTTGTCGGGCTTGCGGGTGCGGGCGTCGCTTGTGCCGACACTCTATTGGAGGTCAGAGGATAGGCAAGGGTGACCAACGCAAGCGCAATCGCGAATGGAAGGGGGCGTCTGGGCGAGCAAGGGGGATTGACGGGCTTCATCTATGCGTACCTTAAACAAAAATGTAAATGATGGTGATAGTCCTACGGACGGGGGCGAACACTGACAACTCACTTTTCTAAGGTCTAAACCCCTTGCCTCGATTCTGCACGAAGCCGATCAGAAATTCAACGGGTTCCAGCGTCGCAAAAAATGAAGCGGTTGTGTGGTTGCGCCTTGGAACCGGAGCGCAGACTTCGGGATCCGCACGGGGAGCGGAAACCGGGATCGACGGAAGGCAAAAAGGTGCGTTGGTGGTGCGAGAGACTTTGCGGCGATGCCGATGATCTGACCTTTGTTGCCGTTTCCAAAGTTCCGTCGCAACACAGGATCGTTCGTCTTTTTTTTTTCGCATATCCGAAACGCTGGAAGCGAGCGCTAGCGCGATTTGATCTGGTCAATTTCCTAATTAAACTGTCTTTCCTGTACCATGCTTCGTGAAGCGCAGGCCCTCGCCTCCTTGACGGCGGTTCCCCAAGGGTTTGCTCCGCGTAGCGCTGGTAGGAAATCGTCAGATGGCCCGCAGATTGACCCTCTTCGCACGTTCTGCGGCTATTTTCAGAGCTACCTCCGATGCGATGCATCGTCGTCGATTCGCCCATGTGTTAAGTGCTGCCATGCATCTGCAAGATATTGGATACCCACTCGAAGGTGGCAAACCGAAATACCGCATCGGACACCGCATTCATTTCCAACACTTGCTTCGCCTGAACCAGCTAACAGCGGTTTGCCGAGCAAATGAGCCAGCCGAAGTTCCTGAACAAATTCGTCGATCAAGAACACTGCGCCGTCCGACGACTAACTCAATAAATGCTCGGATTCAGAAGCTTAAGCTGCGCGCGTATTCTGCTGAACGCATCAAGGCGGCGCACAATATCAGCAAAGAACAAGCCTCGTCTACAGCGAATCCGTTCTGCTCATTGGTATATTGTCAGGCAGCTGCTACGCGGATCTCCCTGGGGTCATATCGCTATTGCGAATAAATCTTTTTATCGTGGTGATCAGTATGGGCCATCATGCGGTCGGTAGCGGCGATCGCCAAAGCAGATAACAAAAAGACCACGTGAATACTTGTCTGTGCGATCAGCGTCTTTTCGCTGTATGACTCAGCATTAATAAAAGTCTTTAATAAATGAATTGAAGAAATGCCGATGATCGCAGTGGCCAACTTGACTTTCAATACCGAGGCATTGACGTGCGACAACCACTCGGGCTGGTCGGGGTGGGCCTCTAGGTTCATGCGGGAGACAAACGTCTCGTAACCGCCGACGATCACCATAATGAGAAGGTTAGAGATCATCACGACGTCAATCAGTCCCAACACAACCAGCATGATCAATGTCTCAGTCATTTTGGTGGGTACGGGGGGGCAAAATTGCTGCTTAGCGGCCATCTGTGCGACATCGCAAGGCTGAACTAATGACGCGATAAGTTGAACCGACTCTGTCGAGCCAAAAACAGCGGATATCAGATGGACAAGCTCCACCCAAAAGTGAAATACGTACACGCATTGCGCGACGATGAGCCCGAGGTAGAGCGGCAGTTGCAACCACCGTGATGCGAAAATCGCGTACGGCAGTGCGCGCATTTTTGCAGCGGGTGGCAAGCCACGTTTAATGAATTTCATACGTGTTCGATTTGGAGAAATGACTGCTACAAGACAGCAGTTGGGCCGATGGGACTGCTTACGTCGCGATAAGCGCGGCCTCGTGAGATTATTGGATTAAGTGTGACGGTGCGAGAAGATGAGTGAAGCGCTGTGTCTGGTGAGCTAGGGTACGCACCACCCACTGGAAGACATGTGCGGGGTCATACGCTGGTAGGCCGCCCCTCATTGAGCCTACGGCAACTTAATGGGATTAATGGGGGACGTAGCGTGATAATTTATCACTCGACTCGTTACCGTTACGCGATCAAGATGCTACCAGTGCGCCCGATTTAAATCGTCGATCCACGCAATCAGTTCCCCACAGTCGGCGCATGGAAGAAAGACTTTCGTCACTTCTTGGGGTCCCTTTGTTTTCAGCGCAAAAAATGACGCAAGAACCAGTCGGGCAGCACCACCCACTTTTTTATGCTGCCCTGTCGCCGATGCCCGCAGCAATGTGCTCGTGCTGAAGTTCGTGCGTTGTGCGGCCAAACCCTACCGATTTGAGTGCAGTGACTGTTCCATTGGACGCCAGTCCCCATGGACAATCACGTCGGTGTCCAAGCTGATCGATCCCAGCCGATCAAGTCTAGCCAGACTCGCCAAAGCAATCGCTAGTTCGTTGGCGTACTGTCCGTGCCAGCGGACTCGTCGGGGGTTTCGTCCGACAACAGCATCGGGATGTCCTGTCGTTGATGCAGCAGACGCACCACATCCAAGTGATCGTCGCGCTCGAAGTAAAACAAGGTGTACGGGAACCCCACAGTCCCCCCACGTCAGAATAGATGTCGCGTCAATAGGAACTTAGTGGGAGGCGCAGATGAAGGACGACAGTGGCACGATACGGACAAGCATTCAAGGATCGAGCGGTAGCGAGATTGTTACCGCCGGAGAGTCGTGCATTGGGGGATGTAGCACGCACGACAAGGATTAGCGAGCCAACGCTTAAGCGTTGGCTCGCTGCCGCGCAGTCCATGCCCGCCCGAGGGCGGGCATGGACTGCGCGCGGCCGAATGGACGCGGTGATTGTCAGCGCTTCGATGAACGACGCGGAGAAAAGCGCCTGGTGTCGCGAGCACGGGGTGTACCCGAGCGAACTCGACGCCTGGAGCCGCAACGCAACAGCCGCGCTCGCTGGCCCCACCGAGGCGAGCGCAGCGCGCGCCAGCCCACAGGCCACGAGAGGCGACAAGAAGCGCATCAAAGAGCTCGAGCGCGAGCTGCTGCGCAAAGACCGGGCGCTGGCCGAAACCGCAGCTTTACTCGTGCTCACAAAAAAAGTTGCGGCGATCTACAACAAGGCCGAGGAAGAATGATTTCCCTCGTAGATCGTCAGGCGCTGGCTAACAACATCGATATCGCAAGAGACGCCGGTGCGCGGCTTAAACCTGCCTGCCAAAGCGCAGGCATCACCCCGCGCACCTTGCAACGCTGGAACACGCACGGCGGGATTGAATCGGGCGACGGCAGACCGCAGGCAGTCCGTCCGACACCGAGTCACGCCTTGAGTGAATTGGAGCGTGCCAAGCTTCGTGAGGTGGCTAATCAACCACGCTTTGCCGCCATCCCGCCCGCGCGTATCGTGCCGATGCTCGCCGACGAGGGCGTGTATCTGGCGAGCGAATCAAGCTTCAGCCGCGTGCTAGCCCTTGCCGGACAGAACGCTCACCGGGGGCGTGCTAAGGCCCCGCGCGCGAGCCGTCCGCCGACGACCCACATCGCCACTGCCCCCGGGCAGGTGTGGTGCTGGGATATGACGTATCTGCCCGCAGCCAATGTGTTGGGCCGCTGGTTCTATCTGTACCTGATTCTCGACATCTACAGTCGCAAGATCGTTGGCTGGGAGGTGCATGCTGAGGATCGTAGCGAGCATGCCGCTCATCTGCTCAAGCGCACCGCGCTCTCTGAGGGTATTCACGCGATGCTCAGCAAGCCGATACTGCACGGCGACAACGGCGCGACGCTTAAAGCCACGACGGTGCTCGCGATGTTGAACTGGCTCGGTGTGGCCCCCTCGTACTCACGGCCCCGTGTTAGCGACGACAACGCCTACGCCGAATCTCTGTTTCGTACCGCGAAGTACCGACCAGAGTTTCCAGTCAAAGGCTTCGTTGAGCTTGATGCCGCACGGGCCTGGGCGAAGCATTTCGTGCACTGGTACAACGTCGAGCACCGTCACAGCGGGATCAACTATGTGAGCCCGCAGCAGCGACATGTGGGCGAGGATGTAGTCATTCTCGCGGCGCGCGACACGCTCTACAAACAGGCTCGTGAGAAGCACCCGGAGCGCTGGTCACGCGACACGCGAAACTGGAATCCCGTCGGCCCCGTAACACTCAACCCAGAGCGCGATTCGGTCGTCAAAGCTCACGCCGCCGACATTCCGATTCAACAAAAAACCGCATGATTCATGCGACAACTATCTTGACA
>CAJDUD010000133.1_pt1 | contig 11115 bp, 10 predicted proteins | sample 7390161 | NCBI WGS metagenome assembly CAJDUD01 (sample SAMEA7055664, study PRJEB34461) | soil metagenome | biome: terrestrial ecosystem; feature: Peninsula; material: soil | place: Antarctica | collected 2016
CGCGTTTTTTGTTCGCAGCGCTAGTCGGGCGCGCCCAGCACCAGCGTCACCGTAATAGGCGATGTCGTGAAGTCGTAAGCACGCTGTATAACCTTGAAAAAAACGGGTGGTTCATCGAGTGTGACGCGCATCATGTCGCCCACCTGCGGCATCGTCATGCCCTGGTCGGCGTTAGTTGAGAACGTGAACTCGGTGCTATGAACGAGCTTTTGCGCCGTGGGTGTGAGAGTAAGTTTTAGTTCCATGTGCTTCTGTCTGAGGCGGGTGTTTCCCGCCTTATCTTTGTCGCCGTTGTGTGGGAGCAGCGTTAGCCGCGATCGATGCTACGACTCGGATCGCGGTTACATCCGTTGCCAAAGTTACGACGCGAGCCATTTCTGCGTGTCGTCAAGCGCCAGCGCAAATCGCACCATCATCTCGGCAATTTCTGCCTCGGTAATGATCAGCGGTGGACTAAAAGCGACAATGTCGCCGCCCATCGCGCGCAGGATGAGTCCATGCGCTTGTGCGCGACGCACGAGATACGCGCCAACTCCGCGCTTGGCATCGAAAGGCTTGCGCGCCTTCGGGTCTTCGGCGAGCTCCACTGCACCGATCAGCCCGACACTGCGCACGTCGCCTACCATCGGGTGACTCGCAAATTTTTGTAGTTCCGCTGCGAACACAGGCGACACCGCGCGAACGTGATTCACCAAATCGCGCTCTTCGTAAATCTTTAACGTCTCCAGCGCAATCGCACAGCCCAGCGGATGACCCGAGTAGGTATAGCCATGACCGAACACACCAACGCTTGCGCTCGCGTCGGCACAGGCCTGATAAATCTTTCCGCTCACATACAGCGCCGAAAATGGCACGTAAGCCGAGGTGATCATCTTGGCGGTGGTGAGCATGTCGGGCTCAAGGTTGTAGGTCTGCGTTCCGAACAAATTACCCGTGCGCCCAAATCCAGTGATGACTTCATCGGCGATGAAAAGAATCTCGTGCTTCTTGAGGATCGCCTGAATTTTTTCAAAGTATGTCGGTGGCGGAATAATGACCCCGCCAGCGCCCTGCACCGGTTCAGCAATGAATCCACCGATGGTCTCTGGCCCTTCCGCCAGAATCAGTGCTTCAAGCTCGTCAGCGAGCCGCGTCGCAAACTGCTCGGACGACTCTCCCTCTTTTGCGAACTGATACGCGTGTGGACAGCCCGTACGCAGAACTCCCGCAATCGGCAAATCAAAGTGTTGATGCATCGTCGTAATGCCGGATAACGAAGCCGAAGCAACGGTCACACCGTGGTAGCCCTTGACCCGCGCGATGATCTTTTTCTTCAGCGGTTTGCCGATGGCGTTATGGTAGTAGTGAACCAGTTTGAACGCGGTGTCATTCGCCTCGGAGCCCGAGTTCGCAAAGATCACGCGGCCATCGCGCAGCGCTTGCGTCGGTGCCAGTGAGATCAGTTTTTCGCTGACTTCCGCAACCACGTTATGCGCCTTGCCGGAGAACGAGTGGTAGTACGGCAGCTTGTCCATCTGGCGCTTCGCCGCTTCGCCCAGACGCTTTTCGCTGAATCCCAGCGATGCACACCACAGCCCCGCCATGCCCTCGATGTAGCGCTTGCCCGCGTCGTCGATCACTTCGACGCCGTCACCCTCGACGATGATAAGCGGCGCATCCGTTTCGATAGCGCGCAGATTGGTGTAGGGATGGAAGTGATTGGCGACGTCTTTGCGAGCCAATTCACCGGCTAAGTGGGCGGAGACGGGTGCGTTCATGGTGATGCCTTTTTCACGCTGTTGGTGAGACTTTGCATTATCAATGACGCTGTTACCTTTTTGATGAGATGACATTTGCACGGGGGCTACATGTCATTTATCAAGAAAGTCGACTTAATATATTTTGGCGGTTTAGCCCTTGTAAATACAAAGTTTCAGCATAAAGTTATTAGTTCGATTTGAATGGCAAAATGCCACTTTATCCCGTCGATTGCATTGAATAAATTGAATTCGTGCACGGTACGGTCTGAATAGGTTCCCGCAAGTCCTCCTTCATGCAAACCATAACTATCCCTTACATCGGCCTCGGCCTTCACGTTGTCGTTGCGCTCTTTTTTGCGATTCACGCCTTGCGTACTGGTCGCTCGCTGTATTGGCTGTTTGTACTGTTCTCGTTCCCGTTGCTCGGCAGCGTGGCCTATTTCTTCGTGGAATATTTGCCGGAACTGCGCTTCAATCGCGCCGCACGGGGCGCGGCGCATGCCGTCACGAAATTCATTAATCCTGATGGCGAGCTACGCGAAGCACAACGTGCGTTCGATCAAACAGCCACCGTTGGCAATCGCATTCGGCTGGCGCATGCGCTACTCGGTAAGGGCGACGCACAGGGCGCTGCAGCGCAGTTTCGCGAGTGCGCGCAGGGCGCGTTCGCCGACGATCCTGACGTGCTCTACGGACTGGTAGATGCCGAGTTTGCGTGCGGCAATGCGCCCGCTGCGGCGGCCGCAATGAACACGCTATTTAAGCTGCACCCGGCCCGCAACACAGGTGCAGCCGCGCTGATGTACGCGCGAGTGCTCGCTATCGCAGAGCCCGATGCAGCCGAAGCTGCGTTTGATCATGCCATGACGACAGGCACTGGCCCCGAGCCGCTGATTCGTTGTGGCGAATGGTTGCGCAGCAAAGGGCGCAACGCCGATGCCGCGCAGCATTTCCAGCAGGTGGTCGACGATGCGAGACACTGGCCGTCGCGCACCCGATCGTCGCAAAAGGACTGGTTGCGGCAGGCTCGCGAGGGACTGACGGAGATCAATTCAAAGCTAAAGTAGCCGCCAACGCTACTCATCAGCTTTTCAATAAAGATGACGATCGCATTGGGGCTGGATAGCCATTCTTACGAAAGTCGATAAGCAGCTTTATTCACGTTCAGCCCATGTAAATTAACGCTTTACACGACAAGTTGTTAGCGGATTATTCGTTCCTCCGTGCCGCAGAAAGCGCCCTCGCCTGCAGCACCAGCTTGTTGTGCGCATCAAGAAAGGCCGCTGCGATCACCTTGCCTTCGTTGGTGATACCCCAGCCAGCTGCGCCACCAAGCACTTTGCCGATGACAATGCCGCCGACGCCCAAATCGGTCGCTCGCGCAGAACCGGTCGCAGCAGCCAGTTGCTCGGTCGTTTCATTGTCGGTCAGCAGCAACACCACCTGCGCCTCCTTGAACTTGACACCACTCGCCACGCCCGCCCAATCGCGCAGTACAGGGATCATCCCAAGAATCGCCGCGATGCCGCCGCCCGCGTTGTTTTCGGAAAACGTGAGGCTCGGGGTGAGCGTCATACGCGCGCCGATGCCTTCACCCTTTTTCGGCACCGTTTCCGCCTTCAGAATGCCCGCATCTTTCAGCGTCTGCTCCTGGATCGTACCGCGCAAACCTGCCGCTCGATCAACGATGCGGAAGCAGCCCGATTGCTGTGCCATCACGCGGATCAGCGGCAATGGCGTTGGCGGCAATTGCATGCCTGAAATCACGCTGTAACCATTCGGGTTTTCCGAGAGCGCGATGGTCGCAATCGGCTTGTCGCAGGTCACCAGTTCTTTCGCCGCTCCTTGCGCGCCCGCAGGCCCGGCCGAGCCGGAGACTTTGCTGCCGCCCTCGCCCAGATCCGTTTGCCGGCAGGACGCTAGCGCCGTAACGCCAACTAGCAGGAACAGAACAATCGGACGCTTCGTGGCAAACTTCATGGCAAACTTTGAATTGCGAATCACGCACATTTAACCCGATTGCAGCGCAACGCGCCGCAGTCGTACGGAAAGAAAATCGTCATGTTGAAACTCTGGGGCCGCAAAAACTCTTCCAACGTCAAGAAGGTCATGTGGGCCTGCGCCGAACTGGGTGTTCCGTACGAGCGCATCGATGCTGGACTGCATTTCGGCATCACCACGACCGACGAATTCCGCGAAAAAAACCCAAACGGCATGATCCCCGTGATTGATGACGACGGCTTTGTTTTGTGGGAATCGAACGCCATCGTGCGCTACCTCTGCGCCAAACATCCGAAGGCCCCTTTCTATCCGGCGGACCTCAAAATGCGCGCGTCGGCAGATCGCTGGATGGACTGGCAATGCACGACTCTCGGTCCTCCGCTTGGGCCTTTACTTATGCAGTTGGTACGTGCGCCGCAGGAAAACTGGGACATGAAATTGATCTCAACCAATGTCCTGCGCTTAGCTGAATTGTGGAAGATTGCAGATCGCCAACTGGGCAAGACGCAATGGTTGACGGGCAACGATTTCACCATGGGCGACGTGCCGCTTGGCATTCTTGCCTACACATGGAGAGAGCTGCCGCTCGAGCGTGCCGGGCTCGCGGACGTTCGAGCGCCGCTCACGCATGTGGACCGCTGGTACGCGCAACTGAACGCTATGCCGAACTATCGCGATATTGTGGCGATTGGTCTGACCTAAAGCGCTTTGCGGGAGGGGTTCCACCGCGATATCCCATATTGGCGATCATCGCGGTAAAACCGCTCCCACAATGCCCTGCCGAGTCATCCGCTACCATTGATTTGATGCAACATAACGATCTCCCCGCGCTCGAACAACCCTACCTCGATCTGCTCGAGCAAGTGCGCGCACAAGGCGCCGAAAAGGGCGACCGCACGGGCACCGGTACTCAATCAGTATTCGGCGCGCAGATGCGCTTTGATTTGCAGCGCGGCTTTCCGTTGCTGACGACCAAGAAGGTCCATTGGAAAAGCATCGCCTACGAACTCCTGTGGTTTTTGCGCGGCGACGGCAACGCAAAATGGTTGCAGGATCGCGGCGTCACGATCTGGAATGAGTGGGCCAAACCGGACGGCGATTTAGGCCCGGTTTACGGCGTGCAATGGCGCTCGTGGCCCAAGCGCGAACAGGACGGCGGCGGCACGATTGACCAGATCGCCAACGCAGTAGACATGCTCAAACGCGACCCCAATTCGCGTCGCATCATCGTGTCGGCATGGAACGTGGCGGACCTGCCGAAGATGGCGCTTCTCCCATGTCACGCGTTCTTCCAGTTTTATGTCGCCGACCCGATTTCAGCACGGGACCGGGCGCGCGCGAAGGAGGAAGGCCTCGACGACACGCTGCCCAGGCCGCGCCTGTCCTGCCAACTTTATCAGCGCAGCGCCGACCTTTTTCTTGGTGTGCCGTTCAACATCGCGAGCTATGCGCTGCTCACCCACATGATCGCGCAGCAATGTGATTTAGACGTAGGCGACTTCATCTGGACCGGCGGCGATTGCCACATTTACAGCAATCATTTTGAGCAGGTAGAGACGCAGCTATCGCGCACGCCCATGCCGCCACCCAAGCTCCTGATCAAACGCAAACCTGCTTCGATTTTTGATTATGAGTTTGAGGATTTTGAGATTGCGGGGTATGAGAGTCATGCGGCGATTAAGGCGCCGGTGGCGGTTTAGCGCATTTCTTTCGATCCCGTAGTCGTGTCAACACAGCGCACAGTCGCTGCCGAAAAAAAAGCCGTTGTCGCGGCGGAGAAATTCTTCGCTGATTGCGGCTGGACGCCATTCGCTTTTCAACGTGAAACCTGGGCTGCGCAGGCGTCGGGAAAGAGTGGACTGATCAACGCGCCGACCGGTTTCGGCAAGACCTACGCCGCGTTTTGTGCGTTGTGCGCGCTTGGCCCCGAGGGCACCGACAAGCTCGCGCCCGCAATCTCCGTGCTTTGGATCACACCGCTAAAAGCCCTCGCTGCCGATACCCTGCTCTCGCTCAAAGACGCGGCCGCTGCCATGCAGCCCACGTGGACGGTTGGCTTGCGCACGGGCGACGTATCCACCAGCGAGCGCGCGAAGCAGGATCGCCGTTTGCCGACGGTGCTTGTTACCACGCCGGAGTCACTCGCGCTGATGCTGACCAAGGCGGATTGGCATGCGCGGCTCGGTAGTTTGAATTGCATCGTGGTCGATGAGTGGCATGAGTTGTTATCGTCGAAGCGCGGCGTGCTCCTAGAGCTGTGTCTCTCACGCGTTCGCGGCGGCCGAAAAAGAGGCGCGAAGCCGCTGCAAACCTGGGGCATGAGCGCGACGCTTGGCAACTTAGAAGAGGCGATGCGGGTGCTGATCGGCCCGGACGCAGCGCTCTCGGGCGAAGGTGTACTGATCAGCGGAAAGATCAAGAAAGACATCGTGATCGATTCGCTGATGCCGAAGACGATTGAACGCTTTCCGTGGGGCGGCCATTTGGGTCTGCGGCTGTTGCCCGAAGTACTGGCGAAGCTTGATCAGTCGAAAAGCACGCTCATCTTCACCAACACGCGCTCGCAAACCGAGATTTGGTATCAGGCGCTGCTCGATGCCAAGCCGGAACTCGCTGGCCTGATCGCGTTGCATCACGGATCGCTCGACAAGACGACACGCGCTTATGTAGAAGACGGCATCAAGAGTGGCGCGCTACTCGCTGTCGTCTGCACCAGTTCGCTCGATCTCGGTGTGGACTTTCGCCCAGTGGAGCAAGTGTTGCAAATCGGCTCACCGAAGGGCGTCGCGCGACTCTTGCAACGCGCAGGGCGCAGTGGCCATCAACCAGGCGCAAAAAGCCGTGTCACGGTCGTGCCAACGCATGCGCTCGAACTGGTGGAGGCCGCTGCGGCGCGGCAAGCGGCGTATGCCGGGCACATCGAATCACGCACCCCGTTGGGGCAAGGTCATAGCGGCGCAAAGTGGCGCTCGCTCGATGTGCTGACGCAACATATGGTGAGCTGCGCGTTGGGTGGCGGGTTCGACGCGGATGAGTTGCGCGCCGAAGTTGAGCGGACGTTTTCGTACATGGCGCTGACGGACGTCGAATGGACCTGGTGTCTGGATTTTGTGACGAAGGGTGGTGCGTCGCTCTCGGCGTATCCTGATTTTCACAAAGTCGTGATTGACCCAGAGACAAGGCAACACGTCGTCACAGATCGTCGCATCGCCACGCGCCATCGCACCAACATCGGCACTATCGTGTCCGAGGCATCGATCACCGTGCAGTTCCTCCGCGGCGCTCGGCTAGGGCACGTCGAAGAGGACTTTATCGCGCGTCTAAACCCCGGCGACGCGTTCATCTTCGCAGGCCGCGTGGTCGAATTCATCCGCGTTCGTGAGATGACGGCCTATGTGCGGCGTGCGGCAAAGCGCAAGAATCTCGTGCCGCGTTGGGCTGGCGGAAAGATGCCGCTCTCCACACAACTCGCAGACGCTACGCGTGCATTGATCGCGGAGGCAAAGCATGGCGTTTACTCAACACCCGAGACTCAACTGTGCGCGCCGCTATTCGCACTGCAAGCCCGCTTGTCGATGTTGCCCGACAACAAAGAATGGCTCATCGAATCGTTCAAAAGCAAAGAGGGCTGGCACCTGTTTTTCTTCCCTTTCGAGGGGAGATTGGTGCATCTCGGTTTGGCCACGCTGTTCAGCTATCGCATCGCGAAAGACCATCCCGAGTTAGGCAAGACTTTTTCGATTGCGATCAACGATTACGGCTTCGAATTACTCTCACCAACGGAGGTCACGTTGAGCACGAAGCAGCTTCGGGAACTGCTCGATTCACGCAACGTAGAAGCCGACATCCTGGCCGGACTCAACGCCGCCGAACTTGGCAAACGCCAGTTCCGCGAGATCGCGCGCGTCGCGGGCCTGATCGATCAAGGCTATCCCGGCCAAAACAAATCCAGCAAACAACTGCAGGCTTCGAGCGGCTTGTTGTTTGAAGTATTCACCACTTACGACAGTGAGAATTTGCTTCTGAAACAGGCAGTCCGCGAAGTGCTGGAACGGCAACTGGAGGCCTCCCGTTTGGCGTCCGCGTTGCTCCGATTGCGCGGCAGCAAAGCGCTCATGGTCAGCTGTGATCGCCCGACGCCGTTCTCGTTTCCGCTGATGGTTGAGCGGTTACGCGAGAAGTTAACGACCGAGCAGATCGAGCAGCGCGTGGCAAGGATGGTGGCGGAGTTGGATGGACTGTTGAAAACTTGAGTTTCCGCTCGCGTTTCACTCCGGGTAATAGGGAGCCGAACGGTCGCAATTCTCACGTCGCACTTGAGTTTCCGCTCGCGTTTCACTCCGGGTAATAGGGAGCCGAACGGTCGCAATTCTCACGTCGCTACATCAGCCGCTCATCCAGCAGCTCAATCCAGTGCTTCACCACCAACGCCGTCCCGCTCTGCAAATGCGTCATACAGCCAATATTAGCGGTAGCGATTTGCGTCGGCGCACCAGCGGTTAGTGACTTGAGTTTTCGGCTCTTGAGTTCGTTGCTGATTGTGGGCTGCAGCACCGAATACGTGCCCGCTGAGCCGCAACATAAGTGACTATCAGTGACGGGGGCAAGCGCAAAGCCCATGTCCTTGAGCAGGCCTTCAACACCGCCCTTTAACTTCATGCCATGCTGCAATGTGCAGGGTGGGTGTGGCTTGCAGCTTTGGCCACTCTGCGGCAATGACCTCGGAGATATCTTTTGAAAGTGCCGCGACGCGCTCGGCCTTAGTCGCATACGCCGTGTCATGCTTCATGAAGTGCCCGTAGTCTTTGAGCATCACCGAGCAGCCAGACGCGGTGCCGACCACGGTTTCAGCGCCGGCCTCGATAAGTGGCCACCATGCGTCGATGTTGGCACGCACTTTGGTCACGGCCTCGTCGTGCGCATTCAGGTGATGTGACAGCGCGCCGCAGCAGCCGCCTGCGCTCACGCGTTTGAGCGTGATGCCGGCCGCATCGAGCACGCGGGCGGTGGCGCTATCAATCGATGGCGCGAGCGCGTCCTGCACGCAGTTATCGAGCAGCAACATGCTGCGCGCGTGTTGTGTGGTGGGCCATGCTCCGGGTGCTCGACGCGGCTGAATTTTCGCCTGCAGGGCGGCGGGCAGCAGCGGGCGCGCAGCGCGACCAAGCGCTATCGCGGCGGCGAAAGATTTTTTGCTGAGCAGACCTTTGCGTAGCACGGTTCGTTGCAGTGATTGACTGAACGTGCGCCCTACTTTTTTCTCGACAACCGCGCGACCGATATCGACCAGACGACCATATTCCACACCGCTTGGGCAGGTGCTTTCGCAGTTGCGGCAGGTGAGGCAGCGATCCAGGTGCTGCTGCGTTTTGATGGTCGGCTCAACACCTTCTAGTACTTGTTTGATGAGATAGATGCGGGTGCACGCAGGAGCGCAAGATTGCGTCAGCCTCAATGCCTTCGGGCGTGTCTTTGATGAAGTCGGCTAGATTGGTTTGCATGGCGGTTTTGTATTTGCAGGTACGGCGCGAACCGCGAATAACATTGGAATACGGCTTTCGCCGTTCTTACAACAGAGAAGGAAATACGTTGTAAGGATCGAAGCTAGCTTTAATTTTTGCGCTGACTTCGGCGAGTGCGGGCTGCAGTGGTTCGATGCGGTCCGTTTGCGATGTGGCGCCACGAAATACAGTGGCATGACCGCCTTCGGCGCGTGCCCATTCGCGAATGGCGGGCAGCGCGACAGATTGCGTTCGCAACCAGCGCTGTGCGCCGCCCCAATCGATGGCTTGCATCTGGGCATTATTGGCAAGATCACCCCACGGCGCGGTTGACCTGCAGCTCACGCGAATCAAGGGACCGTCGCCAGCAAAGAACGCATGGACCTGCTCGCGCCAGGCGCGCCACCAGTCGACATCGTTTGCGAGCGCTTCGCCACCGAGTTTGGCGACGGCTGAATTCACGGCGGGTTCTGCACCGGCAAGGCGCACGTAGAGTTTGTCATTCACCCAGGTCGTTGCAGTCACCGGATTCGCTTCGGCGTACCAGCGGTTCATCGCTACGATGGCAGCTTGCGCGTCCATCTCGAACACACGCGTCTGCTGCGCTTTGGGCAACGGCAGGCATTTGAATGAAGCCTCGGTGATTACACCCAGCGTGCCCATTGAGCCTGTGATCAGACGCGACACGTCAAATCCTGCAACGTTCTTCATCACCTTGCCGCCGAAGCTCAGGTGATCGCCTTTGCCGTCTAGCACCTTGCAGCCAAGGACGAAGTCACGCACTGCGCCAGCATAGGGACGGCGCGGACCGGACAGACTGCTCGCGACCATTCCGCCAATCGTTGCATCCTCGCCGAAATGGGGCGGTTCGAAAGCGAGCATCTGGTTGGCTGCGGCCATCGTTTGCTCAACCTCGGCAACAGGGATGCCGCAGCGGACAACAATCACCAACTCCTTCGGATCGTATTCGACGATGCCTGCATGTGCTCTTGTATCGAGCACTTCGCCTTGCGCTTCAGGCGCAAGGAAGGACTTGCTGCCACTTCCGCGAATGGTAAGTTTTTCTCCCTTGGCGGCGGCGGCTTTAATTTGGTTTTGCCAGGATTCGATCATAGTTAACTTATGGGGTTTGGCTCCCGCGCACGCAGTGCGGGAGCGGGTGTGACGCTATTTCACTGCGTAAATATGTTCAGGCTCTTCGTGGTCAACGACTTCTACTTCTGCTTTCGAATCGGCAATCCATTGCTGCATGGACGGATGCGCAAGCATCACTTTGACGTACTCATCGGCCACTGGCGAGCATTTCACGCCGTAGGTATTAAAGCGGAAAACAACCGGAGCAAAGTAGGCGTCAGCCACGCTGAACTGGCCGTAAAGAAATGCACCGCCCGAACCAAACTTTGCACGCGCCTCAGCCCACAGCGCCTGGATACGATCAATGTCTTTCTGCACATCTTCACGCGGCACTGCAATCGGATAACTGCGGCGCACATTCATTGGCAACCAATTGCGAACAGCCTGAAAACCCGAGTGCATTTCTGCGCATGCACAGCGTGCGTGTGCTCGCGCTGCGGCTTCTGCGGGCCACATACCCGTGTGCCGCTCAGCCAGATATTCGCTAATCGCCAGCGAGTCCCACACCTTGATGTCGGCGTCAACCAGAACCGGCACTTTGCCGTTGGGTGAGCGCTTCCTCGATTGAATTTCAGCGGCGAATTCTGGCGTGTCAAATACGTGGCGCTCCTCAGCGAAAGGAACGTCAAACGCGTGTAGCTGCAGCCACGGACGCAGCGACCAGGAGGAGTAATTCTTGTTGCCGATTATGAGGGTGTAGGGCATAACAGTGTGGTGTGGTGGATCGGGACGACGACTCT
>CAJDUD010000081.1_pt1 | contig 10948 bp, 11 predicted proteins | sample 7390161 | NCBI WGS metagenome assembly CAJDUD01 (sample SAMEA7055664, study PRJEB34461) | soil metagenome | biome: terrestrial ecosystem; feature: Peninsula; material: soil | place: Antarctica | collected 2016
CGCGCATAGCTGCGCATAAAGCCACGCGTGAACGTGCGCTCTGGCAAAGAGTTCCAGTCACCCGATTCAATCGCCGCTATTTGGCGGGGCGCGAGTTTCAGTTTGGCAGCAATGTCGTCTTGCGACAGCCCCGCCCGTTCACGTGCTGCGCGCAGCAGTTCGCCAGGTGCGCCGTTGCTGGAACTGGACGCGTTGCCGTTGCCGGTATTGGTCATGATGCTGGGTGCGCTATCAGGTGCGCTCAATCGCAGCCTCCCTTGCGTAATTGTTCATTGAGTGGCGAGTCGGCGAAGCGCGAGCGCAATTGCTGCGTATAGCTGTCCTCACTGGGTTTGTCTTTGAGGTGCCGCTCAGCGCAGGCGCCGTAAAAATAGAGTTCCGCGCTGACCGGTTGCGCATTCAGGCCCATGCGCACCTGACGGCGAACTTCGTCATAACGAGCGGTCTTCAGCGCTATGGCAGCGAGGCCTTGATATCCGCGAGAATTGAAAGGTTGGATTTGTACGAGCCGCGCAAAATACCCCTCAGCGGGGCGAATCAGGCTGGCGGCGAGTGCGCAGCTTCCCGCGTTTTCTAGCGCAATGTTGGGCGTTTGGTAGAGTGGGAGGCGAAGCGAAATGTCAAATTGCTCCAACCCTTCTTTGGCCCGGTTTTGACGGCATAGGTAGGAGCCGTAGTTGTTGCGGATTTCGCCTTCGGCCGGGGCGACACTAATCGCCAACTGGAAGGACGCTTCGGCTTTTGGCAAATCACCCAGGTCGGCGTAAACCAGCCCCAAAATACTGTGGGCGACGCCGTACTTTGCATCGAGGCGGATGGCTTCGCGCAATTCTTCGAGCGCAACAGCCATTTGTCCGCGCTGAAAATAGTTGGCACCGAGTTCAGTGTGAATGCGGGCGCGATAGCGAAGCGGATCCTCCGCAGTAACTTGAGTAGTCGTTTGCGGTACTTCATCGACTTTTTCAGCCGTTTTGCCAAAGCCGGCGCATCCGCCCACTGCAACCGCTGCGAGCGCACACCAGAGCGTACCGATTCTTTTCAAGCTGCTCATACTGCTCCTGCCGCGCCAAAAGGCGGGTTCAAAATCATGATGGTGTCGGGCCCACGGTCCGCGCGGCGTGGATGGCGATCACCTTTTGTGTTCGGCGCGTGCGATCAGCAATTTGGCCTGCGAGTTGTCCGCAAGCCGCGTCTATGTCGTCGCCACGCGTCTTACGAATTGTCGTCACAATTCCGGCATCCGACAAGCGCCGTTGGAAGGCAAGGATGCGTTCGCGTGGCGATTTCTTGAATTCGGAGTTCGGAAACGGGTTAAACGGGATCAAATTCAGTTTGCATGGCACCTGTCGCGCGATCTTAATTAAGGCCTCGGCGTGTTCCGGCTGATCGTTGACGCCGTCGAGCATCACGTATTCAAACGTGATGAAGTCGCGCGGCGCGAATTCGAGATAGCGATTGCAAGATGCGAGCAGCTCGGCAATCGGATAGCGCTTGTTGATTGGCACCAGAACATCGCGCAGCGCATCGGTGGGCGCATGCAGGCTCACAGCGAGCGCGACGGGGCAGCGCTTCGATAACTCATCAATCTGTGGGACCAGGCCAGAGGTGGATACCGTCACGCGGCGGCGGGACAGGCCGTAGGCGTTGTCGTCGAGCATCAACTGAAGCGCGGGTACAACCGCCTCGAAATTGGCGAGCGGCTCGCCCATGCCCATCATCACGACGTTGGTCACTGGCTGCACGCCATCTACCGTACGACCGACAATGCCTATATCGGCCTTGAGCACGCGATCCGCGTAGCGCAGCTGACCAATAATTTCGGCCGTCGAAAGATTGCGGTTGAAACCCTGTTTTCCAGTCGAGCAAAACGCGCAATCGAGCGCGCAACCGGCCTGCGACGAGATGCACAGCGTGCCTCGATCATCCTCGGGGATGAACACGGCGTCAACTGCGCTGCTGCCAACATCGAATAGCCATTTGCGCGTGCCGTCAGTCGCGGTTTTGTCCGTAATGACCGTGAGATCGCGAATTTCGGAATGAGCGGCGAGGGTGTCGCGGGTGGATTTGGCGATGTCGGTCATCGCGGAAAATTCAGTGACCTGCGATTGATGCAGCCACTTGAGCGTTTGTTTCGCGCGCATCTTCACGCTGGACGGTTTTTCGCCGATCTGGGCGAAAAAAGCGGCCAGCGCGGGCTGGTTTAGCTCAAGAAGATTTTGCAGGTTGGACACAAAAGTTCATGCGCGCGAGGTTGGATCAGCGGCGCTTACTTGCCGAAGACCTGGCTGGCAGGGAAGAAGTAAGCGATTTCCTGTGCGGCGGTTTCCGCAGCGTCAGAGCCGTGAACGGCGTTCGCGTCGATGGAGTCGGCGAAGTCAGCGCGGATGGTGCCCGGTGCGGCTTTCTTTGGATCAGTCGCGCCCATCAGGTCACGGTTCTTGGTAATCGCGTTCTCGCCTTGCAGCACTTGCAGAACGACGGGACCCGAGATCATGAAGCTAACCAGATCCTTGAAGAAAGGGCGTGCGCTGTGCACGGCGTAGAAGCCTTCTGCCTCAGCCTGCGACAGGTGCGCCATACGCGACGCGATGACTTTAAGTCCTGCGCCTTCGAAACGACCGACGATGGCGCCGATGGCGTTTTTGGCCACTGCGTCAGGTTTGATGATTGAAAATGTGCGCTCGATAGCCATGAAAAATTCTCCAGAAAATGCGTATTCGGTGTGTCATCGCGGAGCGCCCGTCATCGACGTGACTTTAATGTGCGCAAAGCAAAAAACCAGGGTTTAGAGGGTCATGCGTCACAGAGCAAACGACCCGAAAAGCCGAAAAACGCTTATGAAACAAAGCCTTGAATTATAACATTGGCGCGGGTCGTTCCGGAACTCGACGGGTGCGACGATTGCGACTGTCGCAGCCCGCAAATGCACAAGCAGCCGGTCTCTGGATTTTTCTTTCTGGTCCCGAGGCGTGGCAGGCCTTAAGCGTCGTTTCTGCGGCCTTTCTCGCTCGGCGGCAGGGTGGCAAGAAAAGCGGTTCGTTCATACGTTGATGAATTGACCCTCCATTTTTCAATTTGTATAGTGACAATAGACAGTAGCTTTCGAGAAAAAACCTATGCGAAAGGCTACGACATTGAGCTCAGGCGAGATTATTAATGAAGTCGACTTATGACAATATCGCGATTTAGCCCCGGTAAATAATAGGTTGCACGTAAAAGTTGTACGACTAAAGCGGTTTCAATTTTCAGTAATTCGTGAACTTACAAAAATAACGGGATATACTTCAGTCCGATTCGCCAACACGGGAATTTAGCCTCGTATGACCCGGCTCCCTCCAATTACTCAAAAATTTGTTTCCCATTTCGGCGAGATGGGTTCGCGCTGGGGCATCAACCGAACAGTCGGCCAAATTTATGCGCTGATTTTCGTTTCGGAGAAACCTCTGAACGCGGACGATATCGCCGACGCGCTGGAGTTTTCGCGCTCTAACGTCAGCATTGGTCTTAAAGAGTTGCAGAGCTGGCGACTGGTGAAGCTTAAGCATCTCGCCGGTGATCGTCGCGAATATTTCGAAGCGCCGCAAGACGTGTGGGAGATTTTCAAATCACTGGCTGAAGAGAAGCGCCGCCGCGAAGTGGAGCCGACGCTTTCGATGCTGCGTGCCTCGATCATTGAAACCCCCGCCAACGACGCCGATGCTCACGCGCAAAAGCGCATACAGCAAATGCACGAATTGATTGACTTGTCATCGACCTGGTTTGATGACGTGGCGCGACTGTCGCCTGAGACCATTGCGCGACTGATGCGGATGGGATCGAGTGTCAAGACAGTTCTCGATATGACCGATAAGTTAAAGATAGTCCGGCGTAAAAACAAAACATAGGTAGTACTACTATGAATGAGACCGCATTGATCCTCGCCCGTATGCAATTCGCGGCGAACATCACCTTTCACATCCTGTTTCCGACGATCACCATCGCCTTGGGCTGGATCCTGTTTTTCTTCCGTATGCGCTTCAAGGCGACGCGCGATGCGGCGTGGGAAGAGGCGTATTACTTCTGGACGAAAGTCTTCGCACTGACCTTCGCGCTCGGCGTGGTGTCGGGCATCACGATGAGTTTTCAGTTCGGTACCAACTGGCCGGGCTTCATGGAGAAGGCGGGCAATATCGCAGGGCCGTTGCTTGGCTACGAAGTGTTAACTGCGTTCTTCCTCGAAGCAACCTTCCTTGGCGTCATGCTGTTTGGGCGTGGGCGCGTCTCGGAGCGCACGCATTTGATCGCGACGTTTCTCGTGGCGTTTGGAACCACGATGAGCGCGTTTTGGATTGTGTCGCTCAACTCGTGGATGCACACCCCCGTCGGATTTGAAGTCGTCAATGGCAAGATGTTTGCGACTGATTGGCTGGCGATTCTGTTCAATCCCTCGTTCCCTTATCGCTTCACGCACATGCTGTTGGCTTCAGGGCTTACAGCGAGCTTTGTTGTGGCAGGTGTCAGCGCGTGGCAAGTGCTCAAAAAAGTTGATAGCAAAGCGACGCACAAAGCCTTGACCACGGCGCTCACCGCCGCCGCGGTGCTGATCCCCATTCAAATTTTTGTCGGCGATATGCATGGCGTTAACACGCTCAAATATCAACCCGCAAAAATCGCTGCGATTGAGGGTATATGGAACACCGAGAAGGGTGCGCCGCTCACGCTGTTTGCATGGCCCGACAAAGCCAGCAAATCGAATCTTTACGCCATTGAAGTGCCGAAACTGGCGAGCCTTATTCTCACCCATGACCTCGACGGCGAGATCAAAGGTTTGAATGAGTTTGACGGCAAGCATCCGCCGGTAGCCCCCGTGTTCTGGGCGTTCCGCGTGATGGTCGGGATGGGTTCGATGATGTTGCTCGTGAGCTGGACCGGCATGTATTTCTTGCGTAAACGCACGGTGAGTACGTTGCCGAAAATCTATCTGCGTGCGCTAGCCATCATGGCTTTCTCCGGCTGGATCGCGACAGTCGCAGGTTGGTACGTCACCGAAATCGGTCGCCAGCCCTACATTGTTTATGGCGTGATCACCGTGGCCGAAACCGCGGCTAAACATGCGCCTGCAATGATTGGTTTGACGCTCACTGCGTATCTTGTGCTGTACGTTTTTCTGCTCTGTGCGTATGTTTTCGTTGTAAAGGGATTGTCGGAAAAACCAACGCGTGGACAAGCGCCAAAACTTCCCGTGCGCTTACCGCCTCAGGTCGTTAGCGCAGCGCGCGACTGATATGGATTACGTCCTTCCACTCATATTCATGGCGATCATGGGGCTCGCCATGCTGCTGTACGTCATCCTCGATGGCTATGACTTAGGTGTCGGTATCCTGCTGCACTACGCACCCGAGGGCCAGAAGGACATGATGGTCGCCTCGATCGGACCGTTCTGGGACGCGAACGAAACCTGGCTGGTGCTCGGCGTCGGCATCATGCTGGTTGCCTTTCCATCCGCGCACGCCATCGTGCTATCGGCGCTGTACCTGCCAGTCGCCATCATGCTGATCGCGTTAATGGTCCGCGGCGTGTCGTTTGACTTTCGCACCAAGGCGCATGACAAACACAAAGCATTCTGGAACAGCATGTTCACTGGCGGCTCGATTGTTGCTGCGATGTCGCAAGGCTGGATGCTCGGTAGCTACGTCAGCGGCTTTCGAGACGAATGGTGGACGTGGGCGTTCAATGCCGTCATCGCGCTCACAGTGCCCGCCGCGTACGTCGTGCTCGGCGCGGCTTGGCTCATCATGAAGGCAGAGGGCGACTTGCAGGCGCGTGCGGTGGTGTGGGCACGGAATGCAATCCTGCCGTTCTTGATTGGCGTCTCGGCTGTGTCGATCGCCACGCCGCTCATCAGCGAAACGATTTTCAACAAATGGTTCACGCTGCCCGGATTCTTCGCGTTATTGCCGATTCCGCTGGTGACCGCCGCAGCGTTCGCCGCGCTTTGGCACGTCACCGGAAAAAAATCGATCATCGACGCTGGCTACGGCTGGATTGCGTTCGCGTCCACCGTGCTCGTTTTAATCCTCGCCACGCTGGGGCTCGCGTACTCGATTTATCCGTACGTCGTGATTGATCGGCTCAACGTTTGGGAAGCAGCAAGTGCGACCGGATCGTTGGAAATCTTACTCGTCGGAACGCTCATCACGCTACCCGCGATCATTGGGTATACGATTTTTGTGTACCGGATTTTTTGGGGTAAAGCGAGTGAGTTGACGTACGGGACATGAGCCATTTGTCGAATTACGGTACTTGCGTCACCCGATCATCCGGGCCTCCCAGCTCGTGATAGATGTCATCAAGATAGGTCGCTAGTTCTGCTTCATCGAGAAACTCTGGGATCGAAAAGTCACGCAGGGCGATGCGCTTTCCCGGCTCTAATCGATACGCGACCCAAGTCTCTGCTTCGCGCGTGACATCAATCTGAAATTTTCCGTAAATATCGAACCTCATCGCGGAGTATAAAAAAGTAAATGCGCATGATCGGCAATGTGCCGATAACCAATGCGTTGATACGCCTTGTTGCTCGCAGGATTGGCTGCATCTGTGTTTAGAAAAACGGTGCGTGTTTTATCGCGTTGCACCTGCAAACTTACGGCAGCGGTGATAGCTTGTGCATAGCCGCGTCCACGCAATTCGGGGGGCGTGTAGACAGGCCCGACGCGTGCCGAGGATGCAGGCAGCGCATTCGCCCCAGCGAAAGAAACCACAATGCCGTCGCTAATCCACAAAGACAGTTGCTGATCTTTGATTCGGCGCGTGACGCGTTCCTCAAGCGGCGTTTGCACTTTGATCATACCGACTTCCTGTTCGAACGCCGCGTGCCAATCAATCAGCAGTGGTAAGTCATCCATCGTTGCCAACCGCGCTCCGCCAGCAGCGCGCCCGAAGTCGGGATCACGTTCTAGTCGGTACAACATTAGATTGACAAGGATGCGCGACGGTTTAGCGAAGGTCGCAGTAAAAGTATCGAGAACATCCCGGCGTCCGATCGCCCCCGCCAAATGCCCTTCAGCGTCACGCAAATGTGCCGCCAGCGAAGTGACAACCTCGCAGGTCATCACGGAAAGAAACAGCGTCTGCGTGTCTACAAGGACCGCACTGCCGACCAACTCGTCATGAAAATCACGTACCGCGAAGAATCGTTCCCCGCCTCGTGCACCAAGATCGAGAATTCGTTTGATCGCGCTTAACTGATGTGTGTTGTTTGCCGGATCGCGTGAAAGAAAGGATTCCGCTTCGCGCCACAACGTCGGCGCATCGGCGTACTCGATGACGTTCATGTTCCGAACACCGGAGATGCAAAATCCGCAGGCAACATCGGTAAATCGGTCGTGCCGACATCGACGCCACATTGCATCAACAGTGTCGTCACCTGACCGCGATGATGCGTTTGATGATTAAACAATTGCATCATCACGAGCGCGAGTGGCAACGTCAATTCGTCCTTCTGCCCCGACATCCGCCGAAAGGTCAACGTGTCAGCGAGCCTCGCTTCATCAAGCGATGCGACGATCCGATCCAGTCGATTATCTGCCCGCTCACGCTGATCCCGAAGTTCGTCGAAATCGTTGTACAGCTCCTGAGCTAGCGATGTGATTTCTGTCGGCGTACCGTCGATGCGATCAAGCCACAATTGATCGCCGACCAGCAAGTGATTGAGCGTCGCATGAATGCTCTTGAAGTACGCGCCCATGTTGCGCTTTCGCGTGCCATCTGGCAGCGTCGCCGCGGCTGCGTAAATGGACTGGTTTTGCCAGCGGTTGTAACGCGCAAAGCGTTTGCAGTAGTCAACGGTGATCATCACGAAAGTATAGGCTGCGCTAGGCTCGCTCCCATTCAAACCTGCTGTGAGGCGCGAACTTGTTAATTAGCGGAACCAGCGCACTCGCCGCAAACAATACAACGATTAATCCATGGGGTTTGAACAGAACAAATTGCCATAGAAATGCGCATACAGCAACCAAAATTGCGTAGGCGATACGTGCGCTGCGGCGTTGCGGCGTGGTCATCGGGTCGGAGATCATGAAGAACGCAAACAGCAGCACGGCGCCGTTGCTGATTTGTTGCAACCACATCGCCGACGCCACGTCTGCGCTGTAATCGAGCCAGATCACGCGAAGCGCGAGCAGCGCGGCCCATGCACCGACAAAGGTCAGGCTGATATCCCAGCGGGAAATGCGTTGCGTCACCAACCCACCCAACGCTAAAAACCACAATGCAGCGAGCGAGGCTGCGCCCCACTGTCCGGGTGAAAGCCAAGCTCCAGGGAGCCACGCCCATGCGATAAACGCGGCGAAGTTCGCCGGATTGGCGATGTGGCTGCGACAGGCTTTTGGCCCGGCACGCAGCACATATTTCGATGACATCGCGATGCACGCCAGCAACGGATGCACCCACAGCGAATCTGCACGCACCAAAATGCTGATGCCGAATGCCGAGATGATGGCACTCAAATAGCCACCCCAGCCCCTTCGGTTTGGCAGTTTAAGCCCCCATTGCCACGCCGCTTGCGTTGCTAGTGCTGCGAAAAACGTCAGCGCAACTTGGGGCCACGTCAATGCGAAGTCACGGGCCATTGCGCCAAGCAGCAAAAAGCTAGCGAGGAATGCGATTTGAAACCAGCGGGCGTCAACACAAGCGAGCACCGTGCGCATCTGCCCGACCATCGTGCGAGGGAAGGCGGGCGGGGCTACCCGGTTGGCGGCGTTCACGACATTTTCATTGCGCCAGAACTTGTCCAGTTCATACCGAATAATTTCTGCCACCAGGTGCGCGTCTCGGGCACCTGAACGTCACCGCTACTCGCAGGTTGTGCATGGCCCGGTGTCGTGCCGGCACTTGCCATTTTGTCAATGTCGGCCAGCGACCAACCGGTAAGTTTTGCTAACGTTTGCTTCTCGGTCGCGATGCGTGCAGGCAGATCGCGAACGTAATATTTAGTGGCGAGTTCAAGCGCTCGACGTTTGCTGTTGCCGCATGAATCTGCACAGTCTGATGACAATTCGCTGTGTGATTTCCCTGCGTATTTTTGAAAGCCTCCCCAACCGTCTTTACTGTGCAGCCCCACCGCTCGAGATACGTTCGCGACTTTGGCTTTGCACATCGCTTCGCAGTCGTTTTTTGCAACACTTTCGCTACACGCCGTAACCGATCCGGCGTACGGGTGTTGAATGACGTAGCGCGTCTGCCAGTTCTGCCGATCCTTGGTTTGCGTGAACATCAAGTCCTCGGGGAAAGTGTTCGCGGTATAACGGACGTGAAGGCGTGTGAGCATCACGGGTTGTGCGCCGCCACGCATGGGAGGCGTTGGGCGAGCGAGCAGGCGTGAGGTTCCTGGCAATGGCGTTGCGAATGGCGGCGTCGACGTATTTCCAGAAGTTTGTGCAACGTCGCCACCGACCCAAAACACGCCCGCCTTGCGAAGCTCAGTCTGTGTCAACGGCTCAGCGGCGCATGGATCGCACCATCCCATGTCCCAGAAATATTCGGTGAACACAACGCGATAGTCTTCGCGGGCGGTCGAACTGTCGTAGAGCGCTTTGTAGAACTCTTTGAATTTCGGTTTTACAAACGGCGGTATGTTTTCATTGGCTGGCAGTTTTGCTGTGCGGTAATTACTGCTCTCTACGCGCCCGCTTTTGGTGAGCACATAAACGATCAAATCCTGCGCTTTGTTGGGCGGTGCGTTCAACATGCCGAGTCGCATCGGCAGCATGAACTTTTCGCTCTCAAACGCAAATTGCAACGGGCGCAGTGTGCTGTAGCCCAAGCGTGTTTGCTCCTTCAAATTCACCTTCGCCACAAAGAATTTCATGCCCTGATTGATGTATGGTTTCAGCGCTGCGCTGGCGCCTTTTGGAATGGTGTACCCGTTTTCGCGCAGCCATGTTTCCAGGCCATCGGATTGCGTGGCCGAGAGGCTCACGATGTCATATTCCTCTAGCGTGTATTGAGCCTCGACCGTCACCCCGAGCGCTTTGTCGCGCGACCTGGACATGTCTGATCGCATTGCTGCGCCAGCGGCCATCGGCGCTGGTACAGGCGGCGGATACATGTCTTGCCCCCAATTCATGTTGAATTGACAAGGATTGCTGTCGTGATATTCCGCTAACCGCGGACTTGAGTAAGCATCAAGCCGCTCGAACGTCGCCTTTTCGGCCACCCGTACTTGTCCCTGCTTCAGCGCGGTCGGCGTCGGTACGATGAGCGCAAATTCACTGAGCGGTCCGGAGTAATCGTTGAGCATTGAGATCACCGTGCGGTCGCCATCGCGCACCAGCACGACCTGGCTCGCCTCATTGAATAAGCTCGCGTCCGCCTTGCCTGCATAGAAGCCGCAAAAAGCCTGCGCTGAGCTCGTTAGAAGGGCGACCAGCGCGACTGCGACCCTACCTCGCCATTTGGCTCGATAGTGTGCTTGCCACGTTGACGAAGCGGCATGGTCGCCGAAAGATGCGTTGCTCATGGTCTCTCCAAGAATGGGTGAGATGGGTGTAACGAGCTAAGACGCAAACTGGGGTTAAGACTGCGCCAAATGATTTAGGCGCGCTTCAGCGATGTGTTTGGTGTATCAGCTTTGCGCTGAAAAAACGTTTGAATAGGGCATAGTTGACGTTTTTTACATATGTCGAGTTAAGGCATTTCAGAGCTTCAGACCTTATTGTGACGCCATTACACGATTAAGCTGATAGAGAAAACTAACCACTGCTCGCGCCATTGGCGTCAGGTTCGACTGCGCGCACCAGCGCGACGGGCGTGCGATTAGGAGCATTTTTTTTGCGCGTCGCCTCTGCCCTATTCACCACACACACAACGAAGCAAGCATCCACGTGTTGACGGCATGCTACGTGCGTGTTCGTTCATATCGATTCGCCGTCGTTCAGGCAATAAATCTGTCCTATGTCCGTAATCTGCA
>CAJDUD010000170.1_pt1 | contig 10931 bp, 12 predicted proteins | sample 7390161 | NCBI WGS metagenome assembly CAJDUD01 (sample SAMEA7055664, study PRJEB34461) | soil metagenome | biome: terrestrial ecosystem; feature: Peninsula; material: soil | place: Antarctica | collected 2016
CGCGCCTTCGAGAAGCTTTTCGGTCTCGGCGTCATCGAAGCGATGGGTATGACCGAGTGCGCTTCTGTAGTGTTCTGCAACCCACAGAAGCTAACAGAGAGGAAATACGGTACGCCAGGGTTGCCCTGCGGCGTTGACGTGCGTGTTGTTTCTACTGAAACCGGAGAACCATTGAGTGACGGCGCGACAGGAGAATTGCAACTGCGCGGCAACAATGTGATGCTCGGCTATTACGACTCGCCAGACAAGACAGCTGAAGCGATGGCGGAGAATGGTTGGTTACGTACGGGTGATCTGGGTCACCGCGATGTGGATGGTTTCTATTTCGTGACGGGGCGCATCAAGGAGCTCATCATCAAAGGCGGCGAAAACATCGCGCCACGTGAAATTGACGAAGCCCTGCTGTCGCACCCGGCTGTACTGGAAGCTGCGGTAGTTGGTATTCCTGACGCGAACTACGGGCAAGATATCCTTGCCGCCATCGTGCTCAAAGAGGGCGCAGTGTGCGATGAGGAAGCGTTACGCCAGCATTGCGTGCGCGTACTTGGCCGCTACAAAACACCAAAGGTCTTTCGCTTCGTTGATGACTTGCCCAAAGGCGCTTCGGGTAAAGTTCAAAGGTTAAAGCTGCTCGACTAAGCACGATGTGTATCGCCGTTTTCCAGTGGAACCCAGACGCTGAGAACTCCAATCTTGCTTGCGGCAAACCGGGACGAACACTTCGAACGTCCCACGCAGGCGATGCACTGGTGGCCACAAGCCAACGTGTTGGCGGGACGCGATCTCAAAGCCGATGGCGCGTGGCTGGGCGTGACACGGCAGGGAATCTTTGCGCTCATCACCAACATCCGCAATCCTGCCTTGCTTAAGGCAGGAGCGCCGTCTCGCGGACAAATTGTGCGTCGGTATCTCGAAGAGATGCGATCGGCATGCGATTTTGTTACCGGGCTGGCGGCGATTGCCGACCACTATGAGGGTTTCAATTTGCTCTGCGGTTCAATTCGAGCGAACGAACGTGAATTGTGGTTTCTCAATTCGTCGGAAGCCACCCCCCGATTGCTTGATGCGGGTATCTACGCGGTCTCGAACGCTTCGCTCGACACGCCGTGGCCGAAGATCACGCGCATCAAGGCGGGCTTCCGCCACGCGCTGGCCGAACGTGATCAGAGCGCGCAGAACGAGCGGCTATTTCGCCTGTTGGGAAACACGACCCAAGTTGCGGATCACGAGCTGCCGCAAACTGGTGTGCCGCTCGACTGGGAACGCAAGCTGAGCTCGATTTCCGTTCGCCGCGAAGGTTACGGTACTCGCGCATCAACCGTGATGCGCATCGGCAATGGGCATGCCGAAATTACCGAGCTAAATCACAACGAAGACTCGACCTCTGGCGAGCGTAAGCATTTCACGTTCGATCTTCAGTAAACAAGCGCCGCTGCGTTGAGCATTCCAACCGCAATCGACACTGCGGCTAAGAAAATAGCTTGCGACAGACTGCCGGAACCACCTTTGGCAATAGCATCCGTCAATCCGGGCATCAACATCCGCGCGAACACGAACACGATGAGCTGTACCACTGTCGCGAGGACCGCAAACAATACGAGATCAATCAAGTTAACCGCGTTGGCAACGGTACTCGCCAGTGGCAAGGCAAACCCCAGCATTGCGCCCGAGAGCGAGATTGCCGCCGACGTGTTTCCCTCGCGAATCAGTGCGATTTCGTTGTATGGGGTTACCTTCACGTAAATGAAGGTGAAGGCAACAAACAGAAGTAGCGCTACCGCAAAATAGATGAGGAAATCATCGAAGTAGCGGATCGATTCGTTGAGCGTGTAAGACATCATGTTCCCCCGTTTGTGCGGCAATTAATCAAAGTAATGCGGCACGAACCGCGACGTGTTCATGGTAATTTCCGTGGCATCTTCGCGGAGGCCAATTCCTGCTGGCGAATCGCCGATGATCCAGCTACCAATCGTCACAAAGTTACCCTCAAAGCTTGGAATCGGTGTGTACTGCTGGTAGACGTAGCCCTCTTCGCCATAGGTGCCTTCAGCGCGTATTACTTCGCCACCCTTGTAGATTTCTACATTCTCGCCCTCACGCGAAAGGAGCGGCTTTTTCACGTAGTCACCCAGCACTTTGTGACGTTGAAATGAAGCGGGCAGCAGCAGTGGATGATCGGGATACAGCTCCCACAAAATCACCAGCAAGCCTTTGTTCGCCAGCACCATCTTCCAGGCGGGTTCAATCACACGCATCGTAGTCTTGCGCAAGTTGTCGCCAAACTCGTCGGCGATCAGCCATTCCCATGGATAGAGTTTGAATAGCGTCTCAATGCGTTCATTATCGGTGTCAACAAAAGCCAGGTCCGCTTCGCTCCAGCCAATCTCCTCTACCGTGAGCCATGGTGCCTGCAGGCCAGCCTGCACGGCGGTGTCACGCAAATAATCGAGGTTGCCGTCGTCCTCTTCACTCCCGCCTGCACAGGCAAAGTGCACATGCCTGTAGCCATGCTCGTCCTTGAGCCACTTCCATTGCTCAATCAACGCTTCGTGCAGGCTATTGAACTGATCCACACCGGGCTTCGTATCCTCGACCCAGTGCCATTGTGCGACGCTCGCCTCGATCAGAGAAGTCGGCGTATCTGCGTTGAACTCCAGAAGCTTCGGCGGTCCGTTCCCGTCGTAAGCCAAATCAAAACGCCCGAACAACGACGGATGGTCGTTGTCCCAACTCTCGCGGATCAGCGCCCACGCAGTTTCCGGAATCGCCAACTCTTTGAAACGCTCTTTCTCGATGATGTGCCCGGCAGCAGCCATGCACATGTCGTAGAGCTCCTTCGTCGCACGCTCCAGCTCGTCTATTTCACGACGCGAGAAGTGATAGCAGACGCCTTCTTCCCAATACAGTCCGTCAATCGAATGAAAGCTGAAGCCCGCGTCTTCGCAACGCTTTTCCCAGTTGTCTCGCTTGGGTAAATGTTCACGACGCATGACTAGCCACCCGAAGAATGCGATGAACTTCCACCACTATGGCGCGACGCCGAGGCACCAAATCCGCCGCGAGACACGGAAGAGGATGACACTGTACCGGACGCACGCGAGCCGGGCCGCGCCTCGGAGCTATAGCCCGAGCTGCTGCCCGATCGGGACGAATAGCGCGGGCCATAGAACCCACGCGAACCGATTGCACCGTTGCTATGGCCAGGGGTTGATGACGCGACTTCCTCGCAATCTCCGGGGTTGCCCCAGTCAGCCTTACAAGCTTCGAGGTTGGCGTAAACATCGCGGCTGGTGCCTTTGTTGCTTTCCAGGTTGCCGCACCCGGTCAACCCGCCTAACGCTGCGGTCCCCATCAGCACAAGCGTGAGATTCATGCTGCGCATGCGCTTCGGCGGCGCTGCATGAGTGTCTATGCCTCTCGGCTCGGGCTCAGGCAACACGCGGGATGGCGTGGCCGACATCGGCACAGTCGCAATCTCACTGCTCGTCCCCTCAAGGACCGTCACTCTGGAATCGTCCACTGCGTCACCTCGCCCTTTGAATGGGACTGAATTGACGGATGTTTTACGCGGGGCTGGCGTCGCTGTCAACGCACCGGGAAACCCAAGCAGTCAATGAACCGCAGCAGGCCGCAGGAAACGAATCAAAGTGCCGTCACGAAGACAGATTTCGCCGTCGCCCGTGAGCTTTGCGCCCTCAAAATCACGCTGCAACAGGAGCAATTCCTGATCCTCACGCGTGCCTTCGACCAACACATCATCGGGACGTGTGAACTCATCCGGCGCATGCAGATAGTCTGCAGTAAACACGTCATCTCCAACCTGGACAAAGGCAGCCTCATTCATCGCCACCGTGAGGGTGTCGAACATCGGTTGCACGGTGCTGGCGGAAACGCTGTTGTTGATTGAAGTCATCATGGTCTCCATAGTGGGGGCAGGACACGGGCATTTCAAGCAATTAACGCGCCGGGCAGCCAATTCGTGCACTTGCAAGATGAATGCGCAACAACCTGCTATTTGAGCGCCACAGGGCCGTCGACGCCGTCAGACCCCTTGCGACCAAACTTTTCCGACAAAAACTGCGAATGATCGACGAAGGCCTGTACGTCGCGTGCAGCCAGCGCATCGTTCAGTTGCGTCACTTTCTGCACCAATTCGTCAACCGTTTGTGCGAGCGTAGCCTCAGCCGTCATGCCGTTCACGAGCGATTTGGTCGTGGCGAACTGCACAGGAATCGACCAGAACGATTTCAGCGCATCCGGCAGATAACGCAACGCAATGTAGCGAGCATGAAACGTATCCTCAATCGACAACGCCGTTTTGGAACGCTCCCACTGTGCCAGCATGGCTTCGATAGCGTCGCAAAGAACGAGCAATTTAGTCCCGGTCGAGGCAGACAATCGGCGATCCGGATTGGTATTCACCAAGCGACGGATCGCAGCCAAGGCTCTGCGCGTTGCTTCACGCGTGTCTTCGCTGTCGGCAAACGTGAGCTCTCCCCAGTCTGGCCCTGCCAGACGAGGCCAGCCCAGCCATAGCCCTCCACAGACAAAGCCCGCACCGTAAGCGAAAATCGCTAATCCAGACAGCCTTGGACTAATCCATCCCAGCCCAACCAATGCTAGTACGGAAATCGCAAAGGCAAGACCCAGCCAGTTCGCTGAAGCGAACAAAAAACGGCTGGCGGTTTCGCCGAACGTAGATAACCTCATGGGCTATTGATACGCTCGAATTTCTTTGAACACGGCGGGTAGCGGCGTCTTGCGGGCGTCAAAGCTGCGTCCGCCGGAGAGTTTGGAAATTTCCTTGAGCGCTACGTCGCTCGCCTCGCCGAATGCCACAGTGAACACTGGAATGGCGCGTGCGTCCTCAGGCAGAGCGGCGTAGGCCTCCTTGAATTGCGTGAGGTTTCGGCCCTTGGTGTTTTCGCCATCGGTAAACGCAATCACTGAATATTGGTAGTTGCGATCTTTAGCCTGAGCTGCGCTCATCTGGATCAAGGCATCAAGAATCGCGTCATACAACGCGGTGCCGCCTTTCATCGTCAAGCCACTCGCGTACTCACGCACTTGCTCCAGTATCTCTGCTTTTTTCTGCACATTAGTAGCCGTCGTAGCAGGCGGCAACTCGAAGTAAGTCGGAGTGCCGGTTTCATCAGAAAACGGCAACATCCAGATGCGTTCGCGGCTGGACAACCGGGCCAAGCGGCCGGTCAAAGATACGTCAGCACCCGCAACACTATGTAGTGCGCCAATCAGAGCAGCACGGCGATTGCCACCGTTCATGCTGCCGCTCACGTCAAGCACAAAGGTGGAGGCAATCGGCTTACGGAATTCATTGAGGTACGCATCGATAAGACCGTCCGCCAAACCACGATCAGGCGAGAACGGAAGTTCAATCAACGTCGCCGTCGGGAAAGTCACCGCAGATGCTGCGTTGGGGTTAACCGGGCGGCGCAGCGTTGCGCGCGCGAGCCAGGTTTGCGCCTCGTCGCCTTTCAAATAATCAACCACCTTTTGGTACTCCACGCGTTTAGCGTCCGAGAGCAGCATGAACGGGTAGTCAGCAGTCGCGATGCCTTCGCGCGGATAGAAAAGCTTCAACGGCTCTTTCAATTTGCCCGACTGATTCATCGACAGAAGCCAGCTTTCGTAATTGATGAAAGCGTTGACATAAATACCTTGTTGCTCGATGAATTTCTCGGCGAGGTAAGTAGAGTTGTCGCCCACCAATTTGTAGCCACGCAGAAAGTCAGCGACCGCTTTGCGATCAATGTCGGCCGCAGTTAACGCTTCAGCTTTTTGCGTTGACGCCGCGACGACACCAACGAGCGCCATGTAACCCTGATTGGACGTCGCCGGATTCGAAAGTGCGTACTTAAGCTTGCCCGCTTTCGCCGCCTCTGCCACGGTCTTCCATGTCACCTTGCTCGGGTCTGCCCACGCAGGTCCCAAACGCGCCACTTCCGATTCGCTGACGCCGACCACAATTGGCGACAGCATGATTTTTTCTTGCAGCTTCACGCGCGCCTGGCCTTGCGGGTCGGACAGCAAATACTTGGCATTGGCGAACCACGCAGCGTCTGCGGTCGTCTTACCCGTGAGCACCTGTTCCGTGCTTTCCATTGTTCCGCCGAACGTAAATTTGAGCGTTACGCCGGTGGCCTTTTTGACCATTTCCTCCAGTGGTTGCGCATCGCGCAAATCGCTGGTCGCCAGCACCGATAACGAAGGCATTGTTTCAGCAGGGCTTGCTGCTGCGGCGGTCACTTTCGGCGCAGGCGGCTTTGAATCTTTGCCGCAGCCGCCGAGCAGCAAAGCGGCAGCCAACAACGACGCGTAACCAAACTTCAACTTCATTGCGCCATCTCCCGTGTAACCACATCAATCATGGTGGACATCGTTTCGAATGAAGGCGGATCAATCAGGTTGCTCAGCCGTTCATCCACATTGAGTTTTGCGCCTTGTGCCTTTTGCGCAAAGGCGGCGCTATCGGCGATACGAAATCCATACTCCACACCAATATTCTGCATTTCGGAATTCGTTGAGAGCAGTTCACCCAATCGTTTGGAGCGCTCGTTCATGGCGACATACACCACCTTGTTGGCAATCGTTGGCTGCGGATAGAGTATCGCCATATCCTTTGGCAGCGACTTGGAGAGCGCAAAGGCCATCATCTGATTCTCGTAAATGAACGCGAGCGGCGTCTTACCAATGCCAATGGAAATATAGTCATCAAAATTGCCGTTGACGTAATTTTCCTGATAGCCCTGACGCTTGAACAGGTCAGTGGCGATCTTTGCCACTTTCTCGGCCGTCGCGCGATCCGTGGGGAGTTCATTGCCATTCAACGCGTACGTCGCCAGCGCCAGATACATCGCGCCAGAATTGCTCTTGCGAACGTCGGTGGTGGACACGAGCACCGATTTATTCACTTCATACGCCTGACTGCCCTTCAAGTCTTTCCAGCGCGTCTTTGCCTGCATCAGTGCAACCAGTTTCGCCAGATCAACCGCATACACACCCGGTTGCAACGGTTTTGCAAGGCCATTAGGGCATCAAGAATCTGATTCGCAGCAACAATGCCGGACGGAAACATGAAGTCCGGGCCACCGCTAGCCGCCACGCGCTGCGCCATGTCGCGCGAGCCAATACGTGTCACATTGAGCTTGAACCCGTTGTCGGCCAACCATTTGGTAACGCGTACATCTTTGAAAAAAGGTTCGACATCGAGTGCAATGACCCCCGTCAATTCCACCGTTTGCGTCGCACGCAACCCCGGAAGGCTAAGGGAGGGCGATTGGCCGTTCGCCAACTGCTCGGTCTGCGTTGATTTGAGCGCCCAAAACACCGAGCCGCCTAAAAGCGCGAGCAGAACAACTGTGATGAGCGTCTTTACCGTACGATTCATGCTTGTGGTGCGAACTTTGTGTCTGAAGATAACAACGGATTATGTCCTCAATGTGCGTCACATCATGCGCAAATGCAACCCCGCGAAAACCCCCGCCATTCGTCGCATCAAGGGAGCAAGCGATGCAATCTTCAGCGCATAATTAATTCGATTCTTAAACTGATTTACGCCCGGGAGAACCCATGTCCGACGCCGCAATTTCCAAGCCAACCATGCCATCCGTCGCCAATGGCTTCCAGTTAACACCGCCCGAAGTGATTACGCCGGTGGTGCCGGAAGCCTCGAAATCGGCCGTCCCACTGGCAGAAGCCACCAAAACTGCCGTCGACGAGCAAGTCGCGAAGTTTGTTGATGCACTGCTCAGCGAAGACGTCGAAAGCGCCGCGTTCAAAGGCAAGCTCGACAGCGGCCGAGAGGAAATCTCCATCGCCTCGTCATTGATGCAGGGTCGCTTCATGCAGCAAAACTTTGTTGGCGTTGAGTCGAGCCCGGCTTACAAAGCCATTGGCGACATTCGCGCGCAACTCGATGACTTGAATCCCGGAAAACAGGGCGATTTGTTTCAGCCCAACAAAATTCTTGGTGTGATCCCGTGGGGCAACAAATTACAGAATTATTTCCGCAAATATCAAAGTGCGGGTGCACAACTACAAACCAGCATGCAGCAACTCTACGCAGCGAAGGACGATATGCAGCGTGATGTGGTGGAGATCGAGAGCACACGCGGCAAGCTGTGGGATGCGATGCAAAAGCTCGCCGCTGGCATTCACTTTTCGGAAAAACTCGATGGTCAGCTCGCTGATCGCGTCACCGCACTCAAAGCCAGCGATCCGCGCCGCGCCCATGCGCTGGAGCAGGAAGTATTGTTCTACGTGCGCCAGAATTTACAGGACATGCTGACGCAACAATCGGTATGTATCAACGGCTATCTCGCACTCGATGTGCTCAAAAAGACCGGGCGAGAAATGATCAACGGCTGTTCACGCGTCGCCACCACAGGCATGAGCGCACTCGCTGTTGCGCAGACGGTCGCACGCGCGACTGGCAATCAGTTGCAGGTGATGGAAATGTTGCAAGGCGTCAACAGCACCATTGAAGGTCTGATCGCCGAAACCGGCAAACAACTCAATACTCACGTCGAGAAGACCACCGAGTTCGCGCAGAACCCTGGCCTTGGCATGGACAAGCTGAAAGAAATGTTCGACCAGACATTCAAGGCGATGGACGCGATGGACACCTTCCGTAGCAAAGCCATCGACGTCATGGGCAAAAATAACACCATGTTGAAAGACCAGATCGCACGCAGCGAAACCTACGTGGATCGGGTGCGCCAGCAGCAGGCGCGCGAGGCGACTGCGACATCCGGTAGCGTTGTTGCTGGGCCCGTGAAACTCTAATTAGTAGGGTGGTCAGCCTCTGCCCACCCTTCCTCAAATCGAAAACGGCGTGGGCACGTGGTGCCCACCCTACATTCACCCAAGAAGTACCGCCATGATCGACCTCTATTACTGGACCACACCAAACGGCCATAAGATCACCATGTTCCTCGAAGAAGCGAAGTTGAAATATCGCCTCATTCCCGTGAACATCGGCAAAGGCGAACAATTCGACCCGACCTTTTTGCAGATCGCGCCAAACAACCGCATCCCGGCGATGGTTGACTACAAGCCGATGCAGCCCATGCCAAACAATGAGCCGATGACGCTCTTCGAAAGCGGCGCGATGTTGCTTTACCTCGCCGACAAATCGAAAAAGTTTCTGGATCGCAAAAATGCGTACTGGCGCAAAGAGGCGATTCAATGGCTGTTCTGGCAGATGGGCGGGCTTGGCCCAATGGCCGGTCAGAACCATCACTTTGGCACCTACGCACCCGAGAAATTGCCGTACGCCATCAACCGTTACGTGAACGAAACCAAGCGCCTTTACGGCGTGATGGACAAGCGTTTGGCAGATCGCGATTTTCTCGCGGGTAAATACTCGATTGCCGACATGGCCTGCTATCCGTGGGTCGTGTCGCACGAACGCCAGCAGATGAATCTCGACGACTTCCCGAACCTGAAGCGCTGGTTCCACACGATCAAGGCACGTCCGGCCACGATCCGCGCATATCAAATCGCGAAGGACATGAATGTGCCTTCGAACAACAACCAGACCGATGATGCCAAGCGGATTCTGTTTGGCATTGAAAAACAAAAGTAACGCGGCGTGAAGTTAGTCCGCCTCATCTACGCCAGCCGCCTGATCGCTCCGCTCGACAACGGCGATGCTGAGCAAATCCTGAAGACCAGCCTGCGCCGCAACAACGCGCTCGGCGTCACCGGCTATCTCTGCGTGTCACCCACGCACGCCCTGCAATGCCTAGAAGGCCCGCGCGATGCGGTGAACAGCGTCTACAACCGGGTCGTCACCGACAAGCGCCACGCCGAGGTCACGCTACTGCGCTACGCCGAGCCGTGGCGGCGGCTATTCCCGGTTTGGGGAATGGGCTACACCGACGACTTAGCCACCGCTGCACCAGATTCGGCGCGCTGGCACGATGCATCAGGGTTCAACCCGTTTCTAGTGGAAACCGATCTGGTTGAGAACGTGATTGAAGCGCTGTGTGAGCGGGCGGAGCAGGTGGAGTTACGGGCTTGAGTGGTGATTGCCCGCACAACAGCTTTGCCTAAAAAATTAGGCTGCATGTGGGTTAGGCATGCAACTTGCCATTTATCGATATCGGCAGTTATTGGCCTTTAGCCCCTGTGCATACGTCATTTCAGCAAAAAGCTGTTACTTCTCAACCATCGCTATTCGCGCAATTTGCTCAGCCGCATTGGCCAACAATTCCGGTGCTCGAATGACCGCTTGATCCAGCGCCATTGGACCTGGGACGATAGAGAAGCAGCCGCCGTTAAACGTGGCGTTCAGGGCTTCGAGCGAGGCGGGATCTACGCCGCCGCTGATGAGGGTGGCTTTCAAGCCTTGCTTGCCGTTTTCGCGGGCAATTTGCGCGGCGGCGAACGGGGTTTTGCCGAGCAGTGTTTGCGCGTCGGTGCGGCCTTCGCCGGTGATGAGCCAGTCGGCGTTTTTGCAGGCGTCGGGCAGCTCGATGAGACGAGCGACGGTCAGCGCGCCGGACTCGAACTTTGCGCCCAGCAGTTGCAGCGCGTAGCCCAGGCCGCCCGCTGCGCCAGCGCCCGCTTTGTCTTTAGCGGAGCGTTGCAGCGCGGCCTCCAGGCGTTCCGCATAGGCGGCGATGATGCCGTCCACGCGCGCGATATCGCTCGCTGCGACGCCCTTTTGCGAGCCGAAGATCGCGGTTGCCCCGCGCTCGCCCGTGAGGGCGTTGTTCACGTCCGAGAGCAATGTAATCTGGCAGTCGGCGAGTCGGGTATCCAACCCGGTAACGTCGACCGAAATCAGCTTGGCGAGTCCGTTCGGTGTGGGTTCGATTTCGCGCCGGAACGTGCCGGTAAACTTGACGCCTAGCGCGGCCAAGAGGCCTGCGCCGCCATCGTTGCTGCTGGTACCGCCAAGGCCG
>CAJDUD010000109.1_pt1 | contig 10735 bp, 9 predicted proteins | sample 7390161 | NCBI WGS metagenome assembly CAJDUD01 (sample SAMEA7055664, study PRJEB34461) | soil metagenome | biome: terrestrial ecosystem; feature: Peninsula; material: soil | place: Antarctica | collected 2016
CCCGAGAGCATTCAATCGCAAGACCATCTGTTGCGGCTGGATCGCACGCTGGCCAAATTCTTCACCGACATCGATGCGCAAGTCGGTCGCGGCAATGTGCTGACCGTGCTCTCAGCCGATCACGGTTTTATGAACGCACCCGAGTTCAGCACCCCACGTGGCTTTGATTCAGGACGTATCGATTCGTCGGCCGTGCGCGCTGCTGTCAACGCGATGGCGGAAAAGAAGTATGGCATTCCGAAGGTGGCTTTTCAGCACATGGTAGGTGGCTGGACGCTCGATTACGCCGCCATCGACGCAAAGGGTTTGAATCGGGAAGAGGTCGAAACGTTTGTGGCGCACGCTGCCCTTGAACAGCGCGGTATCGGCTTTGCCTTTACCCGGACACAGCTTGAGCATGGTCAGATGCCAGCTACACGGGTGGGCCTACTCACCCAGCGTGCCTGGCATCGGCAAATGGCGATTGACGTCGCCATCATCCAGAAGCCGTTCTATTACTTTCAATCCAACGCAAACCCCGGGTCGTCAGTCGCGTCGCACGGCACGCCCTACAGCTACGACACGAACGTGCCACTGCTGATCGAAGGCGGCAAATGGATCAAGCCGGGCCGGGTGACGGATTACGCCGAGACGGTCGACATTGCACCCACGCTGTCCACGATTCTGAATATCAGGCCGCCAAGCGCAAGCGAAGGCAAGGTCTTGACGCGGATTCTCACGACGCAATAGGGATTGGTGTCATTGCTGAGCCGGAACAACGCGCGCATGGATGGTCCGCATATTTCGCATATAGCTTTTACGCTAACCCCATATTGCGTAGGGGCCAAAGGCGCAGATGCGCATAAGTTGAGAGTATGAAAAATTCGCCTCAAGCTCAACTAGGCAGGTCGTTTCATTGAAAAAGTTGATTGTTGTGACGTTGTTTTCCGCCGACGCTGGAACCCGTGACTTTGCAACTGCGCGGACTGGTCGAGAGGCTGATAACGCAGCGTGCCATTGATACGTATGTGAAACCCGTCATCATCGCAGCGCAACCGTAGGTATAGACTGATTCATAGTACAGAAATCCGCCCGTTTGGGCAGCGATACGAGCCCCGCGTGCGGCTCAGGAATTTAGCGTATGAAGATTAAAAACATTGTTATGGCACTCGCCGCTGCCGCCGTCATGGTGACCAGCGTAGCCGCCACGGCGCAGGATAAACCGCTGAAGGTGGGGTCCACGCCGACTGGCGTCCCGTTCACTTTCCTCGATGCCAAGACCAATTCGATTCAGGGCATCATGGTAGACATCATTCGTGATGTCGCGGCTGATGCGGGTTTTAAGGTGGAAATTGAAGGCATGTCCTTTTCCACACTCATTCCGTCGCTCACCGGCAACAAGATCGACATCATCGCCGCGGCCATGTACATCACGCCGCCGCGTCAGGAAGTGGTCGATTTTTCGCGCCCGATCTATACCTATGGCGAAGGCTTGATCGTGGCTAAAAAGGACACGAAGGAATACACCAAACTGATTTACGACAATATCCCGGCGATCCTCTCTGACGTGAACGCAGGCCGCATTCAGGCGGGCTTTGCCGACAAGCCGATCGTCGCCTACAACCTGCAGCAGGGTGCTTTTGCCGATACGCGTTTGGTCAAAGGCTACGTCTCAACGTTGAGCGGCTCGGTTGGAATCGGCGTGCGTAAGGGGGACGCCGCGCTTCTAAAACGCATCAACACGTCACTTGAAAAGCTGCAAAAGAACGGCACGATCGACAAGATACTCGCCAAGTGGGGTCAGTAGTTTCGCGCCTGCATTTTTTGCATCTTTGTGTCAGTGCGCCGGGTTTCACTCGGCGCACCGTTGATTGACTGAGTCATATGTTCTGGACTGACGCTACCCTCTTTTTCCCGATCCTTTTAGAAGGGTTGCGGCTGACGGTGATCGTGACCCTCGCCTCGCTTCTGTTGTCAACCGTGCTCGGCCTCGTGTGGGCGCTGATGCGTGTCTCCGGAATCAGGGCGCTGGCTTTTTTTGCGCAATGTGCAGTCAATGTCATTCGTGGCATCCCGATCATCGTGCAGCTCTTCTATATTTACTTCGTGCTGCCGGAGCTTGGCATCACGTTCACCGCGATGCAGGCGGCGATCATCGGACTGGGTATTGCGTACTCCGCCTATCAGTCGGAAAATTTCCGCGCTGGTATCGAGGCGATTGACCACGGGCAGATTGAGGCAGCGCAGTCGCTCGGCATGGGCTGGGCGATGATGATGCGTCGCGTGATCGTTCCGCAGGCCGTGAAAATCGTGCTGCCGCCATATGGCAACACCATGATCATGATGCTCAAGGACTCGTCGCAGGCGTCGACGATTACCGTGGCCGAACTCGCAATGAAGGGCCAGATGCTGGCCTCCTCGACGTTCAAGAACTCAACGGTGTTTACGCTCGTGGCGCTGTTGTATCTGGTCATGAGTGTGCCGCTGATCCTGTTCGTTGGATGGCTTGAGCGTCGCTCCAAAAAGTCATGAGCACGCCCGTCATCGAACTGGTCGAGGTGCACAAACACTTCGGCAGCAATCACGTCCTGCGTGGTGTCAATGCCACCATCGCCAAAGGTGAAGTGGTTTGCATCATCGGGCCTTCCGGCTCCGGCAAATCGACGATTCTGCGCTGCGTTAACGGCCTCGAAGCTTACGACGGCGGCGAGGTGCGCGTGGACGGCATTCGCGTAGATCGCAGCGCGCCGACTATCACCTCGATTCGCACGCATGTGTCAATGGTGTTTCAGCGGTTCAATCTGTTCCCGCATCGCACTGCACTTGAGAACGTCATTGAAGGGCCGGTATTTGTCAAACGCGAACCGCGCGAGTCGGCGCTGGTGCGCGGTCGCGAGCTGCTCGAACGCGTCGGTCTCGCGGACAAGGCGGACGCGCGCCCAGCGCAGCTCTCCGGTGGCCAAATGCAGCGCGTCGCCATTGCCCGTGCGCTCGCTATGCAGCCCAACGCGATTTTATTTGATGAGCCCACCTCGGCGCTGGACCCGGAACTCGTGGGCGAAGTGCTGGCGGTCATGCGCTCGCTGGCAGAAGAAGGCATGACGATGGCGGTGGTCACCCACGAGATGGGTTTTGCGCGCGAGGTCGCAGATCGTGTGCTATTTATCGACGGCGGCGTCATCGTCGAATCCGGTCCGGCCAAACAGGTATTGACCGAACCGGCGCATCCTCGAACTCAGGATTTTTTACGCCGCGTGCTGCGGCCTATTTAGAGAGCTATTCCATCATGGCTACTGCATTTCCACTTGAACCCTCGCTCTGGGCGGCGACTGCCGCGCCCGCGCTACCAACGCCTCCGCTTAATGGCGATATCAGCGTCGACGTGTGCATCATCGGCGGTGGTTTCGCTGGTATGTCCACTGCGCTGCATCTCGCCGAACAGGGCACTCAAGTGGCGCTTCTGGAGGCATTTGAACCCGGCTGGGGCGGTTCTGGGCGCAACGGTGGACAGGTGATTCCGGGGCTCAAGTACGACCCCGACGAGTTGGAAGCCATGTTTCCTGGTGCCGTTGGTGAGCGTCTGGCGCAGTTTGCCGGCCGCACGGCCGATTCCGTGTTTGACCTCATCAAAAAGCACAATATGGATGTGCCGCTGGCACGCAACGGCTGGGTGCAAGGCGCGCACACGGCAGCCGGTGCCGAGCTGGTCGGTCGCCGTGCGGAACAGTGGGCCAAGCGAGGTGTGGCGGGAGCACGTGCGTTGAGCGCATCCGAAGCCGCCGCATTATTGGGAACCGATAAATACGTCGGCGGCTGGCTAGATCCACGCGGTGGCGGCATTCAGCCGCTGTCATACTCGCGCGGTCTGGCGCGCGCGGCCGTTGGCGCGGGCGCGAGCATTTACGGCCACAGCCGCGCCACCGCAATTCAGCGCGACGGCTCGCGCTGGAAGGTCACCACCGCTCAAGGCGCCACAGTCACCGCAGATCGCGTCGTGCTGTGTACCAACGGCTACTCTGGCGCATTGTGGCCCGGTCTGTCGAGTTCGGTGATTACTCCGAACTCGTTTCAGGTTGCCACCGAGACTTTGTCCGACAATGTTGCCAAAACAATTCTGCCGCAAGGGCACGTGTCGTCCGATACACGGCAACTGCTGTTCTACTTCCGGCTCGATCACCAACGCCGCTTGATCATGGGCGGTCGCGGGCCATTTCGCGAACCGGACTCGCCCGCCGATTGGGGACATCTTGAGCGCGTTATCGGGCGCATGTTCCCCGCCGCAGCAAATGCGCCAATTGCGTTTCGCTGGTGTGGGCGAGTGGCCATCACGCGCGATTTCTTGCCGCATCTGCACGAACCTGCGCCGGGCTTACTCATCAATATCGGCTGCATGGGGCGCGGCATTGGGCTGCAAACCTCGATGGGCCAAGCCATGGCCAGCTACCTATTGACTGGGAAGGCCGATGCTCTGCCGCTACCCGTGACGGGCGTCAAGTCGTTTCCGCTGCATCAATTCCGGCGTCTCTATCTGTCGGCGATCATTGCGTGGTATCGCATGCGTGACGGTGGATTGGCTTGACTATTAACTTTGCCCCGCAGCCGGTGCGAGCATCGACGCTGCGCTAGCGCGGCGTCTCGAACCCGCTATCGCGACTTGCTTGTTTGCCGCGCTCGGTAACGACGAAATCTGCGAGTGAGATGCCAAGCGGACGGTCTTTCAACGCTGCAATCTGATAGCGCGTTGCCAGCTGATGTGGCACCGGCAGCGCGCCGATGTAGCGCACGTTTTTGTGCTGCACGATTTCGCTGGATTGGCTGACGCCGAGATCGAATTTTCCTGCGGCGACGGCCTCAATCACTTCGACACCGAAGGGCAGCACAGTCACCTTGCTCGCCACCTGATCGCTGATTCCCAACGCTGCCAGCACTTTCGCGAAATGTGCGCCTGCGGTTGCGCCGCGCGCGGGGTCGGCGTAGGCAATGCTCTTTGCCGCGAGTAACACTTTGCGCAGTGCTTGCGCTGTGCTGATGTCCGGCGTCATTGAATTTGCGCTGACGGCGAGGCCAACCTGTACGTCGCCGACATCACGGACGGTCGCCGCATCAATGAGGCCGAGTTTGTTGAGTTGTGCGATGGCCGCGCTGCTGAGAATCACCGCGTCGGGGCGCTCACCCTTTTCGACGCGGGCTCGCTGCGCACCGACCGTGTCGAACGTCGCTTTGATGCGATGCCCGTTGTGTTGTGTGAACGGCGCCTCAATTCGGGCGACGAGCTCCTTGGCCGCTCCTGCTGCAAGCACCGTGATGTCGCCAGCAACAGCGCTGCTATTGAATAAAAGCAGTGCCGCCAGTCCAAGTGCTGCCTTCGTGAGGTAACTGCACAGCGTGCGTATCATCGTCTCATCCTTGATCTATCTTTTGAAGCAGCGTTGCAGCTCGCAGCTTGTCTTTCTTACTCGGGCGAATCCCTTTAACGCCGCCGTTGTTATCGATTACGGCGCTCGTTTCCTCCGATTCAAAACCTGCGATTTGCTCGCGCGGCACTCTAAATCCCTGGCGTTTTTCGATCAATCGAAAGTGTGATTCGGTCGTCGCGCTGACAAAACTCACGGCGAGACCGGGCTCTCCGGCACGACCGGTGCGACCGATTCGGTGTGTGTAATCGACCGCGGAACGTGGCAGATCGAAGTTCACCACAACGGGCAATTGCGTGATGTCGATGCCGCGCGCGGCGACGTCGGTAGCGACTATCACGCGAAGCGCTTTCGTTTTGAAATCATGCAACACTTGCTGTCGCTTTCCCTGGCTCAGTTCGCCGTGAAACGGTTCGGCTTTGACGTCGTATTTGCGCAGCTTTTCGGCGACAATTTCTGCGCCATGTTTAGTCGCGACGAATACGAGCACACGGCTCCACGACGGGTCTTGCAGCAGATGGCGAAGTAACTGTGTTCGCTTTGTTGCATCGACATGAATTGCCCGTTGAACAATATCGGGTTTGCTGGTTTCCGATGTCGTTTCAACGCGCAGCGGCGCCTGCAGCATCATGCTGGCGAGTGTTTCAATCGCCGGTGGAAATGTGGCCGAAAAGAACAGCGTTTGCCGGGCAACGGGCAGCAGTTTCAGGATTCGCTGCAATTCTTCGCCAAAACCCAAATCCAGCAGCCGATCTGCCTCGTCCAGCACTAACGTGGAGAGTGCAGAAATACTGAGCGCGTTGTGATCGATCAGATCAAGCAAGCGACCCGGTGTGGCTACGACAATGTCGGCGCCGCCACGCAAATTCATCATTTGCGGGTTAATTGAAACTCCGCCGAATACCACTGCGACTTTCACCCGACGTGAAAGGTGTGTAGACAAACTTGCCACCGTTTCGCCGACTTGCGCGGCAAGCTCGCGCGTGGGGACGAGAATTAGCGCACTGGTCGGACGGATGGCTCCGCGCGCAACGGCAGGTTTGGCTGAGATCTGCTGCAATAACGGTAACGCAAATGCGGCCGTTTTGCCGGATCCGGTTTGTGCTGAGGCGACCACATCACGCCCTTGCAGAATTGCAGGAATGGCCGCCAATTGAACGGCTGTGGGTGCGAAATAGCCGCGTTCCGCAATGGCGCTCAGCAGGGCGGGAGACAGGTTTAGCGAAGAAAACGACATGCTGTGATTATCGGCGACATGGATTAAGTCAAAATTAGAGACTGTGAACTGGGTGCAACTTGTCGACGCCCGACCTAATTTTTAGTTTCCCCGCGAGTACTTCGGCAGGCTCAGTGCAAGCGGTTCGAGAGTTTTGCTTCATGTCTAATTTCAATTACTCCCGTCCGTACCCTGGTGGCCGTTCGCCGCTGATGGCCCGCAACGTGGTTTCGACCACGCATCCATTGGCGGCGCAGGCCGGTTTGTCGATGATTCGCGCGGGCGGAAACGCGGTTGACGCGATCATTGCAACCGCCGCCGTGCTCACGGTGGTGGAGCCGTGCAGCAATGGCCTCGGCAGCGACCTTTTTGCGCTGATCTGGAGTCCGGAAGACAAAGCGCTGCAAGGCCTCAACTCGTCCGGGCGCTCGCCACAAGCGTGGAGCGCAGACACCTTCCAAGGCATGCAGGCCATGCCTGAGCGTGGCTGGATGAGCGTATCGGTGCCCGGTGCGGTGGCGGGCTGGATGGCGTTGTCGAAGCGCTACGGCAAGTTGCCGTTTGCTGACTTGCTGGCACCGGCCATTGACGTCGCTGAGCGCGGCTTTATGGTGACGCCGATCATTGCAAGTCAATGGGCGCGCGCGGTTCCGATTCTTGAAAAGCAACCCGGTTATGCCGAGCATTTCATGCCGCACGGCCGCGCGCCGTTGCCCGGCGAGCTGTTTCGCAATCCTGCGCAGGCCGAAGCGCTGCGGCTGATTGCCGAGAGCGAAGGTGAATCGTTCTATCGCGGCGCGCTGGCGGCGCGCATGGTTGCCCACGCCAAAGCTCACGGCGGCATGATGACCGGTATTGATCTCGCCGCGCACGTGGCCGATTGGGTGGATCCGATTCGCATTGGCTATCGCGGTTACGAAGTTGCCGAAATTCCGCCCAACGGGCAGGGCATCGCCGCGCTGATGGCGCTCGGCATGATGGAAGAGTTTGATGTCAAATCGCTCGGCCCGAATCACCCCGATTACTGGCATCTGTCGATTGAAGCGATGAAGCTCGCGTTTCGCGATGTGCACGCCCAGGTGGCTGATCCTGCATTCATGAACGTCTCGCCTGTGGCAATGCTGGATCGTGACTTTCTGAAGCGTCGCGCCAAGCTGATCGACATGAAGCGAGCGCAGGACTTCTCGCCGAGCGCAGAACTGCGTGGCGGTACCGTGTACCTGAACGCGGCGGACGAAAACGGCATGATGATTTCATTCATCCAGTCGAACTACATGGGCTTTGGCTCAGGCATTGTGGTGGACGGTATTTCGCTGCAAAACCGCGCTTGTGGCTTCGTGCTCGAACCGGGGCATCCGAATTGTGTGGCGGGCGGCAAACGGCCATTCCACACCATCATTCCAGGCTTCATTCTCAAAGACGGTCAGCCGCAAAGCGCGTTCGGCGTGATGGGCGGTCATGTGCAGCCGCAGGGTCATATGCAAACCGCCATGCGTATGATCGATTTTGGCGAGAATCCGCAAGCGGCGCTTGATGGTCCGCGCTTCCGCGTGGAAAAAGGGCTTGAGCTCGATCTTGAGCCGTGGACACCGTCAGCGGTACGCGAGTCGTTGGCCGCCCGTGGTCACGTGCTTAAGCAGAATAACGACAGCTATATGGACTTCGGTTCGGGCCAGATCATCTGGAAGACCGAGAACGGCTATGTCGCAGGCAGCGATTGCCGCCGCGATGGTGGAGCGGTGGGCTTCTAGACTGGCGTTCGCGTGAGTATGAAGCAAGTCAGCACCGCGATCCACGATCAGGCCAGTGTGGATGCAGCCATCGAGAGCCGGTTTTCCACGCGGATGTTTTTACCGACAGTAGTGCCGCGCGAAGTGATTGCCGACATCTTGCGAGTTGCGTCACGCGCGCCGAGTGGCACCAACACGCAGCCGTGGCGTGTCTATGTGGTGCAAGGCGAAACGCGAGATCGCGTCGTGACAGAGGTTTGCGCGGCGCATGATGCGATTCGCGCCAACCCGGCATTGAGCGCTGAGTATCGTGAGGTGTATGACTATTACCCGGAAAGATGGGTGAGTCCCTACATTGACCGTCGTCGCGAAAACGGTTGGAGTCTTTACGGCCTGCTCGGCATCACCAAGGGCGACAAGGACGCGATGCACGCGCAGCATCAGCGCAATTTCAAATTTTTTGACGCGCCGGTGGGGCTGTTCGTCACCATTGATCAGGTGATGGGGCGCGGCAGTCTCGTGGACTGCGGCATGTTTTTGCAAAACGTGATGATTGCGGCACGGGCACGCGGGCTGCATACTTGCCCGCAAGCCGCGTGGAACGGTTTCAGCAAAATTATTCTGCCGATCATCGGTGCGGGCGACGACGAAATGATGGTGTGCGGAATGTCGCTTGGGTTCGCCGACGAATCAGCGCTGGTGAACACGTTTCACACGCCGCGGGTGGCGGCGGAAGCGTTTACGAAATGGCTGGACTAGCGAGCATCGCTCGATTGGCGACGATTGCACAGACGACACGTAAGTGATCAAAATTGTCGTCAGTGATCAAAATGCTCGTATCAGCTTTTTCGTGAAACCATTATTGCATGGGGGCTGACAACGAAAATTATCGTATGTCGACTTCAATCGTTTATCGAAGATAGCCCCAGTGAAATGGGGCATTCATCGAAAAGCTGTTAGGTCTGGTTTAAGCTTTGACGAGGAGTTCCGCCACCGCGCACGCCACCACTTGCGTCGCTTTGCGCAAGTCTTCCAGCAGCAGATTTTCGTCGGCGCGCTTGGCGTTGGATTCGGGCACCGTGCGTGGGCCTGCGCCGTACAGCACGACCGGAATGCCCGCCTCGCCGTACAGTCGTGCATCGGTGTAAAGCGGCACGCCAATCGCGGGAATTGGCTCACCGAACACGCGTTCACCGTGCTTTTGCAGCGCAGCGACCAGCGGCGCTTGACCGGACAAGGGCTTCATCGCGTTGGCCAACAGCAGGCGCTTGATTTCGACGCGAATCCCAGTTTTTCCTGTAACTGCGCCCTCGATGATGGCGCGAACCTGCGCTTCAACTTCGACCGGATTCTCTTCGGGAATCATGCGACGATCCATCTTGAGCACGACCTTGCCGGGGACGACGTTGGTGTTGGTGCCACCGTTGATCTGGCCAACCAGCATCGTGGGTGAAGTGATGCCTGCCACCTTCGATTTGATTTTGCCAAGGTCGGGCAACTTGCCGTAAATCGCGTTGAGAATTGCATTTGCCGCCTGCAACGCATCGTGTCCGGTCTCGGGCATCGAACCATGCGTCGCCGTACCGTGCACGGTCACCTCGAACTGCAGACAGCCGTTGTGGGCAGTGACGATGGCGTAGCTGAAGCTCGCGCCAATCACGTAATCCGGCTTCGTTGCGCCGATCTCCAGCAAATATCCGGGGCCAACCAGACCGCCGAATTCTTCGTCGTAGGTGAGATGAAGCTCGACCGTGCCGTTGAGTTTTGCGCCCGCTTTTTCTGCGGCTTGCAACGCGTCGAGCGCGAACGTGAAGCTCGCAATATCGCTCTTGCTGACGGCTACCCCGCGCCCGTACATTCGACCGTCTATGACTTCGCCGCCATACGGATCGAACGACCAACCGTCCCCCGGTGGCACCACGTCACCGTGGGCGTTGAGCGCAATCGTCGGGCCGCCATTGCCAAATCTATGGCGCACGATCAGATTAGTCACCGATTGCATGCCGTAGTCGCGCACGCGCTGCTCAGGCACCGCGAATCGCTCAACGGTGTAGCCCTTGGCAGTGAGCAGTTTGGCTGCTTTTTCGGCCGGTGGATTGTTGTTGCCAGGTGGCGTATCGGATGGCACGCGCACAATTTGGCGAAGAAATTCGACTTGTTCGGCGTGGTGTGCGTCAACGTAGTGCGCGATGGTCTGTTCGATAGTCATGATGCCTCTAAATGTGTCGATCAACGCGCTGTGCGGTGGCAGCCGAAAATTGCGGTGGTTGGTAGTGTTCGAAGAAGTGCAACAACACAGACGTTGCGACCTCCGCATCTTCGGCGGTCATCGTTTCGTCAGGATGATGGCTGATGCCGTTGTTGCCGCAGCGAACAAACAGCATGGCGATGGGGCA
>CAJDUD010000085.1_pt1 | contig 10641 bp, 8 predicted proteins | sample 7390161 | NCBI WGS metagenome assembly CAJDUD01 (sample SAMEA7055664, study PRJEB34461) | soil metagenome | biome: terrestrial ecosystem; feature: Peninsula; material: soil | place: Antarctica | collected 2016
CGCTTTCTCTTCAGGCGCTGCGTCAATCTGGTCGTACGCTTTGGCTTCGCCGCCAAACTTGCGGGCGAGCACCGTCGTGATCGCTGCCGTCAGGGTGGTTTTGCCGTGATCGACGTGGCCAATCGTGCCCACGTTTACGTGCGGCTTCGTTCGCTCAAACTTGCTTTTTGCCATGATCGCTACCCTCGTGAGGTGTGTTTCAAAGAATGCTGATAGTGCTGGTGCCCATGATGCGGATCGAACGCACGACCTCTCCCTTACCAAGGGAGTGCTCTACCACTGAGCTACATGGGCGGATGTTTGAAATTTTCAAGCGCCCATCGAGAAATATGGGGCAGGAAATCGCAAACATCGAACCACAAAAGGCCCGAATCGAGCGGCGTTTGGAGCGGGTGAAGGGAATCGAACCCTCGTCATAAGCTTGGAAGGCTTCAGCTCTACCATTGAGCTACACCCGCAGGGCTAAAAACTTAACTTCTTAACTTACCCACACCGAAACACTCACTGTTTCGCGAAAACCCACACAGGCGCGCTGGCGGAAAGGACGCTTCTAATCACTAACTCTCAACCTGGTCAGGGTTGATTTGGTGGAGAGGGCTGGATTCGAACCAGCGTACTCTAAGAGGGCAGATTTACAGTCTGCTGCCATTAACCACTCGGCCACCTCTCCACTCGGAGGAACCCGGAATTATGCAGTAAGTCGACATGCTCGTCAACTGACTGATACTCGTCACCCATCTTGGTGACGACTGATCCGGGCGATCAGCTTTTTCGTCAAATCAAGCGCGCTCAAGGGCTGAACCCAGAAAAGCTCTTAAGTCGACATTTAATGTAATTCACCGTTGGCCCCCGTTAAATGTTGATTTAAACGAAAAGGTGTTGCTTGGTGAATACTGAATTGGCGGAAGCGGTGAGATTCGAACTCACGAACGGGTTGCCCCGTCGCCGGTTTTCAAGACCGGTGCCTTCAACCGCTCGGCCACGCTTCCATATTCCAAATTGTAGACGCGAGTCCTATTTTGACCGTTCGTTGTTGCATGTAGTTTTACTCCGGTATAAAACTACATGACTATGCAGAATACTAAATTCGCTGTCAATTCCACGGTTCGCGCCGTCACGGAGCAAATCCGCGTGCGCAGCCTCGAGCGGCGGGCGGCCTATCTCGCGACTGTCGAAATGCAACGCGCCAATCGCTTCGCCCGCAAGCGCCTAAGCGCAGCGAACCTCGCGCACGGCTTCGCCGCACTACCGAACGGCGACAAACTCAAAGTCGTAAGCGAACCGGTGCCAATGATCGGCATCGTGTCCTCCTACAACGACGTGCTTTCGGCGCATCAACCGCTGGCCGACTACCCCGCGATCATCAAGGACGAAATTCGAAAGCACGCCGCTGTGGCACAGTTCGCGGGCGGGGTGCCGGCCATGTGTGACGGTGTCGCTCAAGGTCAGCCAGGCATGGAGCTCTCGCTGTTCTCACGCGATGTGATTGCGATGTCAACGGCCATTGCATTGACGCATGACTTGTACGACGGCGCGATGATGCTCGGTGTCTGCGACAAGATCGTTCCCGGCCTGTTGATCGGGGCACTTTCGTTCGGCCATTTACCCACGATATTCGTGCCTGCAGGCCCGATGCCCAGCGGTTTGTCGAACAAGGAAAAAGCGAACATCAGAAAACAACATGCGCAGGGAAAAGTAACGCCAGACAAGTTACTTGAAGCCGAGATGGCGGCCTATCACACCGAAGGCACCTGCACGTTTTATGGCACCGCGAACAGCAATCAAATGCTGCTCGAAGCGATGGGACTGATGATTCCGGGTACAGCGTTTGTGCAGCCGAGTGATCCGCGCAGAGCCTTGCTTACGCGCGCCGCGAGTGCTCGCGTAGCAGCGCTAACGAAGCTGCCTTCTGGCATCGGCGAATGGACCAACGAACGCGTACTGGTCAACGCAATCGTCGCACTGTTAGCGACCGGCGGTTCGACCAATCACACGATGCACTGGGTTGCCATCGCGCGCGCAGCAGGCTTTGAAATGACGTGGCAGGACATCGATACGCTGTCTCGTGCGACGCCTCTATTGACGCGGCTCTATCCGAATGGTGATGCCGATGTGAACGAGTTCAATCGCGTCGGTGGCACCGCATTTTTGCTGCGCGAATTGCTTGATGCTGGGCTCATGCATGAGGACGTCGACACCGTGATGGGGCCCGGTTTGTCCCTTTACACGCTGGCATTGGGTGCGGACACGCACACGCTTAACTACGCACCCGCAGTTGCAAAATCGGAAGACCTCACCGTGCTGCGCCCGGTCGCAGAACCGTTTAGCGCCGAGGGCGGTCTGCGCCTCCTGAGGGGCAATCTCGGCCACGCCATTTTGAAAATTTCCGCTGTCGCAACGGAGCATCGCGTGATCACTGCGCCAGCCCACGTGTTCGATGCGCAGACCGATGTGATCGCTGCATTCAAAGCCAATCGCTTTGTCGCTGATAGTGTGGTGATTGTGCGTAATCAGGGGCCGCGCGCTTGCGGCATGCCGGAGTTGCATCAGCTCACGCCCGCGCTGTCGGTATTGCTGGATCGTGGATTGAAGGTCGCGCTGGTCACCGATGGCCGCATGTCTGGCGCTTCCGGTCGCGTGCCCGCCGCCATTCACGTCACTCCGGAAGCTGCCGCTGGAGGGGCGTTGGCGCGGGTGCGTGATGGCGATATAGTCACCGTCGACTGCGAAGCGGGGACGCTGCATTTGCACGTTGATGACACGGTACTCGCGTCGCGTACGAACGCGGCAACGCCGCACGCAAAATCGGGATGGGGACGCGAGCTTTTCGCCACTTTCCGGGACAATGTGTCTGATGCCGATTGCGGCGCGTCGATTTTCGCAAACTGACCGATAACAACGAGGCAACCCATGGACTTAAATCTCACACTACGCAAACTCGGCTACGTGCCGGTGGCCATCATCGATGACGTCAACAACGCTGTGCCGCTCGCCGAGGCCCTCATTGCCGGCGGCATTGGCAGCATCGAAGTGACGCTCCGAACCGGCGCCGGGCTCGCCTCCATCAATGCCATCGTGAAATCTGGGCTGCCGATTCTGGTCGGCGTCGGTACCGTGACGTTAGCCGAGCAAGTGCCCGCCTGCGTTGATGCGGGTGCCAAATTCGCGGTCTGCCCGGGATTCACACATGAGGTCGGGTCCGCCTGTCGCAACGCGCTGTTGCCGCTGTTGCCAGGCGCCGTGACGCCGACGGAGGTGCTCAATTGCCTCGACGAGGGCTATACCGTGCAGAAATTTTTTCCGGCAACGGTGTTTGGCGGTGCGGCGTGGCTCAAGATGATCGAGGCCCCGATTCCTCAGGTAAATTTCTGCGCGACTGGCGTGGCTGCAAGCGACATTCCAGCGGTACTCGCCTGCACTAACGTTGCCGCCATCGGCAGCTCGGCGGTGGCCACACGCGACATGGTCGCCGCAAAAAACTGGGCGCTGATTACCGAAAACGCGAAGAAGATGATGGCGCTGGTTCGTGAATCGCGAACTTTGTAGCGGCTAAACCTGCGTCGCGACCCAGCTCGAAATCGCGTTGCGGATCGAGTCGACTTCGCCAATGGGCGAGGCGACTGAAAAGCGCACGCCCGGGTAGCTCTCCCGCGCCTGCTCGATCAATTCGGTCAGGTCGCGCCGCGTGTGTGCGCCGGTCGCGAGGAAGAGCGGAATCACCCGAATCTGCTTCGCGGTCTGATCGACCAACGCCTTCACGCTCGTTGCAAAATCCGGTTGCATAAATTCGAGAAAAGCCAGTTCAGCGGGCTTGGAGGTGTGCATGCCACGAAAGTCGGCGAGAATCTCATCGAACGGCACCCGCCATTGCGAGTCTCGCGAGCCGTGGGCGAAGAACAGGATCGCGGACATGATTTTGGCGTCGGGCGGCGAGCCCGAACGGTAAACGCTGGAGCCGCGATTATGCGACTACACGGCGCACCCTAACCGACGTTTGTGCGTCGACAACACCGTCCAACGCTAGTTGCCGCGCCCGATCAGCCATCGCCTCACCAATCACAAGCACCGACGGGCTTTTGAGCTGCTGTTCAGCGAAATCTGTGGTCATCGCCGCAACCGTCGAGCACACACTTCGCGTGTCGGCTCGCGAGGCGCTTTCAACCGCGATTACCGGCGTACCACCGCGCACACCACCTGTCAGCAAGCTCGCCTGCAGGGACGCGACGCGCGCCACGCCCATGTACACAACGAGTGTCAGCGCGCTTTGTGCCAGAGCGTGCCACGGAATGTCCGCGCCTTCAGCGCCGTGCGCCGTGATGAATGCGACGCCGTGCGCGTGATCACGGTGCGTGAGCGAAGCTTTCAGTTCTGCGGCCGCGGCGAGGCCCGCTGTGACGCCGGGGACGACTTCAAATTCAATGCCCGCCGCTTCCAGCGCAGCAATTTCTTCGCTGGCGCGGCCAAACAACGAAACATCTCCACCTTTGAGCCGCACCGCGGTATGGCCCGCCAAAGCTTCACGCACCAATAATTTTTCGATAAAAAGCTGCGGCGTGCTTTTGCAGCCACCTCGCTTGCCGACATGAATGATTCGCGCTTGCGGGCACAGCGCCAGCACTTCGTCGCCCGCCAAATCATCGATCAACACGACATCCGCCGTTGCCAGCAAACGCGCCGCTTTGAGCGTGAGAAGTTCGACGTCGCCGGGACCTGCGCCTACTAAAAATACTTTGCCTGCTTTAGGCTGCTTCTGGAGTGACTTCATGAGTGGCTTTAAGCACCTGCCGTGCCAGCCAGTCGATCCACGGCGGCATCTCGCGTTTGCCCTGAATGACTGACTCGATATAGGCGACCGTGGTCGCGATATCGCAAGTGTCAGGCAGGTCGTGAGCGGTCACACCGGGCCAATCGTGCATAAACGAAGCACTGTTTTGGAATATCTGAACCGGTACCGCACGTTTTGGGTGCAGGATCGGCTCGCCTTCGCAACCTCGGAAGACGACCGCCGATGCGCCAGGCACAGACGCCAGATGAGCCGACATTCGCTCGATATAGTCGCCGTGAGTGAGGGCGACTACACGCAGGCTGGGGCCGGCTATGGGCTGCAACAGTTTTGCAACGGTGTGCGGCGTGGAGCGCACGCCGATGCGCCAGCGATTAGCGATCAAGACGGCGAGTTTCGGATGAATAGCGTCGAGCGGAGCGAAAGCAAAGCCGGTGGCGGCCAACGCTCGCGCGGCGGCTTCGCCAGACTCAGCAACAGCAAAGCCCAATGCCTCGAACAGGGCAAAAGTCGTGACGCGGGACGGATCGGCGCGGACGCCCTGCAGCAGCACCTTTGCGCCGCGCTGTGCCAGCGTCCACGCCAACAGCGGCGTCAAATTCGGCAACTGCCGCGCGCCGTTGTAGCAGGGCAGCACAACGACGGGTTCGGCGCTCGCGACCTGAAAGGCGAGCGTGGCCTGCATCGCCCCGACAAACGCAGCCAGCTCCTCCGCCGTTTCACCCTTAATCCGCATCGCCAGCCACCATGCGCCAAGCTGCACGTCACTGATTTCACCGTTCAAGAGCGCGGTGAACGCCTCGCGGGCAATGTGCGGCTCCAGCCCCCGCGCACCGCGCGCGCCGCGGCCGACTTCTTTGATGATGGCGTGGAAGTTCATGGGATCAACAGCTTTTTAATGAAAGGGCTTTCAGACAGGGGCCGGAACCGAAAAAATACGATTTCCGACTTATTCACTTTATGGCATCTAGCCCCCATAAAATGGCGTCGTTAGCGAAAAGCTGATCGTTTCAGCAAGAGCGCAAGCAAAGGATCTCGTCACCCGACCAGGTTGAAGTTGGTGGCAACCACCGTAGTGCCTCGCGTGGTCCTTCGCTGTAGCTCAGAATGACCATTCGTTTGCGATTTTTTTCCGCTCCGTCGAGCAAGGCACCGCTTGACCTAGCGCATCCCCGGAATCTTGCCCTTCATCCCCGGCATGCCGCTCAAACCGCGCATCAGTTTGCCCATACCGCCCGAGGAGAATTTTTTCATCATGGTCTGCGTCTGCTCGAACTGGTTAAGCAGCCGATTCACTTCCTGCACCTGAACGCCCGCGCCCGCTGCGATGCGGCGTTTGCGCGTGGCTTTGATGAGATCGGGCTTCCGTCGCTCGAGCGGCGTCATCGAGTTGATGATGCCTTCCATGCGACCGACCTGCTTCTCGTCGACGCCGCCGGATTTTGCGGCAGCCTGCTGCAATTCGTGTGGCATTTTGTCAAGCAGGCCCTGCATGCCGCCCATTTTTTTCATCTGACCAATCTGCTGCTTGAAGTCTTCAAGATCGAACCCTTTCCCACTCTTGACCTTGGCGGCGAGTTTCTGCGCGGCGTCCATGTCCACGGCCTTGGCGGTGGCCTCGACCAGCGAGAGCACGTCGCCCATGCCCAAAATACGGCCCGCCATACGCTCAGCGTGAAAGGCCTCCAGACCATCCAGCTTTTCGCTGACGCCAGCGAACTTGATCGGAACGCCCGTAATTTCGCGCACTGATAGCGCTGCGCCGCCGCGCGAATCACCGTCAAGCTTGGTGAGAATGACGCCAGTGAGCTTCAGGCGCTCGTTGAACGCTTTGGCCGTGTTGACCGCGTCCTGCCCAAGCATGGCGTCAACCACGAACAGCGTTTCGGCGGGTTTGACCGCGGCGCTGATTGCAGCAGCCTCGGCCATCATCGCCTCATCGATCGCCAACCGTCCAGCGGTATCGACGATCACCACGTCGAAATAGCGAACCCGCGCCCATTCAATGGCGGCTTTGGCGATTTCAACCGGTTGCGTGCTGTGAGTCGCCTCCGGCGTGTAGAACTCGACGTCTACTTGCGCCGCCAGCGTTCTCAGCTGCTCAGTCGCGGCCGGGCGGTATACGTCGCACGGCACCAACAGAACTTTCTTTTTTTGCTCAAGCTTTAAAACCCGCGCCAGCTTGCCAGCGGTCGTCGTTTTGCCTGCGCCTTGCAGACCTGCGAGCAGGATAACGGCAGGCGGCGTCACGGCGAGATTGAGACCCGATGACTCGCCCGTTTGCGGGCTCATCAACGACACCAGCTCGCGATTGACGATACCGATGAAGGCTTGCCCTGGCGACAACGATGTGGCAACCTCAGCACCGACGGCGGCAGTTTTCACGCGCTCAATAAACGCTTTGACCACGGGCAGCGCGACGTCAGCCTCAATCAGCGCGAGGCGAACTTCGCGCAGCGCGTCCTGCAAGTTCGATTCGGTTAGACGCGCCTCTCCGCGCACGGTTTTGACAAGTCGGGCGAAGCGTTCAGTTAATTGATTAGCCATGAATTCTTTTTAAGCAGCACTAATTGCATTTTAGGCGGTCATTGGGCGTGGCAGACATCATCCATTCGGGCGACGCACAACGTAAAATCAGCTTTACAACCAAGTGCTTACGCGGCACACTGCTGAACTTACCTGAAACTCAATTTATAAATTTGTAACCAGAGTGGCTATTTCGTCCTCCCCCGTTTTGCTTTCCGGCCTCGGCCGCGCCCTGGTTCAGCACGCTGTGTTGCGCCAGGCCGATGCTGATCAGACACAGATTCAGGCTAACGCGTCGTCGCTGACATTTGTCGAGCAGTTGATCTCGTCGAAACGTGTGACCTCCAGTCAGCTGGCTGAGTTTGCCTCGCAAACCTTTGGCGTGCCACTGTTTGATCTGGCGACGTTCGACACGACGTCGATCAATCAGGAATGGATCGACGTCAAGCTCATCATGGCGCGGCGGGCGCTGCCGCTGCACAAGCGTGGCAACCGATTGTTTGTTGCTGTGTCCGACCCGACCAACCTTCAGGCTCTGGAAGAGTTCCGCTTTAAAACGAGTCTAATCGCCGAGCCGATTGTCGTTGAAGATGAGAAGCTCGCGCGCGCCATTGCAACGGTTGCCGAACGAAACGACAAGACACTTTCCTCGCTTGATGTCGGTGACGATTTTGATCTCGACATCAAGGTGGACGACGGTACATCGCCAGAGGACGACGGTGGCGGCGAAGTCGACGACGCGCCAGTCGTCCGCTACATCCAGAAAATATTGCTCGATGCGATCAATGCAGGCGTGTCTGATGTGCATTTCGAGCCGTACGAAAAGTTCTATCGGATTCGCTACCGACTCGACGGCGTTCTGATGGAGGTGGCCAAACCACCGCTGGTGATAAAGGACAAAATTTCATCGCGTATCAAGGTGATTTCGCGGCTAGATATTTCTGAGAAACGCGTGCCGCAAGACGGCCGCATGAAGCTGCAGCTCACCAAAAATCGATCAATTGATTTTCGGGTGTCGACGCTGCCCACGCTGTACGGTGAAAAAATCGTAATGCGTATTCTCGATTCGTCGAATGCCATGCTGGGCATTGACGCGCTCGGATACGATCCTGATCAAAAGGCAACGCTGCTGGCAGCGATTGGCCGACCGTACGGCATGATTCTGGTAACGGGCCCGACCGGCTCAGGGAAGACTATTTCGCTGTACACGTGCCTGGGACTGCTGAACAAACCGGGTATCAATATTTCCACCGCAGAAGACCCGGCCGAGATCAATTTGCCAGGGGTCAATCAGGTCAACGTCAACGACAAACAAGGGCTAACTTTCGCGGTGGCACTTAAGTCATTTTTGCGGCAAGACCCAGACATCATCATGGTCGGTGAGATCCGAGATCTGGAAACAGCCGAAATCGCAATCAAAGCGGCTCAGACCGGTCACCTGGTATTGTCCACGCTGCACACGAACGATGCACCCGCAACGCTTGTGCGGCTTTCCAACATGGGTGTGGCGGCGTTCAATATCGCGTCCAGCGTGCTGTTAATCACGGCACAACGCCTGGCGCGCAAACTATGCGCCGTGTGCAAGAAGCCAGCGGACATTCCGGTGGAAACGTTGCTCGCATCTGGATTCAAAGAATCCGACATTGATGGCACGTGGGTTCCGTATAAGCCGGTCGGCTGCGACACTTGCAAAGAATCTGGCTACAAAGGTCGCGTGGGCATTTACGAGGTCATGCCGATCACTGAGGACATGCAGCGCATCATCATGAGCAGCGGCACCACGCTCGACATCGCCGCCCAGGCCAAGCGCGAAGGCGTCAAGAACCTGCGAGAATCTGGCTTGATCAAGGTACGACAGGGCGTGACCTCGCTCGAAGAAATTGAAGCCGTCACCAATGCCTGATCCATTTGGTCAGGAAAGACAGCATCCGCATTAACTGAAGAGGAATTTCGATATGGCAAGCGCCGCACAAACGCAAGGACGCTCAGTTCGATCTACGCGATCCGAAGTGAAAGCGAGCCTCTTCGTCTGGGAAGGCACGGACCGCGCAGGCAAAAAGGTACGCGGTGAAATGCGCGCTGCGACCGAGGCGGTGGTCAGCAATTCGCTGCGACGCCAGAACGTCAAAGTTCTTAAGATCAAAAAGCAGAAGTTCAAAGGTGGCGGATCGATCAAGGAGAAAGAGATCGCGTTGTTCACGCGCCAGCTTGCGACGATGACTCGTGCTGGCGTGCCTTTGCTTCAGTCCTTTGACATTGCTGCCCGAAGCACTGGCAACAACCGATTGTCGCGTTTGCTACTTGAAATTAAAGGCGATGTCGAGTCGGGCAACAGCTTGGCGACTTCGTTTAAGCGGCACCCGCTCTACTTCGATGAGCTTTTTTGCAATTTAGTGGCTGCTGGCGAACAGGCCGGTATTCTCGATTCGATTCTGGATCGTTTGGCGATCTACAAGGAAAAAACACTCGCATTAAAAGGCAAGATTAAAGCGGCACTGTTCTATCCTGCGATCGTTATAGTCATCGCCACCGTTGTGGTCGCGATCATCATGTGGTTCGTGATCCCGTCGTTTAAACAGGTGTTCACAAGCTTCGGCGCGGATTTGCCGTGGCTGACCAACGTTATCGTCGCCATCTCTGATTGGTTCGTCAAGTTCTGGTATGTCGTCGCGATCATTCCGGTCATTGCGTTCATGATCATCGCGTACTGCTGGAAACGCTTTGCCGGGTTCAAGCACTTTGTTGATCGACTGTCTTTGAAGCTACCCGTATTAGGCGAGATTCTCGAAAAGGCTGCCGTAGCACGCTGGACGCGCACGTTAGCAACAATGTTCGCTGCCGGTGTGCCGCTCGTGGACGCACTAACAGCAGTCGGTGGTGCCGCGGGCAATCAGGTGTTCTACGAAGCGACCAAACGCATCCAAACCAATGTGTCCACTGGTACCGCCTTGACAATCGCAATGGAAGACACGCAAGTTTTCCCCAATATGGCGCTACAGATGACACGCATCGGTGAAGAAACCGGCGCGCTAGACAGCATGTTGTCGAAAGTTGCCGATTTCTACGAACGCGAAGTTGACGATGCAGTTACTGCACTCTCGTCCTTGATTGAACCGATCATGATCGTGTTTCTCGGGGTGGTCATCGGCACGATTGTGGTGGCGATGTATCTGCCCATCTTCAAGCTCGGTGCCGTCGTCTAAGAAGGTGCGACGTTGATCGAATTGCTAGTGCAGGAGCGCTGGCTGCTGCTACTTGTTGCCTGTGTGCTTGGCGCTCTGGTCGGCAGCTTCCTCAACGTTGTGATCTATCGCATGCCGCTTATCATGGAG
>CAJDUD010000087.1_pt1 | contig 10596 bp, 9 predicted proteins | sample 7390161 | NCBI WGS metagenome assembly CAJDUD01 (sample SAMEA7055664, study PRJEB34461) | soil metagenome | biome: terrestrial ecosystem; feature: Peninsula; material: soil | place: Antarctica | collected 2016
GTGCTTGATCTGTGCACGGGCTCCGGCTGCCTGGCAGTGCTCGCAGCGCATGCGTTTGCGCGCGCGCATGTCACTGCCGCCGACATCTCGCCTGAAGCGCTGGCTGTGGCGCGTGAGAATGTCACTTTGCATGGCATGAGCGAGGATGTCACCGTCGTGCAAAGCGATTTGTTCGCAGCGCTCAAAGGCCAAACGTACGATGTGATCATCAGCAATCCGCCTTACGTGACAGACGCCAGCATGGCTGAATTGCCGAGCGAATTCCGCTGTGAACCCAAGCTCGCGCTGGCCGCCGGCGCAGACGGCAATGATGTGGTGACACGCTTGTTAGCAGAGGCGAAATCGCATCTCACCGCTCATGGTATTTTGCTGGTTGATGTGGGTCACAACCGCGATCTGGTGGAGGATGCGTTTCCGACGCTGCCGTTCACATGGCTGGCGACCAGTGCCGCCGAAGCCGGTGTGTTCCTGCTCCGCGCGGAGGAGTTGAATTGAATCGAACGCTCGCCCTCATCGGCGGCGGTCATGCCCATGTCGAGGTGCTGCGACAATTGGTCGATAACCCGCTGTTTGACGCCGACGTTGCGCTGTTTAACCCGAGCCCTAGCGTCTGGTATTCTGGCATGTTGCCGGGGGTCATTGCGGGGCACTACACGGCCAATGATGCCAAGGTAAACCTATGGGCGCTGTGTCAGCGCGCGCGCGTGCGATTCTTTGAGACTTCAGTCATTGGGCTCAATGGCGAAAACGCGATGCTTGAGGCCGCGCACGGCGAGCGTCATCGTTTCGACTACGCGTCGCTCGATTTGGGCTGTGTTTCACATCCAATCCCGACTGCGCCCGGCGCCTACGTGGTCACCGTAAAGCCGATCGAGCCCCTGCTTGCCGCGATGACTGAGTTTGATAGCGTGCGTGCGGCCGGCTTGATTGTTCGCGTTGTCGGTGGCGGCGCTGCGGCGCTAGAGGTTGCGCTCGCACTCGCTTTCCGCTGGCGCGGCGTAAAAAACCGTCGCGTCTCAATCGTGACCGCGACCCGATTATTGGAAACATTTCCCAGTCGCGTGCGTACGCTGGCGTTGCGGGCCTGTCGTCGTGACGGCGTCGAAGTGCTCGAAAACAGCCCGGTCGAGCAGATTGAGCCGACCCGAATTTGCCTCTCCAACGGGCAAAAGATTGATACGCAATTGACTGTGCTCGCCACGGGATATGCCCCGGCTGCGTTGCTTGCAAAGACCGATCTGGCGCGCTCAACCGACGGCAGCGCGCAAGTTACGCCGACACTGCAAAGCTCGAATCATCCGCACATTTTTGCGGCGGGCGATTGCGCGCATCTGAGCGGTTCGAACGTGCCTAAATCGGGGGTCTACGCGGTGCGTCAGGGCCCGCTGCTTGCCGCGAATCTGATGGCCAAGCTGATCGACAAGCCGCTCATCGCGTATCAGCACAATCCGAACGCGCTGATGCTGCTATCGCTCGGCGGGAAACGCGCTGTCGCCAGCCGCAATGGCTTCACGCTAGGCGGCGACTGGGTCTGGCGCTGGAAAGACAAAATTGACCGCCAATGGATTAAAAAGTACGCGCCAGAGTAATTTTGGACATTAACTTATTCATCTAATGACGTCTGAACGGGGGCTAAACCGGCAAATCGCTGATAGTCGAGTATTATCAATTCGTGGCGCCAGCCCCTGTGCAACCGTCCTCTACCAATAAAGCTGATGACTCAGATCGACTGATTTTCGACGGCGTCGATGTATTGCCACAATCCGTCAGAGCGAACAAACCGACTGAGTTCATGCAAGCGCTCCGCAGGCCCGCCGCCCGGCGGCTTGCCGCGAGCAACGAACTCGACAAAACCTTCGTCTGCGCTAGCCATCCAGGCGCGCTTCACGGTCAGTCCCAACCACTTCACGCCTGAATCGAAGCGCTCCATCTTCTCGGGCCGCGTGGATGCGTGCCAGGTGTAGAGCACGTAGTCGCGCAACCCCAGGGCGTACGCGCTGTAGCGTGAGCGCATCAGCGCTTCGGGTGTCGGCGCCATCCAGTGCAGCGGCCCGGCGTGAAAGCGACCGCAGCACGCCTCATACGCTGCCCCCGAACCGCACGGACACCTCGACATCGCTCGCTAGCCTGCGCGCAGCTTGGCTTTCAGCGACGCACTGATCTCAGGTCGCTCGGCGAACGGATCGGTGGGATTGCGCATTTCAGTGATGTCGGTCATGCGGGTAGCGACGTTACCGAGTGCGTTCGGATGACTGAAGATGTAGAACTTGTCGTTCTCAATCGCATCAAAAACGCGTTCGGCGATCATTGGCGCAGTGACCTTGCCCGAGCTAACGGCCTTGCTGCTTTGCGCTTGCGCGACGATCTGAGATAAGGTCGGGCCCGTGTCGTTTTTCATTTCGGACGGACGATTACGGTGCGAATTGGCGATGCCCGTCGCGACAAAGTAAGGGCACAACACGGCAGCGGTCACCTGATCCGTCACGAGCTTCAAATCTTGATACAAAGACTCGGAGATAGCCACCACCGCATGCTTTGAGGCGTTGTAAATGCCCATCGTCGGCGCACACAGCATGCCCGCCATCGATGCGGTGTTGACAATGCAACCGCGATAGTCGGGCTCCGCTTTTGCGCGCTCCAGCATCATCGGCGTGAACGCCTTGATGCCGTAAACGACGCCCATTACGTTCACGCCCATCACCCAGTCCCAGTCTTTGAGCGTGTTCTCCCAGATCAGTCCGCCTGCGCCAACACCGGCGTTGTTGAACACCCAGTTCGGCGCACCGAAACGGGCCTTTGTGGCGACTGCGAGGGCATCAATCTGCTCGTGCTTCGATACATCCACGCGCTGCGCCAACACCTGCACGCCTGCTGCGGTCATCTCGTTGGCGGCCGCATCGAGCGCACCCTGCTCCACGTCGGCCAGTACCAGGTTGTAGCCACGCGAGGCGCCGAGACGGGCAAACTCAAGGCCAAAGCCGGAGCCAGCGCCTGTGATGACCAGCGTCTTTACCGTTCCACTCATGCCAGTTTCACCAATTGCTTTCCGAAATTCTTACCTTTGAGCAGGTCAAAGAAAGCCTGTGGCGCGCTGGCCAAACCGTCGGCAATTGACTCACGAAATTTGATCTTGCCTGCGGCGACGAGTCCGCCCACCTCGCCCAAACCTTCCGGCCACAGGTCCATGTGCTCGCTCACGATAAAGCCCTGAATTTTCAGGCGCGATTGCAGAATCAATTGCGGCGCCGCCATCGGAATCGGCACCCCGTTGTAACCCGAAATCATGCCGCACAATGCAATGCGTCCAAACGCATTCATGCGAAGCATCACCGCGTCCATGATGGTGCCGCCCACGTTTTCGAAATGACAATCAATGCCGCGCGGTGTCGCGGCTTTCAACGCTTTATAGAAGTCTGCTGGCTCGGGAAACGCCTTGTAATCAATGCATTCATCAAAGCCCAGTTCATCGCGAACATATGCGCACTTGTCTGGCCCGCCCGCGATGCCAACGACGTGAAAGCCTTTCAATTTTGCGAGCTGCCCGACGACTGAGCCCACGGCACCGGATGCGGCGTCGACGCACACCGTTTCACCCGCCTTCGGTTCACAAATTTTCATGAGCCCGTACCACGCCGTCATGCCCGGCATGCCGACGCTGCCGAGATAAGCCGAGAGCGGAATGTGCGTCGTGTCGACCTTGTTGACATCACCCTTGCCGGTTGCCGTCGAGTAAAGCTGCCAGCCACCGAAACCAGTGACCTTGTCGCCGACGGCGTACTTCGGATTCTTTGACTCAACGACCTCACCCGCCGTACCGCCAAGCATCGTTTCGTTGAGCGCTTGCGGCTGCGCGTAGCTCTTGGCTTCGCTCATGCGGCCACGCATATAGGGGTCGAGCGACAGGTAATGATGCTTCACGCGAAGCTGACCGTCTTCGAGCGGCGCAAGCGGCGCATCTTCAAGACGGAAATTTTCGGCGCTGGGTGCACCTGTTGGTCGCGATGCGAGGACGATACGTTGATTAGTTGTCATGATTTTTCTATCCACCTGTTACGACTGAAACGCCACCATCCACCGCGAGCGTTTGCCCCGTGATGTGCTTGCCCGCGTCGGATGCAAACAAGAGCGTGACGCCCTTTAAATCTTCATCGTCGCCAATGCGCTTCAACGGCGCGTGCTTGGCGATGGCTTCAAAACCACCCGCCATTTCCGAGATGCCCTTGGTCATTTTGCTTGGGAAGAACCCCGGCGCGACTGCGTTCACACGAATGCCGTATTTGCCCCATTCCGACGCTAACGTCTTGGTGAAGTTAACCACCGCGCCCTTCGACGTGTTGTACGCAATCGTCGTCATGAACTCCGGATTGCCATTGAGCCCCGCAATCGACGCGACGTTGATCACACTGCCGGTTTTGCGCGGAATCATGCTGGCCTTGCCGATTGCCTGCGTGAGCACGAAAATGCCTCGAATGTTTAAGTTCATCACTTTGTCCCAAGCCTCAATCGGATGATCTTCGGCGGGTGCGCCCCAACTGGCTCCGGCATTATTAACGAGGATATCGACCTCGCCCAACAGCTTGAGCGCGGCGGCTGCGAGCGCCTGCGCGCCTTCGGCGGTGCCACAGTCAGCGGCGATAGCGGAGGCGTTGATACCCGCCGCTTTGAGCTCCGCAACCGCCCCGTCCAGCTCGCCTTGCTTGCGAGCAGAAATGACGATGGTTGCTCCCGCTTCGCCCAGCGAATGTGCCATTTGCAAACCGAGACCGCGAGAGCCGCCGGTGATGAGAGCACGTTTGCCGGTGAGGTCAAACAGCGTTTTTATGTTGCGAGCGGTCATGGTGAAGTCCTCCTAGAAACTGTCAACGGCCAGATTGGCACAAGTCAAATCACGCGAACTGACCACTGCCAGCCACGCATCAATTTTCGGTAATTCGTAATGAAAGAAGTAGCGCATGGCGGCGAGTTTGCCATCCTTGAACGCGCTTTGGTCATGTGGCAGCGATTGCACGAGATCAAGCCACATCCACGCCAAAACCGTGTGTCCGAACGCCTGTAAATACGGCGTGGCATTCGCCAGTGCTTCGTTGGGATTGCCCGTCGACCAAGCAGCCTTCGTTGCCGCACCGACGCACTGCAAGGCGCGCGCCAAAGCTTGCGCATACTCGGCGAGCGCAGCAACATGCATCGCCCGCATGATCGTGTCGTTCATCTTGGTCGCGAGCAAGGTCAGGCCTTTCCCGCCGTCCATCACCACTTTGCGACCGAGCAGATCGAGCGCCTGAATGCCGTGCGTGCCTTCGTGAATCATGTTCAGGCGATTGTCGCGCCAAAATTGCTCGACCGGAAAATCGCGCGTGTAGCCGTAGCCACCGTGAATCTGGATCGCGAGCGAATTTGCCTCCAGACACCACTCGCTCGGCCAGCTCTTGGCAATCGGGGTAAGGACCTCGAGCAGCAGTTTCGCTTCGGCGACAGACTCTGTTTCACCCGTGTGAGTTTCGTCAACGAGACGAGCGCAATAGAGTTCAAGCGCCAACGCGCCTTCGCAATACGCCTTCTGCGCAAGCAGCATGCGCTTGATGTCGGCGTGCTCGATGATCGGGATCGGTCGTTGCTCAACCGCTTTTCCACCCGTCGTAATTGGTCGCCCTTGCGTGCGTTGCTTCGCGTAATCCAGCGACGCTTCGTAGCCCGCCATGCCCAGCATCGTTGCGGCAAGGCCCACGCCAATGCGCGCCTCGTTCATCATGTGGAACATGCAAGACAAGCCCGCGCCGGGTTTGCCAACGAGATAACCAATCGCGCCCGCTTTGCCGTCCGGCTTGAACTTGCCTTCACCGAAATTCAGTAGCGCGTTCGTGGTGCCGCGCCAGCCGCATTTGTGATTGAGGCCAGCGAGCGAGACGTCGTTGCGCTCACCCGTGAGATTGCCGCCGGTGTCGACGATTTTTTTAGGCACGACGAACAGCGAAATCCCACGCGTCCCCGGAATCAACTTGCCGTCTGCATCAGGAATTTTCGCGAGCACCAGATGCACGATGTTCTCGGTAACTTCATGCTCGCCGCCCGAGATCCACATCTTGTTGCCAGTCAGGCGATAGCGCGGGCCGAGCGCGTCGGTCTCGTCCTCCAACACCGCTTTGGTTGCAACGTCCGAAAGCGACGATCCCGCCTGCGGTTCCGACAAACACATTGTGCCCATCCAGCGCCCGGAAAACTCGTTTTTCGCAAACACGTCCTTCTGCTTATCGGTGCCATGGGCCATCAGCAAATTCGCATTGCCCACCGTCAACATCGCCCAGCTAATGCTCACCGACGCCATGCTGAAAATCGCGTTTGCCGAGGCCTCGACCGTGTACGGCAACTGCATGCCGCCCAGCTCGTAATCCTGCGCCGCCGCGAGCATGCCGGAGCCCGCGTATGCCGCGAACGCATCATGCGTGGCCTGCGGCAAGATCACCTTCTCGCCATCGAAATGCGGCTCCTGTAAATCCACGAGACGATTGAACGGCGCAAATTTTTCTTTCGCGATTTTTTCGGCCGTGTCGAGTACCGCACCGAACGTCTCAGCGTTGTGATCAGCGAAACGCGGACGCGCGCAAAGCCCTTCAACCTTGAGCCAATCGTGCAGTAAAAAATCTAGTGTGGCGCGCACTCGTAATCTCCGTTCCGCGTAGTTAGGTTTGTTCATGGCTCGGAGCACGTCGGGTTGAACGGGTTGAGTCCACAGGATGATGGTCCCCGTTCAGGTGAAAAGGGAACGCTAATGTTACGTGCGCAGTGGCTTGAACGGAAATAGCGAGGCTGTCGCACTACCGCCTCTTCTGCCGCGCGATCACCGCAGCTTCCCAAAGCGGCTGGAGCGCACGATTAAGCAGGTCTCGTGCAAACACTGGCTGTTCCGCCAGCGCCAACAGCGGCTGCCCCGCTTCACCCGTTACCCGCCAGCCGTCCTCGGGGACGGGGGCCAGTGCTGCCATTTGATAGAGCGGCGCGAACGCGCCCTTTTTCTCGCTGACGGTCAATCCGGCTTGCCGCCAGCCGCCACGCGAGAGCTGTTCTGCGATCTGCACAAAACCCGCTGCGAACTGATTCCACGCGGTGTCGTCAGCATCAACGAGTGTCGCTGGCAACACTACCGTTGCCATCGCGCTTCCGTTGAAGCACGCCATTGTCAGCTCGTTGTAGACGTGCATCAGCGCGTTCAGCATGGCTTCGTCTACCTCGACGTCTGGCGAGCGCGCCAAGAGCACCGACAGCCATTGATTCGGCATCAGCAGGGCGGGTGACCAGGCAATACTGGTCAGTGCGCCAAGCAGCCACGGATGCTGATCAGCAAAACGCTCAGCGAGCACCGCCTGAGCCGATGCGTCATCAAGATCGTCCCGCATGAACTCAATCTGCGGAGCGCTGTTGCCGGCATCGGGCTCCGACGACGGTGGACGTGACGGCGGTTTGGGCCGCTTGGGTGACTTCGGCAAGCGCATGGCTTGCAGCCACTTGAGCGCGCCACTGCGCTGCCACATCGCGCGCACGTCGTTGCGCCAGAACCATGCGTGGTCGGCCCGCCCCACCGTGTAACCCCTGGCTGAGTGGAGCTTGGGCCGATCTAGCTCCTCCGGCAAAAGCGCTGCAACAAATGCTGGATAGTCGGCATGCGCCGCGCGCAGCACCGCTTCGGCCTCGTCGACGGCAGTCGACAGGTAGAGCGCGAAAGCGCGGTCGTGCTGACAGGGCGGAAAATCGTTGGGATAGGCGTCGAGTATCGTGAGCGCCGAGGCGTAATCGCCGCGACGGAGCAGCAGGTGGCGCAGCGGTTCGCGCCAGCCGTGATTGTCAATCGGATTGCGCTCGATCATCCAGCGCATGTAGTGCTCGGCCCGGTCTTCGTCGGCCGGGTCCGCAGACGACACGGCAATGGATGTCGCCTGCGCAACCACCCGCAGCAGCGGGCGATTTTCGAGCATCGCCCACGGCAGCTCTGCGTCGGGCGAAGACGCCAGTGCGTTGATGATCATGTCGCCCGCGGCAAAGGCGAGTTCACGCAGGCCACGTTCAAGACCAAGCGATCCAGATTCTGCGACGGCAGCGCCGCCCGCGAGCAGCAGCCCGTCAAGCACGGGGATGGAAACGGCCAGCTCTGGCGTACTGCGCAGGTGCGCCGTTGCGGCGTCGGCGTCATTAAGCAGTTCGGACGCATCATCGATTTCAAGGCTGGCCAGACTCGGCAGTGGCACCGAAAACTTGCGCTGCCAGCCGCGAGAGGCCACCTGCAAGGGCCGCTTCGCGGTGACCTGCAATCGCCTGGTCGCGCCGATGCCATCATCGGCATCGTCTGCCGCGACCGACAGCGTTTTCAGGTCATGCTGTTGCAGAAAATTGCTGGCTGTCAGTTGTGGGACAGGTGTGCGCAGCAACTCAACCACCGAAGCCACCTTCGGGGCGTCATCCGAGTCGTCGGCTATTTTGTCCCTAACCGCGCTCATGCCGTGCTGACCGAGCTCGACCAGAATTTCGGCAAGATCAAGGTAGCCAGCGCGGCGTGCCTGGGCCGCGAGCAGCGGTGCGCGCAGTCTGGCCTCTTCGCTGCGCCCGGCGCTGTGCAGAAGGGAGAGCTCGAGGTGGGCCAATTGGGGTGCCTGCGGCAAGAGGCGTAGCGCTGCCTGGAACGCCTGCCAAGCCTCTGCATGCCGTTGCAGGTCCGATAGCATCGCCGCGCGGCGTCCCAGGGCCGCGACCCGCAGCTCAGCATGCACGTCGCCGGCCGTCATCCGGTCAATGCACCGACTACGAAAAGTGTCTTTTCCCGCCTCAAGGGCAGCGTCAAACACCATGTCCAGTAGCTGCTCGTGCCGATGGTCTAGACCGGCAGGCTCGGCAAACAGCGGTTCAAGCAGCTTGACCAGCGCGCCAGCGCCGCGCTTTTCGCCCCAGTAGTGCGCTGCGGCCGTGAGCATGTCGGGCGGCATCTTGCGCAGGGCGTCTGGCGTGCGCCACGCTGCGGGACCTTCGATAAACACCATCCCGGCGAGTGTGGTCGAATCGAGCGGAAAGTGCTCACCGCGCAGCTCAAACTCATGGCAGCAATGCTTGTATTTTTTGCCAGATCCGCACCAGCACGAGTCGTTGCGACCGGGCGGCGCGGGGAGTGTCCGGGCGCGCCAGCCGTGAGCGGGATCGGGCGTGCGTCGCCACAGTTCGCGTGCAAAATTCATGGCCGCAACGCGCGACGGTGCTTCCGATTGCGCTCCGCGATCAAACATGTCCTGGCACTGGTCAGCCACCCAATCGCGAAATTCGGGCCAAGTCGAATTGGACGCTAGTTTTTTTGCGATTTTTTTAAGAGTGCCCATCACTACCTTCTCGTTGACGAGTCATGCTTCGATTCCCTTGCGGTAGCGCCCCTTGAAAGACGCGCTGCCGTCATTTTGTCGCCGTCGTGAAATCCCTACGCGCACCGTCGCGTTCAGCGAAGTCGCGGTCCACCATGGGGCTAGGTTAACGCGAAGATTGTTCAGCGAGCTCTTGCCCTTCGTGAACTTTTCTGCAGAATCTAACGCGGTGCCGAATGTCTTCCACCTAGTGATCCGCCACGCAAATCCACCTTAAACCAGTGATGAAGCAAAAAATCCAGTGTTGCCCGCATCCGTTGTCTGCGTTCTGGGTAGTTGGGTTTGTTCATTGTGCGCCCACCACCGGCGGAACCAGGAGTTGCAAGCCCACGATATCTGCAAAGTCGCGTACATTGGCTGTCACCAACACAAGATCATGTTCCATCGCGGTCGCTGCGATCCACAAATCATTGGCGCGAGGGCGCGTCTTCTTTTGATTTTGACGCCACAACGACGCGGTGATGTCCGCATGTCTAAGTGCTGTCTCGTGGCCAATCGGCAGCAGTGTGCTTTTGCTGGCACGATCAACCGTCGTCTGCCTAGCCAGCGCCAGCGGCGTAGTCTTGGCAGTGACAACCCCCAAGCGCAGTTCTGAAAAAATGACCGGATTGATGCAGAGATCGTCCAGCTCGACGAGCGTGGATCGCAACCAATCAGCGCTCGCCTCCTTTTTTTCCATGGCGACGAAAACCGAGCTATCGATTAACGCTCCCACGGATCGACGATATCTTCAGGAACAGACCCCGACTGGCAATCAGCCAACCAATCTGGATCGTCAATGTGCGCACTTTTGCCCCAATGCAGCGCAATAAACTCCTTGCCCGACATCGCCTTAGGCTCTGGCACCACACGCACCACCGCTGTGCCGTGCCGCGTGATGACGGTGGGTTCCCGCGACGCCACCACCTGGTCGAACACGGCTCGCGGGTTACGCACAAATTCGGTACTGCTGACGCTTCGCATGGGAGACTTTATTGTCGTCAAATAATCTGTGTATTTTACGTATTATTTGTATTTTAAGCGGTGGGGCACATCGAAAGACTCAATGGCTTTGTGTTGGAAGTACCGCGAAGTTGGGGCTAAATCATCAAACGAGGGTAAGTCGACTCCTGATTAGCAAGCTGGCTCAGGAAGCCTTATTTTGCGTAGAGGCTGAGGGTTTGAGGCAATAGCGGCGTGCAAAAGTCTGGGCAACATCGTCTTC
>CAJDUD010000106.1_pt1 | contig 10481 bp, 10 predicted proteins | sample 7390161 | NCBI WGS metagenome assembly CAJDUD01 (sample SAMEA7055664, study PRJEB34461) | soil metagenome | biome: terrestrial ecosystem; feature: Peninsula; material: soil | place: Antarctica | collected 2016
GGGGGCGCACATTCGATGCACCCGCTATGGATGCAATAGCTTTGTGCTGAAAGCTATGCTCGTCGGGGGCTGCATGTATTAATCGCAGAATCTCGACTATTGATAAATTGCTGTGCCAGCCCCTGCGCAGCGGTATTTTCCTACAAAAGCTATTTCGCACAACCGTCACCCGATCCTGCAATGTTTTTTATGCTGGCAGCGCGTCGCGTAATTCGTCTGCGCCCATCACATTTCAAACGCATTCTCGCAACAACCAACATTGTCATGCGCGCGGCTGCGCAAATGGAAAAAATCGTTCGCGAGGCCACACGGCAATGGACGATGCACGCGACTTACAAAAAAATGTCAGCGGCCGTTAAGGCGATGGCGTAGCTTCGACGTTATCGAATTTCAGTTCGTGGAGGGCGCAATCTCAACGATCAGATCCCAATTAATCAGTGCCGCGACCTCGATCTCGATGGAATTGCTCGCGGAACGGGGCAAACTGCGTAACCTCAATCGCGTCGCGCATCTCTTTCGCGAGTTGCAGGTAGTAGTGCAAATTGTGAATCGTGTTCAAAATCGCACCGAGGATTTCGCCGGTTTTGTTCAGATGATGCAAGTACGCGCGGCTGAAATTGCGGCAGGTGTAGCAACTGCAACTCTCATCGAGTGGGCGTTTGTCATCGCGAAATTTCGCGTTCTTCAACTTGATATCGCCGAAGCGCGTGAACAGCCAGCCGTTCCGAGCGTTGCGCGTTGGCATCACGCAATCGAACATGTCGATACCGCGCTCGACTGAGTACACGAGGTCTTCTGGCGTGCCGACGCCCATCAAATAATGCGGCTTGTCGACGGGTAATTTGGGGCCAATGAAGTCGAGAATACGATGCATATCCTCCTTCGATTCGCCCACTGAAAGACCACCCACGGCGATGCCGTCAAAGCCAATATCCATGAGGCCTGCCAGTGATTCGGCGCGCAGTGATTCGAACAGCGTACCTTGAACGATGCCGAACAGCGCGTTGCCATTTTCCAGTCGCGCGAGTTCGTCCTTCGAGCGCTTTCATCTGCAGCCGTGCATTCGTCAAGCTGCATCACGATATCGGAATTCAGTGTGTGCTGAATCTGCATCGACACTTCGGGCGACAGAAAAAGTTTGTCGCCGTTGATCGGCGAGGCAAAGTGCACGCCCTCTTCTTTGATCTTTCGCAGTTGTCCCAATGACCACACCTGAAAGCCGCCAGAGTCGGTCAGGATCGGGCCTTTCCAGCCCATGAAATCGTGAAGCCCCTTGAACTGCTCGATGATCGCCGTGCCTGGTCGTAGCCACAGGTGAAACGTGTTGCCAAGGATGATCTGCGAGCCGATATCGGTCAGGTGTTGCGGCGTCATCGCCTTCACTGTGCCGTAAGTGCCGACCGGCATGAAGATCGGCGTTTCAACGAGGCCATGATTAAGATGCACGCGGCCACGACGGGCGTGACCGTCTGTATTCAGAAGTTCAAATTTCATGGCATTTTTTTCTGCAAAAGCATGGCGTCGCCATAGCTGAAAAAGCGGTAGCGTTGCTCGATTGCGTGCGCGTAGAGTTCGCGGATGTGCTCGAAGCCCGCAAACGCAGAGACGAGCATGAGTAGCGTTGATTTTGGCAGGTGAAAATTGGTGAGCATCAAGTCCACGACTTTAAATTCATAGCCAGGTGTGATGAAAATGTCCGTTTCGCTTTCGTGGGCGCGCAGTTCACCGCATTCGTGTACGCAACCCTCGAGCGTTCGCACGCTCGTCGTGCCAACAGCCACCACGCGGCCGCCGCGCGCTTTGCACGCCAGAATCGCATCCACCGTCTCTTGCGGCAGCACGTAGCGTTCGCGATGCATTTTGTGTTCGGAAAGATTGTCAGTCTTCACGGGCAAAAATGTACCTGCGCCTACGTGTAACGTGACGTGAGCCATGTCAATCCCACGCGCTCGACAGGCCGCTAACGTCGCGTCATCAAAATGCAAGCCCGCCGTGGGCGCAGCTACAGCACCTTCGTGCTTGGCATACACGGTCTGATAGCGTTCGGTGTCACCTTCGGCTGCAGCCCGCTGCATATAAGGCGGCAGCGGCAGCTCGCCCGCCTCACGCATCAGCGTTTCAAAGTCGCCCGACTCAAGTTGCACCTGAAAAAAGCGATCGTCCCGCCCGACAATTTCGGCGGAGTGCTTGCCGGCGATCACGATGCGTGTTCCCGGTTTCGGCGCATGGCTAGCACGCAATTGCGTTAGCGCCAGCGTGGGCGAAAGCAATCGCTCGACTAAAACTTCAACGACGCCGCCGCTCGCCTTGACTGCACGCAGTCGTGCATTGAGCACCTTGGTGTCGTTGAATACGAGCAAATCCCCGGACTGCAACAGCGCAGGTAATTCGCTGAATTGGTGATCTGCCGACCGCGATGTGCGTCCATCCAAAAGGCGGCTAGACGAGCGAACCGGCAACGGAAATTGTGCGATCAGCTCAGGTGGCAGCGCGTAATCGAAATCGGCGAGGGTATATGTGCGTGTCTGGGGCACTTGACTGGCGCTCCATGGAGATCAATAAAAAGAGGCACGTGGCGGCGTCTGCATCAAGGCTGCGAAGCCACGCTCAACGTTTGTAGCGTTTAGCCATACGAATTGTATTAGGCAACAAACGCGTAACCGCAATGCACTACTTCTTTTCGTCGGCTGGCAGCGAGCGCACGGTTCCAATTTCAACGGAACTACTTTGATTGGTCACCGACCGTAACGCAGATGTTTCGACAAAGCGCTCGACGTGCGCGGCGAGTTGTTCCGGCGTAAACGCGGCCATGACATCGAGCGCGGAAGAATCCTTGTTAACAATTTTACGAAAGTCGTAGCGCGACTCTGACTTAATGACTTTCAACGTTTTCGCGTCAAGCGTGGTCACCTGCACATAGAAAAACGGCGCAACAAAACGACGCGACTGGGTGCTTTCGCGATCCGTGTCCTCTACCGAATCGGACATCGCCGCCCCTTCATCCAACCCTTCAGCCAGGGGACCCAGCGGCTGCACATAAATTCCTATGCCGGCCAGCTTGCTACCCATACCGCGACGTTCCGTCATAAGCCACTTTGGCACGACCACGATGATCTGATCCCAATCCTTTCGCGCAGGGTTGACTTCCATCAAAGCGAGCACCCGCTTCATGGTCAACGCCTCGCGATCCTGCGGCAATGCCGCCTGAATTGTTGCATCCGATCGCACGGCAAGGAAGACGCGATTGGAATCCGGATACTCCGCTGCGACCGCACGATCCAGTCCGCGCAATACGGCGTGATTGAGTGCCTGGTCCGGCACAGTCAACGATTGGCGCGTGAAATTTTCCAGATGTGAACCGACCTCCTCCTTTTGTCGCACCATTTGAAACTGATCACCCACGGCCGACACCAGCGCGAAGGTTTTTCCAGTTGCAGGCGCGCTTGCGGTTTTAGCCGCTACGACGGCTGTCGTCAGCGCTGGTGGCGGCGTCAGAGTGTTGGTAGTTTGCGCGGTCACTGTGGGCATTGTGGTCAGCGCTAGCAACACCGCAGCGGTGCCGACTGCACAGCGTACGCGCACCGATGGGTTCGATGAAGATGAGTGTTGCATAGCTTTTTCCTGTTGCGTGGCTGAGTGCCGCATTCGATAGACCACAGTGTCGAAGAAGCTCATGCCAAATGCATCTTGCGTGCGACGAACGACCGTTAGGACGCCGCCAAGCGCAGATTAGTTGCCGATTGGGACGTTTTAGCAACCGGCATGAGACTGGCGCGATGGACTGTTCACATTTGACCCAACAGCACATTCGCCACGTTGGTTGCGCTCATCGACCGACATGCGGCGGGAGCGTTGGGCTGTTCACATTTGACCCAACAGCGAATTCGGCCCGTCGGTTGCGCTCATCGACCGGCATGAGGTTGGAGCGTTGGGCTGTTGACATTTGACCCAACAGCGCATTCGGCACGTGGGTGGTGCTCATCAACCGGCATGAGGTTGGAGCGTTGGGCTGTTCACATTTGACCCAACAGCGCATTCGGCACGTGGGTGGTGCTCATCAACCGGCATGAGGTTGGAGCGTTGGGCTGTTCACATTTGACCCAACAGCGCTCATGGCGCTGTTGGTACCGAGGGCGGGACTCGAACCCGCACGATGTCACCAACGGTGGATTTTGAATCCACTGCGTCTACCAATTCCGCCACCCCGGCTGAGTGAAGCTTTAAATTATAACCAGCGCGCCAGTTCTGCGACGTCCTCATCGAGCAATTCGCCGACTTCGACCTGTTTGAGCTTGCCGTCGCGACCGATCACCCAGATCACGGGCAGGCCTTTGATATCACCCAACACACGTTGCCACTCAGGCGTCATCATCGCGGCATTGAACGTGTAGCCGTGCGTTTTCATGTATTTCGGCACTTCGGCTGCGTTCTTGTCGACTGACAGCGCGAGCACTTCCAGGCCCTTTGACTGGTTGGCGCGGAGCAGTTTCTCGAGCTTCGGGTTTTGCACTTTGCAGAACGGGCACCAGGTTGCGAATCGCTCGACTATGACGACTTTGCCGCGCCAATAGTCGGGTGCGCGCACCGTGCCGTCAATCAGCGTGGTGGCGGGCACGACCATGACGTCGCCCACCGCTGCTGCCTGTGCGTCGTAGGCGATGAGCGGAGACACCAATGTTAGGGCGATTGCCTGTGCGAATGAGCGACGATTCATAGATACAACTTTTTCACAGAATGATGACTGCACTGGGGCGAAATGCCCAAATGGGCCATTGTCGACAATTGCCAATTTCTGTGTTTAGCCCCCATTAAATATGACTTGCAGAATAAAGCTGATGCTAGGGACGGCATTCTCATCACTACACCATACCCTGATTGCCGACCGCATTCAGAATGCGTGGCGTGTTGAGTCGTCGGGCAGTGACGCGTTTTTTCGATTTGAGCCACGCTTCCACCACGTGCCAGATGGCCTCGCTTCTGTTTGCTACCGCAGCGTCGCGAGCAGCCTCGCTTACGGGCGCCCAGCCCGCAACTTTGTAGGTCTTCGAGGCCTCGATCAGCTGTCCTTTAAGGCGCATGTCTGTGATGCGTCGACCCTGCGCGGCCAGCGGATCAATCGTGGATTGCAAACCGCCCACGCGCACCATGTCTCCACCCTGCTGATAGTAGGGATCGGGATTGAACAGGTTGTCCGCAACGTCCTCAAGCACCGTCTTGATCATCTCGCCAGTCATGTCGTTGACCGTTACATACGGATAAGAGATCGCCGTTTGATCCATCAGGTGTTCGCGCGTGATGACTTGCCCCGAGAGCAACGTTGTGCCCCAGCGAAAGCCCGGTGAAAACGCGATTTCGGTGTTCTTCGATTCCATCAGCGCATCAAGAATGAGCTGATCGAAACTGCCGTTGAAATTGCCGCGCCGATACAGCATGGCATCCGTCGTCGCAAGCCGCTCGCCTAGGTCGGCTTCGAACGGCGCACGGATCTTCGTGATCAAGTCGTTCATCTCCGGATCGGCCGGAATGAGGTTCGAAAAAATAGGGAGTAGCTTGTAGCGGAAGTCTTTAACCGAGCCCTCCTTTACATCGAAGTCCAGCACGCCCAGAAACTTGCTGTTTGATCCAGCGTTGGTCACCAGCGTCGTGCCGCCGGGGTTTTTCACTGGAATTGCGTTTGGCACACCGTCATGTGTATGCCCGCCCAGAATCGCGTCGATGCCACGCACGCGCGACGCCAGCTTCAGGTCGACGTCCATCCCGTTATGCGAGAGCAGGACAACGACTTTGGCACCTTTCGCACGCGCCTCGTCGACCGTCTTTTGCATGTCAGACTCACGAATGCCGAAGGTCCAGTCTGGGGTCATGTAACGCGGGTTGGCGATCGGCGTGTAAGGAAACGCCTGCCCGATGATGGCGACGGGCACGCCGTTCATTTCTTTCATCGTGTACGGCTTGAAAACAAGGTCTTCAAAGTCGCTCGTTTTGACGTTTTGCGCGAGGAAATCAACCTTGCCTTTGAAATCTTTCCCGACGATTTCCTGGACGCGTTTCGCGCCCAGTGTGAACTCCCAATGCCCAGTCATCACGTCCACACCCAGCGCCAGACAAGCGTCCACCATGTCCTGACCGTCTGTCCACAAGGCCGTTGCCGAACCCTGCCAGGTATCACCGCCATCGAGCAGAAGCGCGCCAGGCCGCGACGCCTTGAGCTGCTTGACCAAGGTGGCCATATGCGCAAAGCCGCCCACTTTGCCGTACGCCTTTGCGCCCGCCTCAAATTCGATAAAGCTGAAGGCGTGGGCATCGCGACCGCCACGGCGAATGTTGAACGCCTTGAGCAAATGTTCGCCGACCAAATGCGGTGGCTGATTCAGCGCAGAACCAAAGCCCAAATTCACGCGCGGTTCGCGGAAATAAATCGGCTTCAACTGCGCATGGCAATCGGTCATGTGCAGAAAGTGAACATTGCCGAAACTTGGCAAGTTGTAGAACTTATCCACTGCGGACGGTGTGGCCGCCAACAAGCCCTTGCTGTCTAGCACAGCGCCAGCGGCGGCGGCGATGGCCAGCAAGTTTAAGAATTCACGTCGTTGCATAACTACTTTTCCTGGTCATTCCCGCGACTACGGGAATGAAGTTCATTGCCCCGTTCGTGGTGAGTTCGTCGAACCATGTGACGAATTTGGCCAAATCGGGGTTCCCGATGGCATGAGGTTTTTTTCTGCTTCGCCAAAAGATGGGCAGTGCCACGAGGCATGAATGCGCACGTGGGATTTCCGAACGCTGCCATTTGCCAGAGCGCTTTGATGGGCTCAAGTCTAACGGTGGTTGAACACGCCAAAATCTTTGGACTAACCATTGCGCCCTCACTTTACCGCGCATGCGCGTCGAGTGAGGGGAAGAGTCAATCAATTATTAACAGGTGACGCAGGATCAAGCAACAACGCCATCACATCTTTAATCTGCGCTTCCGTCAAAATCCCTGCATCGCCAAACCTTGGCATGTTGGCGCAAGCATTGAACGAATGACTGTTCCAGATGCGCGTCCAGGTGTATTTGACGATCGGTTCGGATTGACCGCGCAGCTTGCCGTAACCGGTGAGCGACGGACCGATATTGCCGTAGGCAATTTCCTTTTTGTCGATCTGATGGCAGGCGTAGCAATTGCCACCAGCGACCGCGCCCGGAGCGTCGGAATACTGCAAGCCACGCCCATTTTGAGCGATAGCTTCGCCTTTTTTCCAGTCGCCGATGTATTTACCATCCGTCGGAAACTTGACACTTGCGAGCGCGGCAGCTTGTAGCTTTTCGCGCACCTTTTCATCCAGCGGTTTGCCGCTCCGTGAGGCCTCCGTACACGCTTGCTGCAACGGCGATTGATCCAGACGATCCAGCTTGGCCGATGGCGATTCTTTAAACGAGCTCTTTAGCAGGCTGACGATTTCGGCGTCTGTCGGCGCTTTGGCCGCAGGCGCTTCAACCATCGCTACGCAGCCAGCGAGGACGGCGACGGAGACAAATACCGCGCCACATGCGATCACAATTTTCTTGTTCATGGTGATTTTCCTTTTTGACACGATCAGCGCTTGATGGCCGGTGCGTCCATCGTGCCGTCTTTGGCCTTCACGCCCATGTAGGTAATGAGATCGATCGATGCCTCTGACAGAAACTTCATCTCCGGCATGCGCTGCTGGCGGAAACAGTCCAGCAAACGCCATTGCATCGTGCGCACGGCCCCCTGGCTCACGCGATAAGCGGGCCATGTGGTGAACGCACGCTGCGCGTTCTCAGTTTTCTGGAAATTAGGCAATTCCTGCAAACGGATTCGCTGACCATCCACACCGTGACACGTCGCGCAAGCGAAATCGTATGGTCCACCTTTAAAGAAGAACATTTTTTCACCGCGCAGAAAAGCCTCACGCTCTTTCGGATGCGACTGCGGCAGGTTCACTTTGGCACCGCGCGATTGCCCCACCACGTAGACCGTCAACGCCTCGTGATCAGTTTGTCGCTCAGACGCGCTCAGGGAATGGGGGCGCTTGGTCAGCTCAGCCATGGTGAAGCCCTGCAGGGTGATCTCACAATGAATGATGCGATTTTCAAGGTCCATCACGCGATCCACGTCGGGGAAGTAGCGTGGCAGGACGGCGTTGACGCCAGCGACTTTGCCCGGTCCTAATCCAAGGTCACAGGCCTCAAGCGAAGCATTCTTGGGGCCGCGCTTTTGTTTCCAGAGCGCCTCACCACGCACTTCGACGAGTTCGGCCGGATTGCCATCGGCAATCATCTCGCGATAACGCTCAATCTGTTTTAGTGAGTCATCCTGGTCCTGCGCCAGCGCGGGTTGCACGGACAAGGCCGTCAATGCGGTCGCTACCAGAAACGCGGCAGTCAGCTTATGTTGTTTCATGTCCCCTCCTTAAAAAGCAAAACGGCGGTCTCGCCGCCGTGAGTCAAAACGAACTACGAAATGACGGCTTCGTCAGTTCGCTTGTCGCCCTTGGTATCAGTCCAGCTAACGACGACTTTGTCGCCCTTCGCTCCACCTTTAAAGCTGAAATTCATCACCGGGTTTTGCGACACGGCGGGACCAAACTGTGCGGCGAGAACCGGCTTGCCATTCCACGTTGCCGTCACGTCCTGAATGTGAAATGCCGGAACTACTTTGCCGGCCGAATCTTTTCGCTGCCCGGTCTCCATCACGTGAGCCATCAAAACGCGAACTTCAGTCACGTCACCTTTAAGTTGTGCGCGAATGCGCATCGGATCTGCCATAACTATCTCCTCAATTCTTGTTTCGCCCGACAGCCGCACGAAGCGCCGTCAGGCAAGGCGTCGGTTCGTGCCGTGTGCTTTTGCACACAAGCGAATCGACAACGCAGCATCACGGCGCCGCAGCCGGTTGTAGATTAGCCGCCGCAGCCGCCGAGTGTGACTTTGACTTCTTTGGTCGCGACGTAATATTTGCCGCCCGCTTTCACTACCGCGTGAATGTTCGAGCTTTGTCCCATTTTCACGCGCGTTCCAACGTTCGGCTCGGTACCGGGCAGAATGTCAAATTCCGCAGCAAGACTCGATGGATTTTTTTCCACGAGGATTGCGATCGATTGCGTGTTAGCCAGTTTGCTCGCAACGGCGATGGGCACCACCGCGCCATTTTCGGCGATGTCCGGTGCCGTAATGACGATGTCGCCGGATTTCTCAGCGGTCGTCCCGCCCATAGCTTTCAGAACATCGTTCATGTTCTTGGCTTCGAAGGCCGCTTTGTTCCATTCTGCAAATGCAGACGCTGGCAGAAGGCCCGCGCTGATCGCAGCGGCGATGACTGCGAGCGAGCCACCCGATTTAAGCGCAACGCGGCGCCTGTTGTTAATAGTTGTCACTGGGTGACCCTCCGGTTCTATGGTGAATGAAAACATTTTAAGGTTTAACCTGCGTACACAACTTCGGTTAACCCGAAGCACGGTTGCGTTACTGAAACTTTCCTTCTGCAATCCACTCGGCAATCGCACGGATGTCTGCTTCTGGCACATGATCCTGCGCTGGCATGGGAACGCTGCCCCACGCGCCAGATCCACCAGATTTGATGCGCACCGTCAGGAGCCTGACCGCGTCGGCCTTCTGCAGTGCGTATTTTTTATGCACGTCCAGAAATGATGGGCCAACTATTTTGGAGGATATGCCGTGACAGGCCAGACACGCATGCTGCGCGGCAAGCTTGGCCGGATCTTTCGCACCTGTCGCGGCGGGTGCCACGGCGTGCACTTTATTGGCTTCGCGTGCTGCCAGCGTGACAAATGCAGTCGGCGCCGGATGCAATGTGTCGATTCCACGCACACCACCCAGCATGCGATTTTGCGTCTCGATGTCGCCATGCGCATTGCGAGCAAAATCGGGCAGATGGCTACTGATCGCGACTTTGGGCGTGCAGTTTGTCATGCATGTTGAACCCTGAACATCGGGCTTTGCGCCCAGTTCCCACAGGCCGTGGTCGCGTGTTTTGCCATTGCGGTTCGGCAGCAAGTTTTGTGTGGCCTGCATGTTCTTGTTTGAGAGCACATAGTCATTCGGCACGATGCCACCCAAATTGAGGATGTAGGCGACGACGGCGTAAACCTCGTCGGTCGACAAACTTTTCGGCGCGTTCCACGGCATAGCGCGATTGATGTAGTCCCACAGCACCGAGAGCTCGGAGAGCTTCATCAACGTGGTGCGTTGCGGTACTGTTGACGATCGCAAAGCGGCGACATGCCCGGTGCGAATGTCATCCTTCGTGGTGTAGCCGATGATCGGCGTGAAAACTTCGTTGGATTCGCCAAATGCACCGTGACAGTTTTCACATTTGGACTCCCAAATTTCCTGCCCGCGCGCCACCGTTCCCGAACCGTCGGGTAGCCCGGCAAAATCGGGCCGGACGTCAATGTCCCACGCCTTGATTTCGGCAGGTGTGGCTGTGCGCCCGAGATTGAGAGGTGCTGCGG
>CAJDUD010000098.1_pt1 | contig 10455 bp, 9 predicted proteins | sample 7390161 | NCBI WGS metagenome assembly CAJDUD01 (sample SAMEA7055664, study PRJEB34461) | soil metagenome | biome: terrestrial ecosystem; feature: Peninsula; material: soil | place: Antarctica | collected 2016
CGATGCTGCCAGATCGGCGGCTGTGGAATCACCACTGGTGCGCGGCCAGTCAGGCGATTCAATAGGCGAACAACCACCAACGCCAGGACTGTCAGTCCGAGCATGAAGTGCCAGGTCTTGAGCGCCTCGCGCGGATTACTCCCTTTCGGATACAGATCCGTCAGATTGATACAGGTGTAGACCGCGATCAGGATCGCCAGCGTCAGCCAGTGCAGCCCAGTCGCCAGGGTTCCATAGCGATCCGGGGCTTTCGCAACCATCATTCCGAGGTCTTACCGTCGAAGTGCTCGGTGTCGGCCTCAGCATCTGCGCGCGTCGCGTGCACCACACCATCGCGATGGTTGGGCGGCGAATAAATTGTGTAGAGCTTGAGCGGCTCGGTACCACTGTTGATAATGTTGTGTCTGGCCCCGGCCGGAACCAGCACTGCATAGCCAGCGCTGATCGATGTAGTCACACCGTCCAGGACGGCCTCGCCAGTGCCCTGTTCAACCCGGAAGAACTGATCGAGTTTGTGCACCTCGGCGCCAATCTCTTCGTTCGGTTTGAGCGCCATCACCACCAACTGGCAATTTCGCGCGGTGTAAAGAACCTTGCGAAAGTTTTCGTTCTGCGTGGCAATGCCCCCAATGTCTTGCACATAACCCTTCATACCAGCTCCTGTTCGTTGTGGCGTCTGCGCAGGGTCTCGATGCCAACGTGGCCTGCCTGTCTAACCGCCTGAGAATCGAAGATAGTTCAACATCCGCGTTGTCTGTGCGCTAGCCAACACCCCGGAAGTTGTCCGCACCGCCTCCAGGACGGCCAGAAACTGCTCCTGCGTGAAAGGCAGCATTCCGGAACTCGATCTTCTTAGCGGCGAAGACCTATTGAGCACGCATTGCCTTGGTGAACGTTCTTTCGCCACTGAGCATCAGCACAACGGCGGTCAGGACCAGAACGTCGACGACGAGCTGAAACGGCCGCGCATTGCTGCCATCCGGTAGCACCATCACCCGAATGATCAAGGACCCGGGATTCGCCGCGGTGTGCAGCACCAGCACGGGAACCACGCTGCACAGGCTGCGGTTGAACAACCACGCGAACAGCACTGACGAGGCGATGGCGCTCAGCGCTTACAAGCCCATTGGCAGGTGGCTCTGCACCGTACTGGCGCTGTAGAAAAGTGGCAGGTGCCAGACCGCCCAAACGACGCCCAGAAACAGGCTGGCCAGGCACGACCCCCAACGCGTCTGCAAGGCCGTAAGGCGTATCCGAGCCAGCCGATCTCCTCGCCGAGCGTGCTACCCGCAAAGCAGATCAGCAAAAAGTTCGCTGCTGGCATACCCACACGACGTGCAGGCTGAAAGTGTTGGAACAACTGTTGCACCCCCCCAACGATGCCCAAAAGAATGAGTCTCCCGGTAATGATTAACGCTTTTTGTGTGGATTTCAATGCACTCAGGGCAGGTGGCGACGCACCGGTTGTCACTCTGCTGCCGCCCGTTACGTCAACCGTTCAGCAAGTTCGCTATGTACGTTTGCAGACAGACGGCGCACGACCGACGACGCAAACTGATTTCATGCAAAACATCACCAAAGCAGTTGACGCCGCTGGCGCATCATCTCAACCCGTCGTGCGCCTCCCTGCGCCACATATTGCTGAGCATGCCACCGAGTTACTCACACGGCTCTTTCGCGGGCTGGAAAACACGGTGCCGTTGCGATTGTGGAATGGCAAATTGTTAAAACTGGGTAATGCGGGCAAGCGCGCGTTGAGCTCTGAGTCTGATCACTTCACGCTGGTGTTTCGAAGCCCCTCCGCTGTGCGCGAGATGGTATTTGGCCGCGACCCGCTGCGTCTTGCCGAGGTGTACTTTCGAGACGATATGGATATCGAAGGCGACTTCTTCGCGGCACTGGGTCTCAAGGATCATTTACGGGCAATCCGCATGTCGTGGCGCGACCGATCAGGGGCTTTGGTGGCAGCGCTAAGGTTAATTCTGGCCGACCGAAACGCGCCGCCGAAAACCACCGTTCGTGCATCGCTACATGGTGCGAGCGTTAAAGAACACTCTAAGACAGAAAACCGCGATGCGATTGCGTTTCACTATGACGTGTCGAACGATTTTTATGCGCTGTGGCTCGACGACGCCATGGTGTATTCGTGTGCCTACTTTCAGCGGCCTGACGATGATCTTGATCGCGCTCAGCAGGCCAAGCTCGATCATGTTTGTCGCAAGCTCATGCTCAATCCAGGTGACACGATGCTCGACATCGGATGTGGCTGGGGCGCACTGGTCATTCACGCGGCGCTGCATTATGGAGTCCGCGCCCACGGCATCACGTTAAGTCAGCAGCAGCTCTCACTTGCGCGCGAGCGTATTGCGAAGGCGGGCTTGCAAGAGCGCGTAACAGTTGCGCTCTGCGACTACCGCGACTTGCCGAAACATCTCCACTACGACAAGGTATCGAGTGTCGGCATGTTCGAGCATATTGGCCTTAAAAATCTTCCACTCTACTTTGCAAAAGTACATCAAATACTCAAGCCCGGCGGCCTTTTTTTAAACCACGGCATCACGCACGATGTGGAAGGGTGGAAGAAAACATTGTCGTCGGAATTCATCAACCGTTACGTATTCCCCGACGGACAGTTGGACACCATCGGCAACATCCAGCGAGTGATGGAGCGCGTGCATTTTGAGATCAATGATGTTGAGTCGCTGCGTCCGCATTACGCATTGACGCTCAGGCACTGGGTGGCGCGACTTGAATCTCATCACGAACAAGCGCTGCACTACGTCAGCGAATCGACCTGGCGCGTGTGGCGGCTGTACATGGCGGCCTGTGCACTGGAATTTGAGACGGGCGAAATTGGCGTATATCAAGTGCTGGCGAGCAAGCGCGCAGGGCGCGCGGCGGAACTCCCGCTGACGCGTGATCACCTGTACCCAAACATACGAATGGAATCGATACTCGCGCCAAAGCCGCATTGACCCGATCTCCTATTCGCGGCCAATGCAGTGCGGCACCCCGCGCCGAAAGGCGCCGCCATGAGCATAGTTGTCTTCTTGCGGAATGCGCGGCTTGTTCACTGGCCGCGTAAAGTCGGTCGCATAAAGGCGAACAGTACGATGGCACTCAACGCTAGTGCAGTGGCCAACCCAAAGGCCCAGCGCGGATCAACGATCCATAGCGCACCAGCCACCAGCGACGCAGGCAGGTACAACACCCCGGTAACGAAGTTGTAAGCCCCCACCGCCGTGGCGCGGCGATCAGGTTCGAGATCAGCGATGAAGGCCTTGCTCTGCGACTCGTCGATGGCGAAGAAGACGCCATACACCGCGAACAGCGCGACGATTTGCCAACGCTCACCCGCCCAGACCAGCGCGAGGTTAATCAGGGCATATAAGCCATAGCCGAGAAGCACAATGCGGCGGCGACCGACCGCGTCACCCAACCGGCCGACTAGCGGCGCGGCAACCACACACACAGCGTTGAACAAGGCGTAGAGCAAGACAGTGTCGGTTACGCTGAAGCCCAATGCATGCGCTTTGAGGAGGAGAAATCCAAGGCTGTAGTAGCCCAGCGCAAACACGCCAGCAGGGAGCAGAAAGCGCTTGAACTGCGTACTCAATGCATTCCAGTTGGCACCGATGCTTTCGCGCGCATGCGGCGTGCCCGGCTGGTCTTTCATCATGGCCAGCATTACGACGCTGGCCACGGCCGGTACAAAGGCAACCCAAAACAGCGTGCGGTAAGCGGAGGCCGATTCGCCCAGCCAACGCAACAATCCATAGGCCAGCAGTGGGCCGAACACGGCCCCTGCCTTATCTAGCGCCTTGTGCACGCCAAAGGAGTAGCCGCGCGTGGCTGGGTCGGCCAGCGACGATAGCCAAGCGTCGCGCGGTGGCCCGCGAAAGCCTTTGCCCAAGCGCTCGATGACGCGAAACACGCTCAAGCCCACGACGGAGGACGACACGAGGAGGATAGTCTTCGCCAACGTTGAGAAGCCGTAGCCAGCCAGCGCAAACACCTTGCGCCTGCCGCTGCGATCTGACAACCAGCCCGCCAGGTAGTTCAGCGACGACGCCGAGAAGTCTGCCAGCCCTTCGATTAACCCGAGCAAGGCGCTGGACGCTCCTGCCACAGTCGTGAAGAACACGGCAAAGACCGAGAAGATCGCCTCTGTGCTGAGGTCAGTCAGAAAGCTGACGAACCCCAGCTTCAGGACTTCAGGGTTCAGCTTTGGTTTGTCCACGGCATCTTTGACGGAAGGGTTAAGCTCGGCGACCGTCGATTTATCAGTATGCACCGTTGTGATCCTTCGGCCAACGATTCTTTTTGCTCACTACCGCCTCCTTGCAAGCGCCGTTAACGCAGTGAAGTGTGCGCTCTTCTGTGTGATGCGCTGCATCTTCGCACGCCATGACGCAGTGAACGCCTAAGGGCCTCGGCGCCGGAATTCTTCGAGCAGCGCTTCAGCATAGCCGCCGTCGCTCGGCAGTACGCCTCGCTCGCCACCCGGATCGTCTGTGCGCTGTCGAACGGTATGTCACACGTAAAAGTGAAACACTATCACGCTCTGATCTGTGCTGAGTTCGCGTTACAAAACATTGCGAAAGCTCAATCGCTTTCCGAGACCGGTCATGCGGTGGGTAAGATTGCGACTTACGTGGGGCACCCGTGAATTGGGGATGTCAAGTTATGACATCTCGGTCACCTCAATCTTCACGCCGAATCTGCGTCCCGGCGTCACCCCGCAACATGGCATCAATGTCATCAAGCGACCCAATCACAGCGCGCTCGCCGGTGGCGTTGACGAAGTCGCAGGCGGCTTGTACCTTGGGGGCCATTGAGCCTGCCGCGAAGTGCATGTGGGCCAACTCAGTGGTGGTCACGCGATGCAAAGCGCGCTGCGTGGGCAATCCGAAGTCAAGGTATAGCGCGGGCACGTCGGTGGCAATGAGGAGGCACTCAGCACCGAGCTCGCGCGCCAGCAGACTGCTGGTGGCGTCCTTGTCGACGACAGCCTCAACACCAACCAAGCCGTTCAGGCCCTTACTCGGACCGTCGCCGTGCGCCGCAGACTGTAATGCCACCGGCACGCCGCCACCGCCCGCAGCAATGACGATCGCGCCATGTGAAAGCAGCCATTCAATGGCTTGCAGGCTGAGCACGCGCAACGGTGCTGGCGAGGGCACGACGCGGCGCATTCCGACGCTCTTGCCAGCTCCCGCGTTTTCTGCAGCCATCACCCAACCACGCTCATGGGCGATGCGCACGGCCTCGTCTGCGCTGTACACCGGGCCGATGGGTTTGCTGGGCGACTGGAATGCTGGGTCCGCAAGACTGACCTCGGTGCGGGTGATGAGCGTCGCGACCGTTCGACCCGGCAGACGGTTGCTTAGGCCCTGCTCCAGCAGATAGCCCACCATGCCTTCGGTTTCCGCGCCGAGCACGTCGAGCGGATAGGCAGGCACGTCGGACGTCGACGCATAAGCCGCCGCCTGTAGCGCCAGCAGGCCCACCTGCGGGCCGTTGCCGTGCGTGATGACCAGCTGGTGCGCGGGCAGTGCTCCCGCGATCAGCGCGATCTGCGCGGCCGCGCGTTCGATGTTGGCCAGCTGCTGTGCGGCACCCTGCGGCTCGCCGCGTCGCAGCAGTGCATTGCCGCCTAACGCCAGTACGATTTTCACAATGCGATTTTCATCGCGGTATCAGCCGAGCGTGGCGACCAGTATGGCCTTGATAGTGTGCATGCGGTTCTCTGCCTGAGTGAAGACGACGGACGCTTCGGATTCAAACACCTCATCGGTGACTTCCAGCGCGGTGAGGCCGAATTTTTCGTGCACCGTGCGGCTAATTTCCGTTTCAAGGTTGTGCATTGCGGGCAGGCAGTGCATGAATTTCGTTCGCACCTTGCCCGTTGCGGCCATCAGCGCGGTGGTCACCTGGTACGGCATGAGCTCGTCGATGCGCTGCTTCCAGACCGAGTCGTCTTCGCCCATCGATACCCATACGTCGGTGTAGAGAAAGTCCGCACCAAGCACGGCTTCTTTTGGGTCGGCAACGATGGTGATGCGCGCACCGGTGTGCTTTGCAAGTTCGCGCATTCGGGCAACCAACTCAATCGGCGGTTGCAGCGCCTCGGGGGCCGCGATGCGCACATCCATCCCCATTTGTACGCCACCAACCAACAGCGAACAGCCCATGTTGAAGCGCGCGTCACCGAGATAGCAGAAGGACAGCTCATGCAGCGGCTTTTCACCGAATTCGCTCATGGTCAGCAGATCGGCGAGCACCTGCGTCGGGTGCGCCTCATCAGTTAATCCGTTCCAGACCGGCACGTGCGAATAACGTGCAATATCCTCCACCACGCTTTGATGAAAGCCGCGATATTCGATGCCGTCGAACATGCGGCCCAGCACGCGCGCCGTGTCCTTTAGCGACTCTTTGTGGCCGAGATGCGAGCCTGCTGCATCGAGATAGGTGACGTGCCCGCCCTGATCATGAACGGCCACCTCAAAGGCGCAGCGGGTTCGCGTCGAAGCCTTCTCGAACACGAGCGCGATGTTCTTGCCCTTCAGCCGCTGGTGCTCATTGCCTATCGCTTTGCTGCGCTTTAATTCAACCGACAAGTCAAGCAGAAAGGCAACGTCGCGTGGCTCAAAGTCTTCCAGTTTTAAGAGGCTTCGATTGTGAAGATTAAAGCTCATGACGACACCGCATCACGCTGGATCGGGCAGCTCATGCAATGGCTGCCACCGCGACCTCGCCCCAGCTCGCCACCGGGAATCGTGATGACCTCAACGCCCGCCTTGCGCAGCAGCGTATTCGTATAAACATTCCTGTCATACGCCATGACCACGCCGGGTGCGATTGCCAAAAGATTGTTGCCATCGTCCCACTGTTCGCGCTCAACCTCATCGCTGTCGCCGCCGGTTTGCACGGTGCGCAATTGGTTCAGCCCAAGTGCTTCGGCAACGACCGAAACGAACGAGCCTTTATCAGCCCGCAGGTCGACCGATTCGTGTTTATCACCGGGCCGCAGGCTGAAGGCGCGGATGCCGTCGACCACATCGGGAAACACGGTAACGAGATCGGTGTTGCAGAAGGTGAACACGGTGTCGAGATGCATCGCGCCACGCGATTTTGTTGGCAGGAGCGCGGCGATAACGCGACTGGCCGCGCCGCGACGAAACAGTCGTCGTGCGATCTGGCTCACAGCTTGCGGAGAAGTGCGCTCGCCCATGCCGATCAGGACAACTCCGTGCCCAATCGGCATCACGTCGCCGCCTTCGAGTGTGGCCAGACCGTGATCGGCCGCATGATGGTGAGCGGTCTCGTCCTCCCGGTCAGAGTCACCAATGCCTTTGATCACGTCATCGCCAAATGCCGACGAATAGCGATATACCGCGTTCATCAAGAGCGTTTCGTGTCTGCGCGCTGCCCAGTACATCGAACCGAGCACCGACTCGCCATAAATCCAGCAGCTCGAATCGCGGGTGAACAACATGTTGGGCAACGGCGGAAACACGAAACCGCCCGCATCAAGGCAACCTGAGGTCAGGCCAGCAATCTCAAACGGCACATCGCGCCGGGCAAGACCGCCGATCAAAAATTCTGCCAGTCGCACCGCAGGCAGCACTTTGAGCCACGGCCTAAGTTGCGCTGCGGCCTCGGGCTCAATGTAGTCAGGGCCGAGCTTGCGGTCAAGCACCCAATCACAGGCCTCAGGCATAGCCATCACCTCAGACAACAGATCATGCAACTCCAGAACCGCAACTCCACGTTCTTTCAACTTGTTGGTGAAAACATGGTGGTCGTTCTTGGCTTGTGAGACCCACAACACGTCGTCGAAAAGGAGTTCCCTGCAATTGGCTGGCGTCAACCGCGCTTGGGCAAGGCCGGGGCGACACACCAACACCTTACGCAGTGTGCCGACCTCGGAATGAGCGCCGTGATTCATAGTTTCTTCTCCAGAAATGTATTGGGGTTGGTGCTGCTTCTCACAGCGTCAATTTGCCGGTGGCGAGCAAGTAGCCTCCGACGACTGCGAGAACGCACAGCGCCGCACAAATAGCCCATTCAAAGGTGGCAAATATGCGAAGCTTTTGCTCTCGTTTTGCCAGGACGTAGACCAGCGCCCCCGGCACATAAAGCAGCGCGCTGAGCAGCAAATATTTCGGCCCAGCGGCATACAAAAGCCACGCGCAGTAAACAGTGGCAAACGCGGTAATCGGAAGGTCAATAGGCTTGATTGTGTCGGCGGCACCTTCGCGGCGGACCGTGATCACGACGCCGTAAATCGCGCTGAACAAATACGGCAGTAAGATCATCGCGGTCGATAGCGAAATCAGCGCGAGATAGGATGCCTTTGACAACAGCGTGACAAGCAGGAACAACTGCACCATAAGGCTGGTGACCCACATGGCATTCGCGGGCACACCATGAGTGTTCTGCCTTGCCAGACCTTTGGGCATTACGCCGTCACCAGCGGGAGTAAACAATGACTCAGCCGCCAACAACGTCCATGCGAGAAACCCGCCGCCGACGGAAACGATCAAGCCAACATAGATGAGCACTGCGTCCCAGGTGCCGACCACACTCTCCAGCACACCCGCCATCGACGGATTTTTGAGTCCCGCCAGCGTGGCCTGATTCATCACGCCAAGGGACAGCAATGACACCGCCATCAGGAGCGCGAGCGTAATGAAAAATCCGATGATGGTGGCGCGACCCACGTCCGCACGGCTTTTCGAACGTGCCGAATAGACGCTAGCGCCCTCAATTCCGATGAACACCCAGACGGTGACCAGCATCGTGCTCTTGACCTGATCCAGCAGGCTTCCCAGCTTCGCATCACCCCAAAAACCCGACGTGAACGTATCCATCCGAAACGCGAGCGCCAGAATGCCGATGAAGAGCGCGAGCGGCACGACCTTCGCTACCGTCACCACTGCATTGAGTACCACTGCGCCCTGAATGCCGCGCAACACCAACGCATGCACGACCCACAGAACGACTGAAGCACCGACCACAGCAGCGGTCGTGTTGCCTTCGCCAAACGCAGGAAAGAAATAGGAGAGTGCTGCGAAGGCAGCGACCAGGTAACCCACGTTGCCGATCCAGGCACTCACCCAATAGCCCCACGCCGAATTGAAACCGACGTAGTCGCCAGCGGTGGCCCGCGCATAGGCGTAAATGCCGTTGTTAAGCTCTGGCTTTCTTAGTGCGATCATCTGATAAACGAGCGCTAGACTCAGCATGCCCGCGCCGGTTATGCCCCAGCCAATTAGAATCGCAGCGGGCCCAGCGCCTGCGGCCATGTTCTGTGGCAGACCAAAGATGCCACTGCCGACGATTGAGCCGACCACCAACGCGACGAGTAGCCCCAGTCCGAGCTTGCTGGGTGCAGCGGCAGGAATAATCGATGCAGGTACGGAGATCGGCGCGGATGTTGTTTTCGTCAAAACTGCGGTACTCATTTTTGATCTTTCAATGGATTGGTGGATGCCAATATCAGGTTGTCGTTCAAAACGAGTAGCGACCCATCAGATCGAACCGAGACATCGTGCCGGTGTCGCCAGCAAAAGTTTTTCGTTTTCCGTAGATGAACTCGGCACCGAGTTCGACGTTCTTGATCGGCGAGTAAATGGCGTTGACGAATAGCTGCTGCAATTGGCGGTTGCCCAGCGCCTCAGCGGTCTTGCCGCGGTTCATCCCGTACGCCACCGTGCCGCGTAATTGATCACTAAAGGTTCGGGCATAACCGACGACAAGACCTTCGTTTTTGTCAAACGTGATCGCGCCGTTGGCAGCAATGGTGTAGCCGTTTGAGCCGTAGAGTTGATCGACGTCCCCATTGACACGCGTGTATTGACCCATCAACACGTCTTTTTCGGTCAGTTTGTAATTGCCGCCCACAGCGAAGCCGAAGCCCCGCTTCGTCTCTGTGGCCGATCGCTTTTCGTGCGCGAGTGCGCGCACGTTGACCGCCCCCCAGGCGAAGCTCTGGTCATAGCGCGCGATGAGTTGGGGGAGGCGCTCTTTGCTGCTACCACCACCAAACTGATCTTCGGGATCCTCGGCGGCGACGCTGAATTTGTAGCCCGCTTTGGTATCGCCGTACGTGTAGCGCACCATCGTACGACGAGAGAATGGTGCGCCGATGGGACCATTGAAATCGACCGTTTCTGGCAAATCGTCCAGATCCATAAATGTTGACCACGTCTGACCGATGAGCCAGCCACCGTATTCGCCGTAGGCATGTCGCAACCGCAAGCGATTACGGTTGTTACTGCCGTAGGAATAGAAGTCCATCTCAAGCTTGGTATTGAGTGCGTTCGCGCCGATTGGCGTGGCCGACTCGAAGCCGAGGCGAGAGGTTTCTGCGGTAAACCGGGTGCGGCCTTTTTGCTCACCCGAATTGTCCAAAGGCTGTGAACTCAAATCGGTGAAAAGATCGCTCGG
>CAJDUD010000129.1_pt1 | contig 10297 bp, 6 predicted proteins | sample 7390161 | NCBI WGS metagenome assembly CAJDUD01 (sample SAMEA7055664, study PRJEB34461) | soil metagenome | biome: terrestrial ecosystem; feature: Peninsula; material: soil | place: Antarctica | collected 2016
CTATGTTCATGAATCGATTCATGACGAGTTTTTGCAGCACTTTGTCGACGAAGTAAAAACATTCAAAGTAGGCGATCCAGCAAGCGAGGACACCTACATCGGTGCGATGACGCGCTCAGCGCAGCTTGACGTTCTCGACGCGCAAGTCAAAGATGCCACGACTAAGGGCGGAAAGCTTCATTTGGGCGGGCATCGCATGCCGGGGCCTGGCAACTGGTTCCTGCCTACGGTCTTTTCCAATGTCAATCACATGATGGACTTGATGCGTGAAGAAAGCTTCGGCCCGATCATCGGCATTCAGAAAGTCAACTCGGACAACGAAGCCGTAGCGTTGATGAACGACACACGTTATGGCTTGACGGCAGGCGTGTTCACGCCCGACGAGGCGCGCGCGCGCAGCATCCTCTCGCGTGTGAATGCCGGCAGCGTGTACTGGAACTGTTGCGACCGCGTGAGTCCGCGCCTGCCGTGGAGCGGCTACGGCGACTCTGGTATTGGATTGACGCTTTCGACCTACGGCGTCTTGTGGTGCGATTTTCTTGTCGCACGCCGCGTACTCGACAGCGCGTCATTTTCTGTCCGAAATGTGGAGATGGACGCGCGTTACCGCGCTGGAACGGTTACGAAGCAAGAGTTCAGCGAGTTCTACGTCGGCACGCTGGCGGGGCGAACCCCAGGAGATTGGGAGTCGTTACGGCAAGAATTTCTCGCTACCGAGATTATTCCCCGCGTCCCTTTGTTAGCGCGAGCGCGGGTACGACTACATCTCGACGCTGGCGATCTGGTCGTGATGACCACGGCCACCAATCGCTTCATCACCGAACTAACCGCGCGCTATCTCAACATTGAAAATTTGATCGCCACTGAGCCGGAACTGCGCGAAGGAAAGTTCAGCGGACGCACCGAAGGCACGCTCAATATGCGTGACGGGAAGGTGGTACGCCTGCACGCGTGGCTTGCCGCGCGCGGTGCAAAGCTCGCCGACTACCTCAGTACTGCGTACAGCGACTCGATCAACGATTTGCCCCTGTTACAGGCAGTGAACACGCCCGTGGCCGTCGATCCCGACGATCAGCTCGCGGCTTGGGCGCGCCAGCATGGTCACCTGACGCTGTCGTTGCGCTAGCGAGATTCTCTAATAGCCATCTCCACAGCTTGAGTCTGGGCCTACCCAAAAGTCTGCCGCGCCCAAACACAAAAAGGAAGAAAATCCGGACATAACAAAAGTCCGGATATCGATGGATCCTAGCGAATCGTTAATCGCCGCTGAGCTGGCCCATGCGCTCGAGAGCCGCACGTTCGCGCGCTCCGCACGTGCTCGCGATCTGCTGCGCTACCTGATCGACAGCAAGCGTTCGGGTCGCTCGGGGCGGCTCAAAGAAAGCGCCATTGCGCTTGATGTGTTTAGCCGCGACGCTGCAACCTATGACTCAGCGACTGACGGCATCGTACGCGTGTCCGTCAATCGATTGCGCGATCTGCTTGATCGCTACTATGCCGACGAGGGCCGAAACAGTGGACTTCGATTTGAGATTCAGCGCGGCGGCTACACCCCGATCCTGCGGCGATCAACGCCACCCGGACTACCCGATTTGCCGCGTATCGCAGTCCTGCCGCTCGCCAACTTCACCGGTGACACGAACAACGATGCTCTGTGCGACGGGCTAACTGAAGACATCATTGATGCAATGACCCGAGTGCCCGAGGTTCGCGTGATTGCGCGCACATCGAGCTTTCGCTACAAGGGCATGGCGCTCGATGTGCGCAGTATCGCAACGGATCTGTCAGTCGACGCCCTACTAGAGGGAAGCGTACAAATTGTTGGTGACCGACTACGGATCACTGCCCAACTCATTCTCGGAAGCGACGCCACACATCTTTGGAGTCACGCATTCACCTTCGCAAGCAGCGAGCGTCGAGAATTGCAGGATGCGCTAATCGACATCATGCTGCGCTCGTTAAAGCCCGGTGTTCCCGTGCTCGCGGCTGCACCTGCTTCAATGCCGTCGATCAGTCCACAGGCGCAAAGCCTGATCGATCAGGCGCGCGGACTCAATGTCACGCAAGCGCCGGACAACTTACCCTATGCCGAAACGCTAGCCCAACGCGCCACCGAACTCGCGCCCACCCATGCCGACGCCTGGTTCGTGCTCGCGATGGTGCGCTATTCGCGCCGCTCTGCGTTCGCCGACGCGGCGGCGCACCTGGGGGTTGGCTCCGTGGCCGAGGCGCTGCGACGGGCGCTCGTGCTCGACCCCGACAACGCGCAGGCGCTATCGCTTTCTGCCTATCTGCTTATCAACGACTCACTCCAGTGGACTGAGGCTTTGCAGTGCGCGCAAAGGGCCGTGTCGTTGGCTCCCAATCATGCTGGCGTGAATGGTCGTTTGGCGTTCATCCAACTATGTTTTGGCAATTTTTCCGGATCTGTGCAGACTTACGCTCACGTTTTTTCGCTAGACCCAATAGCGCCACCTGCGCGTTATTACTACGCAATGGCATTGGCAACTGCCGGGCGAACCGACGAGGCGCTGCATTGCATCGAGGAGGGCCGCAGGGTATTGGGCGAATCGTCGTTATTGCAGGAAATGTTGTGTTCGATCCTGGAAATTGCCGGCGATATCAAGGCCGCTGCGAGCGTTTCGCAAAAGGCCCTGACCCAGTACCCCGGTTCGATCAGCATCATGATGCACGCTGCATACGCTTTGGCTGCGCAGGGTGCGCTGGACGACGCACGCGCGCTGTGTGCCCGCTATGCTGAATCAGCCAATGCCGCGCCCGACTCGCGACACTACATTCGCATGTACGTCGAAAGCGGTGGCCCAGATATCGACGCTTTCTTTCTCCATGCGATGGCAGTAGCGAGCCACCACGAGCCGCAAGTCATGCTGTTGCCGGCCTGGCCGATCTTTAATAAGTATCATCGTGATGCTCGCTGGCAAGTCTTGCTTCAACAACTCAAGTTTCCCAAGCGATAGCCATCACTCGACGTCTTTTCGTACCGCCCATGCTCGCCAATCGTCTCAATCACATCGAACCCTTCCACGTCATGGAGATTGCCTCGCATGCCCGTGCGCTCGAAGCCCAGGGCCGCGACATCATTCACATGGAAATTGGCGAGCCGGACTTTCCGACGCCGCAACCCGTCATCGATGCCGCGCAAACGATGCTCGCGAGCGGGCAGATTTATTACACCAGCGCGCTGGGTATTCGACCACTACGCGAGGCGATCAGTGGGCACTACAAGCGCATTCACGGGCTCGACATCGCGCCGGAGCGCATCATCGTGACAGCCGGCGGATCAGCGGCACTGCTTTTGACGTGCGCGCTGATCGTCAACCGTGATGACGAAATTCTTCTGACCGATCCATCGTACCCTTGCAATCGCCACTTCGTGCGGGTCTTGGAGGGCGTGCCGCGCACGATTGCGGTCGGCCCGGAGGAGCGCTATCAATTCACCGCTGACTTGATTGATCGTGCGTGGACAGCAAAGACCAAAGGCGTGCTAGTCGCAAGTCCATCGAATCCGACGGGTACCAGCGTGCGTGACGGCGAACTGAAGCGCATCGTTGATTGCGTGGCCGCGCACAATGGGGTGTTGATTTCGGATGAAACGTATTCGGGACTGAACTACGGGCGCAAAGCGGAAACGGTGCTGACGCACACCGACGACGCGTTCTCGGTCAACAGTTTCTCCAAATATTTCAACATGACCGGCTGGCGACTGGGTTGGCTGGTCGCGCCCGAGCGCCACGTTCGCGATCTCGAAAAACTCGCGCAGAATCTCTACATTTCGCCCGCTGCGTTGTCGCAACACGCCGCCCTCGCCTGTTTCACCGACGCGGGCTATGCCATTGCCGAAGCCAGGCGAGCCGAATTCGAGGCGCGCCGCAATTATTTCGCCAATGCGCTCACCAACATCGGTTTCAAAATCCCAATCTTGCCCGATGGCGGATTTTTCGTTTACGCCGACGTCAGCGAATTCACGAAGGACAGTGAGGCCTTCGCCAGCGACATCCTCGCTCGCACCGGCGTCGCCTTCGCGCCTGGAATCGATTTCGGGGAATATCGGGCGCTGGAACATGTGCGCATGGCGTATGCGGTGAGTCTACCGAAGCTTGAAGACGGCATTCGGCGGTTGACCCAGAACTTGTAAACACATCGAACGCCGAATAAACCGGTGCAATTCCGACACAGTCCGATCAGCAGCTTTTCTTTGAAACGACCTGTGCACCGGGGCTGATCAACAATAAGTGTAAAAGTCGATATTTCACTAAAATCGCCCTTAGCCCCCGTGCTTTCGACGTTTCAGATCGAAGTTATTACTGCCAACGGCCCGCAATCCAGTAGTGGCCGCGACCATCGCGATGCCAATATCCAGGGCTCCAGCGACTATAGCCGCGCGCGGGCAACGCCCAATGGCCGCGATTCCACACATAGTCGCGGCCATTCCAGCCGTGATAACCGCCGATCCACACATAGCCGGGGCCTGGCGCGACGGTGATCACCTCGTTGTAAGCGGCAGGTGGCGCGCGATCCACATAAACCACGGATCCCAGCGGCACGGGTCCGCGCACTCCGACAGCACAACCACCGGCAGCCAGCGCCAGCGCGCAGCACGTGAGCGCCGCAGAAATTAAACGAGATGATGAATGACGCATGAGGGTCTCCTTCGATTTGCATCTGTGGGTACAAAAACAAAACGGCTCTCGAAGTTAGACCGTTGACTCGAATTAGCCATGCCGCAGATTGTTACTTTTGCTTACGAAGCGTCGTTGAAATCGCAAAGTCAACGCTACCTTTTGGACCGCTCACCCGATACGCGGCAACCACCAACATGCCCAGCAATACCGAGGCGACAAAGTTATGCGCCGTCGCCAGCAGAATCGGCTTCGCGAAGTGCACCGTGCTGATGCCAATTACGACTTGCACTACGAGCGCGGTTTGGATCCACATGGCTTGCCGCCGGAGCGCCGAATGCGCTCGCATCAGCGCGACCGCCGCCGCGATCACCACAGCCGTCGTAACCACTGCGCCAACACGATGCGCCCAGTGAATCGCCCGCAGACCCTCAATTGAGAGGAAGCTGCCGTCAGGGTTGCGGCCGAGCGCCCGGAACAGCGCAAAGCCCTCATTCCACGCCACAGCAGGCCGTAATTCGCCATTGCATCCGGGGAAATCACCGCACGCCATCACGGCGTAGTTGGTGCTGACCCAGCCGCCAAGAAAAATTTGCACCGCCAACGTGATCACAGCGAGCCAAATAATCACTTTCACGCCGCCTGACACCATGATCGTCATCGCACGCGTTTCGCCCGCGCGGTGCCGTTCGCGCATCCAGAACCAGATCAACAGCGCAAACAGGAGCATGCCGCCCATCAGATGCGTCGTCACGACAATCGGCATTAACTTGAGCGTCACCGTCCATTTGCCGAACAAACCTTGCAGGCTGACGACAATCAACAACAGGAGCGGCCACGCGACGCCCACGTTAGCCGAGCCAAAGTCGTTCGCCGCTCGTAGCCATGACGCATTGCCATCGCGAAATTTAGCCACCAGCGCCCGCACAAACATCACAAGAATCAGCACACCGATGAACGACGCGACGTAGCGATGCAGCATCTCGATCCACGCCTTAACGTGGTTCACAGGGCCATGCGCGCCGCCCTGATCGACGATGGCCTGATTGATTTGTGCGCTCGCCGTTGCCGGCAGCAATTGGCCGTAGCAACCCGGCCAGTCCGGACAGCCGAGCCCACTGTCGGTCAGGCGCACAAAGGCACCAAACGCAATCAGATCAAGCGTTAAGAACGCCGCGATGGCCACCAGCCGTCCCCAGCGCAGCTTCAGCCCCATGACCAGACCGAGCAGCAACAGCACGAGCCACACGATGGCATTGAGTGTTGACAGGGAAAATTGCCAGAAAATCGGCGCGGAAGGATCGGGCATGAGAGTGCTCGCGGATTAGGCGGGCGGGATGGAGCTACAACAAGCTTATTTTAGGGAAATTCTGCGTCGCCCCGTGCCGCAGGAGCGGCGTCGCACTAATTTTCTCGCCGATCCAGACCTTGAGCGGCGTAATGAGCGCGCTTTGCTACGTACATAGCGTCATCGGCCGCTCGCAGCGTCAGCTCCAGCCCACCGGCGCGTTCGCACACCGCCGACCCCACCGATAACGACAATCGCGGCCCCTGATAGAACTGATTGTTGAGCTCAACGACCATGCGCAAGCTCTCCTTAAGTGCCGCCAGTTCAGTCGCACCGTGGCGTGGCAGCAGGCACACAAATTCATCCCCCCCCACGCGCGCGGCCTGCAATTGATCTCCCAACGTCTTCTTCAGCGCCTCACCGGCGCGGCGCAACAGCGCGTCACCCACAGAATGACCAAACTCATCGTTAACACGCTTCAATCCGTTCAAATCCATCGACAACACACCGACCGGAAACGGCCCTCGTCGATTCAGACGACTGATCTCGTCATCATAAAATGCACGATTACGCAGCTTGGTCAGCGCGTCATGTTTGCCGAGGAATTCAAGGTACGTCTCGGCCTTTTTACGGGCGCTGATGTCGGTGAGCGCCACTTGCACCAGATCCCATGTTGCTTCATGCCCTGGCAACACCGCCCATTGCATGTGCAAATGAATCGGGTCACCGCGCAGCGAATAGTTCAGCGTCTCGCGCGACTGAAACAGCGATCCATTCCAGCAGTCGAGTAACTGCTCTGCAAATGAGCGCGCCATTTCGTCGCGAAAAATCTCTGGCATGCGCGCCAGCAGTTCCTCTTTGTCGGCGGCACCGAAGAGCGTCAGCGTTTGCCGATTGACGTCGATCACCCGAATGCGCTCCATGCATGACAACACAAATTCTGGATGCACGTCGCAAAAAGTGCGGAAGTCAGTGATGCCCTGGGCGCGCACATCGTCAAGCATGTCCTTAACTTCGCGGAAATCCTCCACCCACAACGACACCGGTGACAGGTCGAACAGCGCGCGGGCATAAGCCTCGTTCTCCGCGGCCGCATTCTCAGCGCGCTTCTGCTCAGTGAAATCCTCAAGCGCCATCAGCATGCGATCCCACGGCTTGGCCACGCTCTCGAGGCGATTGACATTGAGACGAATATTCAGCGCGCGGCGATCAAGGCTGTAATTGATCGTCTCGGTCTGATAGGACGTCTCGCCGTTCCAGAGCTTTGAGATTTCGGCGGAGGCGGCGGACGCATCGCTGTGGTCAAACAGGGCGTTACCCGCCGCCAGCAGTTCACCGACATCTTTCGCGCCATACAAATCCAGCGTGCGCTGATTGACCTTAAGCACTTTGATGCACGAAAAATACTCGCCAATGGCAGCGGGTCGCTCTAACAGGTATTTTCCGATGTCAATCACGCCCGCCATACGCCACGACTGCAACAACTCGTAAACCGCACTGAAATCCTCAAGCCACAACGATACAGGGGCTAAGTCAAATAGCGGGTCGGCGGCGTGAACATCCGTCGAGACGGGCGTGACGATCATGTGGAAATCCTTTTTCTACACTTTGGATGATAGACAAGACGGGCACCGCCGCCTCTTAGAATCACGTCATGCGTTTATTCCGTCTTGCCAAAATCGTCAGCGTTTTCCATCGGTATGGACTAGACGAATTTGTACTTACCGATTCCCCCAATCTGCTGCTGCGCGGTCTCGGCAAATTGCTCGGTTCCCGCAAACACGACCTGCCCCGCGGAGAGCGGCTGCGCCTGGCGCTCGAATCGCTCGGGCCCTGCTTCGTCAAGTTCGGTCAGGTGCTGTCGACGCGCCCCGATTTGATCCCACCTGACATCGCCAACGAGTTATCCCTGCTTCAGGATCGCGTGCCGCCGTTTCCTACGGAACAAGTCAAGATCGTGCTGGAAAAAGCATACGGACGACCGGTCGATCAGGTATTCGCCACCTTCGACTGGACGCCGATCGCCAGCGCTAGCGTCGCGCAAGTGCATTTCGGCACGATTGCGCTGAAAGTTGCCGACACTTTCGAGAATCGCGATGTCGCCATCAAAATTTTGCGTCCCAATATCAAACCGGTGATCGAGAGTGATCTGGCGATTTTGCGCGTGCTCGCGGGTTGGGTTGAACGATTCAGCCCCGATGGTCGCCGACTGAAGCCACGCGAAGTCGTCGCCGAATTCGACAAGTATTTGCATGATGAACTGGATCTTGTGCGCGAAGCCGGTAACTGCTCGCAACTGCGCCGAAACTTCACCGGCTCGCCGCTGCTCTACATGCCCGAGGTGCATTGGGACTGGTGCGAACAAACCGTGATGGTGATGGAGCGGTTGTACGCGACGCCGGTGAACCAGATTGACAAGCTCCGCGCGGCGGGTGTCGACATCAAAAAACTCGCGCGAGACGGCGTGGAGATTTTTTTCACGCAAGTATTTCGCGACGGGTTTTTTCACGCGGACATGCATCCAGGCAATATTGCCGTGCGCACCAACCCGGAAAATCTGGGCCAATACGTTGGCATGGATTTCGGCATCGTGGGCACGTTAAATGACAATGATCGACGTTATCTGGCCGAGAATTTTCTAGCTTTTTTCCGCCGCGACTACCGCCGCGTTGCAACCGCGCATATCGAATCTGGCTGGGTGCCAGCTGGCACACGCGTGGATGAGCTGGAAAGCGCAGTACGCAGCGTCTGCGAGCCGATTTTTGATCGCCCACTGGCAGACATTTCGTTTGGCAAAGTGCTGTTGCGCCTGTTTCAGGTATCGCGACGATTTAATGTTGAAATTCAGCCTCAACTCGTGCTCCTGCAAAAGACATTACTCAACGTCGAAGGAGCGCCTGATTGAGCAAGCACCGTATCTCTCCAGCGCCCTGCCGCAAGTGCCGCGCTTGATTCACCAGGCGCTGGAGCAGCGGAACGCGTCACCTGCGCCCGTGGTGATCCAAACGAGCACGGGCTGGACGAATGTCTGGTTGGCGCTCATTGCAATTTGTTTGCTGGCGATATTGGGAACGTTATGGATTCCATTCTTGCTGGAGTAGAGCGCTAAGGTGAACCCACTTTCGCTCGATCAACCGTGGGGACGCGGTTACAGCGCTAGACAAACACACGCGTTTGCCGATGCCAATGCGCTTGTTGCGGACGGCTCAAAACACTTCCTGCCACGCGGTCTGGGGCGTAGTTACGGTGACGTGTGTGTGAACGACGGTGGCACGCTGCTGCACACATTTCGCCGAGATCGATTACTGGCGTTTGATGAGGCGAATGGCGTGCTTACATGCGAAGCAGGCGCGTCGCTCGCTGACATCGCAGAGGCCGTGTTGCCGCGCGGCTGGTTTTTGCCGGTCGTTCCGGGCACGCGCTACGTCACGGTTGGTGGCGCGATTGCCAACGATGTCCACGGCAAAAATCATCACCTGAATGGAACATTCGGGCGCTTCGTTCGCGAAATCAAACTCTCTCGCTCCGACTGGCAGGCGACGCAAACGGTGTCGCCAGCGGACGCGCTATTCGGCGCAACCATCGGCGGACTCGGGCTGACTGGTTTGATGCATGAAGTCAAACTTCAGCTCAAGCGCGTTCCCGGCCCCGGCATCGTGCAAGACACCCAACTGTTCGGCTGCGACGGTACGATTGATGAATATCTCGCGCTCGATGCAGCCAGCAAGGATTGGGAATACACCGTCGGCTGGATCGACACGCTCGACCCGAATCTGCGCGGCGTGTTTTTCCGTGGGCGACATTGCGCAGGGCCGAAGGAATGGCTGACACCGCAACCAACGCGACTAACCATGCCAATGGACGCGCCGCGCTGGCTGCTTGGGGCGTGGAGTGCGAAGGCATTCAATGCACTCTACTACCGCGCGCAAGCCATGCACACGGCCGCCCAGGAGACGATCCCGCTGTGGCAATTTTTCTTTCCGCTTGATGCGGTAAACGCGTGGAATCGCGCTTATGGCAAGCGCGGTTTTGTGCAATATCAATTCGTCGTTCCAACCAATGCCGCGCGCGAAACGGTACCCAAGATTCTGACGCATTTGCGCGAAGCACAGGTGGCAAGCTACCTCGCCGTGATCAAGAATTTTGGCGATATTGCGTCGCCAGGACTCATGAGTTTTCCTATCGCTGGCACCACCGTTGCACTAGATATTCCCGCGCCCGATGAAAAAGATCGTCGCGCGCTCGATCGGGCTGACGCGATGGTGGCTGATGCCGGCGGTCGCGTCTATCCAGCAAAAGACGCGCGAATGTCAGCCGCGATGTTTCAACGATTTTTCCCGCATTGGCGCGAGCTGGAGGCGGCGCGCGA
>CAJDUD010000295.1_pt1 | contig 10258 bp, 10 predicted proteins | sample 7390161 | NCBI WGS metagenome assembly CAJDUD01 (sample SAMEA7055664, study PRJEB34461) | soil metagenome | biome: terrestrial ecosystem; feature: Peninsula; material: soil | place: Antarctica | collected 2016
GCCCTCCAGTGCAAATTGGTAAAGCTGCGAGGGATGGCGTGGGATGTTGTCCACGGTCGGAAAAATCATGGCCCACGGCAATGACGGATCGGCCGCGCGGCCTGGGAGTTCGGCGTTGATAAAGTTGCCGATACGGCCCGACGCCAGACCCAGCGGTACCAGCGGCGCGACAAAATCCATGACCCGCAATAACTTTCGCTCGGTGCGCCGTGCGTACAACCACATCGCAATAATTACACCGAGCAGGCCCCCATGAAAGCTCATGCCACCCTGCCACACAGCAAAAATCTCGAGCGGATTGCTCAGGTAATAGCCGGGCTTGTAGAACAGGCAATAGCCTATGCGCCCACCCAAAACCACGCCCAAAATGCCGTATAACAGTAATTCGTCGACATCCGCCGGTTTCCAGCCCTGCAAGAGCTGTTTACGGGCGCGGTACTGACCGAGCAACATGAAGAGCACGAATGCCACAAGGTAAGTCAGGCCATACCAGCGAATGGCGAGCGGGCCAATCTGTAGGGCAATGGGATCAATATCAGGATGGATGAGCATAGTAGCTAAGTGTAGTGCGGCCTAAAATATTCCTAATCTGCATTTGTCATCGCTTTGACAAATCCCGCCTGTAAACCGTTTAGAGTCTTTCGAGTGCACCTATGAGCTTCAATCGCCGCAGCAAAATAATCACCGCGGGCATCGCCCGTTCGCCTAATCGCTCAATGCTTCGCGCCGTTGGCTTTGGCGACAACGATTTCGACAAACCGATCGTCGGCGTCGCCAACGGTCACAGCACGATGAACCCTTGCAATGCGGGCATTCAGCCGCTGGCTGATCGCGCGGTGACCGCGATCAGTGCTGCGGGTGGCATGCCGCAAATGTTCGGTGTGATCACCGTGACCGACGGCATCAGCATGGGCACCGAGGGCATGAAGTATTCGCTGGTGTCACGTGAAGTGATCGCCGACGCCATCGAAACCGCCACCCAAAGCCAGATGATGGACGGCGTGCTGGTGCTCGGCGGTTGCGACAAAAATATGCCCGGCGGCATGATCGCAATGTGTCGAATGAATATTCCCGCGATTTATTGCTACGGCGGCACCATCAAGCCCGGCAACTGGAAAGGTCAGGCGCTGACCATCGTGTCGCCGTTTGAGGCCGTCGGCAAAATGGCCGCGGGCACGATTTCCGAAGAAGATTTCATCGGCATCGAGAAAAACGCTTGCCCCACGCACGGCGCGTGCGGCGGCATGTATACAGCTAACACGATGTCGTCGTCGTTCGAAGCGTTAGGCATGAGCTTGCTTGGTTCTTCCTCGATGGCGAACCCGGATCAGGAGAAGTCCGACAGCGTGGCCGACTCCAGTCGTGTACTGCTTGACGCGATCAAAAATAATCTGAAACCGCTCGATATCATCACCAAAAAATCCATTGAAAACGCCGTCGCGCTGATCATGGCCACGGGCGGTTCGACCAACGCAGTGCTGCACTTTTTGGCGATCACGCATGCGGCGGATGTTGAGTGGACGATTGACGATTTTGAGCGCATGCGCAAGAAGGTTCCGGTGCTCTGTGACCTGAAACCGTCGGGACAATATGTGATGACCGATTTGCACGCGGTCGGCGGTGTGCCGCAAGTGCTCAAAATGCTGCTGAATATGGGCGTTTTGCACGGCGATTGCATGACGATTACCGGCAAAACGATGGCCGAAGAATTGGCCAAAATCCCTGATCTGCCCGCCAGGACGCAGGACGTAATCCGTCAACCCGACAACCCAATGTACAAAGAGGGCCACCTCGCGATTTTGAAGGGGAATTTGTCCCCAGAAGGTTGCGTCGCCAAGATTACTGGCCTGAAAAATCCGGTGCTCACGGGTCCGGCACGCGTGTTCAACAGCGAGCCCGAATGCATGGACGCGATCATGGCCGACAAGATCAAGGACGGCGACGTGTTGGTGTTGCGCTACGAAGGTCCAAAAGGCGGCCCTGGCATGCGCGAAATGCTTGCACCGACCAGCGCGATTATCGGCAAAGGCATGGGCGAAACCGTCGCCCTGATTACCGACGGGCGATTTTCAGGCGGCACCTGGGGCATGGTGGTGGGCCACATTTCGCCTGAAGCCCAAGTGGGTGGCCTGCTTTGCATCGTTGAAGAAGGCGATTCAATCACCGTTGACGCGCACAAATTATTATTGCAACTCAACGTGGACGAAGCCACGATTGCCGCACGGATGGCTAAATGGGTCGCGCCGCCGATGAAGTACAAAAAGGGCGTGATGTACAAGTTCGCGAAACTTGCGTCGAGCGCAAGCAAGGGAGCGGTTACCGATGCCTGAGTCGATCAAAAGATTAGCGCTTTTCACTGCGCTATTGCTCATTGGCGCCGCATCCGCTGCGCCGGTTGATATCAAACTGGTCAATCCAAGTTTCGAGGAACCCGCAAACGGCGCGCGCGCGCCAGGCTGGTTTCCATCGCAGCACACCGGCCCTGTTCGCAATTACGAATGGGCTGTGGACACGGAAACGGCCAGCGAAGGCAAGGCGAGCTACCGCATCAAACGCATCAGCCCGCAAGCGTTCGGCATGATCAATCAGGGCATCGTTGTCGCCGAACATGCGGGTAAAACGCTCGAGTTTTCGGCGTCGATGAAGGGCGACGACGTGGGCCCGGAAGGCTGGTTGCTCACCGTCAACGTCGAAAGTCGCAACGCCATCCTGGAGCAGATTCGCAGCACGCCGGTGACCGGCAAAGCTGGCTGGAAACGCTCCGCCGTGCTTGATGAAGGCACGGGCTGGGTAGATGACATCAAACTGCGCGTGGTGGAGTAAGCGTAGCGTCGCATTCGTCAACACCCTTAACGTTCGTGCGTTAATGTGCAATGAATAAATACTTTTTACCTTGCGTCGCGCTGATAGCCGTGTTCGCGGTGACTCCAACATTCGCAATCGACGCCATTCCGCTCGATCAATTGAAACCCGGTTTGTGGAAGGTCGAGCGCAAGATGGAAAAGCTCGACCTCACGCCGGTCGAATACGAAACGCGCAACAGCGAATATTGCGCCAGCCCAAAAAAAGAAATTTCACGCACCTTGCGCGTCGCAAGTTTTCTGTGCAAGACCGAGACGACCAAGGTCGCCGACAACAAATACAGCGTTCACGCCACCTGCCGTCTGCCCGGCATCTCGGGTGAAAACACCACGATCATCACCATCGTGAACCCCGGCGAATACACCGCGCAAGTTGAGACAATCGGTACCAAGTTCGGTGACAAACAACATCGCAAGGAAATGATTTCTGCGGTGCGTGCGGGTGATTGTCAGGAGTAGCGCCGGTATGCGGTTACGGTTATAGAACCCATAACCTCGAAACTACGCAACACTACAGCGACATACGGGGACTACACTTCTCCGTATGAAAGCCACCAAAATAGTTGCCACACTCGGCCCCGCGAGCGACACCGTTGACATCATTGCCGCCATGATTGAGGCGGGATGTGATTGCTTCCGTCTTAATTTTTCACACGGCACCGCCGAGGATCACGCTGGGCGTGCCGCGCGCGTACGAGAAGCTGCGGCCCGCGTGGGTCGCGAGGTCGCCATCATGGGCGATCTTCAAGGGCCAAAAATCCGCGTCGGTAAATTCGAGAACGGTAAAGCGATGCTCATCACAGGCGAGCCGTTTTTACTTGATGCCGCGCTCGATAACAAAGCGCCCGTATCGAACTCGCAACAGGCCAGCCTCGACTACAAGGAATTGCCACAAGACGTCAAAAGCGGCGACACCTTGCTGCTTTCCGACGGTTTGATCCAGTTGCGAGTCGTCAAGGTGATCGGTGACAAGGTGCACACCATCATCGAGCTCGGCGGCGAACTGTCAAACAACAAGGGCATCAACAAAATGGGCGGCGGCCTGACCGCGACAGCCCTGCCCGCCAAAGATTTGGATGACATCAAAATCGCCGTCGCCATTGATGTTGACTACCTTGCAATCTCGTTTCCAAAAAGTGCGAACGATATGCAAACCGCGCGCACCATTCTTAACGCGTGCGGCGGCAAAGCCAAACTCATCGCCAAAATCGAGCGCGCCGAAGCCATCGTGCCGGAAACGCTGGACGAAATCATCGACGCCAGCGACGGCATCATGGTCGCCCGCGGCGATCTCGCGATTGAGGTTGGTAACGCCGCCGTGCCTGCGCTACAAAAGCGCATGATCAAGCGTGCGCGTGATCGCAACAAGCTCACCATCACTGCCACGCAAATGATGGAGAGCATGATCACGGCGCCGGTGCCGACGCGCGCCGAAGTGAGCGACGTGGCCAACGCGGTGCTCGACGGCACCGACGCCGTCATGCTCTCAGCGGAATCGGCGACCGGCAAATATCCGGTAGAAACCATCCGCACCATGACCGCGATTGCCCTCGCCGCCGAACGCTCGCAGGATTACGAACTGGACAGCGATTTCATTCACCAGCAGTTCGTGCGCGTCGATCAGGCCATCGCGATGGCATCGCTGTTCACCGCGTTTCACCTGAAAGCGAAGGCCATCGCCGCGCTGTCGCAATCCGGCTCCACCGCGCTATGGATGAGCCGCCACGACAGCGGCGTGCCGATCTATGCGCTAACGCCTGAAATCAGATCAGCACGTCGCGCGGCACTGTATCGCGGCGTGCGCCCGGTCGTCGTGCCATTTGATTCGGACCGTGAGAACGCGCTGCTGGCAGCCGAGAACGCGCTCACCTCGCGCGGCGCAGTGGGCGAAGGCGATTTGATTGTCCTGTCGTGCGGCGAGCCGATGGGCAAAAGCGGCGGCACCAACGCGCTGAAAGTGGTTCGCATTGGTGAGCACCGAGAGTAATCAGCTTTTCGCCGAAAGCACTATTTTGCTTGGGGTAAAGCTCTATTTTTACGAATATCGACTTATCGCATAATGGGCTTTCACGCCATATTTAGCGGTGTTTTCAGCGTATAGCTGAATTGGCTAGATGGCCGCAGTCGCGCACGCACGCCGTTGCCGCGACTACACTTTCTACATGCAAGCCACTGTCAAACCCACGCGCCGCATCCTGCTCGGCATCACCGGCGGCATCGCCGCTTACAAATCTGCTGAACTGACGCGACTGCTGGTCAAATCGGGGCGCGAAGTCACTGTCGCCATGACCGCCGCTGCGCGCGAATTCGTTGGCCCCGCGACCTTTCAGGCGCTCTCCGGTCATCCCGTATTCAGCGATTTGTGGGACCCGCGGCCCGACAACGGCATGGCTCACATCGAACTCACGCGCAACAACGACGTGATGCTGATCGCGCCCGCCTCGGCCGATTTCCTGGCTCGCCTCGTTCATGGCCGCAGCGACGATCTGCTCGCCACCACTGTTTTGGCGCGCACCATCCCGCTGATCGTCGCGCCCGCCATGAATTTGCAGATGTGGCAAAACCCGGCCACGCAGAGAAACGTCGCCACGCTCAAAGCCGACGGTGTTCACGTGATCGGCCCCGGCAACGGAGATCAGGCGTGCGGCGAAATTGGCGACGGCCGTATGCTCGAGCCCGCAGAAATCATCGCCGCGCTCGACGCCTGGGCGCAACCCAAACTGCTCGCCGGAAAACGCGTGCTCATCACCGCTGGCCCTACACAGGAAGCTATTGACCCGGTGCGCGTCATCACCAATCATTCCAGCGGAAAAATGGGCTACGCGCTGGCGCAGGCCTGCGCGGACGCGGGCGCGCAAGTCACGCTCGTCACCGGCCCCACGCACCTCGCTACGCCGCATTCGGTAGAAAGGGTCAATGTCACCAGTGCCGCACAAATGCTCGCCGCCGTCGAAGCCGATATCGACAACGCCGACATCTTCATCGCGGTCGCTGCCGTCGCCGATTACCGCCCCGCCAACAGCGCTGATCAAAAGATCAAAAAAACCGATGGCGGCTTGACAATCAACCTAGAGCCCACCGTCGACATCCTCGCCAAAATCGCCAAGCACGTCGGTAAAAACGGCAAGCCACCGTTCTGCGTCGGCTTCGCCGCCGAGAGCGAAAAAGTGGAGCAATACGGCGCAGAAAAGCGCGCCCGCAAGGGCATCCCGCTGCTTATCGCCAATCATGCGCAAAGCGCGTTTGGGGCGGATGAGAATGAAGTCACGCTAATCGACGAAGCCGGTGCGGTGGGAGCAAAACGATTGCCGAGAATGAATAAACTTGCGCTGGCGCGGGCATTGGTGGGTGAGATTGCAGCGCGGATTCACTGAGTTAATAGTCACCTCCGCCTTTCTTGATCGCCCATGCTCGATATCGCCGCCGCCTGCCTCGTAGTGACCGCCCTCCTGGCCTACGTTAACCATCGATTCATCGGATTGCCAACCACCATCGGCGTGATGGCGGCGTCGCTTGCGCTGTCGTTGTTGATTCTTGCGCTGGATGCGGTGGGTATTGCCAGACAACTGCGGGTGTTTGAAGAGTCGCTGCTGCGGCAGATCGATTTTTCTGAAGTGCTGATGCAGGGCATGCTGTCGCTCTTGTTGTTTGCGGGGGCGTTGCACGTGGACTTGAGCGAGCTCAAGTCCTATCGCTGGCAGATTTTTACGCTGGCCGTGGTCGGCACACTCTGCTCAACGCTCCTTGTGGGTGTCCTGATGTGGTGGGTGCTGCCGCTCGTGGGTATGCCGCTACCGTTCCTGTATTGCCTGCTTTTTGGCGCGCTGATTTCGCCGACCGATCCCATCGCAGTCATGGGGATTCTCAAATCGGCAAAAGCACCAAAGAACCTGGAACTGGTGATCGCCGGAGAATCCCTGTTCAACGATGGCGTTGGCGTGGTGATTTTTGCGCTGTTGCTGGGTGTGCTCGCGAGCGGCACGACGCCGACGGTGGGCGCTGCGTTTCAATTGCTGCTGCACGAGGCGGGCGGCGGACTGGTATTCCGCGATGGTTGTCGCCGGAGTCATCATTGGCAATCACGGACGCGCGCTCGCAATGTCGGACATGACGCGCCGCTATGTCGACATGTTCTGGGAGCTCATGGACGAAATCCTGAACGCGATCCTGTTCGTCTTGCTGGGTATGGAATTTCTGATCATCAGTTTCACCCATCAGATACCGTTGGCGGGGTTACTGGCGATCGTCGCGACGCTGGTGGCGCGACTCTTGACAGTGGGCGCGCCGGTGACGCTGTTCAAGGGAGCATTTAAGTTGCCGCCGGGCTCGTGGAAGGTGTTGACCTGGGGCGGATTGCGCGGCGGCATATCGGTGGCACTGGCGCTTTCGTTGCCTGTGGGGCCGTTTCGAAACACGGTGCTAGCGCTGACGTATTGTGTCGTGGTGTTCTCGATTCTGGTGCAGGGGCTCACCGTCAAACGCGTCGTACAACGCTCAATGCCAGGTTCCGCCGCAGTGGATAGCGCTTCGGATGCTTCAACTCATCACTGAACGACGCAGCAACGCGATCAGCTTTTGATGGATACCCGCATTTAACGCAGGCCAGCGCGGTTATTTTTTGATTGTCGATAAGTGGCTAAAATTACGTCCAGCCCCCTTCCGAACGTCGTTATAGCGAAAAGCTGTTAGTTCCATCACCAATACTTCATCGCGCCTTTAAACAAGGCTGCAAGCGACGATTTCGTCACGTCTCGCGGCGCATTCTTGATCACACGTTGCTGCGGGAACGCCCGTTCTGCCAGGGCCTCGGCGTCAGCATCCGTGTAGCCAACGGCGTTCAAACCGTTCGGAAAGTTCACGGCACGCATCATTTCAATCAACTTAATGGCGATGATTTCACCCGCGTCTTGGGCGTCCGCGTCGTGAGTATTCGCGCCCAAAAACTGCGCCACTTCAAGATGGCGCTCCGGCGCGGCCTCACCCGTGAATCGGTAGACGCTCGGCGCATTGAGCACCACGCTCATGCCGTGCGGCACCATCGGTTTGTCCTGCGGATAGCCTTCAGGGGGTTTGAAGTCGCGCACAAGGCCGGAAACGGCGTAGCTCATGCCGTGCGGCAGGTGGCAACCGGCGTTGGAGAACGTCATGCCCGCGATGAGCGCGGAGTACATGATTGCCCCTTTTGCCGGTTGATCGCTCGGGTCGTTCACGGCCTTCACCAGGTTCTGACCGATGATGCGGAGCGCTTCGCGTGCGCCCATGTCGCTCCACAAATTCGCGCCCTGATTCATCGGACGTTTCGCGCCGTCGTCGCCGTCATACAGCTTCGGCTTTGCGCTGTGCGGCCTAGCCGTATAGCTCTCCAGCGCATGCGACAACGCATCGAATCCGTTGGCAGCGATCACGCCGGGCGACAAGGTGTGCGTCACGTCCGGGTCAACCAGAGCGCGTGATGGCAGCATGTGGCGCGACAGGATGCCCGTTTTGCATTGCTGTTCGAGCAGATTGCAGATGGCGATGCCCGTGACTTCGCTGCCGGTGCCGCAGGTGGTTGGGCACGCAATGTGCGGCTTCAACGGGCCGGGCACGGCTTTGCCGCGCCCAATCGGTGCGTTGACATAGGCGAGCAATTCGTCAGGATAGGTGGCGTAGAGATTCGCCGCTTTCGCGGTGTCCATCACCGAACCGCCGCCCACCGATACGAAGCCATCGAACTTTCCTTCCTGCGCAAATTTGGCAGCGGCCATGAACGAGTCACCGGTCGGTTCAACCGCGCACTCCCAGTAAATATCTACCGTGCAGCCCGCCGCTTCGAGCGAGCGCTTGACGGTTGCGACGTACGGTAAATCACGCACTGTTTTGTCGGTAAAGAGGCCAATGCGCTTCATACCTAACGCCCGCGCATGCGAGCCCGCTTCGCGCAAGCAGCCCGGCCCGAAGGTGAAGTGATTGACTTCGACCGTGAAGGCGGCGTCGCCTTCGTGGCCTTGCAGGCCTTCAAGTCCGTAGTAGCGGCAGCAGGTGTACATCACATTCCTTTGAACTATGGTTAGGCGACAGCCGATACGCCGCCGTTAGAGCACCGGTTCACAGCGCACCTCTGATGTCACCGAATTGGCGATGAAACATTCCGCGTGCGCCTTGTGATGCAGGGCGTGAATTTGCTCGACTGTCGGCAGTAAATCGCCAGAAAAAGTGACGTACGGCTTGAGCGTCACAACCGTCATTGCCATCTTGCCTTCAGCATTGCGCGCCATGATTCCCGAGGCGTTGTCGACATAGCTATCAACACAAAATTTGCGCGCTGATGCAATCGACAGAAACCACAGCATGTGGCAGCTGGAAAGTGAAGCGACGAACATCTCCTCCGGGTCAACCGCGCTGGCGTCTGACATCGGAAGCGGGACGACGCTTGGGGACGAGGAGCCGGGCACTTCCGCACCACCGTCAAAACGCAACGTATGTTTGCGGCTGTATCGGTTGCCGGCGAAATCCTGCTCGCCCCGCTGCCATTCGATGATTGCGGTGTATTTGCTCATGCGCGCATCGCGTCAGCTTTGATCATGTCGGCCGCTTTTTCTGCCATCATGACGACCGGTGAATTGGTATTTCCCGAGATCAGCGTGGGCATGACAGAGCAGTCAATCACCCGCAATCCGGTAACGCCACGAACGCGCAAACGGGTGTCCACGACGCCCATCGGATCGGTGGCCGGGGCCATCTTGCAGGTCCCGCTTGGATGAAAAATAGTCGCGCCGTAATTGCGTGCAAACTCCAAAATTTCATCATCAGTTTGAACGTTTGCACTCGGGCGATATTCCTCGCCGATGAGATCACTCATCGCTTTAGTACCGGCCAACTTGCGCGCGAAGCGAACCGACTCAATCGCGCACCGGACATCGGTTTCGTGCGACAGATAGTTGGCGAACATCAGCGGTGCGGCCAGCGGATCAGCTGATTTCAGTGCAATATGACCGCGTGACTCGGGGCGCAACTGGCAGACCGAAAAAGTGCAGGAAGTGAAATTGAATATCCGGTGTCGTAGATTCAGACAGCACTTTGGTGAACATCCCTCCGTGATTGATGCCGATGGCAAGCGGACCGGCACGCCGGGTGAGCCAGTCCCAGCCCATCAAAAATTTGCGCCAGTTGCTCTGCAGATCATCATTAGTGGTGATAGGTTTTTTGACTTTAAACAGCAGGCGTAATTGCAAATGGTCTTGCAAGTTTTGACCGACGCCCGGGAGGTCGTGCAGCACGGGGACACCATGCGCCTGGAGGTGTTCGCGCGGGCCGATGCCGGAGAGCATGAGTAGCTGCGGGCTTTGCAGTGCGCCTGCCGTGAGCAGCACTTCCTTGTTCGCGCGCAGCGTGACTTTTTTACCGTACTGCATGTA
>CAJDUD010000089.1_pt1 | contig 10185 bp, 9 predicted proteins | sample 7390161 | NCBI WGS metagenome assembly CAJDUD01 (sample SAMEA7055664, study PRJEB34461) | soil metagenome | biome: terrestrial ecosystem; feature: Peninsula; material: soil | place: Antarctica | collected 2016
ATAGACGACCAATTTCAGTGCCGCGACCGGATCCTTTTGACCGTCAAAGGTGGGGGCAAGCGCGGTGACAATTAGCGACACGACATAAATCGCGGCAAGGCCCAAAACGTACCCCAGAACCATGGTGATGAGAGCGCTGGTGATTGGTGTACGGATGGTGCCAACGATCGGCAGCGAGACTCCAATGAGCGTCGATCCCAAGAGACCACAGACCGCCGGAATCAGCGCCAAAATCATGGCGTAGCCCGTAAACAGCGACTTCACGTCTGCTGTTTCCGCTGCGATCTTTTCCCATTCGGTCTTCGGTGAAAGGATGATCGACTTGGCGCGTTCAATTAATTTTGCGAAATCCACTTTTTAGTTCTCCCCTGTGTTGAGTATGCACATAGCTGTGCTAATCGTAAGATTCTTAAGACGAAATGCGTGACGAATTAGCGACACGCCAGCACGGCCAACGGGAGTGTATGCGCGATTGGCGCGTTGCGCGCACGTTGCCGCTAGTTTTCGGAGATGATCGCGCCCGCTGGGCCCACCGATGCGCGCATGACGGTGACCTCGTCGCTTAGTAGCCCACCACGCTGTGTCCAAGCCACTTTGGTGCCACTGGCGTTAATCGCAGCATGATCGATACTGCCTTCGCCGAGCTGCACGCGTGTATCGGTTGCGAAGTCGAACCAAGCCACCGAATCGGTGAGAGTCAATCGCTCATGCACTACGCCGTAACGACCATCGCCTGAGAGTTGCCGTAGCCGAACGCTGCGCGCCGCTGCTATCGCGTGCTTGGATTTGCCCGTTGACCAAGGCACAATTGCCAGTGCGCCGTCCGAGTACTGCGCTACATACGGTGCGCCAGAAATGAATGTCACTTCGCCGTCATTCATCCATTTCGGTGGCTCGATTGCCTTGAGTGAGCGTAACTTCCATCGGGCGTTGGCGGCGTCGCTTAAATCAAAGTTGAAAAGGCTTTTTCCATCGGGCGCGAAGCCAAGTTCGACATTCCGGCCAATCGCGGTTTTGGCGATACGTTTTCCGCGTTTTGTATAGAGTTCGAGTGCGCGTCCCTCGTCAGGGTATTGAATGGCGATCGCAACCAGCGCACCTTGGGCATCGACATCGATCACGCGACCTGCGGTTTCGATTTGGCCTAACGTTGCGCAGCTCGCCGCGTCGTATAGGCGCAATGAATCGTGTGCGCCGTGAACGCGTTCAATCACGATCCGGCGGTTGAATGAAAAAGACGACGGCGCGTTGATCGAACAGAGTTTTTTGGGTGCTGCGACGCCCGATTTCCATTGATACAAACCTGGCGATTCGGTTCCCGGTGCGCTCACAAGAATGGTCACCGCGTCGCCGTGTGCAATTTCGACATCGACCAGCTCACGCGCCTTGATTGTCCATGCGAACGATTGTGATGCGGTGAGCGCGACAATTGCAGCCAACATCGCGCAACGGAACGAGACGTCAGCCAAGCTCAAGCATCACCGGCTGATGATCGGAGAAGCGAGTGTCCAGATTAACTTCCATGCGTTTGACGTGCGGCACCAGCGTTTCGCTGACGAACATAAAGTCGCATGCAATCGGCTCCGGGCCGTATCTGCGATCATGCAGACGAAAAGTTGGAGTATGCGGCGCTTCAGGGCGGGCGAACGTCCATGCGTCGTGCAATGTATTGGTGCCGCCTTCAGGCTCGTTCAGCAAAGCGTATTCGGGACTATCAATTTCAAAGTTAAAGTCGCCGGTGAGAATGCAATGGGGCGTATGCGGCTTGCTCTGAAACGCCGACCCTGAATCGTCAATTAGCGGCGGCGTGGCTGCGTGTGCGCAAGCTTCGCGATGCAGCCGCAAAAGCGCCTGCGCTTGAGCCATGCGCATCGGTGGAGAATAAAATTCAAGATGCGTCGTCATGAAGCGAACGGGGCCAAATGGCGTGGTTATGGTTGCATTGGTGCACATCCGCGGCATGCTGCGGACGCCGCCTGGCGTCGTGTCGGCTGGGTAAGGCAGCGCGTGATGTTGCACTTGCACCACAGGCAATCGAGTCGCGATCAGGTTGCCGAAGCGCTGGCGCGATTTTCCATCCGGGCCCAATTCATCCACTGCAGCACCAAAAAATACTTCAAAGCCGGGCAGTAGCGACTTGAGAATTGCCGGCTGGTTGTGCGAAGCGTCGCCGTCAAGCCGTGGATAGTTGACCGCGACCTCTTGCATGCAGATTACGTCGAAATCTGCCATGTCGCGCGCGTCCTTGACTACGCGCGCGATGTCGATCACGCCATCAAGCCCGCAGAACCACTGAACGTTCCAAGTAATGATTTTCATTTGATGCCTGCTCGCATGAAGGACTGAACAAATTGTCGCTGGAACAGTAAAAACGCCGCCAGCAATGGCGCGGCGGTGATCAGAGTGGCGGCGGTAATGATGGACCAGTCGATGCCCTGATCGGTTGACGCAAACACTTGTAAACCAACAGTTAAGGGGCGCGAATTGACAGAGTTCGTCACCACCAGCGGCCACAAGAAATTGTTCCAGTGATAACTGACGGAGACGAGCGCGAAGGCAACGTAAACAGGCTTTGCCAGCGGCACATAAACACGCCATAAAATTTGCAGCGTAGACGCGCCTTCCATGGTTGCCGCTTCGACCAATTCTTTCGGTATGCCTTTGAAGGTTTGGCGCAGAAGAAAGATCGCGAAGGCTGACGCGAAGTACGGTAATCCGATACCAAGCAGGGTGTCAATCAACCCAAGTTGGCTCATCGTCTTGTAATTTTCAACCAGCAGAATGTCCGGCATGATCATGAGCTGCACCAACACCAATGCAAAGACAATGTTTTTGCCGCGAAACTCGTAGCGCACGAAAGCGTAGGCGGCTAAAGTGCACAGTACCAACTGCGCCGCAAGAATCATTGCGACCAACACCGTCGTATTGAAGAAATATCGGGCGAATGGCGCGGCCGTCCACGCGCGCTCGAAGTTCTCTAAGGTCAAGGGCGCAGATAGTAAAAATTTTGCTGAGAACTCAGACGGATGAAAGGCCGTCCACACCGCGTAGGCAAGCGGCAATATCCACAGCACCGCCAGCAGCCACGCTGCGACCGTGTCGACGATAGACGCCCTTTGCTGAAATGAGGGAGCGGACATCTCAGTAATGTGCCTTCTTGTCGAGCACAAAAAACTGCACCAACGCCACGGTCGCGAGCGTACCGATCAGCACCACAGTGATCGCAGCGGCATAGCCTTGATCCCAATACTTGAAGCCGACTTCATACAGGTGATACAGCAGCAAACTCGTTGCGTTGTCCGGCCCGCCCCGTGTCATTACGACGACGTGATCAACCATGCGAAACGCATTGATGACCGCGTTTACCAGCACGAAAATGGTGGTCGGCATCAACAAAGGCCAAAGCACGCGCCGAAAAAAGAACCAGCGCCCCGCGCCTTCGATAGCGGCCGCCTCGCGCAGGCTTGGGCTGATGCTCTGAAGTGCCGCGAGATAGAAGATCATGAAGAAACCCGCTTCTTTCCACACTGCGACGACGGTGATGCTGGCCAGCGCGGTCGATTTATCCCCCAACCAGTTCTGCGACGGCAAGCCGAATAGGCCGCCAATTTGCTCCAACAGCCCGTAGGTTGGTGTGTAGAAAAATAGCCAGATATTGGCTACGGCGATCATGGGCAAAACGGTAGGCGTGAAATACGCCATTCGCAAGAAACCGCGACCGACCATGCGCGCATTGACCCATAAAGCCATCGCCAACGCCAGTCCGACTGAGAGAGGAATGGTTGCCAATGCAAACCACAAGTTATTGCGCAACGCCTGCCAGAAAATTGGATCTTCGATCATCGATGCGTAATTGTCGAGCCCAACAAACACGCTAGGGCGGTTCGGTTTCGGGGTCGACATGAAACTGTCGATAATCGTGGCTACGGCCGGGTAATGCGTGAACGCCGCCAGCAGGACGAGCGCTGGCAGCAACATCAGCCAGGCGTGTGCCTGATGTTGGCGATTCACGCGATATTCACTATCGATTGACCGAGCGGCAAGCGTTTACTTGTACGCCTTTAGGAGCCGCTCTGCTTCGCGTTGAGCGTCCTTCATCGCGGCTTCGGCAGTTTTACTGCCTGTCAGTGCGGCCTGCAAGCCATCATTTAACGCCTTGGTGACACGCTGATTGTCGTGCGTTGAAAATTCAGCAACCGCGTATTGCAACTGATCGCGCGCTACCGTTGCTGGTGGAAAATCAGCCGCGTATTTTTTGAGTGCAACCGTGTCCCACGCGGCGGGCGATACGGCCACATATCCCGTTTCAATGCCCCACTGCGCGGCCCGTTCAGGTTGGGTGAGCCACTTCGCAAATTTGAACGCTGCAGCTTGCTGTGCAGGTGTCGCCTTCTTGAAGATGTAGAAGTTGCCGCCGCCGGTGGGTGATCCACGCTTTTTCCCGGTTGGCAACATCGCTACGCCAAAGTCAAATTTGGCGTTGCTGCGGATATTTGTCAGATTCCCGGTGGTCGTCCAGATCATGGCCGCCTTTTTCTCCATGAAATCTTTTGGCGTCGTGCCCCATTCCACAATGCCGCCTGGATGCACGCCGTACTTTTTGGACAGATCCATCCAGTATTGCAGTGCCTCAATCACCTTCGGGTCGTCAAACTTTGTTTGAGTTCCTGCCTCGTTCGACAGGATCACGTCGTTTTGCGTGGTGAGTCCCTGAAACAGCCAGTACGGAAAACCGCTCGACGGAATTTGAACGCCGTATTGCGTGGTCTTACCGCTCGCATCTTTTTTTGTGAGCTTCTGAGCCATCGCCGTCATCTCGGCCCACGTTTGCGGTGGCTTGTTAGGGTCGAGTCCGGCTTCTTTGAATAATTCTTTGTTCCAGTACATCACAACGGTGGAGCGTTGAAACGGAACGCCCCATGTTTTTCCGCCAACTTGTCCGTTCAACAAGAATGCCTTGTAGAAGCCAGCAAGCCACGCTTTGTCATCAGCCGTTTTTACAAAATTGTCGATGGGCACGATAGCGTCTTCATCGATCAATGTGAACGTGTCGGTCGAAAGCAATACCGACGCGACAGGTGGTGTGCCAGCTTTGTTTGCCGTCAGCGCCTTGACGATGGTGTCCTGATAGCTGCCAGCGTAAATGGGCGCCACCTTGATTGTCGGGTTTTCTTTGTTGAAATCGGTGGCGAACTGATCGATGTATTTAGTGATGGGGCCGCCGACCGCCACCGGAAAGTAGAAGGGCACTTCGGTGACCTGAGCGCTTGCGTTCACGGTCGCGCCGATTGCCACTGTCGCAAGTGCGCCGCGTATGATCGTAAAGTTGCATTTCATAATGTCTTCCTCCGTTAAATTAATTGGGTGTGAGTTACTCGACGCGCCGTCCGTCGCTGTCGAAAAAGTGGAGTGCTTCAGGCGCCCATGTCAGCTGGACATTTTGTCCGGGCGCGAAAACCTGCTGACCAGTAATACGGACGGCGACTTGCTCGCTGCCGATCTGACAGCGTACCAGCGAATCGGCGCCCAGATACTCGCTCGCTGTGATGGTGGCGGTCATGTCACCCCCCAAGGTCACGTGTTCAGGCCTGACGGCCACATGCGTTGCCGTGGAACGCGTGCCGGCGAGGGTGGCTTGTGAATCTTTGATAGTTCCATTTTCTAGTGCCATCACGCTCATCGGTGGCGTTCCAATAAATCGCGCCGCGAATACAGTTGCCGGCCGCGCATAAATTTCACGCGGCGAACCCGCCTGTTCAACACGACCGCGGTTTAGCAGCACCACCTCATCGGCCATGCTCATTGCTTCAGCCTGGTCGTGCGTCACGTAGACCACCGTTAGACCGAGTTTTTGTTGCAGCGCACGAAGCTCTTGCCGCATCTCCTGTCGCAACTGTGCGTCGAGATTCGAAAGCGGCTCGTCCATCAGGCAAATTTTTGCTTCTGCTACGAGCGCACGAGCCAGTGCCACACGTTGCTGCTGTCCGCCGGATAACTGCGATGGTTTGCGATCTTGCAGCTTTTCAAGGCCCATAAGCTTGAGCACGCGCGATAAGCGCTCTGCTTGTTCCTGCTTTGGCGCCTTGCGAACTTGAAGCCCGAACACGATGTTGTCAGCCACGCTAAGGTGGGGAAACAGCGCGTAATTCTGGAACACCATCGCCAGATTGCGATGCGACGGCGGCTCATTCGTAACATCTCGCCGACCCACAAGAATTTGTCCGCTGCTGGCGCTGTCGAGGCCGGCTATCAGGCGAAGGGTCGTCGTCTTGCCACAACCCGATGGGCCAAGCAACACGGTAAAGCTGCCTTCGGGTATCAGCAGACTGGTTGGCGACAATGCCACGATGTCGCCCCAAAGTTTCCCGACACCCCTCAGTTCGATCACGCTCACAACACTCGATTCAGAAAACTCACAATCTAATCATACGATTATGACGGAGCGGCGACAGTCCATTAACATCGCAGACGGGATTTTGAAATCAGTTCGCCATGACCAAGAAGAACACGTATGACTGTAGCAAGTGTCCGGGCTACTGCTGCAGCTACGACTACATTGAAACCAAGCCAACCGACGTCGCCCGACTGGCGAAGCATCACGCTATATCGGTGACAGTAGCGCGTGACAAATTTACAAAGGAAGTGACGCACGAAGGTGAGACGATGCGCGTCCTGCGGCATCGCAAGGACACTGTCTACAAATCTATGTGCATGTTCTTCGACCAAAGTGAACGCCGCTGTACGATTTATGAGGGGCGACCGCAAGTCTGCCGCGACTACCCAAATGGCAACACGTGCGGCTATTTCAACTTCATTAAGTTTGAAAGGAAGCATCAGGGCGATGAGGCGTTCATTCCTTCTGCCTGACGTCATGGTTCAAATACGGCGAGCGATCGCCCGAGGTGCCATCGCATTGCCACTTGGCATGTTGGTGGCCTGCACGCAGGCGCCTACTGTTCCAACTGAAGACCCTGCCGTCCTTCATCCCACGCCGGCTCCTGCTCCTGTCGTTGTGGCGGTGCCGCCTCCGAAAGAGCTTGAGTCAGCGATGCCTGCCATCCCACCTGTTGATGGCAAAGCAACTAGCGTCGAGGCGGCGACAGGATCAGTGGCACCCGCTCGCGCACAGCCTTCGGCGGTTCAGATTGCGAAAGCGGCGTCGGTAACGCCCGCAGGCATCACGCGCTATGAATGCGTCAAAGGGGCGGCTGGTGCTGAAACACGGCGTCCGATCATATTTCCAGAGCAATCTGGCCGCATCTGTGCGCGTTTCCCGGCAATGGGGCCGTGTCAGTATGAGCGGGTTGCCTGCCGGGCGTCAGGTGGTCGGGTGATTCGCTTTGACGGCATCGAAATCACTAAGGAAGTCGAAAAGGAGTACGACAAACAGGTGCAGCGATTTCGGCTGAACGCGGGCTGACGGCTTGGCCCCGCCCGCTACGGGCACCTGATTTCAGCGGTGGCGCGCCGATGCTAAACTGCTTCGATGACTTCGCTCAGATTTTCCCCCTTTCATCGACGCGCGCTGACGGTTTTGGCTGTGGCCCTTGCGTTTGCTACCAACTCATTTTCGCAAACCCCCGTCACGCTTAATTTCGTTGATGCCGACATCGATGTCGTCGCCAAGGCCGTGGGCGAGCTGACCGGTAAAACTTTCGTTCTCGACCCAAGAGTCAAAGGCAAAATCAACATTCAGTCGGCCAAGGGTGTAGCTCCTGGTCTGGCTTATCCGACGTTCTTGTCTGCGCTTCGTATGGCCGGGTTTGCTGCCGTCGAAGGCCCGGGGGGGATTGTTCGCGTGGTGCCCGAAGTTGATGCCAAGGCATTGCCGACAGCGGTGGCAGGCGCAGGGAGCGCGAACGGTAGCTACGGCGGCGCGATTACGACCAAGGTCATCCCGTTAACGCATCAAAGCGCGGGGCAATTGGTCAACGCGTTGCGGCCCCTGGTCGCGGCAGCCAATGCGCTCACGGTTTATCCGCCCGGTAACGCAATCATCATTACGGACTACGGCGACAACATTCGCAAAGTAGAAGCCGTGATCGCGCGGCTCGACACCCCAAATGTTGCCGCCCCGGAACTCGTGACTTTGACCCACGCCAACGCGATGGACATTGTTGCCACGCTTAACCGCGTTTTTTCAGAGGTGGGTGGCGCAGCGGTGGAGAGTCGTGATCGACTGACATTCACCGCCGATCCGCGCAGCAATTCGGTCATTTTGCGCAGTGAGGATGCCGGTCGCGTCGCTCGTGCTCGTTCACTCATTCTTGAGCTGGATCGTCCGTCCGGCGCACCGGGAAACATTCGCATTGTCTATTTGAAGCATGCTGACGCTGCGCAGGTCGCGGAAACGCTGCGTAAGGTGCTTGGAGCAGACGGCGGCGGCAGGGGCGCTACCGGTGCGAATGCATCCGGCTCGGCACTGTCGTCGTTGCTACCAACAGGCGGTTCGCCGTCGTCATCCGTATCGCCGCTTGCAGCGGCCACCGCTGCGCTTACTGGGAGCAGCAACACCAGCACAGGCAACATGACAAGTTCTGGCAGCTTGCCGTCCTTGTCTTCGAATACTACAAGTGCCTTCACCGCAGCCGGAGCGACGGTCTACGCAGACTCCACGATCAACGCGTTGGTGATTTCGGCTCCGACTGCGATCTACAACAATTTGCGTGCAGTGATAGAGCAGCTTGACGTGCGCCGCGCTCAAGTGTTCATCGAAGCGCTGATTGCCGAGGTCCAGGCAGATCGTGCAGCAGAGTTTGGTATTCAATGGCAGGCGCTTGACGGCATTGGTCGTAATGGGACGCAGGGTGTTGGCGGCACTAATTTCGGAAACGCTGGTGCGACGCCCACCTCCAACATTCTTGGTGTCGCTGCGAACATTGCGGCGGTCGGACAGGGCTTAAACGTTGGCCTCGTGCGCGGTGCAGTGACGATTGCAGGTAAACAGATTCTCAACCTTGGATTGTTGGCCCGTGCGCTGCAAAGCGACGTGTCTGCGAACATTTTGTCGATGCCAACGCTGTTAGCGCTTGACAACGAAGAGGCACGTTTTTCTGGCGGCCAGACGGTGCCTGTATTGACAGGACAGTATGCCAACTCCACGGGCACTAACAATTCAGTCACGCCCTTCGCTACTTTTGATCGCAAAGACGTCGGATTGATCCTGCGGGTCAAACCGCTGATCACCGAAGGCGGTGCCATTCGTCTCCAGTTGTATCAGGAAGTGTCCAGCGTTGCGCCGTCAACCACTACGGGCGTCGATGCAGCCGGCCTTTCCACTTTTAACAAGCGTGTACTCGAAACCTCGGTGCTCGCCGAAGACGGTCAAATTGTCGTGCTTGGCGGCCTGTTGCAAGAAGGATTTACAAACGATCAGGAAAAGGTGCCGGTGCTGGGCGATGCCCCGTTTTTTGGCAATCTCTTTCGCTATGACACCCGTAAGCGCACCAAAACCAACTTGATGATTTTCTTGCGCCCAACAGTAATCCGTAGCCCTGCACAGTCGGTAACTTTGTCGAATGAGCGCTATCGTGCGCTGGGCATGGATCAGCAATCGGTCAACCCCGAATCACGACCAATGTTGCCAGACATGACAAATCCGACGTTGCCGCTGGGGCCACCGACCGCGCCGCGTCAGTAGCTAGTTACGACCCACACAATGGCTCTGACCGATCAACTGCCGTACGAACTCGCACAAGAGTTCGGCATTGTCGCGATTGCGGAAGAGGGAGGCGCAGTTGCTGTTGCGACTGCGCCGCACATGACGGTGGCGACGCTTTCGGCAGCCCAACAGCGCCTCGGGAAGCCATTGCGAACGCGGGCCGTTGATGCCGAGCAGTTCCGTGCCTTGTTGACGACGACATACTCGTCAGTCGTTTCCAGCACCAAATCATCAGCGACGGCTAAACCCGCTGACGCTTCCGCACCCGATTCGCATTCAGCGGACCTGCTTTCAACCGTCACCGGCGACCAAACCTCACCCGCCGTTCGCATCGTCAACGAGTTGCTGCGTGAAGCGCTCGCACGTGGTGCCTCCGACATTCACCTGGACGCCACCGAGCAGGGCGGGCGCGTTCGTTGCCGCGTTGACGGAGTACTTGGAGACGTGCGTGATACCGACGCTGCGACGCATGCGGCGATGATCGCCCGCTGCAAAGTGTTGGCGACGCTTGACATCGCCGAGCG
>CAJDUD010000108.1_pt1 | contig 10154 bp, 9 predicted proteins | sample 7390161 | NCBI WGS metagenome assembly CAJDUD01 (sample SAMEA7055664, study PRJEB34461) | soil metagenome | biome: terrestrial ecosystem; feature: Peninsula; material: soil | place: Antarctica | collected 2016
GGCCGAAGCGAACCGCGCCGTTTTTGAGAACGCGTCTGAAGGTTGCATTCATCAGTATCGAATCCTCGGATCAAGAAACAGGTACGACACGTCCACCAGTAAATTCACCATCACGTACAAAAAAGCGAAAAACAGAATCACCCCCTGAATAACCGGAAAATCTCGAGCGAGCACGGCGTCGACGGTTAGCGTGCCTAGGCCCGGAATCGAGAACACGCTCTCGGTGACGACGACACCGCCAATCAACAGCGCGATACCGATACCAATGACCGTTACGATGGGTACGGCGGCGTTGGCGAGCGCATGCTTGATGAGCACGCGGGACTCCGGCAGGCCCTTGGCGCGCGCCGTCCGCACGTAGTCCTCGGTCAACGCCTCGGCGACACTTGCTCGCGTGACACGGGCAATCAGCGCGACGTACACAATCGACAACGTGAAGGCCGGCAGCAGCAAGTGATGCAGCCACGGTCCGATACCATCAGCAATCGGCTTGTAGCCTTGCACCGGAAACCAGTCGAATTTCAACGAAAAGAAATAGACGAGAAGATAGCCAAGCACGAACACCGGAATCGAAAAACCAAGTACCGAGAAGCCCATCAGCGCACGATCCAGCCAGCCACCGTGCCGCCATGCGGCGAGCGTGCCCAGGGGAACCGCAACGAGCACGGTAATAACGATCGTCAAAAACGCCAACGCCATCGTGGGCTCCAGCCTCTCGCCGATCAATCCAACCACGTCCTTCTTGAAGAAAAACGATTGTCCGAGATCGCCCGTCACGAGGCCTTTGCCCCAGATGCCGAGCTGCGTTAGGAAGGATCGATCCAGCCCCAGCTCTGTACGAATGCGTGCAATGTCCTCGTTGGTCGCCATATTCCCCGCGATCACGGCAGCGGGGTCACCGGGAACGAGCCGGATGAGCGTGAACACGATGATCGCGACAATGATCATCACCGGTATCGTGGCGATGATTCGCTTCAGTAGAAAATTTCCCATGTTGTCAACGATACCTTACGCTGAGCAACGCCGAAGCATTTCCGCGAAAATACTGTACTTCCTCTATTCGCACTGAACGCTCATGAACGCAACCCCATCTCTGCCCGTCACCATGCAATTCGTCGATCACGGCGCGGGTGGCCCTGCGGACTGCATGCATATCAACCACGGGCCATTACCGGTTGTCGGTGACGATGAAGTGTTGATTCACGTTGCGGCGGCAGGCGTTAACCGGCCCGACATTGCCCAGCGCTCGGGCTCGTATCCTGCGCCCGCCGACGCGTCGCAAGTGATGGGCCTTGAAGTCGCAGGCAAGATAGTTGCCGTAGGTAGCAGTGTCACCCGCTGGAAGCTGGGCGACGCTGTTTGCGCGCTGACGCCAGGCGGTGGCTACGCCGAATATTGCAAGACGCCGGCTGCACATTGCCTGCCGATTCCTGCCGGTCTATCGATGCTGGAGGCTGCGGCGTTGTGCGAAACGTTCTTCACCGTGTGGGCCAACGTGTTTGATCGCGCTCATTTAACTGCGGGCGAAACGCTGTTAGTTCACGGCGGGTCAAGCGGCATTGGCTCCACCGCGATTCAACTGGCGAAGGCGTTCGGCGCCAGCAAAGTCATCGTCACTTGCGGCAATCAGGCAAAGATTGACTACGCGCTAAAACTCGGCGCCGATGTCGGCATCGATTACAAAACTGAAGACTTCGTTGAAGCGACCAAAGCCGCGACTGAGGGCCGCGGTGCCGACGTGATTCTCGACATGGTCGGCGCGCCGTATTTCCAGAAAAACCTCGCCGCCGCAGCGCTTGAAGGCCGTATCTCACAAATCGCGTTTCAGCACGGCGTGAACGCCGATGTAAACATGCGGCCGCTCATGATGAAGCGGTTGACGTGGACGGGCTCGACGCTGCGCGCCCGACCGCCGGCGGCGAAGGCAGCCATTGCTGCGTCGCTCGAAGCTCAGGTGTGGCCGAAATTTGCCCAAAACGCCGACGCATTACGCCCCAACATACACGCCACGTTCGCACTGTCCGAAGTCATCAAAGCGCACCAAATGATGGAATCTGGCACCCATTTCGGAAAGATCGTATTGAATATTCAGGTGTAACAGCATTTACGCCAAATGACGTTTTTATCGGGGCTACTGACGATAAATGACGGTAGTCGATATCATCATAAATTAGCCCGCAGCCCTCGATTGAACGTGCTTTAAAGAAAAAGCTGTGCTAGTTCGGCGGCTGAATTTCCGCCGGGTAATTGCCGTAAGAAGCGCACAGAACTGTCGCTGTGTGTTGCGTCAATACCTGTTGCCAGCGAGCAACATTTTGCACGCTTATAGCCCGTATGCCAGCGGTTTGCCCGACGTCCAGTCTGTGCGGTGCTTAAATATTTCAAAGACGTGACGCGTGATTTTTATAGACGTTCCGGAATAAATTTAACTCCCACTGCCAATCAATTTCTGAGGGTTCAAAAATGAAAAGAAGTATCGTCGCAGCCGCCGTCAGTGCTGTACTCGCCACCGGGGCTTTCGCGCAGAACGTCACGCTTGCGGGCCTCGTCGACGTATTTGCAGGCTCCATCCAGTATTCGGGCGACAAACGTACGTCCAAAGTTGATCCAAACGGTATGACCACCTCCTGGTGGGGTGTAACGGGTTCTGAGGACCTGGGTGGCGGTTTGAAAGCCGAGTTCAAAATTTCTTCATTTTTCCGCCCGGACACGGGTGCCGTGGGCCGCTTCAACGGCAACGAAAACTTTTTCAGCCGTGACGCCTGGGTGGGCTTGTCCGGCGGTTTCGGCACCGTTCACGTCGGTCGCGATCTGGCCCCGAATTTCCTGCCAACCGTGATCTTCAATGCCTTCGGTGATTCCTTCGCCTTCTCGCCCCTTGTGTTGCACGCCAACGTGCCACTCTTCAACGGTACTGGCTGGGCGGCAGCAAACGCAGGCGATACGGGCTGGAGCAATCAGGTTCGCTACATCACGCCAAATTTTGGCGGTTTGAGCGGCAACGTGCACTATCAGGTCGGCGAAGTCGCAGGCAACAGCAGCAACCGCAACTATGGCGCAAACTTCCTGTATTTCGGCGGGCCATTTGCCTTGGGAGGCTTCTTTCACAACGTGCGCGCCAACAATCCGAACACGGGCACTGTCGGCAGCGTCAACGTTGGTTTCAACCAGCAAAAGGCCTGGATGCTGGCGGCAAAAGCGGGTGTTGGCCCCGCTAACATTTATGCCAACTACGAGCGGGCGAAGAACGATAACTACACCGGGGCTGCGGGCTACGCCGAAAGCAAAACGATGAGCGTGTCTGCGGACCTCGCCGCAGGCCCAGGCAAGTTCATGCTGGCTTACGCCAACACCAAGTGGACGACCGCACCAGTGACCGCACGGGACAGCACGAAGCGCTCGACAATCTCGCTCGGTTATGACTACACGCTGTCAAAACGCACCGATATCTACACGGTGCTTATGAACGACAAGATCACCAATTTTGATCGTGGTAACTCGTTCGCGATTGGCGTGCGCCACAAGTTCTAACAGCGCGTCGCGGAAATAAAAACGGCACCCGCGGGTGCCGTTTTTATTCCAAAGCTTCGCGTTTAGTTGCGCGACTTGTCTACGAGCTTGTTCGCCTTGATCCACGGCACGGAGAGCGTAAAGAAAACCAGCCTTGTGGCTGGTTTTTAGCTCGACGCTTTTTCGCGTGCATCGCGAAAAAGGATGATGCGTTGTGATCAAGGCCATCGGCTGACCCAAATCGCTTGGCAGGTCGATCAGTTACGTGATTTATCCACTAACTTGTTGGCCTTGATCCAAGGCATCATCGCGCGCAGCTTTTCACCCACGACTTCAATGGAATGCTCGCTGGTTAAGCGACGACGCGAAAGCAAGGTAGGAGCACCAGCCTTGTTTTCAAGGATGAAGCTCTTGGCGTATTCGCCAGTCTGAATGTCTTTCAGGCACTGGCGCATTGCGTTTTTGGTGTCCTCGGTGACAATCTTCGGCCCGGTGACGTACTCGCCGTATTCGGCGTTGTTCGAGATCGAGTAGTTCATGTTGGCGATGCCACCTTCGTAGATCAAATCGACGATGAGCTTTAACTCATGCAAACACTCGAAATACGCCATTTCTGGTGCGTAACCGGCTTCAACCAGCGTCTCGTAACCAGCCTTGATCAGCTCAACCGTGCCGCCGCACAAAACCGCCTGTTCGCCGAACAGATCAGTCTCGGTCTCTTCGCGGAAATTGGTTTCGATGATGCCGGCTTTGCCGCCGCCGTTGGCCGAGGCGTAAGACAGCGCCAGAGCGCGCGCCTTCTTCGACGAATCCTGATGCACAGCGACGAGGTGAGGCACGCCGCCGCCTTGCGTGTACGTGTTGCGAACGGTGTGGCCTGGCGCTTTCGGTGCAACCATCCATACGTCAAGGTCGGCACGCGGAACAACGCAGCCATAGTGCACGTTAAAGCCGTGTGCGAAGGCGAGTGAAGCGCCCTTCTTGATGTTGGGCTCGATGTCGTTGGTATAAACCGCACCGATCTGCTCGTCCGGCAGCAACATCATGACCACGTCGGCGGTTTTGACGGCTTCGGCCACTTCGGCGACCTTCAGGCCTGCCTTCTTCGCCTTGTCCCAGCTTGGTCCGCCTTTGCGCGCGCCCACGGTAACTTTGCAGCCGCTGTCGTTCAAGTTTTGCGCATGAGCATGACCCTGCGAGCCGTAGCCCACGATGGTGACTTTTTTGCCTTTGATCAGCGAAAGGTCGCAATCTTTGTCGTAGTAAACCTTCATATCTGTCTCCCTTTATGTTGTCCGTTAAATCTTCAAAATCCGTTCGCCACGCCCGATGCCGGATGCACCCGTGCGCACTGTTTCCAGAATCGTACCGGGCTCAATCGCCGCGATAAAGGCGTCGAGCTTATCGCTGTCGCCAGTTAATTCGATGGTGTAGCTCTTGTCGGTCACGTCGAGAATGCGGCCACGAAAGATGTCGACCATGCGCTTCATTTCGTCGCGATCTTTACCCGCAGCGCGCACTTTCACCAGCATCAGTTCGCGCTCAATATGATTGCCGTCGGTGAGATCGACGACCTTTACGACTTCGATCAATTTGTTCAACTGTTTGGTGATTTGTTCGATCACGTCGTCAGAGCCATGCGTGACGATGGTCATGCGACTCATTGTGGTGTCCTCAGTCGTGGAGACCGAGAGCGAATCGATGTTGTAGGCGCGTGCTGCGAACAGGCCAACCACGCGCGCCAAAGCGCCTGCTTCGTTTTCGATGAGGATGGAGAGAATGTGTCGCATGGTTACAGTTCCTCCGCCAGAATCATCTCCGACAATCCTTTACCGCCCGGAATCATCGGGAACACATTCTCGGTTTCATCGGTGATGAAGTCCATGAATACGAGGCGATCTTTCAACTTTATCGCTTCGCGCAACGCGCCTTCCACATCGCCTGCTTTTTCAATCTTCATGCCGACGTGGCCGTAGGCTTCGGCAAGCTTCACGAAATCCGGCAGCGCATCCATATAGCTCTCGGCGTAGCGATTACCGTAGAAGAATTCCTGCCACTGCCGCACCATGCCAAGCGAGCGATTGTTCAGGTTAATGATCTTCATCGGAATGTGATACTGCTTGCAGGTCGAGAGCTCCTGAATGCACATCTGTACGCTGCCCTCGCCTGTGATGCAGGCGACCGTTGCGTCCGGGTTCGCGAGCTGAGCGCCCATCGCATACGGAATGCCGACGCCCATCGTACCGAGGCCGCCAGAATTGATCCAGCGGCGTGGCTTGTCGAACGGGTAATACTGCGCGGCCCACATCTGATGCTGGCCGACATCACTAGTGATGATTGCGTCACCTTTGGTAGCCTTCCACAGCGCCTGCACAACGGCTTGTGGCTTGATGCGGCCATCCGCTTTCGCCGGCTTGAACGCGAGGCAATTTTTGCTCTGCCAGCCTTTTATGGTCGTCCACCAGACTTTAAGCGCAGCCGCATCCGTCTTCTTCTCGCTGGCGTTAATTTGACTGATCATTTCGTCGAGCACGTCGCGAACGTAGCCGACAATTGGGACGTCCACTTTCACCCGCTTCGAGATTGACGATGGATCGATATCGATGTGAATGATTTTCCGGCCGTCACGGAAAAAGTGTCCGGGGTTGCCGATCACGCGATCATCGAAACGCGCACCCACAGCGAGCAGCACATCGCAATCCTGCATCGCCATGTTGGCTTCATACGTACCGTGCATGCCGAGCATGCCTACAAATTGCGGGTCGCTCGCCGGGAAACCACCGAGGCCCATCAATGTGTTGGTACAAGGCGCACCGAGCATGCGCACAAGTTTCGCCAACTGCGGCGAGGCATCGTTCAACACCACGCCACCGCCAGCGTAAATCATCGGCTTTTTGGCCTCAAGTAGCAGTTGCACAGCTTTCTTGATTTGCCCGCTGTGCCCTTTGCCAGAAGGGTTGTAGCTCCTCATCGTGATCTCTTTAGGATACTCAAACGCGCATGTGTTCGCGGTCACGTCCTTCGGAATATCCACGAGCACCGGACCAGGCCGACCGGTAGAGGCAATGTAGAACGCTTTCTTGATTGTCGCTGCCAAGTCCTTCACGTCTTTCACCAGAAAGTTGTGTTTGACGCAGGGACGCGTGATGCCGACGGTGTCGCATTCCTGAAACGCGTCCTGCCCGATTGCATGCGTCGGAACCTGTCCACTGATCACGACCATTGGAATCGAATCCATGTAGGCCGTGGCGATGCCGGTGACGGCGTTGGTCACGCCGGGACCGGAGGTGACAAGGCAGACGCCTATTTTCTGCGACGAACGCGAATACGCGTCGGCGGCGTGAACGGCGGCCTGCTCGTGCCGGACCAGCACATGCTTGAATTTGTCTTGTTTGAATATCTCGTCGTAGATATTGAGTACCGCGCCGCCCGGATAGCCGAAAACGAATTCAACTTTTTCTTCGGCGAGACAGCGGATGAGTATTTCCGCGCCCGAAATGTGCTGCTGTGACATGTTTTTCCTCAAGAGTTTATTGATGCCGCACGTCGATGGGTGTTGACGCATGGCCCCTGAGGGCAATTCAAAACTGGGTATTCACGGCCTCGCGCACGCTCTGCACGGGTTGATAAATCGAAGCTTCTGGCTGACTTTCAACCCGTGTGCCCTCGACTCGCCCAAAATAGGTAAATCAAAGCGCCACGGTGTCCGAACCGATAAGTATATAAAAAGTAGACAGTACGCGGCGCTTTGTCCTACGAGAGTGCACATTGCCCGCCGATACAGCGCGCACCGCATGGCATGAACAATGCATATAACGACAGGACGCCTCACATGGCGCTTACGGTCAGGCACTTTCGTGCTGTCGCAAAAACTCGCCAGTCAAGAGAAATTTATGCTAATTCAGATCGGGTACGACATCGAGCTTTCCATCACCGCTCCAATGGCGGTGATTTATCTGTTGCATGTACATCCGTCGCGAAGGGACGACTTATTGCAGCCTGAAGTGATCGCCATTACCCCATCCCTCGACCCCGAGGAATACACTGATTCGTTCGGCAACGTCTGCGGTCGAATCAATATTCCAGAGGGCGTCGGTTCTGTGAAATTCAGCAGCCGCGCGCAGATTCGCGACAGCGGGCTGCCGGACGCCGCGCCGCAGAACACGTTTCAGCACGACCCGCGCGAGCTCCCCGTCGAAACCTTGAAGTTTCTATTGCCGAGTCGCTACTGCGAGGTAGATAGCGAACTTCTGAACTTCGCATGGGCACAATTTGGCTCAACACCACTCGGCTGGCCGCGCGTCCAGGCGATATGCACTTTCGTCCATCAGCACATTCGTTTTGACTATCAATGCGCTCGCGCCAATCGGACCGCGCTCGAAGGTTTCCGCGAACAGGTGGGCGTCTGTCGAGACTTCACGCATCTGGCCGTGACGCTGTGCCGTTGCATGAACATCCCGGCGCGATACGTGACTGGCTATCTTGGCGACATCGGTGTGCCGCTATCGCCCTCGCCGATGGACTTCAGTGCGTGGTTTGAAGTCTTCCTCGGCGATCAGTGGATCACCTGTGACGCCAGACACAATCGCCCTCGCATCGGGCGCGTGGTGATGGCGCGGGGCCGCGATGCGGGTGATGTTCCCATTGTGATGGGTTTCGGGCAGCACGGTTTGCTGCGATTTGATGTGACGACGTATGAAATTGATACCGGAGCGGGGCTGGCCGCAGTGAGCGCGTAGACAACGCATTTGCGGCGACGAAATCATGACATCCAAATCAGCTTTTTAGCTGAAGACTTATTTTGATTGGGCTTGGCTACGTTTTTTCCTGAAGTTGACATTCGCAGTATTGTTCGTTAAGCCCTAGTAAAACAAGGAGTTCAGCGAAAAGCTGTATCTGCGGAGATCGGGGTCTGATGTAACCGTCAAAGCAACGACCGCCCCGGTCGGCAGGTACCAGAACTACATCTGACTGATATGCGCCATCAGCACAGGCGTCGCGCTGTATAAAAACGCGATTTCAGCATCGTCTATGGCGTTGGGAACCACATCGAAGTGACAGAGTGTTCCATAGAACCCGCCGGACTCCGAGGATAACGGCAGGCCAAAATAGGACGCCACAATGTCGCGGAAGGCATGATCGGTCAGCCGCGCGTCGTTGGCGATGTCGGTGGCATTGAACTGTCCATCCTTCATGACAAATTGACAGAAACTGTCGCCGAGCGGAATCACCGTTAGCGCTTTCACGTCCTCGCCATTGCGGTCAAATAGGGCGACCGTGCGCATCGTCGCATCGTCGAGATGGTAGATGCCGGTGTAGCGACAGGACGTGCGAGCATTGAGCCACTTGACTGCACCGTTCAATCCCCCCGACAAAAGCTCGCTGCGCAACCGTTCGGTGTCCACGGCGACGGTGCGGGAGATGATCATGCAAACTACCAATGGAACACGTTAGTGTTGCATTTTGCACGAAGGCCGCGAGGTTACGCCCGGAAGTCACCTGGCATGGTTTACGCAAAAGGCAGTCAATACACTCCGCGCGGCACGCAGTGATCAAAAGATGGTGGGTTCAGGCAACGGCTCGTTGCCCTGAAGAAAGTCAAAGTCAGCGCCCTCGTCAGCCTGAGTGACGTGCTGCTGATAGAGCGCGGCGTAGCTGCGGCTGTAACGCAGCGTTGCCGGTTTGGCCGCCTGCGCCTTTTGCCACGCATCTTGGCGCCGATCCAGCTCTTGCACGGCAACTTGCAGCGTGATGCTGCGCGCGGCGACGTCCAGAGCGATCAGGTCCCCATTTTGCACCAGCGCTAGCGGCCCACCGACAGCAGCCTCGGGGCACACATGCAATACGCAAGTACCGTAATGCGTGCCGCTCATGCGGGCATCCGAAATGCGCACCATGTCGCGCACGCCCTCGGCCAGCAGCTTCTTCGGGATCGGCAGATTGCCCGCCTCCGGCATGCCCGGCGCGCCTACGGGGCCGACGTTCTTGAGCACAAGTATTGAGTCTTTCGTGACGTCCAAATCGCCTGCATGTCCGCGAAGTTCTCGAAAACGACGGCTGGGCCGGTGTGTTGAAGCAGATGCTTTGACGCAGCCGATGGTTTCATCACGGCACCACGTGGCGCGAGATTTCCGGTGACGACGGCAATGGCCTGCTTCGACACCGGATTGTCGAACGGACGGATCACATCGTCATCAAACACCCGCGCCGTAGCAATGTTTTCGCCGAGGCTTTTGCCGTTGACGTTGCCAGTCGACGGATCAAGGTGTGCCTCAATTCGCTTAAGCAGTCCGCGCAAGCCACCCGCGAAGAAAAAGTCTTCCATAAGCGCATTGCCCGCCGGCATGATATTCGCCAGAACGGGTATGGTCTGGTTGTAGCGCTCCCACACGTCGAGCGGCACCTTGATGCCGAGCCGCCCAGCCATCGCGGGGATGTGCACGACGGCGTTAGTTGAGCCACCCAACGCGAGCACCGTTTTAATCGCATTGTGGAAGCTGGCCTCATTGCAAATATCGGTCGGCTTCAAGTCTTCCATCACCATAGCCACAATGCGCTCACCGACTTGTGAACACATTCGCGGATGATGTGAATCCATTGCCGGAATCGACTGCGCGCCGGGCAGCGAAAAGCCCAATACCTCA
>CAJDUD010000138.1_pt1 | contig 10141 bp, 13 predicted proteins | sample 7390161 | NCBI WGS metagenome assembly CAJDUD01 (sample SAMEA7055664, study PRJEB34461) | soil metagenome | biome: terrestrial ecosystem; feature: Peninsula; material: soil | place: Antarctica | collected 2016
TCAACGCGTCGCGTTGAAGAGCGGCGATCTCGCGCAGGCCAATTGTTGGGAGGTCAACGGCGAATCGCTCGGCTGCGCCGAAGGAAACGGCTTCTGGTCGCCCACGGCTGGAAATTTCACGATTCGATTGCTCGATGCCAAAGGCGAAGAGCGGGATCGGGTGACGGTGACGGTGCGTGGGAGTTTGAAGGTGGCGGAAGTTAGGTGATGGGTTTTGTGTGACTGTGGGATGGAATTTGTTGATCAGCTTTTGCGTGGGAAGACGACTGCACACGGGGCTAGTCGCATTTTTGGCGTTATCTCGATAAATTGGGTTTTGGTTGTCTAGCCCCTGTGCATGATGGCTTTTGTCGAAAAGCTGATAGCGCCGTAGTCCCTTATAAAACTTGTATCTTGGTCTTCGCGAAACAATGCTTGGTCCCCTCGCCCCTTGCGGGAGAGGGTTAGGGTGAGGGGTTGGTGGAATGAGCGGCAGCGTTTGCCACCGCTTCATTTCGCCTGAAGGCGAGTCACTTTTGGCATTGCCCAAAAGTAACCAAAAGGCTAGCCCCTACTGCCCGCCTGATCCTGCAGTGCTCGCGTTGTGCGGGACGCGTCAACGTCACACGAATGCTTCGCTATCGCTACGCAGAGTGTGTGCCGACGACGCATCTACGACCGCACAACACTGCGCGCTTCGGGGCGGGCAAAAGGGGCGTTCGAACTGATGTTTGATCGCTTCGCAACTACGAAAAACCGGATGCGAGGATCCGAGCCGCCCAGGGACTAGCTACCAAACCCGAGCCACCTGACAGTCCACATGTTGCGTAGCGAGACTGGCAGCGGCTGCTTCTGCTCTATGAGCATGGTCTGCGCAACTCCTGGCGCAGCGAACTCATCCTCAGCGAATAAATGATCAACCCGCACGGCAATTGCGCCCGGTTTATTACTTGAAAAGAAAGTTACCTCAAAGGATTTCATATGCTTCTAAATGTGCACTCCCAATCGGAGCGTCTAAACGTTAAGGCGATTGACGTCAAACGACAAGTAACGACTGGTGGCTAACAATCGAGAGGGCTAATCGGCATCAATTCGACCTAATCACCTTTTCAGCCCAATCTCGCCCAACCGTTTCCACCCAAACTGTGTCTGCACTCGAACCGCCCTCCACAAATACGTACAAAAAAAGCAATCGCTTCTTTACGAAAACAAACATGGAACAAACGACAACAGGAGGTCTGTTTTTGTAAGTCATTACATTCGTGACGCCAAAGTACTGTGGATGGTCGACGAAGACGCCCTGGGACATGACGTTATCTTGAACCAAACCTCTTTGCTCCAACAAAACCTTGGCTTTCGCGCGTACTTCGTCGGAGGGTTGGCCTTGCCGTTCTCGCGCGACTCGACGTGTCGACTCGAAATCGCTTGTCTCAACGTTGCGATTGTCAAATCGTTTCGACACCTGAACGACTAAACGACGTGGAGGCACGACCCGATCTGCCGTTGTCGCCAGCCTACGGGCTGCCTGATCCGTGACGAAGTAGCTGACAAGGGTGTTTGACGGCGGAACCGACTTGGCAATTGCTTCGGTTAACCACTTCTGCGTCGCTGGTGCAGGCGCGAACCCTTTCGGTGGTTCAACGTCAATTTGAATGCCTTGCACGTCCACAGATACCGCAGCAAACGTAAGGTAGGGCAGTGTGAGCACCGAAAGGACTATCAAAAAGCGGAGGGTTGTCATTCGAACTCGCGATAAGTATTAAGTCACAGGGTCGCAGTGTAATCATGCCCCTTCAGCCCGCCCCGAAGCGCGCAGTGTTGTGCGGTCGTAGATGCGTCGTCGGCACACACTCTGCGTAGCGATAGCGAAGCATTCGTGTGCCGTTGACGCGTCCCGCACAACGCGAGCACTGGAGGATCAGGCGGGCAGTAGGGGCTAGCCTTTTGGTTACTTTTGGGCAATGCCAAAAGTGACTCGCCTTCAGGCGAAATTTGGCCGTGGCAAACGACGATCTTCAATTTGCGTTCATGGTTCGACAAGCTCACCACGAACGGGAATTTGCGCTTCGCGACGTAAGGCACCGGATCCCCGGCTGCGCCGAGGATGACGGCGGCAGTTTTGGCGTTGCAAGCCAAGCGAACGCCTTAAACCATCGCCTCTGCAAACTCCCGCGCCACAAACGGCCGGAGGTCATCAATCCCCTCCCCAACCCCAATAAACCGCATGGCTATCGGCCGTTCTTTGGCAATCGCGCATATCACGCCGCCTTTGGCGCTGCCATCTAATTTGGTCATAACGAGTCCGGTCAAACCGAGCGCATCGTCAAAAGCCTTCACCTGCGCAATGGCGTTTTGCCCGGTCGTGCCATCGAGCACCAACAGCAATTCATGCGGTGCGCCGGCCATCGCTTTGCTAATCACCCGTTTGGATTTTTTCAACTCTTCCATGAGGTTCAACTGCGTGGGCAAACGACCTGCGGTGTCGCACATCACAACGTCCGTGCCTCGCGCTTTGCCTGCGGCCACGGCGTCGAACATCACGGCAGCCGGATCGCCGCCGGCTTGCTGAATCACGGTGACGTTGTTGCGTTCGCCCCAGATGGCGAGCTGCTCGCGGGCGGCGGCGCGGAAGGTGTCGCCGGCGGCTAGCAACACGCTCGCGCCCTGGCCGGATCGCCCGTGCCGCCTGCGGCTTTCCAGCGTTTGCGCAAATCATCGAGCAAGTGCTGCGTAGCGGGCATGCCGCAATCGGCCATCAGCAGTTGCGCCTCTAATTGTTCTAGCGTCTCTTCATCAAGTTTGCCCGCGAACAGAACATGGAGGCCGAGCTTGTTCCTCGTGGCGGTCAGGCCAGACTTGAGCTTGTCGCGCCAGTTTTTCTTTTCTTCGACCGTCGCCACAACGCTCGGAGCAACATCAACGATCAGTGCTGCGGGTTCGGCGGGCGCTGGGGGCGGGACCAAAGGAGGTGCCGCGTCCAGCGGCGAGGCAACTGCTGGCGGCTCGGTTGATTCAACAACGGGCGGCGGCGTTTTTTTCTTGAACAAACCCCACATGGAGCGCTTTCTGACGGGATTCGAGACAATTGCATTCTAAGTTTGTCGGGCACCTCACGGTGCAAGGCGGACGGGATACGCTTTTCGTCACTTCGCTTGGGAGGGGGATGAGGTGTTCGCGCTCTAAAACCCATCCCCACCCCAGCCCTCCCCTTGAAGGGGAGGGAGCCAAACCCTTCACCGCGCTCATTGCAAAACCATGATCCCCTACAAAAACCAAGTTCGCATCATCGGTGGCACGCACAAGCGGCGCATTGTTCGCTTTCCCGATATGGAGGGCGTGCCGGGCTTTAGGCCGACGCCGGATCGCGTGCGGGAGACGTTGTTTAACTGGCTGGGGCAGGATTTACTGGGTAAGCGATGCCTTGATCTGTTCGCGGGTTCGGGGGCGCTGGCGTTCGAGGCGGCGTCGCGCCATGCGACTAAGGTGATTGCGATTGAGAATTCGCGCGCGGCGGCGCAGGCCATCGCTCAGAATCAGAAATTGCTCGATTTTCCAAACTTAAAAATCGTCAATTCCGATGCGTTCGCCTTTCTCGCGTCAACGCCGGACAAGTTCGATGTGATTTTTATCGATCCGCCATTTGCGCAAAACTGGTGGGATCGACTTGCGCCCTTGATCGCACGTGTGGCTGCGCCCGAGGCGTTGATCTACTGCGAATTCGCAAAAGAAATGAAAGCGCTGGCCGGCTTCACGAGGACAAAGCACGGACGCGCCGGTGTGGTGCACTATCATCTCTTCACGCCAGAACAAGCGATCCCCTGAGTGGTGCTCGCGTGGGAGTAAGTCGTAGGCACCTCTAAGAATTCATTTTTTGGGGATGCAGTGTTAGGCGGGGGGGCGCGCAGCAACCGCAATGTACGCTCTGGTACATGAGGATTGCGAGCACTCCGCAACGACACAATGCGCCCCACAAATGAATTCTTAGAGGTGCCTTATGTTGCGCTGCGTATATCCGGGGACGTTTGACCCATTGACCAAAGGTCACGAAGATTTGATTCGTCGTGCGTCAAAACTATTCGGCGAAGTGGTCGTTGGCATCGCTGATTCCAAACGCAAGGGCCCGTGGTTTACGGCGGACGAGCGCGTAGCGCTGGCGCAGGAAGTGATCAAAGACTTGCCGAACGTTCGCGTCGAGCGGTTCTCCAGTTTGCTGCTGGATTTCGTTCATCAGCAAAACGCCAGCATCATCATGCGCGGCCTGCGCGCCGTGAGCGATTTTGAATATGAATTTCAGATGGCCGGCATGAATCGCGGCATGGACCCCAGCGTTGAGGTCGTCTTCCTCACGCCGTCAGAAAAATATCTGTTTATCTCGGCGACGATTGTGCGTGAGGTCGCTTTTTTCGGTGGTGATTTTGGGCGCTTTGTGCATCCCGTTGTCGCTGACGCGCTGCGGCGCAAAGTGGCGGAGCGCAAGGCGAACGGCGACTAGGCCTTGCTGGAACGCACGCGAACTGTCGGCAGCACCCGCGTCTCGTCTCACTGTAGTTGAACGTAGTTTCTACGCGTCATAGCATTGGGATCCTCGCGCCACTCTCATCACCATTCATGAAATTGTCCGAACCGATTCGCAGTCTCGCTTGCGTGTTTGCGTTGTTGTTTTTGCCCACGGCTTTTTCCATGCAGGCCATGCCGGTCAAGGGAAAAATTACGCTCGACGGCAAGCTGGACGAGGCCGACTGGCAGCGCGCGTCGGTCGCGGGCGATTTCATCGAAAACATGCCGAACGAAAAAACGCCGGCGCGCTTCAAAACTGAAGTGCGGGTGCTGTTCGACGATCAGGCGCTGTACTTCGGCGTTCGCGCGTGGGACAGCGATCCGTCGTTGATCGTCGCCCCGTTTGTTCGTCGCGACAAAGTGTTTGCCAATCAGGACAACTTTATCATCTGGATTGATCCCACGGGTGCGCGCAAATTTGCGCAATTCTTCCGAGTGAACCCGCGTGGCGTGCTGGCTGATGGCGTCTGGAATGAAGACGCGCTGGAGGAAGATTTTTCGCCGGACTACGACTTTCAGGCTGTTCCGATTTTGCTCCCGGATGGCTGGAGCGCGGAATTCCGAATTCCTTGGGCATCACTGCGCCTGCCGCACCCAGCTCCGGAGAAATTGACGTTCATCGCGTTCCGCAACATGCCGCGCGAGACGCGCATCCGTATGAGCAATGTCTCGCTCGGGCGCGACCCATCCTGCTTTTTGTGTGTGGCCGAAGAGCTGACCGGACTGGCCGACTTGCCCCGCGCCTCTAGTCTGACAGTAACGCCCTACGTCGCTGTGAATTCAAGCGAAACCAAACGCGGCAGCGAGAAGCAGAGCGAAATCAAGGTGTCCGGCGGCGCTGACGTTAAGTGGCGACCGTCTTCCGCGTGGGTAATCGATGCGACGTTTCGCCCTGATTTTTCGCAGCTCGAACTCGACACGCCGCAGCTGAAAGGCAACACACGATTCGCTTTGTCGGTGCAGGAAAAACGGCCCTTTTTTCTGGAAGGTAGCGATCTTTACGCTACGCCGCTGAACACGATTTACACGCGCTCGATTACCGATCCGTTGTGGGGCGCACGCACGACGTATCGCAGTGAGCGCGCCGATGCGACCGTGCTGACCGTGGCGGATCGTGGCGGTGGTTACGTCATTTTGCCGGGGACTTATTCTTCGAATTTTCGCGATCAAGGCGCTTCGCAGGCAACGCTCGCGCGCCTGCGAATGCCGTTCACGGGCACAGCGGGAACCGGCAGCGCGGGCTTATTGCTCGCCGATCGCAACTACGACGACGGCAGTCGCAATCAGGTGGTGTCCTTTGACGGTGTTTATAAACCGGGCGATGAGATGCGTTTCCGTGCGCAAGCCTTGGCCAGTCAAACGAGCGACGTGCTGGCGGGCGGTCGCAGCAACGGGCAGGCGATGGTGGCCGACGGGTTCTACGACAACGGCAAAGAGCATGTGTATGTTCGGCTCGGCGCGATATCGCCTAAGTTCCGCGCTGACAATTCGATCATCGCGCAGAACGGCTATCGTGCGGTCGACATCGAGTCTTGGCAGTGCCGGAAACTCGAAGGCTTCTTCAATCAGGTATGCCCCGGTGTGAACGCTAAAGAGCAGCGCGCCTGGGACAACACGCCACTTAACCGCTTTGTGACGCCAGTGCTCGGGTTGAATGGCAATCGCAATTCTTACTGGAGTTTTCAGCCACGCTGGTTGAATTACACGCGTACGCGCGACGGCGGTGCGTGGCATCACATTCCGACGTTCTATGCGCGCGCGGAAGGCAATCCGAGTACGCGATTTCCGTATGCGTTCTTCGAAACCGAATTCGGGCGAGGCGTTGACGTTGCCACCGATACTAAAGCGCGCCTGATGTTCAATGGCGTGACGCTGAACTGGCGGGCGCATGAGCGTATCGAGTTTGAAGGCACGATCAGCGACTATCGCCTGAATGATCTGGCGAACGCACGTTGGCGGCTGCACGAAACGACGGCACAACTGGTCGGCGTGGGTTATCTGACGGCGCAGGACACGGTTCGCCTTATCGCGCAGCGCTCGTTGTCGAAACGCAATCCCGAGATGTATACGTTCGCCGTGACGCAACGTGCGCATACGCAGGCCGTGTCGCTGGTGTACTCACACAAGCGCGGGCTAGGGCGTGAGCTCAACGTGGGCGTGACGCACGGCAATGCACGCGCAAGCCTGCAGCCCAACCGTACGACCACCGAGCTATTTGCCAAGTTGTCGTGGGCCGTGAATTTGTAGTCGTTTTTAGTGAGAAGCACCACGCCGCCTAAAATAGCGGCATGGCGCTAATGATCACCGACGAATGCATTAACTGCGACGTGTGCGAACCCGAATGTCCCAATGATGCAATCAGCATGGGCTCGGAGTTCTATGTGATTGATCCCGCGAAATGCACCGAATGCGTGGGCCACTTCGATGTGCCTCAGTGCCGCGAAGTCTGCCCCGTGGACTGCATCCCGGTGAACGGCGACTATATCGAGAGCAAGGAGCAGTTGTTGCTCAAGTATTCCGCACTAATGAAACTCAAAGAGAAAACCGCATGAAGACGAAACCCGTATTGACCCTTGATGACGTAAAAAAAATCGCTTCAGCCGCTGAGGCTGAGGCAGTAAAAAACAACTGGGCGGTGACCATTTCGATTGTGGATGATGGCGGGCATTTGTTGTGGTTGCAGCGACTCGATGGCGCGGCACCGGTGTCGGCCTGGATCGGTCCGCAGAAGGCGATTACCTCGGCGATTGGTCGCCGTGAGAGCGGGGTGTACGAAAAGATGATTAACGAAGGACGCGTGTCCTTCCTGTCGGTGACGCCAGTGACACCGCTCGAGGGCGGCGTACCAATCATCGTGGAAGGTCAGTTTGTCGGGGCGGTTGGCGTATCGGGCGTGAAATCAGCAGAAGACGTTCAAATCGCTAAAGCGGGCATCGCGGCACTAGGACTATAGGAAACAGCTTTTCGCTGTGATGCATAGTGCACTGGGGCTAGCGCTTGTAAATGGCATTAGTCGATTTATGTTTTTTTGAGCCATTAGCCCCTGTGCAATATGGGTTGTAGAAACAAGCTGTTAGTTGAAAATTCAAAGAAAGTCACGCAATGACCATCGCGCTGTTCTGTATTTTGTTGGCCACGCTCATGCCAATCGTCTGCGCCGGATTGGCTAAAGGCAAAGACATGACCGTTTCGCATAAAGACGGCGGCTATGACAATCGCAATCCGCGTGACTGGCTGGCAAAACAGCAGGGCTTCAAAAAATGGGCACAGGCCGCGCAGGAGAATTGTTGGGAGGCACTTCCGTTCTTCGCCGCTGCGGTGATCGTGAGCCACATGCTGGGCGTGATCGGCTGGTTGCCAAATGCGCTGGCAGTTGCCTTCATCGTGCTTCGCGTGATCTACGTCTGGCTTTATGTGACAGCGAAACAAAACGCGCGATCCCTCGTGTGGACCGCTGCGTTTTTTGTCAATATCGCGATTTTCTTGTTGCCGGTCTTTAAGTAGCGCCGCTTAATTCTGCCGCCACGGCAAACCGCGATAGCGCCAGCCACCGCGCGTGCTGCGATGCGCGGCCGCGTTGGGGTCGCCCTCAAACCCTTCGAGAATGTTGTAGGCGGTAAAACCCAATTCGGTCGCGCGCTTCGCCGACGCAATCGAGCGAATTCCCGAGCGACACAGCAGTACCAGCGGCTTGCCGCCTGATGCATCGACCAGCGCGCTGATTTGCGCGTCAAAGTCCGGGTTCATCGTCATACCCGGCCAGTGCTTCCACGCAACGTGCGGAGCATCCGGCACAACGCCCACCCATTCGCGCTCGGCCTGAGTACGAATGTCCACGAAGACGGCTTTGCCGGATTGCCACCAGCGCCACGCCAGCTCGGGCGATACGTCGCCCGCATAGCCAGCGGCTGCATTCGGGGCATCACCGTCCACCGCGCCCGCGTGATGTTGCACGCCAAGCCACAAATTCGCGGGCACGGCTTCGTCGATACGTCGCGGTTTCGGCAAATGCAGCGCATCCATGATGGCGATGAACTCAGCACGAGTTTTGTGCGCAAGGCGGCTGTTGTGCGCTCGCTCATGGCCAATGCTGCTGTGCGTGCGGCCCTTATAGTCGTGCGCGGGCCACACGACGGTGTCTGGCGGCAGCGTGAACAAGCGCTCGGTGATGCTGGTGTAGAGCGCGTCGGCCGAGCCCGACTGAAAATCGGTTCGACCACAGCCGTCGATCAACAACGTATCACCCGTAAACACGTTGTCGCGCCATAAAAACGACATACTCCCTGCCGTATGGCCCGGCGTATGGATCGCCTTGATCGATTCGCCGCCGAAGTCCATCACGTCGCCATCCTGCAGTTGTCGCGCTGCCGACCAAATGCCGCATCCAGCGGGCACTGCGGCCTTTGCGCCGGTGTGCTCAATCAACTGACCGGCGGACGTAATGTGATCGGCGTGGGCGTGCGTCTCAACAACCCAGATCAGGCGAACGTTGTGCTCCTTCAGTGCGGCAAGATCGCGCTCCAGTTGCGTATCGACTGGGTCGATCAGCACGGCGTCACGCGTGGCCTCATCAATCAGCAGGTAGGTGTAGGTGGACGATTCTGGGTCAAACCATTGAATGGGTTGCATGGGAATGTTCTCGCTTTCGGGGTTACGTTGTTCAGGCGTATTTGGCTAGCAAATCCGCGACGTTCTCAGGTGCGACTTGTCCGTGCTGCACGGCGCAACCGACGAGCACGAAGAACGCCTGATCGAGGGCGCGCCTCGCGGCGGTTAATTGCTGCGCAACGGCTTCGCAGTCTTCGCCTTCTTCGATACGACGTGCCACGGCGCGCACTTGCCCTTCGGCGCGACGCAGGCGTGAGGTCAGCGCTCGCACGTCTACGTCCGACATGGGGTTGGGCTTCAGTGCGCGATCCGATGAGACGGCTTTTGCGGCACGTGCGTGTGCGGGTTCGCTCACTTTCATCGGGTTTAATATACTCCCACCCGGTATATAAATAAATAGTATCTCTGACCTATGCATCCCTATCTGGTTTCACTTGTCGGCGGACTTTTGATCGGTGTTTCTGTCTGGCTGATGTTTGCCGGGTTAGGCCGGGTCACAGGCATTAGTAGTATTGCCGCAGCGGCGCTTACCGCACCCAAAGAGAGCCTATGGCGATACGCGTTTTTGCTTGGGCTCATGGGGGGCGGATTGCTGTTTGTGCGAATGTTCGGTGCGGTGGTGACGAGCGTCGCCAGTCCAGTGTGGTTGATCGTTGCCGGATTGCTGGTCGGGTTTGGCACGGTGCTCGGCGGTGGTTGCACGAGTGGTCACGGCGTTTGTGGATTAGGCCGCCGCTCACCGCGCTCGCTGATAGCGACGTTGATATTTATGGTCATTGGCATGGCGACTGTCGCAGTGATTCGTGCGCTTCACGGGGGTGCGGTGTGAATGCGCCGACCTTTGAAGCTCGTGGGGTGGTGATCGCGCTGTGTGCAGGCCTTATCTTCGCGGCTGGATTGACGCTCGGCGGCATGATGGACCCCAGCAAGGTGCAGGGCTTTCTTGATATCGGCGCGCTGTTTGGCTGGGGCGGCGGTAAGTGGGACCCAAGTCTTG
>CAJDUD010000187.1_pt1 | contig 9905 bp, 8 predicted proteins | sample 7390161 | NCBI WGS metagenome assembly CAJDUD01 (sample SAMEA7055664, study PRJEB34461) | soil metagenome | biome: terrestrial ecosystem; feature: Peninsula; material: soil | place: Antarctica | collected 2016
ACGCGCCGAAAATGGACTTCATCATCACCGTATGCGACAACGCAGCAGGCGAGGTCTGCCCCTACTTGCCGGGCAAACCAGCCACCGCGCACTGGGGCTGCGAAGACCCCGCAGCAGTGGTTGGCAGCGACGAGCAGAAGCGTGCGTCGTTTCACAAAGTGTTTCAACAAATTGCCGCGCGCATGCGGCTTTTTGCGGCATTGCCGCTCGAGTCGCTCGACGCGCTGGCGATACAGCGCGAACTGAAAGCCATCGGCAACACCGCAACCGTCACCGCGTAATGCCAGCGCCAGCCATACCCCTTGGCAAGCGCCTTGCAGCCGAAGCGCTGGGGTCGTTATTGCTGGCGTGCGTCGTCATCGGCAGCGGCATCATGGCCGAGCGCTTGGCTGCCGGCAATGCCGGCGTCGCACTCATTGGCAATACGCTGGCGACGGTCACTTTGCTCGGCGTGCTGATCTACACGCTCGCACCGATTTCCGGCGCGCATTTCAACCCGGTGGTTTCGCTCGTGATGATGTTTCGGGGCGAGCTCAGCCTGCGCGATTTCATCGCCTACACACTCGCCCAAATCATCTCAATGCTGGCAGGAGCGATGCTCGCCCACGCCATGTTCGGCCTCGCGCTCATGCAAACCTCCACCCACACGCGCTCGACCTTCGGCGAAGGCATCGGTGAATTCGTCGCCACGTTCGTTTTGCTGTTCACTATCCTCGGCACCGTGCGACGAAACCCTGATCTCACCGCGCTCACCGTCCCCGCCGCAATCACAGCAGGCTACTGGTTCACCTCCTCCACCTCGTTTGCCCGATCACCATTGCGCGCTCGATCACCGATACTTTTTCCGGCATCGCGCCTGCGAGTATTGGGCTTTTCGTGATGGCGCAGTGCGCTGGCGCATTGCTGGCGTGGGTCGTGGCGAGAGCATTTTGGAGCGCTGATTCAGCCTGACAGCTTTTTCGTTAAATCACCGCTGCATTGGGGCTAAATGATATTCGGTGCTTAAGTCGATAAGCGAACTTTTGTACATCTAGCCCCAATGCAGTGGTGCTTACAGCCAAAAGCTGACAGGGCAGCTTGCGCAAAAATAGTGGTGCGTTGCGATCCGATCAAACGCTGGCGTTGTGGAAAACATAGGCGTACTATTTCGTATTCAGGGCACAGTAGACGCCCGAAGTGGATCGAGCCGGGGGCCATCAGATCACTCCATGCCGACCGCGCCAAACGAACGCCGTGCAAGCTGCCGCAAGCACTTTTTGGAGTAACGATGATGCTGACTCGTAACAGCCGATACACCGGACAAATGCAACTTGGGCCGCTCTCCGGCCGGGTCGCCGCATCGCCTGATTCAGTTTCCCATTCGCGACGCGCTGCGAATCGCAAAGCGTCAACAACATCGCGGAACAAAGGCGGCGGCGGCGTGGCCTCGCAGGTTCGCAATGCGATCTTCGGGTTGATTTTTTTTGTTATTGGCCTCGCCTCCGCGGGATGGGTTTCTGCGGCCACCTTCAATGTGAACACGTTGAGTGACACTCACGCGGTCACCCCGGGCGCGGGAACCGGACTTGATGGCTCCGGCAACATTTCGTTGCGCTCCGCGCTCGAGACAGTGCAAAGCATCGGCGGAGCGCAGACGATCAATCTCCCCGCCGGAACCTACAACCTTTCCCTGGGTAGGATCCTCTTTGGCGACGTAGATGGAACAAACGTGACCATCGCGGGAGCTGGTGCGGCGACCACAATTGTCAACATGACGTCGACCTTGCAAGACCGCATTTTCTTAATCGGTTCGTTTGGTACGCAGGCCAATGTCCATACTTCGATCAGCAATGTGCAGTTCACGGGCGGCAAGCTTACGAGCGATAACTACGGCGGTGGCGCCATCATTGCGGGCGGGCCGAACAACAGTCTGACGCTGACCAACTGCATTTTTAAGAATAACTCGGTCATTGCGGGAAGCGGCCTGGGCGGCGCGGGCGGGGCGGTTCGTTACAACGGCGGCGGGACTCTCACGATCACCGGCTGCACCTTCAATAGCAATTCCAATTCGGATACTGCGGGGGGCGCGGTGAGTTATTTCCTGGAAAATCTCGCTGGCGCGGGAAGTAGCTCGGCGAGCATTACTGACTCGATCTTCACGAATAACAGCGTCACTACCACGGGCGGAAGTGGGGGGGCTATCCACATCGCGGCGCAGGGCCGTCTTACGGTGGGCGTGACGTTCGCAGTTTCCATTTTGCGCAATACCTTCAGCGGCAATTCCGCGAGCGGCCCATCGGGCACGGGCGGCGCGATCTCGGTCACGAATAGCTTCGATGTCGGCAATACGGTGCAGGTGCATCACAATCGCATCGTCGGCAATACCTCGGCCATGGCGCCCAGCGCCTTAGATTCGGCGGGCGGCAGTCAGGGCAACGTGAGCGCGACGGACAATTGGTGGGGCATCAATACCGGACCCGGCACCACTGCGGCCAAGTTGGGACCGGGCGGGGGAACCTTGGACGTCAGCACCTGGCTCCAGTTGAAGACGACGGCGAGTTCCAGCGCCCTGGAGACCAACCAGACGACGCCCCTCACCACCAGCTTTCTCAGCAATTCTGCGAATGCGGCAATCTCCGCGGTCAATCTGACCGCACTGATCGGCCAGCCCGTCACGTGGAGCGGCATCGGCGGTACGGTCACGGGTCAGCAGACCACCATTCAGGCAGCGGGGACTGCGACGGCGACTTACAACGAAGCCACCGGAGTTGCGGGCGCTCACAGCGCCACCGCAGTTGTGGACAACGGGCCCGCGAGCGGGTCGGTGAACACCGTTGCCTTTACGGTGAACAAGGCCAACGTCACCACCACCATCACCTCCGACACGCCCGACCCCACTGTCACGGGGCAGGCGGTTTCCGTTGGCTATACGGTCGTTGCAGCGCAGGGCAATTCCCCGACCGCGCCAACGGGCAACGTGCAAGTTTCCGATGGCGTAAACAGCATCAGCGGGAGCGTCGCAGGACCAGCCTCCGTGGCCCTATTCACCGCGGGGGCGCGAAATCTGACTGCCACTTATTTGGGCGACGCCAATTTCAACGCCAGCCCCGCCTCCGCCAACGCAAGCCACCAGGTCAACAAGGCGGACACTACCGTCACAATCACTTCGGATACACCGAACCCGTCCAACGCAGGGCAGACTGTCACCGTCAATTACACGGTCAGCACCAACAGTCCTGGCACTGGCACGCCAACGGGAAGCGTGACTGTCAGTGATGGGGTCGACTCAGCTTCAGGAACCGTCGCTGGAGGCACGGCCAGTATCACGCTGAACACCTCGGGGAACCGCACGCTTACGGCGGCCTACGCCGGGAATGCAAACTTCAACTCCAGCACCTCGGCAGGGGTAGCGCACACCGTGATACCAGTGCAAGCGGCACAAAGCATCACCTTCCCGACGCCAGCTGATACCTCGTTGACCTCAGGACCGGTGGCGCTCACCGCCACGGCCAGCTCCGGTCTGACCGTGAGCTACGCCACCAACTCCGCCCCCGTCTGCACCGTCGCCGGTTCGAGTGTCACACTCGTCACCGCAGGCGTCTGCTACCGCGACTCAGGCCGGTAATGCGAGCTTCGCAGCGGCAACCCCGGTGACCAAGACGTTCAACGTGCTCAAAGGCGCGCAGACGATTAGCTTCACGCAACCGGCGGACACTGCGCTCGCGGCTGGGCCCGTGACCTTGACGGGATCGGCATCCTCAGGTTTGACGGTGAGCTTTGGCAGCAACAGCGCCGCCGTCTGCACCGTATCCGGCAGCTCGGTCACGCTGGTCTCGGTGGGTATCTGCTCAATCACCGCTACCCAGGCAGGCGACACAAACTTCAACGCGGCCACGGCGGTCACCCAGACGTTCAACGTCACACAGAACGCGAACGTCATCACCTTCCCAACGCCCGCTGATACGGCATTGACGTCAGGACCGGTGGCGTTGACGGCAACGGCCAGCTCCGGTCTGACCGTGAGCTACGCCACCAACTCCGCCCCCGTCTGCACCGTCGCCGGTTCGAGTGTCACACTCGTCACCGCAGGCGTCTGCTCAACGTGCTCAAAGGCGCGCAGACCTTGTCGTTCAACGCGATTCCGCCTGGGCCCGTGCTGGTCAACGGCACTGTGACCATCACTGCCACCAGCGCCATACCGAACTCGGGACTTGCGGTGACGTATTCAAGCTTGACGCCGTTGGTGTGCAGTGTGAACAGCACCAGCGGCCTGATCACAGGGTTGACTGCCGGCTCTTGCGGTTTTGCTGCGGATCAGGCGGGCAACACGAACTACAACGCCGCGACGCAAATCACGGTGAATGTCGCAATCGGCAAGGCCAACCAGACGCTGACCTTCATCCCGCCCCCCGCTGCACCATTCCTGGTCAATGGCACGATCACGGTCAACGCAACCAGCGCAACGCCTAATTCAGGTAACGCAATCGCATACTCAAGTCTGACGGCAACCGTGTGTAGCGTGAACGCTACGAGTGGCGTGGTCACTGGATTGACCGTTGGAACCTGCACTGTCGCTGCAGATCAGGCGGGCAACGCCAACTACAACGCAGCAACGCAAATCACGGTGAGCACGAGCGTTGGCAAAGCAGCACAAACGCTCACGTTTGGCGCAGCGCCGACTTTGACGGTAGGCGGTACGGCCACGGTCGTGGCCACCAGTGCGGCGCCTAACTCGGGCAATCCGGTGACCTACACAAGCACGACCCCCTTAGTCTGTAGCGTGAACAGCGCCTCGGGGACCGCCACGGGTGTCGGAGTCGGCAGTTGCATCATCGCGGCAGACCAGCCAGGTGATGCCAACTACAACGCCGCCGCTCAGGTCACGCAAAGCCTGACCGTTGGTGCGATCACAACGTTCACTGGTACTACCGCGACCGGCACCGGCACTGCGACCGCGAGCTTCACGGGCGGCGGCAGCACCTGCACGTTCGATCCCGCCAACACCGCGCTTGTGCTGCCAACTGCGACTAACTTCAGTGGCAGTTTCCCGCACGGGTGGTTCAAATTTCGCCTGTTCGGCTGCACCTCCGGCAGCACCGTGCGGGTGAGCGTCACTTGGCCTACGCTCGCAGGTCTGGGGTATCTGAAATTTGGGCCAACACCGACCTCGCCCACGACCAGCGTTTACTACGTCCCAGCGAATCTCGCCGTCAGCGGCAACACGGCCAGCTTTGACGTGACCGACGGTGGGCTCGGTGATAACGATCTGCTCGCCAACGGCGTGATCGCCGATCCTTCCGGACCAGTCTTGCTCGCAATCCAGGCGGCGCCGCTGCCGGTGCCAACACTTAATACGGCCGCTTTGGCCATGCTGTTGCTCGCACTGGGATGGCTTGCGGTTAGGGCGCGCCAGACCCGAACAACTTTGCGCTAGAACGACTATTTCGTCGGGGCTAGATGCGGTTTTTACACAAAGTCGACAAACACGATTTTGCGCATCTAGCCCCGTTTAAATGGCGCTTTCATGTAAAAGCTGATTGTCGTCCGCAGTTCAATGCGTTGATTTGACGAACCCATGCCGTGCACTTCGGCTCACGCCCTGATGCTGGATATCATCGCGGTATGACCAATGACTTTGCTACCCCCTTGGCGACAACACGTTACCGCCCGCAACTGAGCAACGCCGCCCGCCCTTCTACCTTCGAAGTCGCAACGCGTGACGAGCACGGAGCCGAGGGCACAGCCTTTGTCGCGGGCGAACATCCGCTGACTGTCTACGTCGACAAGCGGGAAATCCTCACCCTGATGACGCTGGGTGCGGCGCCAGAGGCGCTGGTGATTGGCTATCTGCGCAATCAGCGTCTCGTCGATTCCATCGATGAACTACTCGCGGTGCAGATTGATTGGGAGGTCAACGCTGCCGCCGTCTACACAAAAAACGGTCTAATCGATCTCGACGAAAAGATGGCGCACCGCACGAAGACCACGGGCTGCGGCAGCGGGACGGTGTTTGGCGATTTGATGGCGGATATTGACGACATCCATCTCTCGGCCGACGCGAAATTGACGCAGAGCACGCTCTACGCGCTGTCTGAGTTGGTGCGCAAACATGAAACGATCTACAAGCAGGCCGGCGCGGTGCACGGCTGCGCGCTCTTCAGCGCGACGCCCGAGCTGTTGTACTTCGTCGAAGATGTTGGGCGGCACAATGCCGTCGACGCGATTGCCGGGATGATGTGGCTCGACGGCGTTGAGGGTGGCGACAAAATTTTTTACACCACGGGTCGGCTGACCAGCGAAATGGTGATCAAGGCCGCACAAATGGGCGTGCCGTTTCTGGTGTCGCGCTCGGGACTCACGCAGATGGGCTACGAGATTGCAAAGCGGGTGGGTATGACCATGATTGGCCGTGCCGTGAACAAGCACTTTTTGCTTTTCAACGATCCGGGGCGATTCGAATTCGACGTGGCAGCGGCCGGAGCACCGCTATGAACGGCATCACCGGCCTCGTGCTCGCAGGCGGCATGGGCCGACGAATGGACTCACGCGACAAAGGACTGGTTGCCTTTCGCGGCAAACCGATGGTCGCTCATGTGATTGAACGACTCGCGCCGCAAGTCGATACGCTCATCATCAATGCCAATCGCAGTCTCGACGAATACGGCGCGTTTGGCTACCCCGTCGTGAGCGATTCGATTAGCGGCTACGCGGGACCACTCGCAGGGCTACATGCCGGCTTGCTTGCTTGCAAAACGTCGTTGATTGTCACGGCCCCCTGCGATTCGCCTTTCCTGCCGATCGATCTAGTTGCGCGGCTGCACGCGGCGATGGAAGAAGACATCGCCGAACTCGCCGTCGCAAAAACGGGCGATCAGGCGCATCCCGTGTTCACTCTGTGCAGCGCAACGCTGTTGCCTAGCCTCACCGCGTTCCTTGAATCTGGCGGTAGGAAGATCGACGCGTGGTATTCGGCGCATCGTGTCGTTGAGGTTCAATTCGACGACGAGGCTGCGTTCGCCAACATCAACACGATTGATGAATTGCAGCATCTGCAATAACGCGCGCTGCTCGTCCGCGAACTGCGCTATGAATTCATCGTGGCCACCAAAAAACTCACCTACATCCTGCGTCCGTCGCTGCCGCGCCGGGCCGTCGTGTGGTTTCCGAAATTTGCCAACCAGCGCGTGATTGACCAGTTCCGTGGCAGCCGCGATCCACTGGGCAATCTCATCGCACCACACATCTCGTTGGTGTTTCCGTTTCACTCACGACTTACCCTGGATCAGCTCTCGGCGCACGTACAAAAAGTGGTGCGTCGATGGGCACCTTTCCCCGTGGTCATGACCGGCGCATGGTCCGCCCAAAACGAGTTCGTCGGCCTCGCCACACAGGTCGGACGCGACGCATTGACCGAGATGCATGATCGCCTGTACCTCGGCCCGCTGAATGAATTTTTGCGACCCGAATTTGAGTACGAACCACACATCACACTCGCGCGCGCGACACAGCTAAATCAGTTCGAAGCATTTGATCGCGCCGCCACGCTGATCACGCGCGACAGCTTTCGCGACGTCATGCGGAAGTTAACTATCGTGCAGGTTGAAACCGACAGCGTCGCAGTGATTGAGCGTGAAATCTACCTTCAGCACTGAACGCTAAACTGCGATCCATACTAGGAAATATCGATGCGAACCCTGACAGCACTTATCGCTACATCCGTGGCGCTTTCCTTCGGTGTGGCCCGCGCTGAAGACGCGTCGCCCGATTTCAAGTTCACCGCAACTGGCTTCAAATTTAGCGAAAGCGGCTCTGGTGTTGACCTTAACCTGCGTCACAGCTCGGACTTCGGCAATGCATGGATCGGTTACTTTCGCTCACCGAAGCTCGACGCCAATCAATGGCGCGGCGGTTGGGACCACACATTTGGCGAGTCCTTTCGCGTGCAACCTTCCGTGCAAATTGCCTCAGGCGGATTTGTTGGCGGCAGTATCAATCTGGAAACGGGTGAGCGCTGGTTCATCGGCGCAGGCCTGGGACGTACCAATCTGCGGCCCTATTTCAATCTGAATTTCGATCCGAACGATGCGTGGTCATTAGCAGCAGGGTATCGCGGTGAAAACGGGCAGAGCTACTCTACGTCCTACATTCGCGACAACCGGGAAAATCCGGATCAGCAGCACTTCCACCTCACCTCCCGCACGCCGCTAGCGGGCAAGGAGCGCCTCACGCTTGACCTGCTCTACAAGCGCGGCCTCGTCGAAGGTAAGCACATCAACAAAGTAGGCGGCACCTTCACCTATGACTGGCCGCGATATTTCGTGCGACTGGCGTTTGATCCCAACACCAATTTCACTACCGACAACGTGTGGCGACTGAGCGTTGGAACGCGTTTTTAGGCACGAAGTAGCGTGATCAAAATCACTGGATTGCAACTATTGATATTTCGCCACCATTGCCTGTGTCGGGTCCGACTTCTTTGCAAACCACGACACATACAGCGCGGGTAGCACCACCAGCGTTAACAGCGTCGCGGTGAATAACCCGCCTATCACGACGATAGCCAGTGGCCGTTGCGTCTCAGCGCCGATGTCGTGCGACAACGCCATCGGCAACAAGCCAAGCGCCGCCAAAAGCGCCGTCATCAAGACCGTACGCAGCCGCGCAATCGAGCCTTCGCGCACCGATTCAGCCGCCGATTTTCCTGTCGCTTCCAGTTGCTGAAACACCGACACCATCACCACCCCGTTGAGCACCGCCTGGCCTGACAGTGCGATGAAACCAATCGCCGCAGAAACAGACAATGGAATTGAAAAAATCCACAACGCCACAAATCCTCCGACCAGAGCGAGTGGCACATTGATCAGAATGAGTAGCGCGCGTTTGAACGAGCCGAAAGCATCGAATAGCAGCACAAATATGAGCAGCAGCGATATCGGCACCACGACCGCCAATCGCTTCATCGCACGCTCCTGATTTTCAAACTCTCCGGACCACGCAATGGCTTGCCCTGGAGAAAGCTTGACGTTCTTTTCAACAACGGCCTGCATGTCCGCCACTACCGAGCCCATGTCCCGGTTCTTGATGAAAATGCCAACCGCCATCATGCGCCGTCCGCCTTCGCGGGCAATGTCCATCGCGCCTGCCGACTCGCGAATGGTGGCGACTGCGCCCAAAGCGACATAGCCACCATCAGGCGTGGCAATAGGAATGGCAGACAGCGAATCAATCGCTCGCCGGTCCTCCGGCAAGCGGACGGCAACCGCAAATTTTCGTTCGCCTTCCCAGAGTTGGGTCGCGACCTTGCCTGCCAGTGCCGACTCAATGACGTCCTGCACATCGCCCACATTGAGCCCCGCCCGCGCCGCGCGCGCGCGATCAATCTCGATCAGCAAATGCGGCACCTCACCGGCCCGATCTATTTCGGCACGAAACACACCGCGCACCTGCTTGATCTCATGCTCAATCGCCTCGGTTGTTTTCTTGATCTCCGCCAGATCGTCGCCGGATACCTTGATCACAATCTGGCCATCGATTTGCGAAATGGATTCCAGGACGTTGTCACGAATCGGTTGCGAAAAACTGGGCTCCATACTCGGAATTGCCGAAACGGCTTTGTCCATTTCGTCAAGCAGGCGCTCTTTGGTGTAGCCCTTGCGCCATGTCTCGATCGGTTTCAGGCCGACGAAGGCTTCAAACATGCTGATTGTCTTTGGATCAGTGCCATCCTCAGGTTGCCCGGCCTTAGAGACCACCGTATCGACCTCTGGCACTGTGCGCAGCGCCGTGCGAACTCTCCGAGATACGCGGGCTGCCTCTTGCGTTGAAATGCTCGCGGGCAATCGCAGATTCACCCAGATCGTACCCTCATTTAATTCCGGCAAAAACTCTGACCCGAGTCGACTCGCGGTACGCGATCCAGTGCTGGC
>CAJDUD010000214.1_pt1 | contig 9776 bp, 10 predicted proteins | sample 7390161 | NCBI WGS metagenome assembly CAJDUD01 (sample SAMEA7055664, study PRJEB34461) | soil metagenome | biome: terrestrial ecosystem; feature: Peninsula; material: soil | place: Antarctica | collected 2016
AAAGCGCTCGAAGGACGAACTCGCGCGACTGGAAAATGGCAACGCGCTGTTCGGCATCGTTCAAGGTACGCTGTTCGAATCACTGCGCGCCGAATCACTCGCAGGCCTCATGGATATTGGCTTTGACGGCATCGCCGTGGGTGGTCTTTCAGTGGGCGAATCGAAGGAGGATATGCATCGTATTCTCGATTTCATCGGGCCGAAACTTCCGGCTGAGAAACCGCATTATTTGATGGGCGTTGGCACGCCAGAAGACCTCGTTTACTCGGTTGAACGTGGCATCGATATGTTTGATTGCGTGATGCCAACACGCAACGCTCGGAACGGCTGGCTGTTTACGCGCTTCGGCGACATCAAGTTGAAGAATGCGAAATTCCGTGATGATCAACGTCCACTGGATGAATCGTGCAGTTGCTACACGTGCCGCAATTTCAGTCGCGCCTACTTGCACCATCTGAACAAGACGGGCGAAATCCTCGGTGCGATTTTGAACACGATTCACAACTTGCACTACTACCTGCAACTCGCGAAAGAGATGCGCGACGCGATCGAGTTACAGCAATTTATTCCGTTCCGCGAGCAATTTCATCGGGATCGAGGTCGCGGCACTGTGTAATTGCGACCTGATCGTCGAGGTCGCGCCCTTAGTGCTGTTTTGTGCGCTGTTGTGCCCTTCGCGCACTAGCAGTCGATAACGTCAAATCTATGCCAGCGCTTTAATGGCTGCCGACATTTTTTTGTAGGCCGAGTGCATCGTCCATTGCCGTGTGGCCTCGCGAATGATCTCTTCCATTTCCGCGGCAGCAGGCATGACGATGTTGGTTGTTGCGAGAATTCGTTTGACATGCAGGTTCGCAAGCTGGCGAACCTGATCGTCTGAGAGCACTATCTTTTTCGCGCCGATGGGCTGATTGGCATCCATCGCAAACTTTGAAACTTTTTCCAGAACGTCGGTGAAGAGCTCGTCAAGAGCGGTGAGCCGTTGCTGAAATTTGTCCTCACCGAGCGCGCCCAGCAAAACCCCGACGAGCTTGCCTGCGACCTTCGGCCCCGGGATCGCGTCCGCTAGCAGATCCTTGCTCTTGCTCATGAGCTTTTGTTCGACCACGCCGAAATAGAGTTCCCAGAGCACCGTCCGGTAAAACACCGGCATCTTGTCGCGCATCTGTTTGCGCGACGATAGGATCGCGACTAACGCGTCTTCGTAAACGGTGTAGTTGCGCACGACTTTGCCGCCGAGGACAATGGCATTCATTCCCATGATGCCCCAACCCACGGGGCCACCGACAAGCGCGACGGTACCAATAAAAACATCCATGAACGTGGTGATGACCGCCTTGGTGCCAGCGGTCATTCTGCGCACGCCAGCCGCCGTTCCTCCAGTGGTGATGTCATACTTAAAACCAGTTTTGTGTTGCAAGAAGAATTTCCCGACAGCACTTGCATTGCCCGGTAGGGCTTTGGTTTGCATGTAGTAAATGTAGGATCCGGCGGTGGAGTGAAAAAATCGTTCACCGTCGATTGATTGCCAGAATTCGCCAGCGTTCGCCCACGCGCCATATCCCCACACATCAAGTGCTCCGCCCATCCTTGGGATGCTCAGCGCGTTCCATTGCGCAATTTCGGTAGGCTCAAATTCACCCGATGCCATCATCAACCCCTTGGTTTGTTCTTAGTTTGGTGTCAGACGAATCTTGGTCGGCAAACGTGACATGGCTCGCATGTAGCCAAGAATATTGGGAGTTAGTAAGCAGTCAAACTATAGCTTTCTCTAGGAAACCTTGCCTGGATGAGGCCTAGAAACGTTTTATTGCGAAAGTCGATTTTTGCAAATTGAGAGAAATAGCCTATGAAAATCAATTGGTTGCGCGAAAAGAGGCGATTGCGGAATTTCCTCAGATTGACCAGCACCCCTCGTTATAATTGACGGTTAACTTTTTGATTTGTCGAGGGTTTCTCCCATGTTTGGTACTGCACACGCGCAATCAATCTTTGGCGGCGGCGCGGGCGGGAATGAATTCCTGTCGCTGCTCCCGATGGTGGGCATATTTGTTGTTTTCTACTTCTTGTTAATTCGTCCGCAACAAAAGCGCGCGAAGGAGCAAAAAGCGATGATGGAAGCGCTGCAAAAGGGCGACGAATGCGTCACCGCTGGCGGCATCGTTGGCAAGGTCGTCAAACTCGATGACAACTATGTCACGTTGCAAGTGGGCGGCTCGAACGAAATCGCGTTTCAGCGCAATGCAGTCACGGCGCTTTTGCCCAAGGGCTCGCTGAAGCAAATTTAAGTCTCTCGTCGCTGACTACTGGCCATCACAACGCGCCCCGGCCTCCGCCGGGGTGACATCAGATCGCGCCAGGATCACGACGTTTTCCTAGTTGCGATGAGCAAAATCATCCCAATCTGCAACCCACCTTTCGCATAGGGCTCACGCCTATGAATCGCTACCCTCTCTGGAAATACCTGGTCATGATCTTCGCGATTGTGATCGGCTTTTTCTACACCGTTCCCAACATCTTCCCGCAGGTTCCTGCGGTTCAGGTGTCCACCAATAAGCCTGCTGTCCGCCTCGATGCATCGCTGCTCGAACGCGTGGAAAAGACGCTGAAGGGGGCCGGTCTTACGCCAACGTCGTCTGCGCTTGATCCAGCCAATGGCGTTCATATCCGCTTCGCCCATGGTGATACCGATGCTCAGTCGAAAGCCAAGGCGTTGCTGCTGAAAGACTTGAACGCAGGCTCGTCACGCCAAGCCCATGTCGCTCGGCCTTGATCTGCGCGGCGGCGTGCACTTTCTGATGCAGGTGGACATGAAGGGCGCGCTTGATCGTGCCGCTGATCGCAATGCGGCTGATATTCGTGGCCTGCTGCGCGAAAAGAAGGTCCAGTACAACGGCGTCGACAAAGCGGGCGACACCATCGCGATCAAGTTCAGCGATCCGGCTGAACGCGAAAAAGGCTCGCGAGCGATCAGTGAAAGTAACAACGATTTACTGATCAAGGAAGACGGGGCGGCTCAGGATTTGCGCCTGGTCATCACACTGAAAGAAGAGGCGAAGAAAAAGCTCGCCGATGCCGCCATCGAACAAAACCAGAAGGTGCTCGGCAACCGCATCAACGCGCTCGGCTTGACCGAACCGATCATCCAGCGTCAGGGTGCGACGTGATTGGCCGCACTGGCACGCTTGAACTGCGCATGGTCGAAGCGGACGCGAGCAAGAACAGCGCGTCGTTACAGGCGGCGCAAAACGGCAACGTTCCATTCGGCACCGAGCTCATGAATGATCGTGACGGCGGTCAGATTCTGGTCAAGAAGCAATACATCCTCACGGGTGAACGCATCAATGGCGCAGAGCCCGCGTTTGACGGTCAGAACAATCAGCCAATCGTGCGAATCAGCACCGATGGTCAGGGTGCGCGCATCTTGCGTGAGGTGACCGGACAAAACGTCGGCAACCGGATGGCGATTATCCTGATCGAAAAGGGTAAGGCGGAAGTCATCACTGCGCCGACGATTCAAAGCGAATTGGGCAGCAATTTCCAGATCACGGGGCGCATGTCGACACGTGAAACCAGCGACATCGCTCTCCTGATTCGTTCCGGTTCAATAGCCGCTCCGATGGAAATCATCGAAGAGCGCACCGTGGGCCCAAGCCTTGGTGCAGAAAACATTGAGCGCGGATTCCATTCGGTGACGTGGGGCTTCGTTGCGCTGGCTGCGTTCATCTGTTTGTATTACGCGGTCATGGGCCTGATCTCGACGCTGGCGCTGTCGGTGAACCTGCTCCTGCTCATAGCGCTGTTGTCGATGTTGCAGGCGACTTTGACGCTGCCGGGTATTGCCGCTATCGCACTCACACTCGGTATGGCGATTGACGCCAACGTGCTGATCAACGAGCGGATTCGCGAAGAGTTGCGTGGCGGCGCGAAGCCGCAGGAAGCTATTTCGACCGGTTTCGACCGCGCGTGGGCGACCATTCTTGACTCCAACGTCACCACACTGATCGCCGGTATCGCGCTGTTCACTTTCGGCTCGGGGCCGATCAAAGGCTTCGCGGTCGTGCATTGCCTCGGCATTCTGACGTCGATGTTCTCTGCGGTGTTCTTCTCACGCGGCATCGTAAACCTCGTTTACGGCGCGAAGAAAAAACTCGAAAAGATTTCGATTGGCACGATTTGGCGCGGCGCCGCATCGGGTGTGGCGACTGCCACGGCTGGCGTTTCGGTGCCTACGGTCGACAGCAAAACCGCTGTCATCGAATCCAAGTAACGCAAGAAGTACAGGAGACACACATGGAATTTTTCCGCTTCAAGCGCGACCTCCCCTTCATGAAATATGCGTTGATATTCAACGTAATTTCTCTTGTCACGTTCCTGATTGCTGTCGGCGCGCTTTTCTCAAAAGGACTGCACTACGGCATCGATTTCAAGGGCGGTACCGTTGCTGAACTCCGATACAGCAAGCCGGCCGATATGGTGCAAGCGCGCACCTCGATTGAGGCGTTGAAATCCGGTGAAGCCGTCGTGCAAAACTTCGGCACGCCGCAAGATGTGCTGGTACGTTTGCCCATCGTGAAGGACGTCACCAATGCTCAGATGAGCGACAACCTGTTCAACGCCATTTGTGGAACCCGTGTAATCGCGGACACGAAAACCGCATGCGGTGATGGCGCAGAAAAAATTGAGCTGAAGCGCGTGGAATTTGTGGGCCCGCAGGTTGGCAAAGAGTTGTTCGAGAGCGGTGCGCTGGCGATGTTGCTCGTGATCGCGGGCATCATGGGCTACCTCGCTATTCGCTTCGAATGGCGTTTTGCGGTTGCGGCGATCATCGCCAACCTGCACGACATCATCATTATTCTGGGCTTGTTCGCGATCTTCGGCTGGGAGTTCAACCTGCCGGTTCTCGCGGGTGTGCTCGCGATTTTGGGCTACTCGGTTAACGAGTCTGTGGTTATCGCGGATCGGGTACGTGAAAATTTCCGCAAGATGCGCAAAGCGGGTGTCGACGAAATTATCGATAACGCAATCACCAGCACGATTAGCCGCACCATCATCACCCACGGCTCCACGCAAATCATGGTGCTCTCGATGCTGTTCTTTGGCGGCGAAACGTTGCACTACTTCGCGCTCGCGCTCACCATTGGTATCTGCTTCGGCATCTACTCGTCCGTGCTCGTCATGGCACCCCTCGTGCGCTGGCTTGGCGTGTCGCGTGAGAACCTCGTGAAGCCCGAAGGCAAACCGAAAGACGCGCTGGAAGCCGAGAAGATTCTGGCGTGATCGGCGAGATTCTCGCGTTCTTCACGACGCTCGACGTCCAGTTAACGACGCTTGCGCAAAACTCGCCGTATCTTTTCTACGGCGTGCTGGCGACGATCATTTTTGTCGAGGCGGGCATCGTACTGTTTCCGATTTTGCCGGGGGATTCGATGCTGTTTGTCGCCGGCGCGATTGTTGCGCTGGCGGGCCTCAATCTGCATGGTTTAGTATTTCTGCTGATCGCCGTTGCCATCATCGGAAATTCGCTTAACTACGCGCTTGGTCGCTATTTTGGCGAACGCGCGTTCGCCAATAAAAACTCGCGAATTTTCAAACCGGTTTATCTGGAGCGCACGCGCGCTTTCTACGATAAATACGGGGCCAGTTCGATCATCCTCGCGCGATTCGTGCCTATCGTGCGCACCTTTGTCCCATTTCTTGCGGGCGTGGCACCGATGCGCTACCCGGTGTTTCTGATGAATAACATCATCGGCGGCGTGTTGTGGATCGCGTCGCTTGTTTACGCCGGCTATTGGTTTGGTAATGTGCCGTGGGTCAAGAAGAACCTAAGCTTGTTGGTCATTGGCATTGTGCTGGTATCGGTGTTGCCGATAGCGATCAAGGTGTTTCAGGAGTGGCGGGCATCGCGCAAGTTTGTTTAGGCTAATGGGATGCGTATTCCGGCCGCGAACAAGCTGAAAGATGCACCCAATGAAAGGGCCGCTACACGCGGCCCTGTGTATTTTTGCGCGTGGCTTGCAGCTACTCCACAAACGTAGAAATCACGTGCATCGCCTTGCGCGAAATCGCCGGAACCGTTGCGTCATCCGCCGGATAACCCACCACCAGAATCAGATACGGCGCTTCGTGTTCGGGCCGCTGCAAAATCTCATTCAAAAACTTCATCGGTGCCGGCGTGTGTGTGAGCGATACGAGGCCAGCGTGATGCACGGCGGTGATCAAGATGCCCATCGCAATGCCGACGCTCTCAGGCGTGTAGTAATGCTTGATGCGCTCGCCGTTTTCGTCGATGCCGTAGCGCTGGCCGAACACGACGATAAGCCACGGCGCGGTTTCCAGAAACGGTTTGTGCTCGTCAGTGCCTAAATGTGCCAGCGCGCCTAACCATTCGTCGCCGCCGCGTTTGTTGACGTAGAACTCGCGCTCTTCGGCTTCGGCAGCGATTCGGATTTCGCGCTTGACGTTGGCGTTGCTGACGGCGACGAAATGCCACGGCTGCTGATTGGCACCGGACGGCGCACTACCTGCGGCGCGGACGACGTTTTCGATGATGTCGCGCGGGATGGGGCGATCCGAGAAATCACGTACCGTGCGACGCAGATGCATGCGGTCAGCGAACTTGTTTGACCGCGCCCTAATCTCGGCGACAGGGCGCTCTACGTAGTGGGAAAGCGGAAGGCGGGAATGTTCTTTCATGCGCGAAAGGATAGCGCACGGTCACAAGGCCAGCATGGTTCGAGCTACAGTTTGCCTGACAAACGCTGCTACACCCGTTGACCATCGCCGCCGGTAATCGTCACGTCAGCGCGCTCATGGGCTACGGCACGCAATCGACTTTGCGACAGCACACCCGCGCTTTCAAGAATCGGATAGGCAACCGAGCAGAAATGCGAGTTGATGCGTTTCAGGTCGCGCATCAAGTCGAGATGAAGTGAACTCGTTTCAATGCTTTGCACAGTTTGATCGGACAGGCGTGCGAGATGCTTTTCGTAGTTCACCAATTCGAGTTCGCGGAACTTTACTTTTTCTGCGATTAGAAGCTGCGCATCATTGACGTCGTTATTGATAAACACGTTCATCGCGAGGCGCAAATTGGCGACCAGACGCACGTGCAAGTCGCAAAGTTCCAGCTTGCCCGCATCCGAGAAATTACGGTTACGGTCGATGTTTTTTTGCACCACATCGTTCGCGCTTTTCTCGATGATGTCGCCGACCTGCTCGAGGTTGATAGTGAATGAAATGATGTCAGTCCAGCGGCGGCTTTCGCGATCGCCCATTGGCGTGCGGCTGACTTGTGTGAGGTAGAACTTCACCTGTTTGTAGAGCGAGTCGACGACGTCGTCCAGACGGCGAATTTCGTCAGCGGACGCACGATGGTTGTCGCGCATCAGGCGACCCAGCGCGGCCAACATTTGTTCGACAAAATCGCCGATGCGTAATGCTTCGCGTGACGCACAGGTTAGCGCGAGCGAGGGGGTCAGCAGCGCGTGCGGGTCGAGGTGTTTTGCCTGACTTTCGTCTTGAACGGTAGGCGCAGCGGGCAGGAAGCGATGGGTCAGATCCGCTACACGGTGAACCAACGGAATACATATCGCGGCCAGGACCACGTTGAAGATCAGGTGAAACGCGATCACTACTTGAGTTTCAGCCAAGCCAGATTCGCGTGCGTAATGCGCAATCAGGTACACGAACGGAATGGTGATCAGAGCGCCCACCAGCTTGAAAACTAAATTGCCCAACGGCACGCGGCGTACTTCGACTGACGAACTCAGCGTCATCAGCACAGCGAGTGCGCCACTGCCGATGTTGGCACCAAGCACCAGCGGCAATGCGGTATCGAGGCCGATGACCTGCGACGCGGTCAGGGTCGCGACGAGCAGCACGACCGCGAGGCTCGAATACGCGAGTACGGTGATCGCGGCGGCCATCACCAGGTCGAGTAGTGGATCGCCAGAGATCGTCGTGAAGATGGCTTTGACGCCAACGGTTTGCGTTAACGGTCGCGCCGCAGCGACGATTAATTGCAGCGCCAGCATCATGAGACCCAGACCAATGCCTATGCGGCCAATATGCTCGGCGTTTGTCCGCTGTTTCGATAGAAATACGATAACGCCGACAAAGATCAACAGCGGCGAGAGCCACGTCAAGTCGCGCGATAAAAACACTCAACAGCGGCGAGAGCCACGTCAAGTCGCGCGATAAAAACACCGCTGCTAACGCTGTGCCGATATCCGCGCCGAGCATGATGGCAAGCGCTGGTGCCGTGGCGATGAGCCCGCTGCCCGCGAACGAGGTTGTCAGCAGCGCAGTGGCTGTCGAGCTTTGCAAAAGCGTTGTCACACCCAGGCCGGCCAGCAGCGCCATGAAGCGGTTGTCGACGTTGACTGACAGGAAGCGTCGCAGTTCAGCGCCGTAAACGCGAAGCATGCTGGTACGAACCAGATACGTACCCCAGACAAGGAGCGCGATACCGGCCAGGATATTAAGGAGGGTCAACATAGTGATGAACTATTTCGCACGGTCACACGACTGGTGTGGATCGACCGGGGCGGCGCATGGGTTGCGATTGCGCGCTCTTTTTGCAAACTGTCATCACGCGGCAATATTAGCGTGATACGAAACATGACTTGATGATACGCCGCGTAGCCACAAGGTGCGCGTTTTGTATCGTTTTACGACAGTAGGTGCTTACAGGCGTTGTGTGAGTGCGACGGGATGCAATTCAGCCCACTTTTGCGAACAGACGCGCGTTAACGCGCGTCGTCCGGCAACGCGCGATACCAATAATCGTAGATGCCGCGAAAGCCGAACCGCTCGTAAATTCGTCGCGCTGGATTGTCGGCGCGCACTTGCAGATAGGCGACACGAACTCCACTGTCGCGAGCGTCACTTAGCTGAGCTGCCAGGAGCGCGGATGAATAGCCACGATTAAGGCTAGCCGTCACCGTCCCGACGTCAAAGATTCCGACATGGTCATTCTCGCGAATGGCAACGGACCGGGCGACGCGAACACCGGCTTCGTCAAAGGCAAATGAGGCGCTCACTTCGACGACGCTCAAGCGCCAGCGCTCTGCCAGTCCCGCCGTTTCGCGTGCGTCGTCGCCGCGCATCTCGGCGACCCAGGACGCCGCGAGCGCGAGGTCGTCCTGCTTTTTGAAAGTGGCAGTGGTTGAGCGCAGATGATTGAAGTTCAGTTGCGACAAATCGAGCAACATCACCACCGCAGGGTCGAATTTCACGTAGCCGAGCGCTTCGAATCGCGCGTCCAATGTTGCGTCGCATACGAACGGCGTGATGCGAAAAATGCAGGGTAAATCTGCTTTGGCAAACGCCGCTTGCGTCTCGGCCAGATTCGTCGCAAACGGGCGCGCCGAAGGATAGAAAGCATTGACGCAGCGTGATCGCTTGGCAAGCCCCGGTGACAGGCCTGGGAGATTTCTTCGAGGCGGCGGAGGTCTATTTCGGTTGCCATGCGCGGCAGTTTAGCTCAGAAATTACACTATAGCTTTTTAATGGAAGCGCCGTTAAATAGGGGCTAATAACAATAATCGACGGATATCGACTTTTGATCAAATCAATCATTAGCCCCTATGCAGTCGTTGTTTACGAGAAAAGCTGATACATAGAAATAGGAGTTCGCGGACACGCGCCTTGCACCATCGCGACATAAAAAATGTCGCGCCCGCTAAGGCCATTCTTCGGATTTCGGCAGCGTCGCGTCCGACGTTGCCGCGTGCTTTTGGTTTGCCTTCATGCACGTGCCGCGAAAACTGTGG
>CAJDUD010000100.1_pt1 | contig 9765 bp, 8 predicted proteins | sample 7390161 | NCBI WGS metagenome assembly CAJDUD01 (sample SAMEA7055664, study PRJEB34461) | soil metagenome | biome: terrestrial ecosystem; feature: Peninsula; material: soil | place: Antarctica | collected 2016
TTCCGCGCGCCAACGCTGGGCGTTGCCTGGGATCGAACAATTGCAATGTTCGGGCTTGGTGTGAAGGACGCTGCGAGCTTGCTCTGGAACGGCGACGCCAAGGTATTTGTCGTGGGCCTTGTGATTGGTTTAGCGGTTCAGGCATGGCTCAAATCGCGAAAAGGCTGGGAATGGTTGCCCGCCATTGCTTGGCCGTGGCGCGTGGCGCTGTTGTCATTGATGTCGCTGGCGATTGTGTTGTCGCCTGGTAAGACCAATGCGTTCATCTACTTTCAGTTTTAGGAGGCCATCATGAAAGCGCGCTGGCTTCTGACCTGGGTAATCGCCGCCGCCTTAACGCTTGGCGGCTGGCTCGCGTTCGAGCATTACTGGCGCGGGCAAGGCTACGCACCGACCGTGATGGATAGTTTCGATCTTTGGTCGCAGCATCGTGCGCGCGCCGTGAAATCCGCACCGCCACTGCGCTTCGCGTTACTGGGCGCATCACGCATTCAATACGGCATCTCGCCGCCTGTATTTCGTGATGAGACACACAAATTGGGGTTGAACGTTGACCCGATCATGCTCGCGGTCAACGGACACTATCCGCTCGCAGCACTGCGCGATTTGTCGGAGGATGAAAAATTCGTCGGCGTCGCACTGGTCGGCATCGACTCACGCGGCATGGACCGCAAGGTGTGGGACATGCAGGCGAAGCACATCCAGAACTATCACCACGAATGGAGCCCTGCCCGCGAAGTTCATCGACGGTTTTTGACGCGCCTGCAAGAACATGTGATTGCCGCACGGCCCGACTTCGCGGCGGTGACACTCATCAAGCGCTACCTCGATGATCAGGGCCCACCGTACAAGGAATATGTGACGTTCGAACGTGATCGCGCGGGCGGCACCGACTACCGCAAGAGCAATATTTCGGCGATTCGTGGTGCTCGTATTGCGGATCTAAAAAAATACTATCCGCTTTACACGTCCCCGACGCCAGAAGTTTGGCTCAATGACATGCGCGAAGTGGTGGGCTGGGTGGAGCGCATCAATGCGCGCGGTGGCAAGGTCATTTTCTATCGCGAGCCGCTGTCAGGCGAGCACCTCGAGATGGACGAAGCGCATTTTCCGCGCGATAAATACTGGGACAAACTGGTCGCCATCATGCCCGCGACAATGATCGATTTTCGCGATTTCCCAGAGCTAGTCATCGACACGCCAGACACATCGCATATCGACATCAAAGATATTGATCGGCACACCCGCGCCTTAGTGCAGCTACTGCACGCGAAGAAAATTTTCTAGATCGCGACGAGTTGCGCAGCCATCAGTGGCTTGCCGTCGGCAAATGCTTCAGCAATCAGCGTGTGACCGCTCGCGACCTGAAACTGGCCACCGTGAGAGCGGAGCTGTACGCCTTCAGGCGCTGCAACCGCGTCAGCCGTACGATTTGCAGACACATCCTGCAATGCCAAAAGGCGTTTCGGACTCATCCACAGTTGCGCGAAATGCGTCTGCGCTTTCCATGAACGAAAGCTCGATTCGATGACTTCAGCAACCTGTTCCGGCGCAACGAACGAGGTGTCTACAACAAGGTCATAGTTACTGTAATCACGCAGTGCGATGCCGTACAACGCCAGAAAACGCGTCGTCTCAAGCTGCGTACGCGAGCGATTATTGTCTAGCGCGTCGGCGAGCGAACTGTGCTGCTCATCGCTGCGCGAAGCGTCGAAAACGCGACCCGCACCCACCTGTGGGTCAACCGACAGAAATACTTTGAACGCGCTCGGGATAAAGTGCCACGCCAGACGCGAGTCAACGATGATCTGATCGCCGGTTTCACCCAGGCGCTGCGTGTGCGAATCAATGCGGTCATCGACGCTGCGATCGTTGACTGAGCGCTCATTGAGTTGCAGAGTGGTCAAACCCATGCTGGTTGCGATTTCGCGCTGGATCGCACCCGCCGATATGAGCTGAAAATTCAGCCGCTGCGCGAGGATGCGTGCGACAGAAGATTTGCCGCCACCGATGTCGCCCGAGAGCGTGACAATGTTTTTCAAAGCACAATCAACCGTATCGAAAATGGCCAAGCGCTGATTTTATGGCTTGTTTGAACGCGCAATCGCGAACCTGTTGCGGGCGAGCACACTATTTACCAATACAAAATCGACTGAAAATTTCACCCAGCAAATCGTCAGCCGTAAATTCCCCGGTAATTTCGCCGAGCGCTTCATGCGCAAGACGCAGCTCTTCAGCGAACAGCTCCAATGCAACATGCTCCAGATGCGCCGCTGCATCGTTGACATGGACGAGCGCGCTGCGCAAGGCAGTGACATGCCGCTCTCGCGCCATGAACCCGCCTTCTTCGCGGTAGTTAAATCCGACCGCATCGGCAATCGTGTCCGTCAATAGTTCAATGCCGTCGCCCGTCTTCGCTGACAGCCACACGCCCGCTGAATCAGCGCGTGCGTCCTGCTGCTGAATGTCAATCTTGTTGCGCACAATGATGCGCGGCAGTGTCGACGGCAACTCGTTGATCAAGCTCGCCGAGATGGGCGCGTCCGATTCCACAATCACAAGTGCAAGATCCGCATCCCGTATCGCTGCACGGGTGCGCTCGATCCCCATCGCTTCTACGGGATCATTCGTTTCGCGCAAGCCCGCCGTATCGATCACTTCCGTCGGCATGCCCTTGATGCTGATTCGGCTCTTGACGGTGTCACGTGTGGTTCCCGCAATCGGCGTCACGATGGCGAGTTCGTCGCCTGCAAGTGCGTTAAGCAAACTCGATTTGCCGACGTTGGGCTCGCCCGCAAGCACGATGCGAATACCGTCATGCAGCAGTTGACCGCGGCCCGCTTCTGCAATGACATGTTCAAGTGCTAAACGAGTGTCTGCCAGCTTTTCGCGGGCGCGCTCGGCCTCAAGAAATTCGACATCTTCCTCAGGAAAATCGAGTGTCGCTTCGACAAACATGCGCAGCCGAATGATTTTGTCCTGCAGCACTTTGATGCGGTCGGAAAATTCACCGGTGAGCGAACGCACAGCGGCCCGTGCCGCGCTCTCAGTCGCGGCGTCGATGACGTCCGCGACCGCTTCCGCCTGAGCCAGATCGAGCTTCCCGTTGAGATAAGCGCGCTTGGTGAATTCGCCAGGTTCTGCGTGTCGTGCGCCTAGCTCAATGCAGCGTCGAACGAGCGCCTGTAGAACCATCGGCGAACCATGGGCGTGCAACTCAACGACGTCTTCACCGGTGAACGACGCTGGCGCCGCAAAGAAAATTGCCAGCCCATCGTCGATGACCTGATTAGCGATATCCAGAAAGCGGGTATGTTGCGCGATTCGCGGCAATAAGATTCGTCCACAAACGACGGCGCTCAATTCGCCCAGCGATTTTCCGGACACCCGTACCATCCCGACACCACCTCGGCCGGGGGGCGTGGCAATGGCAACGATGGTGTCATGCATGGCAATTTGTCAGTCGCAGCGTTGCCGCAACTGACGTATCAGACTAGCGCTTCGCTGCCGTAACAACCGCTGCCTTCTCTTTCTCAAGCACGCGATTGATATTCCATTGCTGCGCAATCTGCAGAATGTTCGACACGGTCCAATAAAGCACCAGGCCCGCCGGAAAGAACAGGAACATCACAGCAAACGCTACCGGCATGTATTGCAGAATTTTTTGCTGCATCGGATCCATGCCTGGCGCCGGTGGTTGCAGTTTTGATTGTGCGAATGCGGTAATCGCGTAGATCACAGGAAGCACAAAGAATGGATCCGGGGCGGACAAATCATGAATCCACATCGCCCACGGCGCGTGGCGCAGCTCCACGGCAGCGCTCAACACCCAGTAGAGCGAGATGAACACCGGAATCTGAATCACGATTGGCAAACATCCGCCCAGAGGATTGATCTTCTCTTTTTTGTAGAGCGCCATCATTTCGACGTTGAGCTTGGCGCGATCATCGGCATACCGCGTTTGCAGTTCTTTAAGCTTCGGGCCGACCAGCTTCATCTTGCCCATGCTGCGACCCGCCGTTGCGTTCAGCGGATAGAACACAGCCTTGATCAGAATCGTCAGCAAGATGATGGCCCAGCCCCAGTTGCCCACGAGGTTGTGAAACCACTTGAGCAGCCAGAACATCGGCTCGGCGATCACGCTGAACATGCCGTAGTCAACGACATGCTCAAGCCCCGGTGCAGCCGCCTTCAGTCGATCCTGTTCCTGCGGGCCCAGATAAAGTGGTACGGTCACTTTTGCCGTCGCTCCAGGCGCGATCTCACCGACCGGAATTTTCAAACCAGCCAGATAGGCGTCGCCCGTAGCCTTGGTCATGTAATAGTCACGTGGCGTACCCGCCTTAGGCAGCCATGCGTTGACGAAGTAATGTTCCACCATGCCGATCCAGCCATCTGAAACGCGATCAGAGGTAATGCCGGTTTTGCCCTTCTCGACGTCTGAGAAAGAAACCTTTTGATACTTCTTTGCTTCGGTGTAGAGCACTGGGCCGTGGTACGCGCCTGCCCCCATCGGGTTGCTCAAACCCGCGTTAACGCTATCTCGTTGCAGCTGAAAATAGGTCGTCGGCGAGATCGCGACATCGCTGCCGTTGGTTATTTCCTGCGTGACATCGACAACGTAGCTATTGCGAGTAAATGTGTAGACCAGCTCATCTTTTCCGCCGCTGGCGATAGGCGTCGACAGGCGCACTTCAAGCTTGTCGGCGCTGCCCATGTCGAGGCTACCTGGCAGCTTTGTATAGAGGGCGTAATGATTGGGCATACCCGCGCCAAGGACGCCAACCTGAGCCACGTGCATGCGCTTGGCATCCTTCTCCAGCACCAGATAAGGCTTGGATTGATCCAGCGCGTCGCCGTGCTTTTTGAGCGCGATCTGTTCGATGACGCCACCGAGCGTATTGATCTTGAACTCAGCCAGGTCCGTGTTGATGGTGATGATTTCGCCATTGGCCGCAACGCCAGACGTGGGCGCAGTGGTCGGTGCAGAACCAGGCGTCGCTGCTGAAGTTGACGTAGCTGCACTGCTTGCCGCTGCGCTTGGAGGGATATCGTTTTTCTTATCCGATGCTGCTGCGGGCGTTGCCGGTGCAGTGATAGCGACGGGCGGCTTGGGTGGCGCATTTTCCTTCTGCCATGCCTGAAACAGGAACACGCCAGACATAGAAAAGATGACGAACAGGATCAGACGCTGGAAGTCCATGGTGGGCTTTCAGTTAAGGGTTGGAAGAGGTGGGCCGCGCAACGGTGTGCGCGGCGGAATGAGAATTGGTGGGTACTGGATCGTAACCGCCCTCATGCCACGGATGGCACTTAGCGAGACGCATCGCGCCCATTGTGGAGCCACGAATTACACCGTATTCGCCGATGGCATCAGCGGTGTATTCCGAGCAACTCGGAAAGAAACGACAGCGCTGACCCAGCATCGGACGAATGCCGTATTGGTAGGCCTTGATCAGACCAAGCGCGACGGCACTGGCAGCGACGTTGGCGCGTGCTTTTAGCGTTTCCTCGCTCATACGTTCACGCGAGCTGAGACCAAAGTCGCAGGCGCAACGGTGCCGGGAGACTTCGTCGCAGCCAGTTTCGCAATGTCATGTTCAAGCGAGCTCGTCCATTCAGCAATCACTGCCGCAACATCTTTGGTCGTTATCGCGATACTCAAGCGGACGACGTATTGCGACGCGGGTAGCGCTGTCTGCCGCAGACGAAATTGTTCTCGAATGCGGCGCTTGACGGCATTGCGCAGCACCGCTGTGCGCGCGTTTTTCTTCCCGATCATGAGCCCAAGGCGCGGACGAGGCAGCGCGTCGACTGAACCCAGTTCAGTGCGCCGATACACCCAGATAAAGCGCCCGCGATGGGCGCGCGTTTTCAACGCGCGAACGAAATCGTCCGGCTGGAGCAGTCGAGCTGCTCGCGGAAAAGCCGCTCCGGTTGACGCATCCATGGTGATAGACGAGTCAGGAGCAGCGGGCGCAACGAACGCCAATGCGGACAATGGCGCAAATGTCGGTGACGATTGTCGGCAACTAAGCCGACAGAACGCTGCGACCCTTGGCGCGACGGGCGCGGATCACGCCGCGACCACCTTTGGTAGCCATGCGGGCGCGAAAGCCGTGGGTGCGCTTACGGCGAATAACGGAGGGTTGAAATGTACGTTTCATGATTGTCTAGCGCGATCGTTAGGAATATGTGGGGATTCGGGTGACGACTTCGATTGGCCGACCCAGCGACGTTTCCGGAATCGCGCCGCCCAATATCAGGATCGGGGAGCGTGATTTCGCAGAAAAGCCTTGAATTATAACTTTTAAACCGCCGAATTGGCGTTTCTGATCCATCGCATACCAAATCCCAACGTCAACGCCGTGCCAACCAACACAATCGCGCCGCCGACATACATCGGAATCGTCGGTATTTCACCGAGCACCGCTGCCCCCCAGGCCGCAGCAAACACTGGGATTAGAAACGTTACCGTCGATGCTTTTTGCCCGCCCAATCGGGCAATCAGTCTGAAATAAAGGATTAGAGCGATAGCGGTTGCTAACACCGCGAGCAAAATAGCCGCGCCCCATGCCTTGGCAGATGGCTGCGTTTGCGGCCAAAAGGTGATGGCAAAAGGTAGCACCAAAATAGTGCCGACGATTTGACTGCCCGTCGCAACGCCCAGCGGCGACAACTTGGCAAGTCTGCGTTTAGCGAAATGCGAGGCGAAACCATAAGCGAGCGTCGCGATTAACCCCGCCAAAATCGCCGTTCCTGATCCACCCGGTTTGAAATCGACCTTGCCCCACGTCAGCACCGCCATCCCGACGACACCGAGCGCCAGCCCAACCCATTGCAAACGCGTCAATTTCGCGTTCAACCACACGAGGCCGACAACGCCCGCCCAAAGCGGTGTAGTTGCATTAATTAGCGCTGCAAACCCCGTGCTGAGCGAAAGCGCTGCGTAGGCCAGCAACGTGAACGGAATAAAGGCATTTACAAATCCCAGCACCGTCAGCTCGCGAACGTGTGCAAGCATCTGAGCGCTTCCCTCCCGCATTAACACCAGCGGCAACAGACAAATCGCCGCCAACCCGCAGCGAATCCCGATCAGTGCAAATGGCCCAAATTCAGGTGCCGCAACCCGCATAAAGAGAAACGATACGCCCCAAATCGCCGAGAGCAGAACGAAGTCAATGATGTCGCGGCGGGTCAAAGGATGCCTTCAAGTTTCAACAAATATTCCTTGTTGTGCAGTCCGCCCGCATAACCTGTCAACGTGCCGTCCGCCCCAATCACTCGGTGACAGGGCACGATGATCGAAATGGGGTTTTTGCCATTCGCGGCTCCAATGGCCCGCACGGCTTTCGGACGTCCGATGATCGCAGCCTGCTGGCCATACGTGCGTTTTTCACCGAACGGGATTTTGGTCAGTGCGGTCCACGCCTGTTTCTGAAATTCGGTGCCCGATGGCGCAAGCGGTATCGAGAAAACGCGACGCTTGCCGCTGAAGTATTCATCAAGCTCGCGACGCGTTTGCGTCAGTACCGCGCGCTCGTCATCGCGTAACCAATCCACCTCTAAGGAAGGAACGTATTTGCCCGCCGTCATGTGCAGCGCAGTCAGCGCCGCACCGTCTGAAATCAGGAGCAGTTCACCGACAGGCGAATCGTGCAGTTGGTAATAAGTAGTCATCATTAAGCCTTCATTTTTCCAGTTTCCGCCACGTATGCAGCACCGCATAGCTGCGCCATGGTCGCCATGCCTCGGCAATCACATCGGCTTCGCGTTGCCCCTTCGCCGTGTTCGGCAAATTCATTGCATTGAGCAGCGCCACATCCTGCGGTGGCCAGGCGTCGGGCCATGCCAACGCTCGCATCGCGATGTAATGTGCCGTCCACGGGCCGATGCCTTTGATCTGGCGCAACGCATCAATCGCTTGCGACGGCTCAACGCCACTACTGAGGATCAATTTGCCTGATGTCACCGCCTGCGCAATCGCGATCATCGCCTCCGCACGTTGTCCAACAATGCCAAGTCGACCTATGTCATCCCGCGTCAGCTGCGCCACGCGAGCCGGCGTCGGAAACGTGCGCGTCAAATTGGCAAAGGGCGTAGCAACAACTTCGCCAAATGCATCGACGAACCGCGTCGCCAACGTGCGCGCCGCTTTCACCGTCACCTGCTGCCCAAGAATCGCCCGCAACGCCAATTCAAACCCGTCAAACGCACCCGGTAGCCGCAGCCCATGTGCGCCCTCTGCAAGCGCTCCGAGCGCAGCAGAAATCTCCTGCGGATCAGCCGCGACATCGAACACCTGCTTCGTGCGCGACAACACCGATTGCGTCGCTTGCGCGAGCGCCGCAGTAAATCGCAATTGCAGCGCGTGGCGTTTGGGCAGATGATTCACTTCGAGCCAACCGGCCATCGCAATCCCGCTCTTGGCGCCGTCCACACGAATCACGCGCCGATAGATTCCGTCCACAATCGTCTCCACACCTGGTACCGCCCGCATCTCAAAAAACGAGAGCACACGCTGCCAGTCGTAAGGCGGTCGATAGGGCAACACAAACGTCAGGCAATCCAGCTCTTCGGCGGCTTCACTCTCGCGCCCTTCTTTACGCAATCGCGTGGGGCTAAACCGATAGCGTTCAGCAAACAAAGCATTCATGCGCCGCACGCTGGAGAACCCGCTGGCAAACGCAATGTCCGCCACGGGTAGCGCCGTATCCGTCAACAACCGCTTGGCAAGCAAAAGGCGATGCGTCTGCGCATACTGCACCGGCGACACACCAAATTCCTCAGCAAATATCCGCCGTAAATGGCGATCCGTCACGCCAACGCGTTCAGCCACTCGTGCCAGATCAATATCGTTGGCGACGCCATCCTCAATCATGCGCGCCGCCGCGCGCGCCAACTTCGCGCCCGCTTCTGTCGCCGCAAAGCCGGGCGCCAGCTCAGGCCGACACTTCAAACAAGGTCGAAACCCAGCCGCCTCCGCCGCCGCTGCGCTTGGATAAAAACCGCAGTTCTTCTGCAAAGGCATCCGCACTCGACAAATCGGACGACAATAAATGTGCGTCGACGACACGCCCACAAAAAAGCGTCCGTCAAAGCGCGTATCGTGCGCTTTCATCGCCTGATAGCAGGCGTTGGGTGTGAGGTGCGTGAACTGCATGCGAGCAGTTTAGCGTTTGCTTTGTGCTGGATTTAGCCGTTTTCGGACATGTAGATTGTTCGCGAAATCTATATCAATCAACGCATACGCGATATTGTTCAGTTCCTCCCACACAAATTATCTGCATGCGCTACCAGGGAAAACTCGTCGAATGGAATGACGAAAAAGGATACGGCTTTGTATTGCCAAACGCCGGCGGCCGAAAAATTTTTGTTCATTTGAACGAATTCGTTTCGCGTAAGCAACGTCCGCAGATTGGTGATCTCTTAACGTTTGTAGTCGGGCTGGATGCGAACAAGCGCAGTTGCGCGGTGAAGGTCGCGCCCGTTGTCGCACCGCATGAGCGGGCGCGGGTCGCAGCACACCGCGATGCCCGCGAAGGTGCGTCAAAGTTCAGTCATTGGCTCGCGTTCGCCTGGATCGCATTGATACTCGCGCTCGGTGCATTGACAATCTTGCCTTGGAAATTTGTCGTCGCGTGGGTCGCTGTCAATGTGATGACGTATATCGTCTACGCCGCTGATAAATCATCGGCAAAACGTGGCGCGTGGCGCACACCGGAATCACAATTGCACCTGCTCGCGCTGGCGGGCGGCTGGCCC
>CAJDUD010000101.1_pt1 | contig 9722 bp, 9 predicted proteins | sample 7390161 | NCBI WGS metagenome assembly CAJDUD01 (sample SAMEA7055664, study PRJEB34461) | soil metagenome | biome: terrestrial ecosystem; feature: Peninsula; material: soil | place: Antarctica | collected 2016
CGCATTGTTGGGCTGCACTTTTAGGGATTGGTTGAATTCGGAAGGGATGGCTTCAGCGGCGCGGCGTTGCTTAAGTTCCTGACGAGCCTCTGAAGCGGTGGGCAGTTCACGGGTGCCGACCTGCGGCAGAATCGCATCGATGCTGCCCATGCGTTGGCGCAACTCGTCAACCACACCCCGAGTTTCGTCAACTGAGGACATCACCCGAGGGGTTACCAGCATCACCAGTTCGGAGCGGTTTGAATTCCACGTTTGGTTACCGAATACGCCGCCAAGGAAGGGAATCGTCGACAAAACAGGAAACCCGCTGGTGCTTTGACTGCCGTTCTCAATAAAGAGCCCGCTCAACAGCATGGTGTCGCCATTAGCTACCATGACGGTACTCTGCTGAGAATTTTTGGTGATATCCGGATTCGGGTTGTCAGCGCGCAGCGTGCCAGCGGTGCTGTTTTCCTGTTGAATTTCCAGAAACACGTTGTTTCCACTGACGCGAGGGGTAATGTTGATGGTCAAACCTGTGGGGATGTACTGATACGAGTTGGTTGCGCTTATGGTCCCGGTGGCCACGCTCGTTTGAGTTTGAACAGAAATCTGTGTTCCGTTAGAAAAACTGACTTTCTGATTGTCCAGCGTCATCAGCGTAGGCGAAGCTAGAGTGCGTGACTGTCCTGTGGACTGAAGCGTACTCAGAATTGCTTTCGCTGCCGCGCCTTGCCACGTGTAGTTAAATCCAGTCGCGGCAAGATTTCCAATTCCATTCTCAGACGTCAGCCGATTTGCCGCCGACTCCGGTTTCCCGGTAAACATGCTCGAAATGCCAAATTGAAACGCACCGTCCAGTGCGACCTGGGCGATTTGCACCTCGATCGCGATCATCTTCGGAGCAACGTCTAATTTTTTTATTGCAGATTCGATCGCGCTGTATTCCGAAGCCGTCGCGACGATCAAAAGCGCATTTCGATCTTTGTCGGCAATGACAGTAGCGTTTCGGGCGAGGCCGGTGGATTGGCCCGCCGCTCCCGTGGCATTTGTGCCCCCGATATTCGGGACGATTGGGCGTTGGACAATTGGCTGCGAGCTACTAAACTGGTTTCCGGGCGTGATGATGGTCTGACCTGCAATCGGCGACACCGGTGCGCTCAGCGTAGAGATGGTTTGCCCCGGCGCAACGGTAGCTGTCGAAGCGGTCGAAGCTCGCCCAGTCATGGCCTGCTGCAGAACTGCTTGTAACTTCTCGGCTTGCGTGTATTGCAGGTAATACACATAGAGCCGTGCGCCCCCACCGGCGTCACTGCCCTTGTCGAGGCGCTCCAGCCATTGGCGCGCCTCACGGATGACGTCGCTTTGCGGCGATATGAGCAATATGGCATTCATGCGCTCAATGGGGACCAAGCGCAGCAACCCTGCAAATGGATTAGTGGCTGCGGGGAAAATCTTTTCCCAGTCAGCCGCCACGGATTTCACGTCGGCGGACTCCAGCGGATACACAAGAAAAGACATGCCTGCCATGAGGTTCACGTCGAACATTTCTGCAATTTCAAGCAAATTGCGAATTTCTGTTTCTGTACCAGTCAGAAACAGCAGATTACGCAATTCATCGACGCGTATCGACGCGGCGGAAGGTGGCTTCGCAAACGGTGCCATCACCCGCTCAAGCTCCTTGGCCCCAATATGTAGCACCGGCAAAATTACCACGCTGTTGCCATTGCCTGGACGCAATTGAATACGGGGCGCGGTCGTACCCAAGTTCGCGCCGCCCTCGGGAAGGATGCGCCAATAATTGCCGTCTTTAACCAGCACCGCCTTAACGGTGCGCAGCAACATTTCAAGCGTTGGAATGATGTCCGAACGCTTGATGCCTTTGGCCGTACGTACGGTGACCGTGCCACTGACCGCTGGGTCGATAACAAAGCCTTCCCCGAGCGCATCACCAATCATGTTGCGCACAATTTCGCGGATGTCGCCGTTTTCGACGTTTAGCGTGATCGGCCCTGCCTCATCATTACCCGCCGGAGTTGCTTGCGGTATGCGGAAGGTCCGGTTATTGCCGAGCGACATCTTGACACGATCGCGCTCAGGAGCGCCGAGCGCCGCAGTCGAAGGCTCTTGTTTCAGGATGGGCGCACTGGCGGCGACCCGGGGGTAGAGCGTTTCAGCGCGCGCCGACGTGCCACGATCTGTGCTGGCCGATCCACCGGGGCCCGTCGCACAGGCCGTCACCCACGCAAGGGATGCAAGCGCTATCCCTCCACTCAGTCGTGTCACCGTCATTTTGTTGTTCCGATCATTCATCTCAATATCCTATTGGCCACCGGCCTGCTGACGTGCAAGACGGCGGCGCTCAAGCATTTCGACTACGTTCAAAACCTCCCGCGGTTGCGCTGGCGGAGGTGTATCAACTGCCCCTGTCGGGTACGTACGCAAGACGGGGGGCACTGCCTGCACAACGCCACTTGCCACGGGTTGTTGAATGGACGCCGCTCGCGGTTGCCCCTGAGCCATCGGCTGCGCAGGCGGCGGCTGTTGCGCCGGCATCTGGACCGGCGGGGGCGGGCGCGGAGGCGCAGGCTGCGGCACTCGCCCCGACGCCGTAAATTTCGCCAGTTGAATCACATCGGTTTCGCCTTGGAACGCCAGCGTTACCTGCGTTTCCTCGACTTTTTTGACCGTCATTTCCTGAAGCAACTCACCCTCGCGGACGCTTCGGGTTCGATTCGACGCAATTTCTCGAACTTGCGCAATCTTGCCGTTACCGAAATCGAGCACGCCGATCAATTGGTAAAGACCACGGCGCACCTGCGGCTTCGGAGGTTCGGTAGCGGCAACCACCACTTGTGTCGGAGCCGGCCGGCGCGTCGGGTTGAGGAGCGGGCGCTCTGATATTTGTGCGTAAGTTCCTGTCTCTGACTGGAGGCGGAAATCTGGCAGTACTGAAGCGTTGTCGAACTTACCGGCCACGGCACGTGAGGGCGCCACGGTTGCACTGAACGCATTGCCCCAATCGGTTACAAACCCCAATGCCACGGCGAGCCCAACAGCGGTCAGAATTAGCAGATTTCGGAGCGTAAAAATCAGGCTCATTTCGTACCCCCAGTGACGGTGGTAATACCAGTGCCTGCTGCGGCCGGTGGTCGCGGGTTACGGACCACATCTTTCGGGCCGTAGGCCTGCACTTCCATCGTCGCCGACACTTCCGGCTCCTGATTGGGAGGTGGTTTGTAGCCGCGTGGCACGGTTGCGCGCAGAGTTACGTTTTCGATGAACAAATATGGAATCGAAGTTTCAATCGCGTACAGCGTTTTCTGGAGCGACGCTGGCGTTGCATTGAAGCCTACGCTCAACGAATAAACACGGAAGCCGGCCTCGTCTTTGACGGTGGGCGGCTGGATTGAGGTTAAACGCGAACCGTTCGCCTCAAGCATCGGCCGAACGAGATCGGTCAGTTCAGAGCCGCCCAGATTCGACACCGAATTTTTGAGGAAGAATCGGGCGCTCTCGCGCGCTTTGAGCAGATCGAGCGCCCGTTGATGATCGGCGCGCTGAGACGATACGCGGTGATATCGGTCAATGCGCTCCTGCGCTGCGCTCTGCGCTTCATCGTAGCGATGGTAGAGGACATACGCAGGCACGCTGACTGCCGCAATCGACGCACAGATAACGGACAACAGCAACACGACCGCAAGCAGCCGGCCACGATAACCTACGGGCAAAGTCATGGTCGTCGCTCCGGTGTCGCGCTCGGCGCGGCGGAAGGCGGTGGCGCGATCGACGCATTAGCGGCGGGTACAGATGATGGCGTAGGCGTAGGTGAAGGCGCAGCTGCAGGTGCAGCGGTTTTAGGCGCCGCTTTTGCTGACGCTGGCGCGCCGGCTGGCGCGGTGGGCACGACAGTCACACCAGGAACGGTCATGATGGCCGATGCATCGGTGAGCAAGAGAGCTTTCGGCAATTCGGCCGCCACCAGTTCGCCGGACACGTGAAAGCGCTCTGCGTTTGGCGCGACGCGCGTCATGGAAGCCTTAAAGACGGGGTCCTTCAGAAGCGGCGAATCCTGAAACAGTTGCAAAATTTTGCCGCCGCTACCCGTTTCGCCTTGTACGATGACTTCGCGCAGTTTGTCCTTCGCGTCTTTAGGATTCGGCGTGGTTTTTATCTCGAACGACTGTGCCCACGTGTCATCGGGCAATCGTTTGGTCAAATCATCAATGACCTGGACCACCAGCGGCGACCCATGTTTGCGCGCGAGTGGCAGATTGTATTCACCGATCTGTTTTTCGAGTTGATGCTGCAAGATGCTTGCGGCTTCTGCATCCGTCTTGGCAGTCGCTTCAACGGGCTGCAGTTCAAGCACGCGCTGGCGCATTTGCCATAGCGGGAACGCCGCCAGAGCAACGGCTAGCGAGACACAGAGCAAAGCCAAAGCGGTGTTGACCCAGCGATAACGCGATGGCGCATCAACCTCAGTCCGCGACGAAGTGAGCAGATTCAACGAAGAATCGATGTCCGTAGGCGCGAGAACCAATCGCGTAACTTCAAGGTTTTTTAGCTGAGCATCGGCGAGCCACGGTGCGGCTCTTGAGCGCGGAATTGCAACGACTTCAACGCGACAGATGCCGGTCGCAGCATTTCGATCAAGCACCCGAAAGTCGTAATACAGCTCGCTCGCTCGCAACGGGGTCAAACGATCGAGTTCGAACCCTAAAACCTGTTGCAAACGACCCGCCACCGCAATGGGTAGCTCGACAACGCGGCGGAAACCGTTGGCGTCACCCGCGACCAATGCCACAGAACCGCCTCGTTGCGCCAGCGCTGAGCGGGTGAACGTTTGCGATTCCAGCGCTGATGCGCCGGGCGCCCAAACCTGATCGGTCGCCGGAGCCCACATCGCAGGACGCCGCGCCTGAATCGTTTTGGCGCGCCAGGGTGCGGGAATGCATTCCCACAGTTGTTGCTTCCACCAACCCAAAAATTGGCTCCACTGCTGGCCCGCAGCAGATTGAGTTGTGTACGAATCAGCCATTCACGACTCCCGTTGCCGCAGCTGGAGCCGGCGTCATGTTCGCTGGTGCGTCAGTTGAGAAACCGCGCTGCCACAAAAAATACTGTGGCCGACCACGTGGCACGCCGCCCAATCGCAAGCTTGCTTCACGCGATGCGCGAACGCCAGAAGCCGTCACCACATCAGCGCGCACACGGACGGCATTGGTTCCGGAGGCAAAATAGGGACTGCTGAAAGGCAGAGGCGGCACCGGCTGGCCGTCGCGCAACGCCTGATCGCGTTGCTCAACCCAACTCTGCGCCTGTGCGACATCAACGCCAGGCACAAGGCTTAGCACGGTGAGCGACGCCGTTTGAGGGTCAATCCCCGGCGAGCGCGATTGCACGGTCAACAGGGGCGCAACGGCGTTGTAAATTTTCGGGCTGATGCCGATCACGTTTTGAAGTTCCTCGATCGCGATGAAAAAATCGTTCGCAGGCAAAACCTTCTTGCCAGCCGCACGATAGTCGTCGGCTTCTGCGCCGTTGGGCCGTTTGAGATTATCGGCATCCGTCCAGTCTTTGATGCACGCCACAATGGCATCCGCTTCTTCTTCTGTTGCCCCCACCGACGTGAACACTCGTTTGAGCAGAGGCTCGGATGCAAAGTTCAAATCGATTTTAGCAGTCTCACTTTTGGCCGAAACAGCAATTTCTGCGCCATTCTCGTTCCATTGATGCACAACGCCATCAATTTTCCACTGCGCCACAGCAATTTGAGCGTCGGCAGAGCGGGGGCGAGACAATTCGAACACCATTCGATTGACCGCGCCGTCGGCTGCGGCTTGCGCCCTCGCGGAAGCAAGCGCATTGCTGGTGACCTGCGTGCTGACACGCTGGGCATCAGAAAACGACAGGGCGATCACAGTGAGAAAAATCACCAGCCCCAGCACCATGATGATCGCGATGCCGTTTTGCTTCTTCACTTGCGGACGACAATGACGCGCGCTAATCATCGATTCACCACGGCCTGAATGATGCAACGCTGGCGTTGATAGTCGAAGTTACAGCCCAACGCCTGCGAGAGCTTGACCGGAATGAACAGATCCGGCCAGTGCTTGTCACCGGTTTCGGTCACGCGAATGGCAATGATCGCCGGCATGCGTGAGTTCTCGTCCCACGAATCGACCCACGTACCAGCATCAGGGTTGTTGAGAGGGTCATCACCGGGATCGAAGTAGGAAATCGACAACGCATCGATGTTGTCAGCGAGCACGATAGGTTCGGCGGCACTCAAATCGGGAACCGCTTTTTCGTCAGGATCGGCCGCTTGACGACGCAGTACAAGCTGGCTTTTTTGTTGCGATTTTGCGACCGCTAACTGCCACCACATGACACCGCCCTCAGCAATCTGCGACGTCACCGGCGCGAAATAGGTGAGGGTCGATGATTTGCCATTGAATTTAAGCGGCTGCGAGACCTCTCGCCGCCAGCGCATCGGCAGCACGCCAGAAATATGTTCGCGCAAAAACGCCTGCGTCCGGGCGTACTGTTCGGTGCGCTCGACGGCATCATTGGCTGCGCTGGTGCTGCGCTCCGCGCCGCGAACCGTACCCATCAAAATCGTGGTCAAGACCGCGAGCAGCGTAATCGCTGCGATCAGTTCGATCAGCGTGAAGCCTTGCTGTTGGCGCGCGTGGCTCATGGGAGCTGACGCGGCACGGCGAGCAGCGTGGTGAGCTCAACGCTACGTTGCTTGGCACCGGGCAGATCGCCGGGATTGCTGACTGCGACGCGAGCCACGAGGCGCTTCAAATCGAGTGGCGGTTTGATCAGCGCATCACCCTCTTCAACCGGCTCTGCTGCGACGTTTAATGACCACTGCAATCGACCGTCGCTCGATACGCCCGATTCGCTGCCGTCGACTAGCGGCTTTTCAATGCCAGCCCCGGCGAGCAAGCCTTGCGCCAATGTCATCGCGCGCATGTAATCGCTCGACGCGGATGCGGAGCGAACGCCCGTCGCGAACACCTGCGACAGCGCCGACAGGCAAAGCGCAGCGATCACCACCGCGACGATCACCTCAAGCAGAGTGAAACCACCTTCACGGGTTTGTAGAAGGCGTGACATCACGCCTCTTCAATCGCGATGCGACCGGTCAGCCAGCCGATATCAATACGAAATTCGCGCTCTTTGTATTTCACCGTCACGCGACCGCCCGTCGACCCACCGTCCGGATAAAAACGCACCGAAGCGTGCTTGTCGTCGATAGTTTCGGCGGCGGTAGTGACGAGTTCAAGTGCCACACCCTCGGGCCATTGACCACGCCGTTTGCCGCCGGGCAATTGATAAGTACGATCCGCCAGATTGAACTCGACACCAATGTCTTTACGATTGGCGATGGCCTCACTGCGTGCGAAACGAAGCTCTTGGGCAATCGCTCGCGCCAGCGCGCGGTGTTGCGCGGAGGTGACGCCTGAGGAAAACATCGGCGGAGCGACCGCGGCGAGCACTCCGATAATCACCATGACTACCAGCAATTCGAGCATGGTAAAGCCCGCCGTTCGCGCGCTGCGCAAATAACGCCCCGGCATCCGCACACGCGTCGGGGCGGAGTTCGGGGTCAGCATGGCGGTTGCAGCAGGTCTGGCGCGCGCGGACTAGCTCTTGGTGATGTCGGCGTTTTCGCCTTCGCCACCTTCTTTGCCGTCCGCGCCAAGCGATTTGATCTCAAACGGCGTGTTGTTTGGGCCTGGCGAGGAGTATTTGTAATCGTTACCCCACGGGTCTTTGATGTTGTCTTTGCGCAGATACGGGCCGCTCCAGTTGGGCAGATTACCTGGATTTTTGATCAAACCGTCAAGGCCCTCCTGAGCACTGGGATAACGGCCAATCTCAAGCTTGAACAGATCGAGCGACTGCATCATTTGTCCCATTTCGATCTTCGTCGCGTTGGCCTTGGCCTTCTCGGACTGGCCCATAAAACGACTACCAATGGTGGCCATCAGGACGCCGATGATGACGATCACGGCGAGCAGCTCCATTAGCGTGAATCCCCGTTGCGCGCTCTGGACTCTCGGAGTCATAAATTTTGTTTTCATAATTTTCATTTCATTTCGCAATCATCGCCGCCCGATTTTTCGCGCCTTTGGCAATGACGTCGTAGCAATAGCTTTTCTGTCAATGCGCCATTTTATAGGGGCTGGTGCTCAGTTTAATGGATTGTCGACTTATGATTCAATCAGCACCTAGCCCCTATGCAGGCGTCATCCCATAAAAAAGCTGTTAGTTAATATTAGGCATCCTTCATACGACCGCTGCTTACACATTAAATTCCGTCAGCCCCAGCAATGCACTCATCAGGGCGAAAATAATGCCGCCGACGACTACTGCAAGCGTCAGGATCAATACCGGCTCCAACAGGCCCAACGCCCGTTTGAGCGTGGTGTTGACCTCCACGTCGTACACCTCGGCAACCTTGAGCAACATCGAATCCAGTTTGCCGGTTTCCTCGCCCACCGCGACCATGTGAACCGCGAGTTTTGGATACAGCCCCGTTTCCATCAAGGGCCGAGCAAAGCCCTGTCCAGCCTTCAGACGCACCAGCACGCCTTCCAGTGAATTGGCGAGTGCGCGATTGTCCACGGTGTCTTTGACGATAGTGAGCGCTGGCAACAGGCTGACGCCATTGCCCAAAAGGGTGCCCAAGGTTCGAGCCAAACGCGCCACCTCGATCTTCGCAAACAGGTCGCCCAGAATCGGCAAAGTGAGCTTGCGACGATCCCAGTTAAGCCGGCCAACCGGCGTGCGCAAACGACCGCGGATCAGGATGAACAGCGCAGCCGCAGCGATCACCAGCATCCAGCCGTCTTCTCGAAACCAGTGCGAAATCGCGAGCAAATTCTCGGTGGCGGGCGGCAGCGCTTTGCCAAACTGGCGGAACGTCGTTTCGAACTTGGGCACCACGAAAAAGATCATGGTCATCACGGCAACGATTGCCACCGCGACCAGAACGACCGGGTACAGTAAGGCCGACTGCACGCTGGAGCGCAGTTCCGCGCTTCGCTCCTGAAATTCGGAAATGCGCTCCAGCACCGGCCCCAGCGTGCCGCTCGCCTCTCCGGCTCGCACCATGTTGATGAAAAGTCGGTCAAACTGTTTCGGATGCTCGGACAACGCCTGCGACAGCGGCTGTCCGCTACGCACCCGATCTCGCAATTCCTGCAAAAGTGCAGCTTGCGGCCCAGAATCAGCCAGTCCGACCAACAGCTCAAAGGCACGATCTAGCGGCAAACCCGCCGAGATCAGGTTGGCAAGATCGCGCGTAAAGGCAACAACCTGATCGCGAGTAATTTTGCGCGAGGCAAACAGCCGCGCAAAAGTACCCAGCTTTTTCTCATGCGACGTAATCGCTGCAGCCGCGGCGGTCTGAATGCGCAGCAAGATGAGTCCCTGCTCTCGCACACGCTCGACGGCCTCAGCCTCGGATGCGGCTTCCAGTTGAGCGGAAACCGGGTCGCCGGATTGTCGAACGGCATCGAATGCATAGAGTGCCATCGGGGCTTGCCTTAGCCTTCGCGCGTCGCGCGAAGCACTTCTTCGAGCGTCGTCGTACCCGCAAGTACTTTACGCAAACCGTCGTCGTACATCGGCAACATGCCTTCCGCCAGCGCTTCGCGGCGCAAATCACTGGCGTTGGCTTTTTGCATGATGAGGCGGCGAATCGGCTCCGACAACGGCATCAT
>CAJDUD010000204.1_pt1 | contig 9710 bp, 12 predicted proteins | sample 7390161 | NCBI WGS metagenome assembly CAJDUD01 (sample SAMEA7055664, study PRJEB34461) | soil metagenome | biome: terrestrial ecosystem; feature: Peninsula; material: soil | place: Antarctica | collected 2016
GTGGACGGCATGGGGGCGCTGCGGCTGCTGGAGGCTATTCGATTTTTAGGGCTTAAGGACAAAACGCGGTTTTACCAGGCCAGCACGTCCGAGCTTTACGGTTTGGTGCAGGAAGTGCCGCAGACCGAGAAGACGCCGTTCTACCCGCGCAGCCCCTATGGCGTGGCGAAGCTTTACGCCTACTGGATCACCGTCAATTATCGGGAGGCGTACGGTCTGTACGCGTGCAACGGCATCCTGTTCAATCACGAGAGCCCGCGCCGCGGCGAGACCTTCGTCACGCGCAAAATCACCCGTGGCCTTGCCAACATTGCGCTCGGTAACGAGAAGTGCCTGTACATGGGTAATCTCGATTCGCTACGCGACTGGGGCCACGCCAAAGACTATGTGCGCATGCAGTGGATGATGTTGCAGCAGGACATGGCAAAGGATTACGTGATTGCGACCGGTGTGCAATACAGCGTGCGTCAGTTCATCGACAAAGCGGCCACTGAATTGGGCATTCGCCTTCGCTTTGAAGGGGTTGGCGTTGATGAAAAGGCCATTGTTGAGTCGGTGACGGGAGATCTGGCGCCGGCGGTCAAAGTGGGTGATGTGATTGTCACGATTGACCCGGGTGAAAGAAATGGTGCAAAGCGATCATCGCGAGGCGTCGCGCCAGTTGTTGTTGCGCGGCAATGCGCTTCGTTCGTGAGCGTTCTAATTCTGAATAGATAGGACATGAACGTTGTCATCCTGAACTTCGTGAAGGATCAGGTGGCACGCAAATATTGATCTTCATTGCAGGCAACTTTGCTCCACGACCCGATCCTTCGCCGTGCTCAGGATGACAACTAGTGGGTATCTGTCGATTTAGAAATGGAATTACACATTGAGAAACTCTGGTGAATAAGCAAAAGGTCGCTCTGGTGGCCGGAATCACTGGCCAGGATGGCGCGTACCTCGCCGAGCTTCTGCTGGGTAAAGGCTATCGGGTGATCGGCACGTCGCGCGATGTGTCGACGTGTGATCGCCAGCGATTGCGGCGGCTGAATATCGATGGTCGCGTGGAGCTGGTGTCGATGCTGCCTTCAGACTTTCGTAGCGCGCTGCACACAATTTCCAAATGCGCGCCGGACGAAATCTACTTTCTCGCGGGCCAGAGTTCGGTCGGGCTTTCGTTTGAACAGCCGGTTGAGGCCATCGAGAGCATTGCAACGGGCGTGCTGAATTTGCTCGAAGCCATTCGCTTTGTGAATCCCGGGATTCGACTGTTCAACGCGGGGTCCAGCGAGTGTTTTGGCGACACTCGCGGCGTGCCAGCCGACGAAGAGACACCCTTCCGACCGCTAAGCCCCTACGCGGTGGCGAAGGTGTGTGCGCAGAACTTAGTGACGAATTATCGAACCGCGTATGGGCTTTTTGCATGCACCGGAATTTTGTTTAATCACGAGTCGCCATTGCGGCCAGAGCGTTTCGTTACACAGAAAATTGTGCGTGGTGCGGTGGCGATCGCTGCCGCGAAGAACGGCACGCTGAAGTTGGGTAATCTGGACATTTCCCGCGATTGGGGTTGGGCTCCGGAGTATGTTGAAGTGATGTGGCGAATGCTTCAGCTAGATTCGGCCGAAGACATGATCATCGCCACGGGGCGCACGGTGTCCCTCGAGTATTTTGTCAGCCGCGTGTTCGCAAGCTTTGGCCTGGATTGGCGCGATCATGTCTCGATTGATGATGCGCTGAAGCGCCCGTCCGATATTCATATCGGCGCGGCGAACCCGTCGCGCGCCGCAAGTTTGCTGGGCTGGAAGGCGCGGTTCGATGTCGATTATGTGATCGACACCATGTGTGCGTCGATTAGGAGCGGTTAGCGGAAACGCAGGTGTCACGCGAACGTTGCGTTTTGAAGACAGGCATCGCACCACCGCTGTCATCCTGAACATCGTGAAAGATCACGTGGCACGCCAACGCTGATCTTATTTGCGCAAGCGTCTGCCAATATTGATCTTCTTCGCGCGAGCCTCTGCACAGGTACCTGATCCTTCGCTGTAGCTCAGGATGACAACGGTGGAAGACGCCGCACGACCCCGCAAAGACCCCATCTCAAACCCGCCATTACCGCCACCGCTGTCATCCTGAACATCGTGAAGGATCAGTTGGCGCGCCGTCACTGCACTTCTTCGCGCAAGCCTCTGCTCAACCATCTGATCCTTCGCTGTGCTCAGGATGATGAACTGAACCAGCCCGCGGCGAGATCTTGCCAATGCGGGTTAGTCGCTTCGATAAGTTCAATTTTTCGGGAGCGCCGCCAACCCTTAAGTTGCTTCTCTCGTTCGATGGCGGCGCGGATGTCCGAGGTTTGCTCGAAGTACACGAGACTTTTCAAACCGTACCTTTTGGTAAATCCATCGATCAAACCGAGGCGATGTTCATAGACCCGTTTTTCCAGGTTGCTCGTGACACCGATGTACAGTGTCTTCGCCGGGTTGGTCATGATGTAAACAGCACAGTCCATTCCGCTGATCGCTCACTGCTCGGAAAGCGACAACTGCGGCGAAGACTGCCCACGCGTAGACGTATTCACGCTGCGGCAGGTCTATTCGTCCGCGCGGAGGGCGGCCACTACAACCAGCGCCGCATACCCACCGTCTGAAATTCGCGCAATGTTGCACACTTCGGCGGAACGGCTATCGTCGAGCGTAATTTCCACGCCGGCTTTGATCTCGATTTCGCTAGAAATCGCATGTTTCTCGAGATGACGTTTCACCGCGCCCCGGTAGTGCGCGCGCGCCACGACTTCTTGCCCCGGATAGCAGCCTTTGCTGAAGCTCACGCCCCCGCCTGGCTGCACGGTGTCCCAGCCGATCATTTGCGGGACGAACATTTCCGCAGTTAAGGCGGTGATCTCGGGCTGCATCGCCTCGATGTTGGCGGCCTGCCAGCGTTCCTGGACTGCTTCGTCAGCCCGGAAAGGGGAGCCGCCGAAGCGGCATCCAGCAGCACGTAAGCACGACCATCGGGTAGCGCAACGTTAAACCCGACTGTTGTCTGGTCCGCCGCCTCAAAGGCCCAGCCCACGCTGCGATCCGCTGCAATCTCAATGACCACCTTGCTGCGCATTCTGAACATAGTCAGGCGCTTTGCCAGCGCTTCAATCGTGCTGCCCGGGACCACCCCTTCCCAGGCATCCTCGCCCACTCGGGCGAGTGCGAACGTCGCCAGCAAGCGTCCCTTGGCTGAACAATAGCCCTGCCACTGCCATTCGCCCACCGTTAACGCAGCCACGTCGTTGGTGAGTTGTGACTGCAGAAACGTCAGCGCGTCGGGGCCCGAAATGCGGAGGACGCGGTGGACGGGGGAGAGGTAGAGCATGGGGCGATCAGCGTTTTTGATGGGGGATGGCTCGGCAGACGTGTGCAGAACAGCGAGGTGGACGCTTTTTGGGCGGTCTGCGCTTATAATACTTGGCTAGCTTCTGTCAACGCATTCAGTTTTTGAATCGCAGCAGCTAAATCCACACACTCGCAGGGCCCCGGCATTTATGTCAACTTGGGGACTGATGGGTGCAGCGCAAGGCAATGTTCTGGCGCTGCTCACGCGAGTGGAGGCTTAACCCACCAGGAGACACTATGTCAACAACTATGCGCCAGATGTTGGAGGCCGGAGTTCACTTCGGTCATCAAACACGTTTTTGGCACCCAAAAATGGCACCGTACATTTTCGGTGCCCGCAACAAAATTCACATCGTCAACCTTGAGACGACGATGACCAAGTACAACGAAGCGATGACCTACGTTCGCCGCCTCGCTGCGAACCGTGGCACGATTTTGTTCGTTGCGACCAAGCGTCAGGCTCGCGAGATCATCGCAGAAGAGGCCAAGCGCTGCGGCATGCCGTTTGTGGATCACCGCTGGCTCGGCGGCATGATGTCTAACTTCAAGACTATCAAGGGCTCGCTGAAGCGCTTGAAAGAGCTCGAAGCGATGACGCTCGACGGCACGATGGACAAGATGGCCAAGCGCGAAGCACTGACGCTGCGTCGTGAATACGACAAGCTGATGACCTCGCTAGGCGGCATCAAGGACATGGTCTCATTGCCAGACGCAATGTTCATCATTGACGTGGGCTACCAGAAGATCGCTGTACAAGAAGCCGTGAAACTGGGCGTGCCGCTGATCGGCGTGGTCGATACCAACCACTCGCCAGAAGGCATCGATTACGTGATTCCGGGCAACGACGATTCAAGCAAAGCCATCCGCTTGTACGCTCAGGGCATCGCTGATGCGGTGCTCGAAGGCAAATCACAAGCCATCATGGAAATCACCAAGTCGCAGACTGAAGAGTTCATCGAGGTCGATCCGGCCGAAATGGAAGCCAAGCAGAACACGCTGCAATAGCGCGGCTCCGTTCTTTTTGGGGCTCCTCGGGAGCCCCAATTCATTTGAGGGCATCGCTAAGAATACGTTTGTGCTCACTTTTTCGGTCATCCTGAGCCTCCGGCGAAGGATCGGGCGGCATAAAAAAGGTGATGTTCTTCGCATGAATTGTTGCTAATCAACCTGATCCTTCGCAAAGGCTCAGGATGACAAACCGTTCAAACGAATTTTTAGCGGTGCCTTTGAGTTTCATCATTAAAGTTTGTGCGCGCCCGGATGCACCATCCCTCAGCGCCAGCATTGGAGAACAACATGGCAGATATCTCTGCATCGCTCGTTAAAGAGCTTCGTGAAATGACCGGCCTCGGCATGATGGAGTGCAAACGCGCGCTCGTCGAAACCGAAGGCGATCTGAAAAAAGCTGAAGAAACACTTCGCATCAAGTCGGGCTCTAAAGCCAGCAAAGTGGCGTCGCGCCAGGCAGCTGAAGGCACGATCGGCGTATTCGTAACGCCGGATGGCAATCAGGGTGCGCTCGTTGAATTCAACTGCGAAACCGATTTTTCGGCCAAGAACGTTGACTTTCTGGGATTGGCCGCGGCGCTCGCAAAAAATGTAGCGACCCAGAATCCGGCCGATGTCGAAGCGCTCATGGCAACAACGATTGATGGCGAAGCCGCCGAGGCGAAGCGTGCGGCATTGGTGCAAAAAGTCGGTGAGAACATGACGGCACGGCGCTTTGCCCGCGTCGGCAGCAACAAGGTTGCCAGCTATACGCACGGCGGTGGTCGTATTGGCGTCCTGGTTGAGTACACCGGTAACGCCGACATCGCACGCGACGTCGCTATGCACCTTGCCGCGTCTGTGGCGTCTACGCGCGCCGTCTGCGTTTCGCGTGACGAAGTGCCAGCCGAGCTGATCGAAAACGAGCGCAAGATTTTTGCGGCACAGGCTGCTGAATCCGGCAAACCTGCTGACATCGTAGCGAAAATGGTGGACGGTCGTATCAACAAGTATCTGGCCGAAGTGACGTTGCTCGGACAGCCGTTCGTCAAGGATCCCGAGCAAACCGTCGAGAAAGTTCTTAAGGCTGCCAACACGTCAGTCAAGAGCTTCCAGATGTTTGTCGTCGGCGAGGGCATTGAGAAGAAACCGACGCTCGACTTTGCCGCTGAAGTTGCTGCGATGGGTAAGGGCTTGTAGACCACTTGCCTGAGCTAAAAAGGAGCCCTTCGGGGCTCTTTTTTTATTTTGCAGAGATAGGTTTTCCCTACAGCTTTTCGATAAAAGCACGGTTGGATAAGGGCTATAAGCAATATTTGTCAAAAGTTGACTAGAACGATTTTTGCGGCTAAGCCCCAATGCAATATGGGTTACAGGGAAAAGCTGCTTGCTTTTGCGTTGTTGCAGTTATGACAAGAGGGACCGACAACGAATCGCTAGAGGGCCTCATCGGTCATCCAAGGCCCTTCGTGCGGAAGCGGTCCGCTTACGATTCGCCGAACATGCAAACCACATCGCGCCAAGCTAAAATTCAGGGTTATGCCTGACGAAAAGCCTGCCTACAAAAGAATCCTTCTGAAACTCTCCGGCGAAGCCCTGATGGGCGACGACGCGTACGGCGTCAATCCCGCAGTGATTGACCGTATCGTCGGCGAAATCAAGGAGGTTTCTGAGATGGGCGTGCAAATCGCCATCGTGATCGGCGGTGGCAATATCTTTCGAGGCATTGCACCCGCGGCGTCCGGCATGGATCGCGCGACGGCGGACTACATGGGGATGCTGGCAACGCTCATGAATGCGCTGGCGCTGGCTGACGCGTTTCGCCGCGCTGGCCTCGTTGCCCGAGTGCAGTCGGCGCTGACGGTTAATCAGGTGGCTGAGCCCTACATTCGTGGCAAAGCGCTGCGTTATCTGGAAGAGGGCAAAATTGTGATTTTCGGTGCTGGCACTGGCAACCCATTCTTCACCACCGATACGGCGGCGGCATTGCGCGGCCGCGAAATGAATGCGGATCTGGTGCTCAAGGCCACCAAAGTGGACGGCGTATACACCGCCGATCCGATGAAGGACCCCACCGCAAAACGCTACTCGAATTTGACGTTCGACGAAGCGATTGTTAAAAATCTGAAGGTCATGGATGCCACAGCGCTCGCGCTGTGCCGTGATCAACAACTACGACTCAATGTGTTCAGCATTTTTAAAGCAGGCGCGCTCAAGCGTGTGGTCTGCAATGAAGATGAAGGCACTACGGTCGTCTGCTAGGAGATACTGCTGTGATTGCAGAAACCAAAAAAAGCGCTGAGCAGCGGATGTTCAAAGCGTCCGAAGCCCTCAAGAACAATTTCTCGAAAGTCCGCACCGGGCGCGCTCATGCGGGCATGCTCGACACCGTGATGGTTGAGTATTACGGCTCGATGACGCCGATCAGCGGCGTGGCAAGTGTGACCTTGCTCGACGCTCGCACGATTGGCGTGCAACCGTACGAGAAAAAAATGATTCAGGCGATTGAGAAAGCTATTCGCGAAGGTGATCTCGGTCTAAATCCTTCCGTGAACAGCGACATCATCCGGGTGCCGATGCCGATGATGAACGAGGAGCGTCGTCGCGAACTGGTCAAGCTGGTCAAGGGCGAGGCTGAGGAGTCACGAGTCGCGATCAGAAATGTTCGCCGTGACGCCAATAATGCGTTTAAGGACGCCCTGAAAGCGAAAACGATTTCCGAGGATGAGGAGCGTGGCGCGCAAGACTACATTCAAAAACTGACCGACAAGACGATCTCGGAAGTCGACAAAATGTTTGCGGCCAAAGAAGCCGAGTTGATGGCGCTGTAGCGCCACGTTAGCTCCGTTTGCTGCCTGCCATCTTGCGCCGAAACTCTAGCCTAAACGCCAGCACCTCGTCGATGACTGCCGATTCGATTCCTCGCCACATCGCCGTCGTGATGGACGGTAACGGGCGCTGGGCACAAAAGCGGATTCTGCCGCGCGTCGCGGGTCACCGTCAGGGCGTGGAGGCGGTGCGTGCGCTCATCCGTAGCGCGGGCGAACATGGTGTCGAATCGCTGACAGTCTTTGCGTTCAGTAGTGAAAACTGGCAGCGACCGCCCGATGAAGTTTCTTTCCTGATGGATTTGTTCTTGCGGGCGCTGCGCGACGAAGTGCAAAAACTGCACGCGAACAGCATATGCTTTCGTGCCGTCGGCGACACCTCAGTGCTTGATGACGAAACGCGCAAATTGATTGAGGACGCCGAGCGACTTACCGCGCTTAACGGTAAGTTGAAGTTCAATGTTGCTGTGAACTACGGCGGTCGTTGGGACATCGAACAGGCCGTTGCCAAAGCAGCGGAACAGGGCGATGCCAACCGCTTTGCCGAGTTTCTCTCTTTCGCCGGACAAACCGATCCTGATTTGTTTATTCGTACTGGCGGTGAGCGGCGAATCAGTAACTTTTTGCTCTGGCAAATGGCCTACACGGAGCTTTATTTCACCGATACGCTGTGGCCGGATTTCGGGGCTGACGAGTTTGCAAAAGCCCTCGCCTGGTACGGTGTACGCGAGCGCCGATTCGGCAAGACGAGCGATCAGATTCGCGAAACCGTCGCGGCGGCGCTTTAGTGATGGGGCACCCGTGAGCGCCGCGAGCTTCCTGACGGCCGAGCTGAAGACGCGCATCGTCACCGCGGTTATTCTTGCCATCGTTGTGATCGGAACGTTGGCTACCGGATCCACTGCGTTGTGGGCGCTCTTGGTGTTTGTGTTTTGTCTCGCCGCTGGGTGGGAGTGTTTGCGCCTGATCCCGAATTTGTCATTAGGTGCTAGAGCCTTTTCTTGGGCATTGATCCTGGGTGGGCTCGGTTTTCTTGCATTCGCCTTGTTTGATAAGGACTTCGCTCGCCGCGATCCATTGATCTCGCAGGCGCTCACCGGCTTGCTCGTGCTCGCTTCCGCGTTTTGGCTAGTCGTGGTGCCTTTGCAGGTGCGAAGGCACAGGATCGTAATTGCTTCATGGTGGGCGCGTCTCACTGTGCCGCTTTTGATTTGTTCAGCGTGGCTCTCGGTGGTCGTATTGCAGCGCGCCGGTGCGTTTTTGCTGCTTGCGGTGGTCATGACGACTGTGGTCGCTGATGTGTCGGCCTATTTCGTTGGACGCGCTTTCGGTCGGGTGAAACTGGCGCCATCGATTAGCCCCGGCAAAACGCGCGAAGGTGCAATCGGCGGCGTCCTGGCAGCGTCGCTTTGGGTTGCGTTGATGGCGTGGTGCCTGGGCCTTGTTGTCGGGATTTCTGGTGTGTTGCTGGCGGCACTTGCCGGCGCGTTTCTCGGCGTCTTTGCCGTGCTCGGCGACTTGTGGGAGTCGTTACTAAAACGTCAGGCGGGTGTGAAGGATTCAAGCCGACTGCTGCCGGGACACGGTGGCGTGCTCGATCGCATGGACGCGCAGTTTGCAGTGCTGCCGCTGGCGACACTGTTGTTGACGCTCGTGAAACCGCTGTGGTGATGCGATGATTCGCGTGGCGTTACTTGGCGCTTCGGGCTCCATTGGCAGCAGTACGCTGGCGGTGTTGCGACAGCATCGCGACCTGTTCCAGCTTGTGGCCATCGCCGCGCGTAGCGACTGGCAGCGACTGCTCCCCATCGTGGCCGAATTCAAACCAGCGATATGCGCGCTTGAGGATACTGGCGCGGCGATGGCCCTGCGCGAAGTGTTGTCGCGGCATCATGCGGACGTCCGCGTTGAAGCCGGCGCCGACGCTATCACCGCGCTTGCAGAAATGGCGCAAGTTGACGTGGTCGTGGCAGGCATTTCTGGCTTTGCGGGTCTGCCATCCACCTGGGCGGCGGTGCGGGCGGGTAAGGCGGTACTGTTGGCCAATAAAGAGGCGCTCGTCGCCGCGGGCCGACTACTGCTTGATCAGGCTCACGCGAGCGGCGCGCGGCTGCTTCCGATTGATAGTGAACACAATGCTGCGTTTCAGTGTTTGAGCGGGCTTGAATGTGATGTTGCGCGAGTGCGGGCGGTGACGCTCACGGCATCGGGCGGGCCGTTCCGCACGCGTGAGCTGAGCACCTTTGATTCGATCACGCCGGACGAGGCTTGCAAGCATCCGACCTGGTCGATGGGGCGCAAAATTTCGGTGGATTCGGCGACCTTGATGAATAAGGGACTGGAGGTCATTGAAGCGTCGTTGTTGTTCAATCGTCCGGCGCGCGACATCCGTGTGCTGATTCATCCGACCAGTACCGTGCACGCCATTGTTGAGTTTGTCGATGGCTCCATGCTCGCGCATTTGGGGCCAGCCGATATGCAGGTGCCAATTGCTCATGCGCTCGCTCAGCTGCTTCCCGCGGAT
>CAJDUD010000154.1_pt1 | contig 9612 bp, 12 predicted proteins | sample 7390161 | NCBI WGS metagenome assembly CAJDUD01 (sample SAMEA7055664, study PRJEB34461) | soil metagenome | biome: terrestrial ecosystem; feature: Peninsula; material: soil | place: Antarctica | collected 2016
TGTTTCGCTCACGCGCGAAACGCGCCGCGAGCAGCCAGTTCAGGTTTTCGACGAGCGGCATTTTGAGCGCGACCTGCCGCTCGTGTTGCCCGTCCGCACGCGCGGCGAGCCACACGACGCCCATGCCGCCGCGACCGATCTCTTTGATCAGGCGGTAGGGACCGACGTGATTGCCTGCTTCGCGAGGCGGGGGTGGCACATCGAGACTCAGCGGCGGTTTTGTGATCGTACCCGGGCTGGAGATCGAAGCGGCGACCGCTGCCATTCGAGCGCTGTCGGTCAGTGGCGGTAGCGTCGTCGCACCGCTGTCGGCATCGGCGTCGGCGATCATCGCAGCAAACGCGTTCGCAAAATCTTCGCCGCGAAGCGCCGCTGCTCTTTGCAATCGATCTAGCTCAGCCGCTAATGCGTCTGGCGGTAACGCGAGGGCTGCTTGCCATTGATCGTAGAGCTGCGCCAGCTCGCGCAGTTGCTCAACAGTAATCGCCATATCAGCGTGTCACCATTGCCGCAAGCAACGCCTTTGCCTTGTTCCAGTCGCGGCTGACGGTGCGCTCGGTGAGCTCCAGCGTCTCGGCGATTTCGGGCAACGTCAATCCAGCGAAATAGCGCATTTCCACTACGCGAGCGAGACGCGGCTCAACGGCTTCGAGGTTGTCAAGAGCCTCATGAATCTGCATGACGGTTTCGTCGACCGGCGAGGCGAGCGTTGATTCAATCACCGTGTCAATCGGCACATCGGCCATACCCGCGCCCCGGCGCGCGGTCAACCGCGCGCGCGCCATGTCAACCACGACCGAGCGCATGACGGCGGCGGCGTAGGTGAAAAATTGTTTGCGATCAGACACCTTGAGCTCGTCTAACTTGACCAGCCGCTCGTAGGTTTCGTGCAAGATCACCGTGGCGGAAAGCTCGTTGCGACGGCCGTCAGCATGGGCGCGGTTGCGCGCCACACGATGCAAGTCGTTATACAAAAGATCGAAAAGGCGGTTAACCGCTTTTGGCACATTCGATTGCGAGTCCGCGATCACCTGCGTAACCGACGACGTCGGCGACGCGACAGTAGGCGAGAGGGGCGCGCTCTGGGGCATCTGGTGACTACTTTGCAAAACTTGGTCGCGCTGCATCGCTACCCCAACGGGATAAAAACCACGCGAATGGATACAAGTGTGCATGGCAGTGCGTGGATCGTCAACCACGCACATTCGATGAACGCATCGACCGTGCGCGGGCGGCCCCGCGTGAACGTATGGCGGTCACGACAAGAACGCGACGCTGCGCGCGATGACGGAAGCGTCACGCAGAATGCGACGATGGCCAAGCCCCACCGTCGGAAAATGGTCAATCGGCTGGCCGACGCGACGCAGCGAATAGGAATGTTCGTAGGGAATTTCGCGATCAAAGCGATCATGAATGACCAGCGATTTAGCCCGTGAGAACCGCAGCATTTCCACCACCGAGAGCCTGTCCCAGGTGATTCGATGACCATGTCGCGATTCGAAATTGTCACGCATGCGCTCGGCCACTTCGTCGCTCAATGCAAGGTGAGCTTGCGCCGCATCGATGAACCAGCGGCAGCTCTCAAACGCACTGACGCTGACCAGTTTCGGAATCTCGAAACCATATTCGCGACTCGCCAACAATGCCGTCATCACGCCAAACGAATGCCCAATCACGGCGCTGAGTTCATGTCGTCTGAAGCGCTGCTCCGCCACCACCGCTGCAATCGCGGCGGCGCAATCGACCATATCGGTTTCACCCCGACCCGATTCGCCGTGCCCGGGCAGATCGAAACTAACCACCCGAAAGCCAGCCTTAGTCAGGGGTTCAACAAAGCGACCCATTTGTGTGCCGCGTCCGCCCCATGAGTGCGCGAGCAGGACCGTCGGCCCTTGCCCCCATGCCGCCACCGCAATCGTGCGCCGCCCGACGGTCACGACTGATCGTCTGGCGCTGGCCAAGAGCTCGAGCTCCCACTTGCGCGGCGCGTGTCGCGGCGGCGTTCCGATCAGACGTCGCGCAAACACCGCTGCGGTGCCCGGCGCAACCCTGCAGAGCACGCGACTGAAGCGGCGCAACGCGGCAATGCCAGAGCTTGAAAAAAACGCCGCGTTCGACTTTTTTTGTGCGATCGCCATGTCGGCAAGGTCGCCACTAAATTGGGTGACAAGCGGTTGAGTGAGTGCGTTCATGGCGACTTCCGTGGTGACATGCAGTCGAGTATTCAGGGGGCGACGGTAGAGACGCGAAGCCGCAACGAATCTGGACATTGCGGCCGAATGTCGTGAAATTGAACGATTTGACGAGCAGCGCGGGTCATCAGCTTTTCTATGTAATGACAGCTGCATAGGTGCTAACGCCATAAATCTCTAAAAGTCGATATATACGATTTCTCGCGTATAGCCCCAATGGAATGGTATTTTCAGCAAAATGTTGTAGCTACATGCCTTGCCCACGACACGTACACGGCACGCACCACATTGCGTGCCCCGTCCACTCGGTTCGGTAGAATTCGTCGTCAATAACTCCTGCGTTTGCTGCTTTCTCAAAAAAAGCCCAACCGCCTCCCCCGCGCCATGCGCAAATGGGTTCTCCCCGATTACGTTGAAGATGTGCTGCCACCTGAGGCTGCGCGCATGGAACAAACGCGCCGCGCGCTGCTCGATGCATTTGCCGCTGCCGGCTACGCGCTGGTCAATCCGCCGCTGATCGAGCATCTGGAAGCACTTTTAACCGGCACTGGGCGGGACCTTGAGCACAACACGTTCAAACTGATCGATCCGCTGTCCGGCAACACGCTTGGCGTGCGCCCTGACATTACGCCGCAAGTGGCTCGCATCGACGCCACGTATCGCGGCGATGACGCCGAGCGACGCTATTGCTACGCCGGTGAAGTGTTGCGAACACATGCCAGCATTGGCACCAGCCGCGCGTTAACGCAGGTCGGCGCAGAGCTGTTCGGCTCGGCAACGGTTGATGGCGACGTCGAAATTGTCAAGCTGATGATTTCGTCGGCCCACGCCGCTGGCGCCGCGCCATTGCTGCTTGACTGCGGTCACGTCGGTGTGTTCAAGGCGTTGGCGCAACACTTCGAACTGTCGCCGAGTGCCACACAGGCTGCCGACGCCGCACTCGCCACCAAAAGCACCAGCGCGCTCGCTGAAATCAAATCATTGCCGATCGAAGCACGCAGTTCACTCGAAGTGCTCACCACCCTCTTCGGCCCTGCAAAGATGGTGTTGCAACGTGCGCGTGCCGCACTGCCACGCAACGCCACGATCACCGCCGCGCTCGATCAATTGGATGCGGTTGCCACCGCCATCTCCGAGGCGGGCGCGCAATGCTCGCTTGATCTCGCCGATTTGCCAGGGCTCGACTATCACACGGGGCTCGTGTTCGTCGCTTATCTGGCTGACACGTCGCATGTGGTTGCCCGAGGTGGGCGCTATGACGGCGTCGGCGAGGCGTTTGCGCAAAGTGGCATCAATGGCAAGAACCGGGTTCGCCCCGCGACAGGATTTTCCTTTGTTGATTTGCGCGCGCTGTCCGAGGTGACGAGTGAGTCATAGCGCTTTTTTTGCCGACGTCGTGCGAGCATTCGCGCCGTGCGCTAGCCCCTATTTCCGTTAATTTCACATCAAGTACAGAGCAAAAGCATGCCTAAAAACGTCGTCGTCATCGGCACCCAATGGGGTGACGAAGGTAAGGGAAAAATCGTTGATTGGCTCGCCGAACAAGTGCATGGCGTCGTGCGCTTTCAAGGCGGTCACAACGCGGGTCACACGCTGGTCATCAATGGCAAAAAGACGGTGCTGCGCCTGATTCCGTCGGGCATTTTGCATCCGCACACCACTTGCTATCTAGGCAACGGTGTCGTCGTTTCGCCAAACGATTTGCTCAAGGAAATTGCGGAGCTTGAAGCGGCAGGTGTTGAAGTCCGTTCTCGCCTGAAAATCGCCCACGCCTGCCCCGTCGTCGCGCCGTATCACGTCGCCATCGACCAAGCGCGCGAAGCCAAACGCGGTGAAGACAAAATCGGCACCACCGGTCGCGGCATCGGCCCGACCTACGAGGACAAAGTCGCCCGCCGCGCCATTCGCCTGCATGACCTGCTGGAGCCCACGCTTGAGGCCAAGCTGCGCGACCTGCTCGAATATCACAACTTCATTTTGAAGAATTATCTGCACGCGCCCGAGGTGGATTTTCAGCAGACGTTCGACATGTTGCTCAAGGCCGGTGAAGACATTTCGCCGATGCTTGCTGACGTATCGCATGCGCTGGTTGAGGCGCGTCGTCACGGCAAGCCGCTGTTGTTCGAAGGCGCGCAGGGCACCTTGCTCGACGTCGATAACGGCACCTATCCGTTCGTCACCTCCAGCAACTGCGTGTCGGGCGCTGCCGGTCCTGGCGCAGGCGTCGGCGCGCGCATGATCGACTACGTGCTCGGCATCACCAAGGCCTACACCACGCGCGTCGGTGCGGGCCCGTTCCCGACCGAATTGTTCGACGACGTCGGCGCAGGCTTGGCCAAACGCGGCAACGAGTTCGGCTCCGTCACCGGACGCCCGCGTCGCTGCGGCTACCTCGACGTGCCCGCGCTCAAGCGCAGTTTCGAAATCAACGGCGTCGACGGCATGGCCATCATGAAGTTAGACGTGCTCGACGGCATGGACGAAATCAAGATTTGCACGGCGTACAACTTCCGTGGCGAAGTGATTGATCGTTTGCCGTACGGCGCTGCTGCCGTCGCCGACTGCAAACCGATTTACGAAACCATGCCAGGCTGGAAAGAAACAACCTTCGGCGTGCGTAAATTCGAGCAACTGCCGATGAGCGCGCAGCGCTATCTGAAACGCATCGCCGCACTAACCGGCGTGCCCATCGCGCTGATCTCAACAGGCTTTGAGCGCGATGATACGATTCTGATGCAGCATCCTTTGAACTAATTCTTTCAACCACGAAGCGCGCACGAGTGGCGTTCACAATCGGCCGTGAACGCGAAGCGACTACCGCAGACAGTACGTCAAGTACGGCAAGGTAGTCGCGACAAAGTGCACGGTCGATTTTGGACGCCACTATGACTGACACTGGGCATCTTTACGTCACCTGGGAACGCTACCACCGCCTGATCGACCTGCTCGCGCTGCAGGTCTACGACTCAAAGTGGGAGTTCGACAGCATCATCTGCATCGCACGCGGTGGTCTGCGTCCCGGTGACCAGCTCTCGCGCATTTTTGACAAACCGCTCGCCATCATGAGCACGTCAAGCTACGTCGAAGAAGGCGGCACCGTGCGCGGCAAACTCCTCGTGTCCGAACACCTGACCATGACCAGCGCCACGCTCGGCCCACGCGTGCTGGTCGTCGACGATCTCGCGGATTCTGGCCATACGTTAAACGTCATCAAACAAGAACTGCCCGCACGCTACCCACATCTGACCGACGTCAAAACCGCCGTGATATGGAAAAAAGGCGTGTCGATGTTCAACCCGGATTACTTTGTCGAATTCCTGCCGACTAGCCCGTGGATTCACCAGCCGTTTGAGAACTACGACAGCACGCGGCCGCATCAACTGGCGCGCTAGCAACACGACGCAGCATCCGCGTCGCTCCACTACGCAAACGCGTGAGATCGTTTTCACGCCCCTGCCCCTACACTAGGCCCTACCTCGCAGAACGGATTTTCCCGACCTGTCAGAGGCAAAAAAACGGGGCCACATGTTCAAACGCTTTTCAACGATAGTCGTTCTCGCTCTGGCGATTTCTGGCTGTACGCATCTACCGGCGAACGTAGCCACCGGCGCAATCGCGGCGAACGCAGCAAACGCAGCGGACGTCGTGGATGGGATGACAGGCGTGGACGGCTTGCCCTGCGTCGGCACCATCGACAGTGCCGCGCCAGGCCTTGTCGAAGCAGGCAATGCGCCGTTGCTATCGCAAGCGCAGCGTCCGAGCGGCGGCGGCTACCTTTGTTCGGCCAAGAGCTTTTTGATCACTCAGCCGCTGCGTGTTTATCGCTTGATCGACTCGACGCAACCTTACTCAAAACTCGGCACCTTCTGGTCGTTTGATCGGCCCACCGGCACGCGCGACGATTACCGCGCCAAATTCGCCATCTGCAAACAGTGGAACCAACTGGATCGCCTGCTCTCGTGCGACGTGCGCCCCGGCACGCAAATCGTCGTCGGCACCACACAAAGCGCCGACTGCGGCCAGGGAATCACCTACGAGAAAACCGCAGCCAATCAGGTGTTTGTGCCCAACGACGGCCTCGCCGGCATCGTTCACACCGGCGCATGCACAGATCAAGGTGCGTGGCCGCCGGAGAGCAATTGAGACTTGGCGAGCTTTGCGGGGTCGCCAGTCAGACGCTCTTAGACTTCGCGCGGTACTACCGCCACCGCCTGTGCCGCGTCAGCGATCAACAGCGCAACAACGTTGATCAACGCCGTCACCTGCGAGTGTTCAACTTCCATAAAGCCTTCGTACTCCGCCAGATTTCGCGCGCGATGCGCCGCGTCTAGCAAACGCCAGCGCTCTGCGGGCCAATCAAGCGTGTGCGTCAGCGACTGAAACACGATGTAGCGATTCTCACTTCGGTATCCGTGATGGCGCAACACCGCGAGCCCTGCGGAATGCCCCGCTGCATACGCCGACAGATAGCGCCCTTCTACAGATACAGACGGCTGCTGCGCATCAACCAAATGCGTTTGCGCCATGCGCAGCAAGCGCCTGATATCAACTTCGTTACGCGGTTCAACGGCAAGATGCCGAATCTTTACGAGATTGTCGAGTGCCGCAATGCTCATCGCAGACTACCGGCCACCACTTCGTATGACTGCGCCAATACGCGATTCACAAACGAATCAGGCTGCGCGCGCCGCGCGGCAAATTCAGCAGTCGTGTAAATCGTGGGATTGATCACACGCGACAAACGATCCTGCACTGTCGTCAGTGACGCCATCGCCTCGGCAAACGATAGCGAATCGGACACGATCATCACATCCACGTCGCTATCAGCGTGCTCGCTACGTTTTGCGATGGAACCGTACACCGCAGCAAACTCGATCTGGTCGCCGAGCGGAAGTAGCGCGTCCGGGATTCGCCTGCACACGGCGCACGTTGCCAATGCGCTCGTCAGTCACCAAACCCGCGTCAAACAAACGCCCGATTTCGCGCTGCACCGAAGCGCTACCCAACCCGGTCAATCGCATCAACTCGTTCAAGTGAAATGCACGCGCAGGCATGCCAAAAATCCATTCGACGATTTTGGATTGGGCAGGAGCAAATAACGCGTTAGCTAACGACATATGCTAAATATTAGCATGATCATGCCAATATGTGAGATTCAATTGGATGGAACGAGCGATTGCGCGGTTAGCTGCCAACAATTCAACAGTTTTATAGAGCAATTGAATTTAGTGCTACGATTGTTAAAACGTTTTACGAAATAGAAAATATGACCTCTGTATCTTTATCCCCCAAATTTCAAGTCGTCATACCGAAAGACGTTCGGAAAGCACTCAATCTCGTTGCAGGCCAACGTCTTGAAGCACGCGTGGTTGGCGATCATGTTGAGCTGGTGCCGGAGCTTCCGATTTCCGCTATTCGCGGCATGTGTCGCGGCATCAATACCGACGTACCGGACGACATTGAGGACACGTCAGATGTGAAGACTGCCACGCACGCGGGCACTCGCAAGGCATGAACGTCGTCGATTCGTGCGGCTGGTTGGAGTACATCGCCGACGGACCGAACGCCGCGTTTTTTGAACCTGCCCTCGCCGACTTGCCGAAGCTGATCGTGCCGTCAATCACACTCTACGAGGTGTACAAGCGAGTGCTCGTGCAAAGCGGCGAGACGTTCGCGGATCGTGCCATCAACGCGATGAATCGCGGGCACGTAGTGCATCTCGACGCCGACAATCTGCGCCTCGCCGCCATCGCCTCCGTGCGCTACAAACTCGCAATGGCCGACGCGATCATCTGGCAAACCGCGCAACTGCATCAGGCGCAACTTTTTACGCAGGACGCGGGTTTGAAAGATGCGCCGGGGGTGCAGTATTGTGCGAAAGTAGTGGGCTGAGTTAACTCAACTCGGCCCCTTCAATTCATGCAATTAAGTGATGGCAGATCCTTACAAGCTCGACGACAAGTGTTTTGATCGTGAATTAGTCGAGGCAAACCACCCGACGCGCGCTGCGAACTACATGACCCATTTCTCAGCGACAACCAAGTCGACTAATTTGATGTGTTTAACACCGAGCGCATCACATACATTCGGAATTTTTACCGCTGTTTTCTTCCCGTAGTCCTCTTGCGTCACAAGGATGAGCCCGCGCGTTTTAGCTGTAGCGACAACAAATGGATCTGCTGCAGACCGATCTCTGTTTACGTCTACCAGCTTCTGTAAAACAGGGTCAGCCATGATCCCTGTTACCGCAGTTTGAATAGGCTGATCGTGCTGAATGATCAATTTTCCATGGTGCTGCTTCGCCCATTTAAGAAGATCATCGTCTTTCTTTTCCAATTCGGTCAACACGGCCTTAGGACAAATTACCTTTCCAGATTGGATAAGGGCATCCAGATTTTTCCAGAAGGACCGGAAATTTAACGGAGGATAGGCACGAAGTGAAGCGTGAATGAAAGCACTAGTGTCGAAGCAGTACTTCAAGCAGTGACCTCGCGGCGAACGATCTCGCGAAAATCGTTCACAGCGCGAGCACGTACTCCGAGAATTTCACTCACACCATTCAAAGATAATTGATCTTGCTCGTAAGCATTTAGAGCTAAACGCGACAACGTCCGGCTCAAATTTCTAGCTTGAATTACGGTGGGGCTAGGTGCGCCCGACGACTTTTTCTTTTTCTCTAAGAGGAAGGAGGCGTAGTCAGCGCGAAACTGCTGCAGCAACTCCGAATATCGGTTCGATCCAATTCGACCAAGGGTCAGCAGTCGGCGGGCGATTACATCTCTCGATACCGAGAAAGACTTGGCGGTCGCCGCAATCTCTTTAACGGCTTCCGCTTCCGGAACGCCGTCAACGACAGATCGAATCGCTGACTCAGGAACAAGTATTTCCGCTGCGATTGCATTGCAAAAGGCCTCAACTCTAATTTCGTGACTACTAAGTCCCGACTCGGCTTCCGTGCCATCGTCGATCGCCGACACGCCCAGCCCGATGTGCGCCAATTCGTGGAGTAAAGAAAATGTTCTGGCTGACGCCTCGTCCGCACCGTTGAGGATGATCACAGGCAGTATGTCGTAGTGCATGGCCACGCCACGCACCTCAGAGACTGGGACACGGCTCATTTCAAAAACTAGTACGCCAGATCGCTCGACTGCTACCTTCCATGCTTTCAGCGCCTTTTCGCTGCTGCGCCACGAGCGCTGCAAGTCAAGCGAGACATTTAACAACCCCCTAAGCAACGTAGCGACGCGAACGACCGAATCATCCAACGAAAAGCGAACTGCAAACTCCGGTAAATCTTCCTCCAATTCGTTCGCTAGTTTTAACGTCTCGTCGCGACGTTGACGTGCACGCCGCAGTTCCAACGCGAGGCCAGACGAGATTGCGCGACCGGCGCCTCCAGGCAGGCGCCGAAAATCGGGAA
>CAJDUD010000104.1_pt1 | contig 9604 bp, 9 predicted proteins | sample 7390161 | NCBI WGS metagenome assembly CAJDUD01 (sample SAMEA7055664, study PRJEB34461) | soil metagenome | biome: terrestrial ecosystem; feature: Peninsula; material: soil | place: Antarctica | collected 2016
GCGTGAGCTGTAACCGTACGTAGCGCATGCTGCCTATCGCTCACAGTCGTCGCGCGACGATAAAGGCGCAGAACTGTCCGCAGCTCAGTTTCGCGTCATCATTGTTGCGAAAATGGGATAAGCACCGCGATGTATTTGCTTCCGGAACTCGCCGTCACCGCCTCACGCTGTGACGCGTTAGCGACGCCACGCAACGCTTGCGAGCACCGCGCGGTAACAAGGGTCGTAAGGTTGCGAAAAAATGCGCGCTCAATTTATTGATACGCTTCCACCGCTGCAACTCGTTTGGAAAGTATCTCAATATGTATCGTGCCGTCGCGCGCCTGGTCTGCGCTTTCGCATCTGGAATGGCCCTATTGGCGGGTGAGCTGAGTGCTGCGCCGCCGCCCATAGCTGCAAACATTTATCTCGAATCGATGACCTCTCCCGAGGTGCGTGACGCAATTAAGGCGGGTGCCACGACCATCATCATCCCGATTGGCGGCACCGAGCAGAACGGCCCGCACATGACGCTGGGCAAGCACAATGTTCGTGTGCATGCGCTCGCCGGACGCATCGCCGATGTGCTTAAAAACACACTGGTCGCACCGACGCTGGCCTATGTGCCTGAGGGCAGCATTTTGCCACCCGCTGCTCACATGAAATTCGCCGGTACGATCAGCATTTCTGATGAAGCATTTAAAAGTTTGCTGGATTCTGCAGCGCGCAGTTTTGCCCAACACGGATTCACAGACATTGTGTTTATTGGCGATCACGGCGGCTATCAAAGCCAGCTTGCCGCCGTCGCCGACGGCTTGAACAAGCGCTGGAAAGGCACGCCAGCCCGAGCCCATTTCATCGCGAGCTATTACCGTGCGAGCGCTGCGCCGTATTCAATCGTTCTGCGCGAAAAGGGGCTGACCGAAGCGCAGATCGGCGTTCACGCGGGCTCGGCTGACACCTCACTCATGCTGGCGGTTGATCCAGATCAAGTGCGCATCAATCGGATCAATGATGCGGCAGAGCCCAAACAGGGTGGCCTCGCCCACGGCGTAAACGGCGACCCACGCGCAGCGAGCGCAGCGCTAGGCCAGTTAGGCGTTGACGCAATGATCGCAGCCAGCGTCAATGAAATCCGCAAGGCACTCGCGGCAAAGCGCCCGTAATTGCCCTCTAGGCCGGTCGTGCCGATTTGTACGAAAATGTCGGCATGACACCCTATTCATCCTCTCTCCTGACCGCGGTCGCAGCGGCAGTCCTCACACTCGCGTTGCCAAGCGTCGCGCAAGCCCCGGCCGCCAGTGGCATCACCACGGTTCCCGGCATGCCGCCGGTCCTCGACGCGGCGAACCTTTACAGCGAAACACGCAGCGGCGTAATGAGTAAGGCCGTCGAAGGTGCTTTGTCGCGTGTTTACGTGCCGAATCGCAGCGATAACACGGTCTCCGTCATCGATCCGGCGACGCTCAAAGTCGTCGACAAATTTAAGGTCGGTATCAATCCGCAGCACGTCGTGCCGTCGTGGGATATGAAAACGCTGTGGGTTGCCAACAACGCCGAGGGGCGCACCGATGGCAGCCTGACACCGATCAATCCGAAGACCGGCAAGCCTGGTGCGTCGATCCCGGTCGACGACCCGTACAACATGTATTGGTCGCCTGACGGCAAGTACGCGATTGTTGTGGCGGAAGCGTACAAACGGCTCGACTATCGCGACGCGCAAACGATGAAACTGGAATACTCGATTCCGACGCCAAAATGCGCCGGAATTAACCATGCCGATTTCTCAATTGACGGCAAGTTTGCGTTTTTCACCTGCGAATTTAACGGCAGCATTACGAAGATCGACCTGGTTAATCGCAAAGTCGTGGCCACGCTTGCGCTGTCGCAATATTTCAACCGTCCAGACGTATTGAAAACGTTGGGGACGCCGGGCAAAAAACCGCGCTATATCCCCGACCCGACGACCGCTGGCGGCGAAATCTGCACCACCCGCGGCATGCCGCAAGACGTGCGCGCGTCACCCGATGGCAAAACGCTTTACGTCGCCGACATGATGGCCGACGGCGTGCATGTGGTCGACGGCGAGACGTTCAAACAAACGGGCTTCGTTCCGACTGGCGTTGGAGCGCACGGTTTATACCCGAGCCGTGACGGCAAAATGCTCTACGTCGCCAATCGCGGTGGCAACGAAATTCGCGGCAAACCGCTCGGCAAAGGCAGCGTTTCGGTCATCGATTTTGCGACTGGCAAGGTGGTGAAAACCTGGCCGATTGCCGGTGGCGGAAGTCCGGATATGGGCAACGTCAGCGCGGACGGCGCGTATCTCTGGCTGTCCGGGCGTTATGACAACGTCGTCTACCGCATCGACACCAAGAGCGGCGCCGTCGATCAGATCAAAGTCGGACGTGAACCGCATGGCCTGACCGTGTGGCCGCAGCCGGGCCGCTATTCGTTGGGGCACACGGGAAATATGCGCTAGGGCGTCCCCGGCTTAGCGAATAAATTGGGTATAGCTTTTGCGTAAGCGCCCTAATACATCGGGGCTAAGCGCCTAAAAAGCTATTTATCGACTTTTGCCATTATTATGCGCTAGCCCCTGTGCAATAATGGGTTAACCAAAAAGCTATAACGTTATTTTCAAGGTTCGCCGTGCAATTCAAGATGTCTGAAAAATCCCTCTTCGCAGTGCTTTTGCGCTCGCCGTGGTGGATTAGTTTTGCCGTGGCGATTGCGGTTGGGATTGCCGGTTTTATGTTGTTACCCAATCGCTTTAAGGTGGTCGGTGCGCTGTCAGGCATGCCGTTCGTGGTGATTGCCTCAATGGCGTTCTGGCGGCAAATGCGCGCACCGAACCCGGCGCGGATTGAAGCGACGTTGCAAGCCCTGGCCGCGCTTTCAAGCCGTGATTTTTTGCATGCATTGGAGGCGGGTTATCGCGCCGAAGGCTACTCCGTGGCGCGCATCGGCCTTGACGGTGCGGATCTGTCGATCAGCAAAGCGGGGCGCACGTCGCTCGTGAGCTGCAAACGCTGGAAGGCCGCGACGCACGGCGTCGAACCGCTGCGCGAACTTAACGTCGAGATCAGCAAGCTTGACGCCAATCAGGGCATCTACGTTGCGGTCAACCCACTGAGCGTTGCGGCTACGGCCTACGCCTCAAAGAACAGCATCCGACTGCTGCCCGGCAACACGCTGGCGCTACTCACGGCAGACCACGTAACGCCCGCCAAGCCACGCGGCTAGGGCGAAACTTCCTACGGCTGCAGCACCACACGCCCCACCACACGGCCGTGGATCAGGTCGTCCAGCGCCTCATTGACGGACGCCATTGCTCGCAGATCAAGCGGAATTTGCGGTAGCGTCTCGCGCTGCGCCAGCGCAACCAGTTCACGCAAATCGTTCAGCCCGCCGACATACGATCCAGTGATGGTGATCGATTTCAATGCGAACATCGGCAGCGGCATTTTGAATTCACCGCCAAACAATCCGACGATCACGACAAGACCCGTGCGCCGTACGAGGCTCACCGCAAGCGTCGAACTGGATTCCGAACCAACAAAGTCAATCGCAGCAGCGACGTTTCCGGCGCAGGTTTTGCTGATGGTTTTCAAAGCGTCCGGCATGCCGGGATCGAACGCAAGCGACGCACCGTGGGCCAGCGCAGCTTCTCGCTTCACGGGATCAGGATCAATCGCCACGATCTTCACTTTTGACGTCGCGGACAGCAAGGCAACGCCGGTCATGCCCACTCCGCCGCAGCCAATGATCACCACGTAATCGTCAGCACCAAGTGCAGGCAATTTGCGAATCGCGCCTAGCGCTGTGATGCCAGCGCAGGCAAACGTTGCCGCGCGCGCGGGCTCAAGCGTGCCAATCGGCACCAGATACCGCTCGTGCGAAATACGCAATGCATCGGCATAACCGCCTGGCACCTGCAGGCCCAGATTGCGCGCAGCCTTCACGCACAAATGCTCGTCGCCCCGCTCGCACACCGCGCACGCGCCGCAGCCGAGCCACGGGTAGGCAACCACCATCATCCCGATTGAAAGGGTTGTCACGTCAGGTCCTATTTCGACCACTTCGCCAACGATTTCATGACCCATCGTCACCGGAAATTTGACGCCGGCGCGCTCCAGTGACGAGAGTTTGCCGCCGCCCATGTCGAAGCCGCCTTCGCGGATATGAATGTCGGAATGGCACATACCGCAATGCGTAATCCGCAGTGTCACTTCATGCCCGGTTGCGGGCACGAGCGCGTCCTCATGCTCCTGCAAAGTCCCGCCCCACGCGTTGAACGCCCAGCGATGCGCACAAAGGTATTTCATTCCGTACTCCTTTTTTAGCAAGTTGAGATGCAGCAATTTTGGCGTGCACGATTTCAGCGAGCACTCTTCTTTCTTTTCGCCATTCGATACTAACGCTCACCGATGCGCAACCGCTAAGATGCGAATATGAAAAAACACCTCACCATTCTCACCGGCGCGTCGCGCGGCATGGGCCTCGCCATGGCGCAACAATTGTTGCAACCGGGTCACACACTGCTCTGTATTTCACGCAGGACCAACGCGGCCCTTGCCGATCTGGCAGCGAACACAGAAGACGTGACACTTGAACAGTGGCAACAGGATTTGACCGAAGGTGCCGGCACCAGCCGCAAGCTTGCGCTGTGGTTAGGCGCCAGCGACGGCGACCAGTTTGCCAGCGCCACGCTGATCAACAACGCCGCCGCATTACCAAAAATTTCGTCGCTGGCCTCTGCCGATTTCGACGACATTGCACAGGCGATGCGCGTCAATCTCGAAACCCCGATGCAACTCACGGCCGCGTTTCTCAGCGCCACCTGCGACTGGACTGGCGAGCGCAAAGTGCTCAATATTTCATCAGGCAACGGTCGCCGCGCGATGGCGTCGCAGTCGATCTACAGCGCGGCAAAAGCCGGCATGGATCACTACACGCGATGCGTCGCGCTGGAGGAAGCGGCTCGCCCGAACGGTGCCAGGCTCTGCTCGCTCGCGCCCGGCATCATCGACACCGACATGCAGGCGCACCTGAGGAACACCGATCCTGCGGATTTTCCGAGCCACGCGACGTTTGTGTCATTCCGGGACAACGGCGATCTGCTCACGCCAGCGGCTGCCGCAAAACGCGTGCTCGACTATCTGGCGCGCGCAGACTTCGGCAGCAATCCGGTGGGCGATGTACGCGATCCGGTGTGATGCGGATTTGACGTTAGTTTCATGAGTTTGCCTCGCCTCACCGCGCCTTCAAAAGACGATACCGAGCTGCTTCCACCGTTCGTCGGCCTGCGGCTCGATCAGATCGAGGTGCCCGTCACCGCCGCTGACATCACCCGCGCGGTTAATCACCTGCTGTCGCAGCGCTTCGTCGGATTCGACACCGAGTCGAAACCCACCTTTGCCAAGGGCGAAGCCGCAAGTGGCCCGCACGTTGTGCAATTCGCCACGACCGATCGGGGCTATATTTTTCAGGTGCGGCACGGAGAATCGCTCGATGCTTCACGCGAGGCCTTAGCCGTACTACTGCAATCGCAATCGATGGTCAAAGTTGGCTTTGGACTCAAATCGGATCGCGGCCATATCGAGCGCAAACTCGGCGCGCAACCGCGCGCGATACTTGACCTCACGACATACTTCAAACAACGCGGCTATCGCAACGAGGTCGGCGTCCGTGGCGCGGTGGCGATGGTGTTGCAGGCACGCTTCCAGAAATCAAAACGCGTCAGCACATCCAACTGGGCCAACGCGGTGCTCAGTGACAGCCAGCTGCTCTACGCCGCGAATGATGCCTACGGCGCGATTTGCGTGCTGACTGCGATGAAGCGGCCAGACAATGGATGGCCCATCATCGGCGTGGATGGCGAGGCTGACGAAACGGCCAACCCGCCGGACTAAACCGGCATCATCGCGCCGCATTTCCAGCACTGTTCAAACCCGCCTTCAACGAGCTCGCCGCACACACATCGCCAGCGCCGCTGCGGCACATTTTGCAGCGCATGCAACACCTCTTTCGCGCGCGTTTCCTGACTCGGCTCAGTCAGCCAGATTTCTGGCAAACATTGATCCGGCGGCAAATCACCGACGCCGCCAGTCAAGAACATTCGCTGCAAACTGATGTGAATGCCCTCGCGTTGGAGCGCGTCGCCCCACAAGGTGGCGATCGCAAGATTGGGGGCTTGAGTGAGGCGCAGCATCAGGATTGAGCATAGCGGACTATGACCGCCGTTTCAGCGAAACTGTCCGCCCGCTGATTGGCGCAAAGCAATTCGACAGCATTCGCTCGCATAATGACGTCTAAGCGGGCGAGCCTTCGCGCGCAACAGGAGGATCAATCGTATGAAACGTCGTACCTTACTGCAAGCGGCTGCCGGAGCAGCACTCGCCCCCAGTGTGCTGTTTGCTCAGGACAAATATCCGAGCAAACCGATCACGCTGATTGTTCCGTATGGCGCGGGGGGTAGCGCCGATAGTCGCTCCCGGCAAATCGGCAAACTGATGAGTCAAATGCTTGGGCAGCCGATCATTATCGACAACAAACCCGGCGCTGGCGGCAACATCGGTACTGAGGCCATTGCCAAGGCCAAACCGGATGGCTACACCATCGGGATGGGCAACTTTGCGCCGCTCGCCGTCAACCATGCGCTGTTCAAAAAACTCAAATTCGACCCGATCAACGACCTTGTGCCGATCATCCTCATCGAGCGCGGGCCGCTGCTGCTGACGGTGCGTGAGGATTCGCCATTCAAGACAGTCGCCGACATCGTGAAAGCCGCAAAAGCCGCACCCGGAAAGCTGTCATATGCCTCAGGCGGCATCGGTGGCACCCATCATCTGAGCGGTGCCCTATTCGAGCACCTCGCTGGGATCGACATGATTCACGCGCCGTACAAGAGCGGCTCCGCTGCGGCCACGGACCTGCTCGGCGGTCAGGTGCAAATGATGTTTGAGCAAATGTACGTCGCCGTGCCTGGTGTTCAGGCCGGAAAAACGCGAGCAATTGCCGTGACCAGCAAGGCACGCTCGCCCATCCTGCCGAACGTGCCAACAATGGCTGAGTCGGGATTCCCAACCTTCGAAGTACTTAACTGGCAAGGTCTCGTAGGCCCTAAAGGGCTGCCAGCCGATATCGTGAAATTGCTCAACGCGTCTGCAAACAAGGCCCTGCAAGACGAAGCGTTGCGTAAGACGATGCTGTCTCAGGGCAATGAAATCGCGGGTGGAACGCCCGAGCAGTTCGCTGCGCTGATCAAGTCGGAAATGCCGCGTTGGGGCAAAGTCGTCAAAGATGCGAAGATCGAGCCGGAATAGACGGCCGCGGGTTGCACCGTATTTATCAACATTAAAAACGGGCAGCATTGCCCGTTTTTCTTTCTGCGATTGTCGCTTCAGCCAGGGGTTGTTGAAGCGATCTGAGCCGGTTGTTCAAGATGTGTCAGATATAAACGCAAATCAAATTCCAGCTGCGCGTAGTCTGGCTCCATATGTCGACAGAGTTGATAGAACGCCTTGTTGTGCTCGCGCTCTTTCAGATGCGCCAGCTCATGGACGACGATCATTTTGAGGAACGCTGCGGGCGCGTCGATGAACACGCTGGCAATGCGTATTTCGCGCTTGGCCACGAGCTTCGCCCCCTGCAAGCGCGACACCTGAGTATGCGTCCCCAGAGCATGCCGCATCACCTGCAACCGGTTATCGAACACCACTTTAGCGGGTGTGGTCGCGCTCTTCATGTGTTCTGACTTGAGCGCAATCGCATAGTCGCGCAACGCTGCGTCCGTGCGCACCGTATTGGCTTCGGGATATCGCTTTTGCAGCACGTCACTTACGCGGTTTTCTGCGATAAGGACGCGCACTTGCGCGAGCAGCGGCTCAGGGTATCCGGTGAGGTATTTCAGTTCGTCCACACTCGATATTCTCCGCCAGCGGGCGACGACACATAAAATTATCCGTCCAAACACTTCCTTCGACGTTAAGCTCGCTCGCTACCCGTCGCACAAAGCCGCCATGACCTCCCGTACCTCCGACACCTTCATCCCGGGCAAAGACGCCTCGCTCGAATCCACCATTGAGACGATGAAAGCGAAACTCGCCAAGCGCGGCTTTGTGTTGAACGAATCGTCGCTGCTGCACGAAGTCGATGGCATCTGGTCGACGCACATGAAGGACAACGAGTGTCCGATGCTGTTCTCCAACGGCAAAGGCGCGACCGAGCTTGCGGCGCGCGCCAGTGCGTATGGCGAATTCTTCGAGCGGCTGGGTACACACTATTTCTGGACTCACTTTCATCTCGGCGAAACACGCGCGAACAAACCGTTCGTGCATTACCCGCAGGAGCGCTGGTTTCCTCTACCGAAGGCCAAAGGTAAGGGCAAAAAATGGCCGAAAGAAATGTTGAACCCTGAGCTACAAAAGTTCTACAACCCGGGCGACAAAATCCCACTGGAAGTGCTGGTCGATTTGAACTCCGGCAACGTCGCGCGCGGCGTCTGTAGCTTGCCGTACAAGCGCCTGAAAGACGGCGCAGAAACATTCATCCCCGTCAACATCATCGGCAATTTGTACGTCAGCAATGGCATGGCCGCTGGCAACACGCTGATGGAGGCGCGTACGCAAGCGCTCTCAGAAATTTTCGAGCGAGCGATCAAATACCGAATCATCGCCGAGGGCCTGTGCCTGCCGGAAGTGCCAGAAGATGTGATCTCGCGCTTCCCGAACATTCGTGCGGGTATCGACGGGCTGCGCAAAGCGGGCTTCGGAATTTTGGTGCGCGACGCGTCGCTCGGTGGCAAATATCCGGTAATGAACGTTACGCTGGTGCACCCGAAAGATCAGGGCATTTTTTCGAGCTACGGTGCGCATCCTCGTTTTGAAATCGCGCTGGAGCGCGCGATGACCGAGCTGTTGCAGGGCCGCGCGCTCGATTCGCTTGAAGGCTTCCCCGAGCCGGGCTTTGACATGGAAGAGATCACGGCGGTTAACAATCTCGAAATCCACTTCGTCGATTCCAGCGGCGTGATCAGCTGGAACTTCATGGGTGACACGCCGGACTTTCCGTTCGTGGACTGGAATTTCAGCACCACGACAGAGGAGGATTACCACTGGCTCGTCAACTCCGTTCACGGTGAAGGCAAAGACATTTACGTCGCCGATTTCAGCGAGCAAGGCGCTTACAGCTGCCGGATACTCGTGCCCGGCATGAGCGAAATTTATCCGGTGGAAGACCTCGAATGGGAGAACAACAGCCTCGGCAACGCCCTACGCCCATCGCTGGTGCGCCTGCATGAGCTGACCGAAGAGGAGTGCGAGAGTCTGCTCGAAGACATTCAGACTATGAACGTCGCTGACGAGCGCCCATTGTGGGAAATTCTTGGCCTCGCCATTCCCGACGGCACGCCGTGGAAACAACTACGTATCGGCGAACTGAAAACACTGCTCGCACTCGCAATTGGGGACGAAGAAGAAGCGCTAGAAGGCTGCGACTGGATTCACCATTTCGCCGACCTCGCGCCCGCGAGGCGCCTCGTCTATCGCTGCATCGAATCCATGCTCGAGATAGAGGATCAGGTCGAGAACTTCCGCCGCTCGCTGGTGCTTCTGTACGGTGC